>Ga0307374_10002259_pt1 | contig 34512 bp, 28 predicted proteins | sample OX3MG_FD_202532 | JGI IMG/M metagenome (GOLD analysis project Ga0307374, IMG submission 202532) | Soil microbial communities from Risofladan, Vaasa, Finland - OX-3 | ecosystem: Environmental > Terrestrial > Soil > Coastal area > Acid sulfate soil | place: Finland: Risofladan, Vaasa | collected... | reverse complement strand
GCAGCGCTGGGACTGCGACACGATGTCGGCATAACGCGAAGGTCGGCATAATCATGGTTATGCCGATGTCGGCATAAGCATGAACTGCGTCATTCTGCCGCAAGCCTGATGCTCGCGAGTGGCGTCAAATTGCAGGTGGTTAGCGAGGTCCTCGGACACGCTTCCATACGAATGACGGCCGATGTATACGGACACATCCTGGCGCCGGACCGTGAAGCTGCCGCAGACGTCATGGACAAAGCACTATGGAATGGGGTCTGAGGATTTGGGCGTCGCCAATGGGTCTCGACCCAGTTTCCAAAACAGTGACGGAGAAGTGCACCAATCAACAACCAGCGCTAGATGATTGGTCGCACCTTACATTAGAAGTCCCTAACGTTTGTTACTCAACGTTATGTGACCTTGTCATCGCGCTTGTCGCAAATAACTTCATCATGTTGTGGCACACAATCCACTTTTGATTCCAAACGCTTCTTGGTCACTAAACCGTGAGGCGCCCCTTCGTGCCAACGCGGATCAAGTCTAAGAATTTGACAATGAGGGAAAGTTGCTTGTCAAACGCGCGAATTCGGATCGCGTTGTTGACATATTCGAAAGCCAGTCTTCAAGTACGTCAATAGATCTCCATCTTCGATGGGGCCGCAGTCGGCGTGTCCGGCGAGGGCTTAACCCGCAACGCGGAGATCACCCGCCAAGTAAACCCCTTCAACTAACCCCGATTATTCACCAGTTCGTCTGAACTAACCACCCGCAATACGCGAAAATGCCCTTCGTGCAAGGGAAACTGGAGTTGCGAAACAACCAGGACACCAACCACGAAGGACACTTCTCAGATGAACAATACTTCGACGAATCGAGTCAGTGTGGAACCCGGCGGAAAGGGCGTGGCTGCGCACGTTGGCCCGCACGCGCTGGGTAGTTTGGCCGATGCGTTGGGCCTCGGATCTGCGCTCACGTCATGCATTGAACCTTCGGGCGAACGACCACTGCGTCACGATCGAGGCAAGGTGCTCATGCAGATGGCCCTCGTGCTGACGGGCGGCGGCGAGAGTTGCGCCGACGTGGAGCACCTGCGCGCACAGAGCGAACTCTTTGGCGACGTTCCCTCGGACTCGACGGTCTATCGCACCTTTCACGAATTCGACGCCGCACAACGCGAGAACTTCGCGCGGGCCCTCGCTGACGTGCGCCAAAAGATCTGGGCGAAGATCGACGTCGACGTTGATGAGCCGGTGATCCTCGACTTTGACGCGTCGCTGGTGATGGGACTCGCCGAGTCCACTGAGAACGCCGCGCCGACCTACAAGGGCGGGTTCGGATTTCAACCCATGTTCTGCTTCAGTGACCTCACGGGCGAGACGCTGAGTCCCACCCTTCGCCCAGGCAACGCGACGCCCCACAGCGCGGCCAATCACGTTGAGGTCTTGGACGCGGTCCTCTGCCAACTGCCCGTGTCCGTGTCTGGCGGCCGCGGCGTTGGTGACGAAGTCACGCCGTCTCGGCGGGTCATCGCTCGCGACGACAACGCGGGCTGCACCCGAGAGTCCTTTGCGGCGTGTCGAGCCCGTCGCGTCAATTTCTCCGTCACCGCGCGCGCCAACGCGCAGTTGCAGAGCGCTATTTACTCAGTTTCTGCGCGCGAGGATCTCTGGCAACCCTCACGCACGCAACATGGTGAACTGCGCGAGGGAGCCAGCGTCTGTGAGGTGACTGACTACCTGAAACTGAAAAAGATGCCGAGCGGCACGCGCTGCATCGTGCGACGAGAACCCCTGTGCCCCGGCGCCCAGCGCAGCCTCTTTCCGAGCGACGAGTTTCGCTACTGGGGCTTCTACACCGACTGCGAGGACGACCCCACCGAGCTCGACGTGGTGATGCAGGCCCACGCCCACGTCGAAGACCACGTCCAACGGCTGAAGGAGTCCGGACTCACCCGCTTTCCCTTCACGAGTTTCGAGGCCAACGCTAACTGGCTCATGACCGTTGCCATGGCCGATGCTCTCGTGCGGTGCTTCCAGCTGCTCTGTCTCGAGGGACGCTGGCGCGACGAGCGGCCAAAGGCGCTTCGCTGGGAGATCTTTCACGCGCCGGGACGAGTCGTGCGAAGTTCTCGACGCGTCGTCGTTCGTCTTCTCGACGACTGGCCAACGGCACGACAACTACTAGGCGCCTATCAACGTATTGCTTTACTCACCTGACGCGATCCACGTTCACCTCAGCGCTACCCACGAGGGCATCGTTCCGCCTTGTTGCCGTTCGTGAGTCGCTTTGCATGGTCGAAATTTGATTGGAGAACGCTCAAGGAGACTAGGCAACGCGTCAGTCATCTCCCAACGACGTCGGCCACTCAAAAACGGGAGAGGCAACGATTCACAGCCCCTTCATGAATGATCGGGGCTAGATGTTCGACCGATCCAGAAATTGACGACGTCATCAGCGCTTTCACGTTCTCGCAGGAGCCGCCACTGTGAGAATTCGTCCATCACGACCTTCGGCATCGGCCGACTGTTGTAGCGCGAAACCGCCGAAAAGGTGTACGCCCCTGCGTCCTGAACAATGATCCAGTCTCCTGGCTCCGAGTTGGGAAGCAGCCGTTCCTGGGCGAGAAAGTCACCGGAGAAACAAAGAGGCCCGGCAACCGACCATGGGCTTCGGTCGCTCTCCATGTCTCTTTCCGCGTCCATCGAAAACACGTCGACCTCGTGTTGCCATATTTCAGGTTGATAGATCGGCCTCACGAACAAATCGCCACCGGCATGCACCACCGCGATCCTGCGCTCAGCGGATCGCTTCGTGTACTCGATCTTTGTGGCCAACCAACCCGCGTTCGCAAAGAGCCACCTGCCAAACTCCGTAACGATCCTGTATCGTCCGCTGAACAGCTCGGGGCACACTTTCTCGAGTTCTGAAACGTACTCAACCATGGTTGGTCGAGGGGCGTTTCCCCTTTTGTACGACACGGGCAATCCGCCACCTATGTCGACAGTGGTGATTTGGTCGCCAACTTCCAGCGCGAGATCACAAACTCGCCGAACTCCCTCAACAAGCTGCTCCAGCGACATGCCTTGGGAACCCGTATGAACGTGAATAGAACTCAGCCATACATTTGCGCGGTAGCAATCAATAATCTGCGCTCTGCTCTCTTGAATGGGAATGCCAAATTTTGAAAATCGCCCGGCCACGCTCGTTGTTCCAATCTTCCCTTGACCAATCTGGGGATTAATTCTGAGGCCCATCAAGTTTCGGGAAGGGCTTTCCTTAATTAACTCTCTGACTCGCCGAGCCTCCTCCAGATTGTCAATATTGATTCCAACGCCTGTAACTAATGCGTTGCGTAGTTCGGTCACTGTTTTCGCCGGTGAATCGAACACAATTTGTGCGGCAGGAATCCCAGCTTTAATTGCGATTGCAATTTCCGCCTCTGACGCCGCCTCCGCGCCGAAACCATGGGCGCGAGTTTCGCTTAAAAGCTGGGGAAGAGCAACGGCTTTCACCGCAACACTGTGCACCGAAGTATCTGGGAAAGCAGAGGTAAGAAGTGTGCATCGCCGTACGATTTCAGCGTGATCATACACTAGGACAGTTGTATCTTCAGGATTTAAAAGATCCGTGGACAGCAGTTCCTCGAATCTGGTTCTCATTGATTCTATGGACAGCCTTTCATCGGGACCCATTGAGCATCCTCCATCTCTTAGTTCTGAACAAGTATTGGTTGAATGGTGCGGGGGCGCGATGCTGAGAGAATCGCAGCGATCATCATCAATGAAGTCGAAGCGTAGAAGGTGGCGTGGAGCCCGTTCACGAAAGCGACCGTGACCGCTTGGCTGATCGTGCCCGAGCCGACGAAGATCGCGAAAGCGACGTGACGTGAGATTGACGCCGACGCGATGAGAATCGCAACAGCATAGGAAAACACCATGCCCACGTTTACGAACGTTCGCAATAGTCCCGAAGCAATACCAAAGGAGTTGGTTGGGGCGACCTTCATAACGGCGGAGTTGTTTGACGGAAAGAAGCAAGCGCCCCCAATTGAGCCCACGATGTAAGCGATGACAATTACCCAGAGCGAGGAGTGCGCGCTGAGTTGGGCGTAGGCGATGAGCGCAAAGATCTGAAGGACGAGACCAAATGTGGCGGGAACGGGAGCACCGTGCCGGTCGGCGTAGTGACCAGCCAGAGGGGCTATGACTCCGCCCACAACGTAACCAGGCACAAGCAAAAGTGACGCGCGGATTGGATCGAGATGCTCGACGCCTTGGAGGTACATCAAGAGTAAGAACAGGACTGCGTAGTTCGCGAGGCTTTGGAGCATGGCTGCGAAGTACGAGGGTGTGATTGTTGGAATCTTGAATAGTTTGAAGTCCAGCAAAGGTTCTTCAGTGCGGCGTTCGATCTGCCAGAAAGCGAGAAGGCACAGAACGCCGCCGCCGAAAAATCCGACGATAGTGGGGGTGAGCGATTCGCTGATGAGATCGATCGTCGCCCACAGCAGCCCGAAGAGCCCGAGACCAATGGCGAGTGCTCCCCACCAGTCAATGCGCCGTCTGACGCGCGCAGAGGTCTCGTGTAGCACTTTGCGCGCCACGATGTACGCGGCGAGGCCGATAGGCAGGTTGATCCAGAAGATCCAGCGCCACGACATATAACTGACGATCGTGCCGCCGAGCACAACGCCGAGCACGGCACCCGTGTTATAGCCACTGGCGTTAAACCCATATGCGCGGCCGTGTTTCGCCTTCGGAAGCGTGTCGGCGATGACGGCACCAGAGTTTGCGACGATGAGGGCCCCTCCGATCCCTTGGATGAGGCGAAAGATGACGAGGGAGAGTTCGTTCCAGGACAACGCACAGAGCGCGGAAGAGATGACGAAGATGACAAAACCCATTTCGTACATCGAGACGCGACCGTACATGTCACCCAGGCGCCCGACTTGGGTGGAGACGAGTGTGATCACGAACAGATAACCGATAATGACCCAGAGAACCGACGTGAGGCCGAGGTGAAAGGTGTGCTGAATCTCGGGAAGTGCCAAGACGACGATCGTCGTGTCGACCGCAGTGATGAGGACTCCGGTCACGACGACAAAAAGGGCGAGATTCGGTCTCGAGGTTAGCGACCTAGCTTCGCTGGCAGCAGCAGTAGTGGAGCGGCGAAACGTCACTCGTACATCGAACATTCATTGCACACAACCGCAAGATGAATCTGTTGAGCCGAAAATCCTTCAAGATCCGTATTTATCTCCATAGAACGTTTATCGTCTTCTCGCTGAACTAATGACCTCAGTTGGATTCCTGAGTACGGCGGTCAACCCTGCAGTTACCTAAATTGTTCGTGACGGTGGACTTAAGTTTCACACGTCCGCTCCCGAGTAATATTTATCGGCAACGTTGAGCGCCTCGTCAATGATGGCGAGACCTTCACGCATTTCTTCAGCAGTCGTGGTACATGGCGGGACCACGTGCGTTCGATTGAAATGGGTGAAAGGCCAAAGCCCTAACTCCTTACACTTAGCGGCGAATTCATCCATTGGTTGTGCGTCTGCACCGCTTGCGTTGTAAGGAACGAGTGGGTTGCGGGACGTTCGGTCTCGCACGAGGTCGAGCGCCCAGAACACTCCTAGTCCACGAAATTCGCCCACCGAAGGGTGCTTCGCGGCAATTTTTTCGAGTTCTGGACCGATGATGTCACGGCCGAGGCATCGAGCATGTTCGATGATCCCTTCTTCTTTGAAGATGTTGATGGACGCCACGACTGAAGCGCACGCGAGCGGGTGACCGGAGTACGTGAGGCCACCGGGGTAAGCGCGAGTAGCGAAGGACGCCGCGATCGTCTCAGAAATAATCACGCCCCCGATGGGAACGTAGCCGGAGTTCGCACCTTTCGCAAAAGTGATGAGGTCAGGCGTGATGCCCCAATGGTCGACGGCAAACCACTCGCCACAGCGGCCGAAGCCAGACATGACTTCGTCGCAGATCATGACGACGCCGAATTCGTCACACAGCATGCGAACGCCGGCGAGGTAGTCGCCCGGCGGTACCAGAATGCCGTTCGTCCCTACAACCGACTCGATGATGATGGCGGCAATGGTGTCAGGCCCTTCGAAAATAATGGTGTCACGCAGATGATCGAGCGCATTTGCACACTCCTCTTGGTCATTCTCAGAGTGGAAGGACGACCGATAGGTGTAGGGACCCCAGAAATGGATGACGCCAGGCAAACTGGGCTCGGATGGCCAACGCCGCGGATCACCTGTTATGGTGATCGCTCCCGCCGTGGCACCGTGGTAACTGCGATAGGCGGCAAGGATCTTGTGCTTGCCCGTGTGAAGGCGCGCCATGCGGACCGCGTTTTCCGTGGCCTCGGCCCCGCCGTTGGTGAAGAAGACCTTGTTGAGATTTCCTGGGGCGAGTTCTGCAATGAGTCGAGCGGCCTCGCTTCGCACATCGACCGCAAACGCCGGTGCTGCGGTGCAGAGTCTTCCGGCCTGGTCCTGGATTGCAGCGACGAGTTTCGGGTGCTGGTGTCCGATGTTTACATTTACCAATTGCGACGTGAAGTCGAGGTAACGCTTACCCTCGTAGTCCACAAAGTAGGACCCGAGGGCAGACGCGATGGGAAGCGGGTTGATGAGATCCTGAGCAGACCACGAATGAAAGACGTGCTCGTGGTCGAGCGCGCGAATGGTTGTTTCGTCTAGTTTCGTCGCGCCATAACTGTTTAAGGTGGAAATGGTCATGAATTCCTATCTGGTCTGAGGAAAGCCGAGGTCGACGCTCGAGTTTGTGGGATCGGGCCAGCGCGATGTGACTACTTTGCCTCGCGTGTAAAAGTTGACGCCCTCAGGTCCGTACATGTGCGAATCACCGAAGAGCGATGCTTTCCAACCCCCGAACGAGTAGTAAGAAACGGGTACAGGGATCGGCACATTGATGCCGATCATGCCAACCTCAATCTCCCTTTGGAACCGGCGAGCGGCGCCGCCATCGCGAGTGAAGATGGCAGTACCATTTCCGAACTGATTGGCGTTGATGACGGTAATCGCATCATCAAGCGAAGAAACCCGTAACACCGATAACACTGGACCGAAGATCTCATCGCGGTAGACGGACATGTCGATGCGCACGTGGTCAAGTAGCGTGGCACCGAGGAAGAAGCCGATCGAGGGGATTGGCGAGGATCGCCCGTCGATGACCACGTTTGCGCCCGCCTCTTCGCCAGCTCCAATGTAACCAGCGACCTTGTCGCGATGTTCAGCCGTGATGAGCGGCCCCATGTCGGTGCCTTTCCTAGCACCGTCACCGACAACGAGTTTTGGAATTCGTGTGGCGATGGCGTCAACAAGGGGATCGGCGACGTTGCCCACGGCGACGACAACCGAAACGGCCATGCAACGCTCGCCGGCCGCGCCATAGCCAGCGGATACCGCCGCATCGGCAGCCATCTCGACGTCGGCATCGGGCAGCACCACCATGTGGTTCTTCGCACCACCCAAGGCTTGGACACGTTTGCCCGCCTTAGTTCCGGTCTCGTAGATGTATCGGGCGATTGGTGTCGATCCCACAAAACTGACAGCGGAAACATCCGAGTGGGTCAAGAGGCCGTCAACCGACTCCCTGTCTCCCTGTAACACACTAAAAACTCCGTCAGGCAAACCGGCTTCTTGCCAAAGTCGGGCTAAGAAGAGTGACGCAGAAGGATCCTTCTCACTCGGCTTCAAGATGAAGGCGTTTCCGGTCGCGATGGCATTCGCGCACATCCACAAGGGCACCATGACTGGAAAGTTGAACGGAGTAATTCCGGCCACGACGCCCAGCGGCTGGCGAATCGAGTACACGTCGACGCCAGTGGAGACACCTTCGGAGAAACCCCCTTTCATCATCTGTGGAATGCCAGTTGCGAACTCGACGTTCTCAAGTCCACGTGCGATCTCGCCGACGGCGTCAGCGAGTACTTTGCCATGCTCGGCAGTGACGACCTCCGCGAGTTCATCACTGCGCGTGGCGAGCAGTTCACGAAACTTGAAGACGATCGCCGCTCGTCGCGAGAGGGAAACGTCCTTCCAGTCGAGTGCGGCGTGGAGCGCACTGGCAACGACAGCATCTACCTCGTCGGACGAAGCAAGCGAGACAGCCCCAGTCTGTTCGCCGGTGGCTGGGTTGAAAACGGGCGAGGTTCGTCCGGATGTTCCCTCGACGAGTCGCCCGCCGATCCAGTGGTTGATGGCGCTTGTCATGTCAACGACATTACATACGGAGGATGTGTAACACAATATCTTATTTGTAATAGTACAAAAGTATTTATGGCAATAGACGTGACGCGCAGTTCGGACTTAGTAAGAAGTCGAAAGTGTCGACGCCGTAATCGCCTGATTGGAACAGGTGCGCGTCATTCTCGTATGTGATGTGCTTTGTTATGGTTCTACCCGGTCACGCGGGAGCGGCGGCCGCTGCGGGTCTGTGACCTACCGGCGATGTGCCTGGCGTCAGCGAGTTGAATTGTGAAGGATCAGATGGTTGACGCACGTGACGACGCCGGAACCAGAGCCAGGACTGAGAGATTCGAAATTGGGTTGACTTAGACGCTGCGGCGCATCAGTGATCGCCTCGGCCTTGACACTGTGCGAAATCCTTCTTAGGAGTTGCAGGTCAACCACGTCGCGTGCTTGACCAAATTATTATTTGTCGATCAGGTACGAAACGGAGGTCACATCGGAGTCATGACATTTGGCTTTGCCGTGACACAATAATCTCTTTGTATGGCTACAAAAGTCATCAGCGAGATTGTGGCTCGATTGAGCGAACATACGAGCCGCGGGCTGGCGGCCGCACTGAGCGCAGCCATCAGTGAGAGCGCGCTGCCAGAGGGAACGTTGCTTCCGCCCATTCGAGCGGTCGCTGAGGAGTTGGGACTTTCACCAAGCACCGTGAGCGTCGCGTGGAAACTCTTGGCACGCGCGGGGGCCATTCGCTCCGATGGGCGTCGCGGCACAGTGGTGATGGCGCGCAAAGAACCGGGTCCAAGGCGCTACCGCCGCGCGCTCGAACGATCCACCGCATTTGGACTTGACCTTTCTACGGGCGTGCCCGACCCTATGCTTTTACCCGACCTCACGCTCGCGCTTAAGAATCTGCATCGGGCTGGGACGCCGAGCAGTTACCTTGAGAACCCGATCATCCCTTCGTTGGTCGAGGTGCTACGCGACGACTGGCCCTACGACGCGGAAGAGTTCGTCATCGTCGACGGCGCGATGGATGCATTGGATCAAATCGCGTCGCATCTACTGCGGTACGGTGATTCAGTCGTCGTCGAGAATCCGAGTTTCCCGCCGCTACTGGACCTTCTCGATGCTCTGGGGATACAAACGATCGGCGTCGACGTTGACTCCGAAGGACTTGTGGTCGCGCAGTTGGAAGAGGTGATGTCGCTTCGCCCGAAGGCGGTGTTCCTTCAGCCTCGAGCTCATAACCCGGTAGGGATTTCTATGAGCAAGAAGCGCGCCCGAGTGCTCGCCGCACTCCTACGAGGCACTGGTGTCTTTGTAATCGAGGATGACTCGGCGGGGGCTATCGCTTCCAGTAGCCCCATCAGTCTGGGGACGTGGCTCGCCGATCAAACGGTGCACGTGCGCAGCTTCTCTAAGTCGCATGGACCAGACCTTCGCCTCGCAGCCATGAGTGGACCACAACTCATCATGGAAGGGCTGCGCGAACGCCGACTGCTCGGTCAGGGCTGGACGAGTCGGCTCCTGCAGAGCGTGTTACTTGATCTGCTCACGCGCGAGAAGTCACGGGGGCAGATTGCGCGTGCGCGCGAGGTGTACTCGGAGCGTCGAGCGATTGTCACTGGTGAACTAGCTCGCTTGGGCTGTGCGACAGTGGGCGATGATGGGCTCAATCTGTGGTTGCCAGTCCGCGACGAGACGGCGTCACTGCTCTACCTTGCGCATCGCGGCATCGTCGCTGCAGCTGGTAGTCCCTTCGGAACCAGAAATGGGGGAGGGGCTCATCTGCGTATTACGGTAGGACTGGTCGTTGATGATTTTGAACGGATCACAAGCGAACTCGCTCACGCATCAAAGATCGCTTCGGCGGTTGGCCCCCGCTGACGTAATATGGCTCTAGTCCTCATGGAGGATCGCACCTTGTCGACGCAAAGAACCTCGTCACCGTCGACATTGCCTCGAGCGCTAACTGGCGAAGAGCATCGTATGTCAATGGCTCTAGCGCGCTGCACGACGTCCTGCGATGCGTGATGCCTTGCCCCGATGGATACGGGTTTAGCGAGCGTGGCCTTGAGAGCGGACTCAGGCGTTTCGGCGGCGTCGACAGATAACTCATAGGTCAATTCGCATTGGATCCGCCCACGAATGAGTGGTATCGTCACGAAATCACAGGCTCTCAGTTTGCCGGCCGCAGCTTCGCTGGTTGCGTTGAGCAATGCTTCCACTCGGGAGCACGCAAGCGAGGTTCGGACTGGCGAAGCGCAAAGTGAAGTGACCTCGAAGTATCGGGTCGGGACTCTTCTTGGCTTGGCCAAATCAATTGCTCCGTTATTCCAAAATTGCATGGCCTGGCCCTTACAAGTTGAGCGTCAGTTGGTGAAGATAATTACATCCTGACCCACATTTGGTCGAAGACGGCCGCTACAGTGCTTTCCCAAGGTCGCATCGATGACGTGAGCATCGATCTGAAAGGGGATAGAAAACGTGAGTCAAAGTCTTTTGCAACGAGTGGGAGTTATGGTTTTAGCCATCAGCGCCACCGCATTACTTTTCATCGCTCCCGGTGTTAGTGGTGCGGCGTCGAAAAGGTCGGCACTGGCATCCATGGTCCCGGCGGCGATACGTAAGTCGGGTGTATTGACAATTGGGAGCGATTTAACAGTCGCGCCGTATGACTTCATATCTAAGGGTAAGGTCGCCGGAATCGATGACACCCTTTGTGGTGAGGCGGCCAAGACGCTGGGTTTGAAGGTCAGGTTCATCAACCTTTCCTTCGCTGGCCTAATCACGGCGCTCGAGGCGAACAAGTTTGACGTCATCTGTTCAGGCATGTACGACACACCGGTGCGTGCGGCCGTCGTCGACTTCGTACCTTACATACAGACTGGCATTTCGATAGTCACGGCCACGGGAAATCCGGACAACATAAAGTCGTTGACGGATCTGTGTGGGCACACGGTCGCGGTTACTCTCGGCTCCGCTGAACAAACGTTAGCGACGAGTCAAGTCGCACTCTGTCCTGCAGGTAAGACCCTGACTGTCTCGACATTCCCGGAATACGCCGATGCGATCGCAGCGATGGAGGGCGGACGAGCACAGGCGCTACTTGGCGATGATCCAACGATGGCGTACGACGTTAAGTCGGTGCCGAGTCTCGAAGTGGTTGATTCCGGGATTAACACGGTGGTCAATGGCATCGCTGTCAACCGGAACGATCCGCAACTGGCCGGTGCACTCTCAGCCGCGCTCTATACGATGGAGAGGAACGGTACTTACGCTGCTGGCTTGAAGAAATGGGGAGTTGCCGCGGACGCGATTACGACGTTCTAAAAGCTCAATCGGCACCACCGGGATTCATGTGCGGGCGCACTGAATCCCGGTGGTCTAGTGGTTAGTGAGAAATTATGATGGTGGGCGCCATTATTTGGAGTTGGCAAATCTTCGGTCAGTACCTCTTTAGCAGCGAAATCCTGCACGGCGCTTGGGTGACGATATGGCTTACCGCTTCAGGTATCGGTCTTGGCACCTGCATCGGCGCGGTACTTTCCGTGTTCGGTACTTCGGAGAAGCGGTTAAGTCGGGTTTTGTATCAGACCTATACCGGCATCGTGCGAGGGATCCCCCTACTGGTTACTTTGGTCCTCGTTTACGATGGCTTACCTGAGATGGGACTTACGTTCGGAGTCGTGCAGTCGACATTGATTGCGCTGGCCATCAACGAGAGCGCCTACATGGCCGAAATAATTCGGGGAGGAATACTCTCCGTGCCCCACGGTCAAATGGAGGCGGCTAAAGCGCTGGGTATGCACCGGACAAAGGCAATGAGGGTGATTATCTTGCCTCAGGCGATACGCGCAGCAATCCCGGCTGCGGGCAATGAGGTCAATGGTTTACTTAAGAGCACTTCGTTGGTGTCAGTAATTTCCATGACCGAGTTGTTTCGGGTTACACAAGATATCTTCGCAGTGAATTTTCACCCGCTGGAGCTGCTGACTATCGCGAGCCTCTACTACATCACCATGGGGACGGCTTGGCGTGGCATTCAGTCGCTGCTGGAGCGTCGGTTTGGCGCTCCTACGGCTTCAAAGTCTCGAATGAAAATACGGCGACCCACTGCGCAGCTAGTGGTGACGGAGTCATCGTGAGACAGAAGATGTCGGCCTCGCTTCTGGACCAAGCGCGTGACAAGAGTCGTGTTGCCGTTGAGTTGCGGTCCGTTAGTCGACACTTCGGTGACGTTGCCGCGCTGGAACGCGTCGACCTTGAGGTGCTTGAAAGTCAGGTCATTGCACTTATTGGCCCGAGCGGGTCGGGCAAGAGCACCTTACTGCGATGTATAAATAACCTTGAACGCGTCGACGAGGGCTCCATTCATGTTTTTGGTGAGCGAGTCGGTATCAGTGAGGACAGCGACCGACCGAGGCCTCTTCGTGACCGCGCGGCGGCCGCACAGCGGATCGAGATTGGCATGGTGTTCCAAAATTTTAACCTCTTCGGACACATGACGGCATTGGAGAACGTCATGTCAGGCTTGGTGCATGTACGCCATACCGGCAAAGACGCGGCGCGCGCCCGCGCCGTGGAGTTACTCGAACGTGTTGGGCTAGGCAGCAAGCAGCGTTCCTACACGTTGCAACTTTCCGGAGGACAACAGCAGCGTGTCGCGATTGCGCGAGCTCTGGCTATGTCGCCGCGACTCATGTTATTTGATGAGCCGACTTCGGCATTAGACCCAGAGACGATCGTTGAGGTGCTGGACGTCATACGCACCATTGCAGACGGCGGTATGACGTTGCTAATTGCGACGCACGAAATGGGTTTCGCCCGCGGCGTGAGCGACGAAGTGGTCTTCATGGATGCCGGCCGAATTGTCGAGCGCGGTCTACCACAGGAACTGTTTTTGCGTCCAAAGACTGAGCGTTGCCAAGAGTTCCTCAGCAGGGTGCTGCACTCTGGGCGTGAGCTGTGATCGCATGTCACGAGTGAATGATGCGGTCCTGCATGACAGAATCGGCACGGAGTGCGGTGAGACGTGAGTAACGACACCGACGTAGCAATCGTTGGCGGGGGGCTCGCCGGAGTCACTGTTGCGCTTCGCCTCGCTGAGCGTGGCCTGCACTCGGTGGTGTTAGAAAAGGACTACCTTAACCGTGCCGCCTCGGGTACCAACGCAGGAACATTGCACTTTCAACTACGACGACACGATCTCCGTTCTCCGGGGCGATTGGAGCTCATCCGCTACGCAATCGACACGTGGCAAGCGCTTAGAGAGCAGGCCGGATCCGCATTAGGCGCCAAAAACTGCGGTGGCCTGATGGTCGCCGAGAACGCGCAAGAGGTCGACGCACTGGACCTTAATCTGTTCGTCAATCGTAGCCTTGGTTTGACCGTAGAAACCGTCGCAGGTAGGGCGCTTCGCGAGGTGGCTCCCTCATTGGCTCCGAGCGTCGTGAGCGCGATCTACTGTTTTGAGGAGGGTTCCGTCAATCCTTTGGCAGTGGGGAGTTACCTTGCCCGTCGCGCTCGATCAGCCGGTGTCGAGATCATCGAGCGATGTGAAGTCAGCGCGATAAGTGCTGTCAAAGGTGGATTCCAACTTCAACACTCGAAAGGCTACGTACGAGCAGGACAGCTCGTGAATGCCGCGGGGGCGTGGAGTGGCCATGTTGCGAAGTTGCTTGGCGTCCCTCTACCGGTACACGGTGTTCGCCAGATGGTCTCAGTGACCGAGCGGTGTCCGACGATGCTAGGCCCGATCCTGCAGCACATCGCCCAGCCGCTCACTCTCAAGCAGACTTTGGATGGAACGTTTTTGATAGGTGGTGGGTGGCCGGCGACTCACTTGCAATCGGGGAGCCTGCGTGGACGGATCGCTTCGGATGCGTTGGCAGGAAACTTGGACGTAGCTTGTCGTCTAGTACCGGCCCTACGTCGGACGCGGTTGCTGCGTTCCTGGGTCGGCACGGTCGCGGTGGCACCCGACCGACTTCCTACGGTCGGGAGAGTTGACGAATTTCCCGGCTATCACACGCTCACCGTGCCTCGGGGGGCCGCCGGCTACACGTTGACGCCGTACCTGGCCGAACAGGTAGCTCTGTCTATGACGGGCGGAGTATTGCCCGGAAACTTCCAAGAGTTCAGTCCGCAGAGATGGCTTTGACGGAAAAGGATCGATGATGAGTCGCACTGCAAAATCCACCTCGAAGTCACTGCGGCTAGACGGTTGGGATCAGGTAACTGCACGTTCGTACGTGACATTCTCGTTCGAGGGTCGACAGATGCGGGGCTATGTCGGGGAGAGCATCGCGGCAGCTCTCATTGCCAACGAGGTCACTCATCTTCGATGGTCACCTCGACTGCGTTCTCCACGTGGGGCCTATTGCGGGATCGGGTTGTGTTACGAGTGTGAGGCTACAGTTGACGGATTTTACAGCGTTCGTACCTGCGTCACGCCACTCGTCGAAGGTATGAAGGTGGCCCGCCAATGGCTCGGGCCCCAGGACGAGCTCGAAGGGGTACGCCCAACTAACGGCGCGCCCACCAGAGGTGCGATGTGACGGCGCCGATGAAGTGTGACTTGGCGATCATTGGCGGCGGTCCGGCGGGTCTCGCCGCGGCGATCGAAGCGCGCCGTTCAGGGCTGGATGTCATACTCTTCGACGAACGTGTAGACCTGGGCGGCCAAATTTTTAAGCAGATACGCAAGGAACGCAGGGACCCCCTTTTGGCTCAGGTCCCTCATCTTGCAGGAGTAGGCGGCCGTCAAGCGAAAGAGGGGCGCGAGCTGATCGAGTCGGTCAGGGCATCCGGCACCCGCATTTTTTGCGAGAGCCTCGTGTGGGATCTTGAAGGTACTTCGCTGCGATGTATCGTGGATAGGACAAACGTGGAAGTGAACGCTGCGTATGTCTTGCTGGCACCAGGTGCTTACGACCGGCCGACACCCATTCCTGGTTGGACTCTGCCAGGTGTCTTCACTGCAGGCGGACTTCAGACATTCGCGAAAACTCAGGGCGTGATTCCCGGTAGGCATCTCGTGCTGGCCGGCAATGGACCCCTTCTCCTTGCGTTCGCAGCAGAGCTCGCGACCTGGGGCGCGACCATTGAGGCCGTCGTCGAAGTGGCTGCGCCACCGCGTGCCGTCAGATTGGCGCGAGTGGCGAGAAGCGCGGCTGCGGATATGCCTTTACTCGTTGATGGCCTGGATTACATCGTTAAGCTGCGGCGCCGAGGGGTGCGGTATCAGTACCGCACGGTAGTGACCAGCATCATTGGTGATGAGCACGTTGAGGGAGTCGTGATCTCGCGCGTTGACAAGTTCGGGGTGATAATTTCGGACTCGACCGAGTTGCTGGAAGCGGATGCCGTTTGCTTGGGATACGGCCTCATGCCCAGTTGCGAACTCGCTGCGGTTGCGGGGTGCGCGCTGCGACGAGACCCGGATTCCGGAGCTGATGTGCCTGTGCTTAACGAGTACCAGGAGACGGACGTATCGGGCATCCTCGCAGCCGGCGATGGCGTCGGCGTGTTGGGCGCGCCCTCCGCAATGGAGCAAGGCCGGATCGCCGCCATCCGAGTCGCTGAAAAGCTTGACAGACTCGATATGAATGAGGCGGCCCGTCGCCATGCCGTGAGCGCGCGTCGACTACGTGCGCACCTCCGCTTTCAGGTCGCGGTCCGTGAGGTGTACCGGCACCGAGTTAATCTCGTGGGGTTGGCCACTGACGAGACGATTATCTGCCGTTGTGAGGACGTCACTTTGGCGCAGCTGCGTTGCGACGCCACAAGCGCTGGCGATTCGGAGACCAACACATTCCGTTCTCATTTGCGCGTTGCGATGGGACCTTGCCAGGGTCGCAACTGCTTACCCACTTTGGCCGGGCTCGCCGGACAGCCTGGTTTCGAGTTCGCGAACCTTGACGTTCCGATGACTCCCCGTTCGCCTGTCCGTCCCGTCCGGATCGGCGATCTCGTCGCGTCGGGACTTGCTGATGTCGGAGAATTCGATCTGCCGATCGATGTCTCCACGGTTGAGGAAATCTGTAGTTCTGAGAGAGATAGTTGAAAGGAGTGAATTGTGGATCGTAACACTGTCAACTGGAGGGGATACTGGGCTGCGTCACCAACCGCGTTTACTGAGGCCGGGGAAATCGACGAGCCGACTATGCGTGCATTAATTGAGTACTACCTTGAACAGGGAGTGCACGGATTGTTGATCAACGGCTCGACCGGCGAGTGGTTCTCTCAAAGCCCTGTCGAGCGCGTCCGGGTCACTGAAATCGCCTTATCCCAAGTTGCCGGCCGCGTACCGGTAGTCGTTGGTTGCAGCGAATTCACCGCCGAACGAGTCATCAGCTTGGCATCAGGAGCGAAAACAGCCGGTGCCTCCGGAGTCATGATGACACCGCCGCCTTATGTGCGACCGACGCAAACCGAGATTATGGCGTTCTACAAAGACATTTCTGCAGGCATCGATCTACCCATAATGATTTACAACATCCCTCGGCGCGTCGGCATTGATATTGAGACCCAGACCCTGAAAAAGTTGGCGGAGATACCAAATGTGGTTGCGCTTAAGAACTCGGCAAAGGACCCTGAATTCTTTGATGCCCTTGATGCTGTGGGAGGAACACTACGCGTGTTTGGCGGGAATCTTCTGAGCAACGTCGGCTTCGGACGACTTGCTCTGGGGCAAGGCGACGGATACATCGGTGGATGGCAGTTGCTTGGCAACAAATTACCGGAACTATTCGAAGCAGTGTGGCGAGACGACCTCGACAGTGCGCGCGAAATTGCCGCAGAGGAGAAGTCCCTCGACGTTCAGCTCTGGAACGACGCCAATGCGCCCAAGTTCGGAGCCTCTTTTCAGGCACAGATGAAAGCCGCTCTTCGGCTTATGGGAATCGACGCGGGCTACCCGCGTCGACCGCTGCTGCCATTGACCGATCCTCAGGAACTCGAGGGGCTTGCGGCTGTTCTAACAAGTGCCGGCATCTCCGTGACTCAAACGGCGTGAGATCGAACAGATCTCGTCAAGGCCATGCTTCACTCAAAACAAACTGAAAGTAGATGAAATGATGCCCATGTCTTCAGAACCAAAGACTGGAGCTGGCCTATTGGCCGAAGTGCTCACTCGAACTGACAACCTGGACGTGTCGGAGGAAGGATTCCTCGAGATTGAGGGCCACAACGTTAACGAACTGTTGTCCACATTCGGCTCGCCGCTGTTCGTCATCTCAGAAGGGACCTTTCGATCCAATTTTCGTCGTGTCCGGCGCGCTTTCGAAATCGCGTGGCCGGCCACTGTGAATGTCATGTACGCAGGTAAAGCAAACAACAACATCGCGCTGCGAGCGATCATCAGTGACGAGGGCGGTGGTGGTGATTGTTTCGGTCAGGGCGAAATCTTCGCGACCTTCGCGGGGGGCGCCGAGCCCGAGCTCGTTGCACTCAATGGGAGTAATAAGTCCGAAGAGGAACTTTGGCAGGCGGTTACCCGTGGCATCGTCATCAATATTGACGACATTGACGAGATCGCTACTCTTGAGCGCATCTGTCGGGAGACAGACAGCAGCGTTCGCGTGAATATCCGACTCAAAATTGCACCACCCGAGCTCGCCGAGTTTGACAGCGACACTCTCGGCGTCAGCGAGGATCAGCTTGTCGAAGCCGTCCTTGATGAAAAGTGGGGCTTCTCGCCCGAGATGGCTACGGTCCTCACACGGCAGGTACTCGCGTCGCCTAACCTGCTCATGCTCGGTTACCACGTTCACATGGGGCGTATCGGACGGGATCCGAACATTCAACGGACCTGGGCGCGCGCATTCGCTACCGTCGTCGCTCAAATTGCCGCTGACACTGGCTTCGAGCCGGCCGTTGTTGATATCGGCGGCGGTTGGGCTCGCGAGCGTGACCCCGAGTCACGGACGCTGGAACTCAATCCGACAACCATTGAAGATTATGCCGCGCAGACATGTGAGGCTCTACTGGCGGCATTTCATGGCGCCGGGTTGCCGATCCCGAAGTTGTGGCTGGAGCCCGGACGGTACATTGCCGGTAATGCCGGTGTGTTGCTAGCGACCGTCGGCGCGGTGAAATCCGACCTCGGTCGTACGTGGATCAACGTGGATGCGAGCACCAACAACCTCACCCGAATCGACTCGTCCAAATATGCCCATCACGTGCTTCCGGCGTCCAAGATGCATGAACCCCGGTCAGTCGTCGCGAGCGTCGTCGGAAGCACATGTACACACTCAATTCTTGCTTCAGACGTCGAACTTCCAATGTTGACCCGCGGTGACATCGTCGCTGTTCTCGACGCTGGCATGTACGCCGAAACGACGTCGAATCAGTACAACGGCGTGCCGCGGCCCGCCACTGTACTTGTCTCTCGCGATTCGCGCGACCTAATTAAGAGACGAGAGACCGTCGGCGACGTCTTCGGCTTACACCTCGTCCCCGATCGGTTGACCCACGCTCTCGAAGGAGCGCGTGACGCCGCCGCAGCGAAGCAATACTCGTGACCGCTCCCGAGCCATCCAGCGGGTTTGCTTCGTCGTTTACGCGGTTGGATCGCTTCGACGAAATTGCGAGCGTCTGGGATCTGTCGCAGCCAATGTTTGAAGAGATGCCAATTCATCCACGACACCCGGGCTATATGATGTCGCTGCGAACGCGCCACGGCGACTCCTATCGGAAAGATGGGTACAGCGCGGCGAACGATCTAATCATCATGTGCGGGCACCACGGCACTCACGTCGATGCCCTCGGACACGTTTCAATCAACGGCTGCCTGCATGGCGGCGTGAGTGTGGAGCAGGGCCAGAGCGGCCGAGGGCTCTCCTCCGGCGATATCGCCTCAACCTCCGCGATCGTCGGGCGCGGTTTACTTATCGACGCAGCGGGCCTCCGTGGGTTGAACGCGCTCAGCCCCGACGCAGTCATCACGGTTGATGAAGTCGAACAGATTCTGGCCATTCGAAACATTTCGCCACGACCGGGCGACATTTACCTGTTCCGGTCAGGTTGGGGACAGTACTGGGATCGACCAAAAATCTACTACCCGCAGGACGGATGTCCGCAGCCGGGGCCCAATGGTGATGTAGGTCGCTGGCTGTCCGCGCATGGCGCGAGGGCAGCCGGTGCGGACACGATGGCCTTCGAACATTACGAGACAGGGCGGAACACAATGCCCTGTCATACCGAATTGCTGTTCAAAAGTGGCATCAACATCATCGAGAATCTCAATCTCGAAGACATCGCAGCGGCAAATGTTGCTGAGTTCTTATTCGTAGCTTCGCCGCTTAAGATGAGGGGCGCCACTGGATCCCCGGTGCGCCCGATCGCAATCGGAGCATCGTGAGTTTGATGTACGACCGAATTGGTCCGAAGTCCACGACGCCGCTCACTGAGAACAATGTCGATGCCCTGGCGGATAAGACGGAGCCACTGCCGTCTTCATCAGAAGAGAGGGAGTTGCTTGTGCCTGGACCGACGGTCAGAGAGTTCCTTGATCTCGTCGAGATCCGTGCCGGTGACCCGAATCTTCTGGCAGGTCACGAGCATTTGGATCGCCAAGTGCGCTGGGTGCACGTTAGCGAACTTGTCGATGTCGGACCACTACTCAAGGGCGGCGAAATTATTCTCACGACGGGCGTCGCGCTACCGGACTCTCCGACTCAGCTGTTCGAATACGTTCGTGGCCTCGCCGAGGCCGACGTCCGAGGGATAGTGATTGAACTCGGTCGGCGTTACCAACAATTACCCGCAGCACTCGTCAAGGCATGCTTGACCCAGGGAGTGCCGCTCATTGAGTTGCGTCGAGAGATACCGTTCGTGGCCGTCTCCCAGGCCGTCGCCACGATGATCATTGACTCGCAGATGTCCGAACTGATTCGCATTGACCGTGCCAACGAAGCATTTTCGAGGCTAAATGCTTTGGGCGCGTCTGTCTCCGATGTCGTTGCGGTGACCAGCGAATTAAGCGACACGTCGGTGGTTCTGGAGAATCTGGCACACCAAGCGGTCGCCTACGAAGCACGCGGTATGGCCTATGAACGTCTCTTGCTCGACTGGGAGTTCCACTCCCGTGGGCTTGGCGAAGGAATCCACGAAGGACAATTCGGTCGAGATCACTGGCTGGTCGCCAACGTGGGGAATGGCGGTGACACTTGGGGGCGACTGATTCTCGTCTCGCACACCCCGGTGACGCGGACTCAGACCGTGATCCTCAACCGCGCGGCGATGGCGCTCGTGGTGAGCAAACTCACTCACTATGACGCGGGATGGTCCGCCCGCCACGCTCACCAAGCGCTGATAAACGATATTGTCTCGCATAGTTACACGAATCCTGCCGATATCTACGCGCGCTCCCAGGCCATGGGTGTAGCGCTGTTCCGGAACCTTGTTACGCCAATCGTTGTCAAGATGCCCGACGGCAATAACGTCAGTCGTGCGCAACGAACCGAACTGGACTCGCAATCCTATAAAATCGTGATGACTTCGTTGAGGTCGCTACATCTGAGTGCGCTCGTTGCTGCCCGCGAACCAGGCGAGACGTCGGTGTTGCTCTCGAACAAAGAGACCGCGCAACCCGCAGAAGTTGTGGCTCGGTTGTTAGAAGAGATCAGGGGACGGCTAATCAAAGAGGGCATTGAAAACGGGGTCACTTTTGGGGTGGGCCAGACCGCCCGCGAACTCACCGCGATTCGGTCGGGACTCGCTGAGGCCATTGAGGTAGCGGGCGCGTTGGCTTCTTCGCCCCACGGGGAACGTTACCACGAACTCGCGAGTATTCACCTTGCCCGACTTTTGTATTCGCTGCGCGACAATGGCCGAGTGCAAGACTTTATCGAGGGAGAAATCGGACCACTACTTCAGCACGACCACATCAACGGCTCGGACCTCGTGAGCGTGCTACGGGTGTTCCTCGCGTGCGGGCGCAACAAGTCGCTAGCTGCCGACTGCTATCACATAAGTAGGCCCGCCTTTTACCACCGACTCTCTTTAGTCGAGTTGGTCCTAAAAACTTCACTGGACTCCGTCGAACGTTGCGTATCGCTGCACGTAGCAATAATGGGCTTGGACCTGGCCCAGGATGGTCGAACGGCGCAAGTGACCGAGTGAAAGCGTCACGATTCTCTGGTTTATCCCCGCTGGTTCTCAAGAGTAAAGTGCGTCGCATGGTGACGGGGCTAATCAAGCAACCCCACGAAATGTGCGCCTCGTTGGGCGATGAAAACGAAATCCGAGATACTTGGCACCTTCGCTTTCAAGCTTTGTTGGAGGTGCAGTCGAACGGGCGAAACATTATACATCTATCAGAATTTACCGGGATAGCGAGGGGTGTCGAGTTGATCCGGTGCCGATTCCAGGGCTCTCATCTTTTGAAGTCGCGGTGCGCACCAAGTACCCCCGATAGGTCACCGAGAGAGTTATTGTGAACGACAACAACGATCTATCGCCTGCGTCGTCCAACCAAGGGCCGCTCAGCGGCTTACTCGTCCTGGATCTTTCGCGCACGCTCGTCGGACCCTACGCCATGATGATTCTGGGCGACATCGGCGCCGACGCCATCAACGTCGAGCATCCTCAAACTGGGGACGAGACCAGAATGTGGGAACAGCCATTCATTACCACCGCTGACGGTCGGGAAGCAACCTACTTCCTCGCCGCGAACCGCAACAAACGAAGCAACACGATAGATCTGAAAGACCCGGGGGGGCGGAGTTTCATAGAGGACCTGGTGCGTCGGTCTTCCGTGCCCCGCAGGATGAGAAGAAAGAAGGAGTCAAGGTGAGATCAATCGGTCGCCGCAGCGGGCCGTTTCCGCGGTTACGGTCGCACACCGAGAATCGCGCATTGCGATCGACCACGCGGTTTCGATGGCAACTTAATTGTGACGCCACGCTAGCGACAGTGGTTGTAATAGAGCCGTTGATTCACGGAGTGCTAGAGATTCGCCTTGCGGGCGGCGATCGACGCAACGTCCTTGGTCGCTCGACCATCGGCCGCATCGACGAGGTAGTCGCCAATCCTCCACGTGGCACCAAGGTCATCGTGATAACGGCGGAGCCACCCGACTTCTGCGCAGGCTATGACATCGCAGAAGCAAGCCGAGGTGACGTCGACCAGCTAATGGCACACGAACGCAACTTCACCGCACTTCGTTCATCAATGATTCCCATCATCGTTGCGATGCAGGGAAACATAATAGGGGGCGGTGTCGAATTAGCGCTTCTCGCCGATGTGCGTATCGCCACTTCCGACGCGAGATTCGCGATCCCAGCGTCCAAACTTGGACTCGTTTACTCCGAGACTGGCGCGAAGCTCGTGGTCGATGCCTTTGGCGAAAGCCTGGCGCGATCGATGTTCCTTGGTGGGCGGGTCGTGGATGCTGAGCAGGCGATGACCATGGGCGTCGTCAGTCAGATCGTTGCACAAGGTCAACTGCGAGATGAGGCATTGAAATTGGCGGCGGCGATTGCCAGCTGGTCTCCATTGGCGACGTCGGGTAATCGCCAGCTACTCGACGTGATTTCGGGGCGTATCGAAGTTGATACCGACGCCCTCCACCATTCGAGTTTTGCTCGTCATGGAGCGCTCGCCGACAATTTCGCCGAATTCATTGCCCGATCTAGCAGTAAGCCTCAACGGCGGCGCGGTGGACACAATGTGAAGCCACCCTCGTTCCCCGACGTTCTCCCATCTTCCGATGTCGACGCTGCGCCATGTGACGGCGCCAAGAACACGAACTCCTCATGACTGACGATGACTTGTGTTACCTCTCTGCGGTAACGATGGCACGTATGCTGCGCGACCGCACCATTTGCGCCCGCGACGTTATCACCGCGCACCTGAACCGCATCGAGGCGTACAACACGGAAGTGAACGCCATAGTCACCCTGACGGCCGACGCCGCTCTCGACGAAGCCGCGGCGGCCGATAACCGGATTGCGCGTGGCGGTCCCGTCGGACCCCTCCACGGCCTTCCCGTTGCTCATAAAGATCTTCAGGACACCCGAGGCGTGCGAACCACATACGGCTCCGCCATCTACGCCGACCACGTCCCTGACGCCGATTCCCTCGTTGTCGAACGTATGAAAGCCGCCGGCGCTATCTCGCTCGGCAAGACGAATACCCCTGAATTTGGTACTGGCTCACAGACCTACAATATGGTTTTCGGCCCTACGCGTAATCCCTATGATCTCACTAAGACCCCAGGTGGTAGCAGTGGTGGCGCAGCCGCCGCACTCGCCGCTGGCTTCATTGTTCTCGCTGATGGGTCTGACATGGGGGGCTCGCTGCGAAATCCCGCGAGTTTCTGCAACGTTGTCGGCCTCCGTCCGAGCCCGGGTCGGGTTCCCACATTCGTCGGAAACACCAGTTGGCTCGATCTCGCCGTCGAAGGACCGATGGCCCGAAACGTTGCCGACACCGCTCTGCTACTTTCGGTCCTCGCGGGCGATGATCCTCGCTGCCCTCGTGCTCTGTGCGGCGACGGAGGAGAATTCGCAACCTCTCTTACGTGCTATCTCGACGGAACCCGTATCGGTTGGGCCCGTTCTATCCAAGGGCTCGAAGTTGACCCCGACGTCACCGAAGTCCTCGAAACTCAAGGTCGACCAGTTCTAGAAAGTCTCAACTTCCTCGTCTCCGACGTCCACCCCGATTTCACCGGCGCTGACGATGCTTTTCGAGCGTGGCGCGGCTATAGCTATCTTCTCAGTTTTTCCGACATCCTTGATGGACATCGAGTCGACCTCAACGCTGACGTCGTAGCGAACATCGACTTCGGGCGTTCCCTCACTGTCGACGACCTTCGCAAAGCGGATGTCGCGCGCGCCGCACTCTGGAAACGTATGGAAGCCTTCTTCCACGACATCGACTTTCTCATAATGCCCGTCAGTCCCGTACCACCATTCGAGGTAAATACTCGCTGGCCGCGCAGTATCAACGGCGTCCAACAATTCAGTTATCTCGATTGGATGCGTTCCGCTTACTGGATCTCCGTTACCGGACTGCCGGCTATCTCAGTCCCTTGCGGATTCACTCGAAATGGTCTCCCCGTGGGCATGCAGATTGTCGGGCCTCCTCGATCTGAATTATCTCTTCTCCGGTTCGCACACGCCGCAGAAGCAAGACTGAGTGCGAACTATGTCCGACCGTCTTTCCAAGAGAATGGACCTAAATCGATCAACGATTTGGCGAATAATCAACGGGACCCTTAGGTTCAACATTCATGACCGTTCACGTCCGGGGATGGTGTCATACAGACTCCCGATGCGATTTTGGTTTCGATCTCTTCAGTCGTGCCGCGAATGTATGGAGGTTTTATGGACCTAGGTAGTCGAGCGATGCCGCTTGAGAGCGTGCGAGTTCTTGTTCTCGGTGATACTCCGGTGATGGGCGTCTTACAGAAACTTCTTGGCGAACAAGGTGCGACAATCACCCGTGTTCCGAAGAAACTGACCGTGGGTAAGAATCCCGTCGCTTATGAAGGTCTGACCGCAATTGGTTCACAAGACTTTGCTGAGGCAACGCCCAACGAGTCGTGTTCGACAGAGCAGCTGATCAGCAGGTCCGACGTTCTTGTGGATGGTTTCGGCCCTGACGCACTCGGACAACTCGGATTTGGCACAATGAGGCTCGCGGAGTTACAACCCTCACTGATCTACTGCGTCTTGAGCTCCTTGCCCGAAGCGGCCGGTTGCGGCGCGAGAGAAGTTGAGGATTGGGTCGCTGCCGCTGAGCTGGGACTTTTTCGCGCAGGCAGTAGTGAACCTGATTCGAAAATTCTGCCGATTGTCAACGGATACACGGCGGTGCAAGCTGCGCTGTACATCGTCGCTGCTCTTAGACGCATGACAAATGAACTTGTAGTTATCGAAGTCTCGCTGTTCGGGGCATCCGTCCTTGCACTGAGTTCAGAGTTGATGAGGATGAATCCGCCCGGCACCAATTCAAAAATAGATCGCTTCAGATTCCCTATTTACAACCAGTATCTCTGCGCAGATGGCCGCTATGTTCAGATTTACGCCCAAAAGCGTTCAGTGTGCGCGGGTATTCTCAATGCGATTGGTCACCCTGATTGGATCGAGGACGTATTGGATGGCATTAACAACGGTCTTGACAACAAGGGGACTCAGGAGTTGTGGCTGAAGCGACTTACTGATGTCTTTCTCCAACGTCCAGCATGGGAGTGGGAAAGTCGAATTTCAGCAACTGGCGGGTGTTGTACGGTCTGTCGAACTCGAGACGAATGGCGCGCGGAGCAGCACGCTCTGGACACCGAAATATTTGTGCCGTCAGCACAAACGAGCCACTTGACCGTCGGCTCTTCGATTCGAGTATTTTCTTCTCCTCGAAGCGACGTAGCTGGCACCTCCTTAGATTCAGGAACTGCGACCACAACTCCGGCTAGACCAACGGAGGAGTTTCCCATCTACCCGTTGGAGGGAACGCGGGTGCTCGACCTATCAATCATTCTCGCAGGACCCACGTGTGGTCGCATCCTCGCTGAATTTGGCGCCGACGTCGTGAAGATTGACACACCCGAACGCGACGCGGGTCCGTATTCACGCACTCTTGACGGGTTTCGACAAGACAGCAGTCGAGCATGGCTGAACGCCAATCGAACGAAACGGAGCATTCTTCTCGATCTGAAGACTCCACGGGGTAAGTCAGTCCTGTGGCGTCTCATCGACTCGGCCGACGTTGTCTTAGAGAATTACCGTACGGGAAAGTTGGCGGAGTTGGGTTTCGGATTCGAAGAAGTTGCATCACGAAAGCCAGGCATCGTCTACGTCTGCTTGAATGCCTACGATCACGGCGGAGAATTCTCTAACCGACCGGGCTGGGAGTCGGTCGCGCAAGCAATGACTGGAATGCACTTGGCCCAAGGGAGCCAGGGTCGGCCGGCGAGCGCCGCAGTTTTTTTGAACGATTATGGTACAGGTTACCTGGGTGCTTTCGGAACCATGATTGCACTTCGCGAGGCTAACCGTACGGGTCAATCGCAACTCGTGCTGGGAAGTCTTGCGCGCACAGCGTCGTTTCTTCAAAGTCTGGAGTTCGAGTCGCCTGACCTTGGAACAGTGAATCAAAAAAACGCCGGGATCGCACTTCCTCAAATCGAGTTTGCTGAATTTGCCGAAGGCTGGATCGCATATAACGCTTCCCGGGCGCTCGACATCGGAATGTATCCGCCCGACTCATTGGAAGCACTTGTAAGGGGCGGTGTCCCGCATGCTCACGCCCGTCTCATGGACGAGATTCAGACGGTGGATTGGGTTCGCGAAGCGGGATTTGTGAAGAGTTGGAACCATCCTCACTGGGGAAGAATGACTCACGTATTCGAGTCTGCAGATGCCAGTTCGTTTCAGCAGCGTCAGGGATGGCCGGCGCCAGACCCTGGGGACGACAGCGTAGCCATACTCAGCGACGTCGGATATTCAGCAGGGGAAATCCGAAGACTTCTCCGAGACGATGTGATCGTGGAACGGATACCCCTCTTCCGGAACCTGCCCTCCGGGGGTAATCTCTGATTGAGCTCTCCTCTGTCTGGGTCCTAATGCGAAAAGTGTGGTAACGACTAGAAGGTTGAAGGAAGTAGTGGGGAAGTTCGTGGAACAGTCTGCGACAGGAGCCGTCATTCTCGACGAAGACCGCATGGCAAGGAATCTTCGTGGGCGCACGAACGATCCCGACGCCGACATGCCTGCCTGGGTCGTGCGCGTTCGTGTATCGGCGGCGGCGGCCGGGAATGTTCGCGCGTTGACTTGGGCCATCGTGCCTTCTCGTTTCCCCCCTCGGCAGAGCTCTTATACAGTTAAGGCTATGAAGAAACTCTCGTGGCGCTAGCGTCCGGTGAAGCGTTGTCGGCTAGTGATCGCGCGTACGACTGGACGCGCCTAAAGATCCTCGACGGGAGTTTTGCCGACGGTAGCATGATCAGCGAAAGCGACGTGTCAGAGCCCCTGGGCATTTCACGCACGCCCGTCCGAGAAGCGTTTCTTCGCTTGGAGCACGATGGAACATTGAAGGTTTATCCCAAACGTGGCGCGCTTATCATCCCGATTACCGCGAGAGACATGCGCGACGTCTTGGAAGCGAGACTATTGGTGGAATCGTGGGCCGTCTCGGTCGTCGCGGGGGGCAGGGGGCGGGAATCGCTCGTCGAGACGCTGCGCTCACTACTTGATCGCCTGGAGCGCGCCGCTGGAGAACAGATGGTGCTCGAGTACCAAGAGGCCGACCGGTCATTCCATGAGGCGATTGTCGCGGCCACGGAAAATGGAATCTTGGACGTGTTCTATCAGTCGTTGCGCGACCGTCAGTTGCGCATGGGGGCGGTCGCGCTGGCGAAGCACGAAGAACGCCATGGGTCGATCGTCGACGAGCATCTTCAGATCACTGATGCCATCTCTCGCGGAGACGTGGATGACGCCATAAGCATTGTTAGGATTCACATCGGTCATACCCGCGAAGCGCTCGACGTTCGTAACTGATCACCGCCCCTCGGATCGTGAGCATACTTAACGGTTCCTTCTGAAATCTCTGACAACGGTTCTTCACGGTGAGTTTGGGCGTTGATCTACTGTACACTCGACCGCCGTGGCGTGTGCTATACAACATAGATACAAGAATTAGGGGGTGGAGGTGTCTTACATCGTCGTCGGTGATCTTCGGGTCGACGAAGCACTGTACTGGTTCGTGGTTGACGAACTGCTCCCCGGTTCCGGGATCGAGCCGGACGCGCTATGGACTGGTCTGGCCTCCCTCATCGATGAGTTTTCGTTGCGCAATGCCGTGTCGTTGGAGAAGAGAGAGTGGCTCCAGGCACAGATCGACGCCTGGCATCACAGTCACGCCTTTGACGTGGTCACGTACCGACGATTCTTAGAAGACATTGGCTATCTCGTGTCGTCGAGCGAGCCGTTCGAGATTACGACCAGTGGCGTCGATCCAGAAATCTCCACCGTCGCCGGACCTCAACTGGTCGTTCCCGTCATGAACGAGCGATACGCGCTCAATGCCGCGAACGCGCGATGGGGTTCGCTCTACGACACGCTCTATGGAACCGACGCCCTCGGTTCAGCTCCCGAGCTAGGTCCCTACGACGCCGAGCGCGGCGCTCAGGTCCTCGAGTGGGTCCGCCACTTTCTGGACGACGTGGTGCGCGTCGAAATCGGGTCACACGTTCACGCGAAACGTTACGAGGTGGTCGACGGGGGACTGGTTGTGCAGCTCGAAGGCGGCGCCAGACTCCTCCATCATCCGTCTCAGTTCGCAGGCTACCTCGGGGAACCAGCCAACCCTTCACCGGTCTTTCTTCGTAACCACGGCTTGCACATCGAGCTCGTCATTGATCCAAAGGATCCCGTTGGTCAGCCCTACGAAGCCGGTGTCAATGACGTCGTCATCGAGTCGGCGCTCACGAGCGTCATGGACTGCGAAGACTCGGTCGCGGCCGTTGACGCCACCGACAAAGTCGTTGTCTATCGCAACTGGCTGGGACTGATGAAGGGCGACCTCAGCACTCAAGTGGCCAAGGGTGGCCGCACGTTCATTCGTCGCTTGGCCGACGATCGGATGATCGTCGGTCCCGATGATAACCCGGCGCAACTCTCGGGGCGCGCGTTGATGTTGGTGCGAAATGTGGGCCACCTCATGACGACGAGCTCCGTCTTGGATCGCGACGGCCAGGGGATTCTCGAAGTGATGCTTGACGCACTGTTGACGGTGGCGGCGGCCGCGCACGATCTCAATCGGAGTGAAGACGCCAAGAATTCTCGGCACGGTTCGGTCTACGTGGTCAAACCGAAGATGCACGCGCCCGACGAGGTCGCCTCCGCCAATGACGTATTCGGGGCCGTCGAGCGTGTGCTTGGGCTCGCGCCCCTCACCGTGAAGATCGGGCTCATGGACGAGGAGCGTCGTACCACGCTCAACCTCACCGAGTGGATTCGCGCCGCCCGGGGCCGAATCGCCTTCATCAACACCGGATTCCCCGACCGCACCGGTGACGAGATTCACACGTCGATGCGCGCCGGGCCGATGGTGAGAAAGGCGGAGATGAGGTCACAAACGTGGCTGAAGGCCCACGAAGACAGCAACGTCGACGTGGGACTCGCCAGCGGGTTCCGGGGCCGGGCCCAGCCCGGCAAGGGGATGTGGGCCGCCACCGACCTGATGCACGACAAGCTGCGAGAGAAGATTGCGGACCCCATAGCGGGCGCCAACTGCGCCTGGGTTCCCCCGCCCGCCGCGGCGACGCTGCACGCCACGCACTATCACCGAGTCAACGTGCAAGAACGTCAGGCAGAGCTCAAGGAGCGTGATCGATATTCGATAGAAGAACTCCTCACGATTCCGATTGTGACCGACGCCGACTGGAGCGATGAGGAAAGACGTGAGGCACTCGAGATCAACGCGCCGGGAATCTTGGGTTACGTCGTTCGGCGGATCGATCAAGGAGTGGGATGCTCGAAGGTGCCCGACATCCACAACGTGGCGCTGATGGAAGATCGAGCCACATGTCGGATATCCTCGCAACACATCGCCAACTGGCTGTATCACGGCATCGTCAACCAGAAGTCGGTGGTGGCGGCGATGCGACGTATGGCCGCGGTCGTCGATAGCCAGAATGCGGGCGGCCCCCTCTACTCCGACATGGGACCAAAGTTCGACGGCGTGGCGTTCGCCGCTGCGTGTGACCTCGTGTTCGATGGAGTGAGACAGCCGTCTGGCTATACCGAGCCCATACTCCACGCCTGTCGAGTGCAACGAAAGTTAGAGAATGGAGCCACCACATGAGTGCCATCACCTTGGAACAGGCTCGAACCATCATTGCCAGCGCATTGGAGGCGGGACATCACCAGGGGCTCAACCCCTTGTCGGTTGTGGTAATTGACGCCGGCGGGCAGGTCAAGGCCTTCGAGCGCGAGGACGGGGCGTCGAACCTCCGATTTGAGATCGCTCACGGAAAGGCCCATGGGGCGCTCGGCATGGGTGTGGGGTCGCGCGCAATCATGGCTCGCGCCGAGGCACAGCCCTACTTCGTCGCTGCGGTGACTGCCGCGTTCGGCGGTGCCCTGATTCCCGTTCCCGGTGGCGTGTTGATCATCGACTCGGATCAGGCGATCATTGGAGCGGTCGGGGCGACCGGCGACGCTTCGGACAACGACGAAGCGGTCGCGGTGGCAGGGATCGAAGCGGCGGGCTTCCAGGCGCGGACCGGCTAAGTGGTGAGCCTTCGGACGCACCTGCGGAGACAGCCACAACCTCCGCTCGATCCCATGGTCGCCGAGCTGAGGCACGAGCTCAGTCCCGACCGTGTACGGACGGACAGCGCTGAGCGCGCCCTCTACGCGCACGACGCGTCGGTCTTTGTCGGCGGAGTGTCGGGACCCATCTGCTTTCCAGTAAACGCGCGGGAAGTTCAGCTCATTGCACGAATTTGCGCGACCCACGGGCGATCGATTGTCCCTCGGGGTGCGGGGACCGGCTTAGCCGGAGGGGCGATCCCACTCGGCGCACCGATCGTAGTGGTCACGACCAAGATGACCAGGATCCTCGAGGTCGACGTTGAGAACCGCATCGCGTGGGTGGAACCAGGCTTGATCAACCTCGACCTCTCCCGAGCGCTGCATCCCTACGGTTTTCACTTTGCGCCCGATCCTTCCAGCCAGCAGGCCTGTACTATCGGCGGCAACGTCGCGAACAACTCCGGTGGTCCGCACTGCCTGGCCTACGGCGTGACCAGTCAACACGTGGTGGCGATCGACGTTGTGCTGCCCGACGGAGAGCTCGTCACACTCGGTGGTCTCGACGCCGAACCTGACGGGTACGACGTTCGTGGCGCGTTTGTCGGCAGTGAGGGGACGCTCGGCATCGCCACTCGCATCGCCGTGCGCATCACGCCAACGCCGCCCGCGGTACGGACGTTGCTACTCGCGTTTGACTCGATCGAAGGTGCCGCCAACACTGTCAGTGGGATCATTGCCGCCGGCGTTGTGCCCGCCGCGATGGAAGTGATGGATCAAGCCATCACGGAGGCCGTCGAAAACTTCGTGCACGCGGGCTACCCCCGAGACGCGGCCGCGGTGCTGCTCGCCGAGGTGGACGGGTTGGCGGCGGGGGTCGACATCGACGCGGAGCGGATCGCCCACATCGGTCGAGCCAACGGGGCCACGAGTGTCCGGGTCGCCGCCGACGACGAGGAGCGGTCGAAACTCTGGAAGGGGAGGAAGACGGCCTTCGGCGCGGTCGCTCAAATCGCTCCTTCCTACTACCTGCACGACACCGTGGTCCCGCGCGCGGCGCTCGCGACCGTGCTTCGTGCGATCTACGACATCGCTGCGCGCCATCAGCTGCTGGTAGTGAACGTCTTTCATGCGGGCGACGGCAACCTCCATCCGCTGCTGCTCTTCGATCCCCGCGATCCCGGAGTGCTCGAGCAGGTCCACGAGGCGGGTCGAGAGATCGTGCTGGCCTCGCTCGCGGCCGGCGGAGTGCTTTCGGGCGAACACGGCATCGGTGTGGAGAAACAGGAGTACATGAGCCTCATGTTCTCCTCCGACGATCTGGATCACCAGAACCGACTTCGACGGTCTTTCGACCCGACCTGTCGCCTCAACCCGGGCAAGGTCATCCCGAGCTCGCATAGCTGCGCCGATATTCAAGCACTCCGGAGCGTCCCGAAGGGAGTGTGGGGGTGACGGTCGCTACTGATGCTCAGCTCGTAGAGTTCGCGGACGATGTCGGCGATACCGACGTCGTTGCCGTCGAAGGCGCGAGAACTCGCTGGCGCGTGGGCGGAGATCTCTCGCTCGGTGCCCGTCTGGTGCGAGCCCCTGCGGGCATCCTTGACTATCAGCCAGAAGAGATGATCGTTCGAGCGCTGGCCGGCACGAGCGTCGACGAGTTGCACGCCGAGCTGAAGACGCGTGGCCAGCGAACGGCTCTGGCGAGGCGAGCGGGCACCGTCGGCGGCGCGCTCGCGGTCGGCGAAAACGACGTGGACGTGCTCGGGCGCGGTCGCATTCGCGACTGCGTCTTGCAGGTGAAATACGTGTCGGCCGAAGGACGAATCATCAAATGCGGCGGGCCTACCGTGAAGAACGTCAGCGGCTTCGACGTGCCGAGGATGATGGTCGGTGCGCTCGGGACGCTCGGGCTCATCGGTGAAGTGATACTCCGGACCAATCCGATCCCCGCGACGACGACGTGGATCACCTCCGACGACGCTGATCCTTTTGCCGTCCCCAATATGGTCTTGAAACCGTCGGCGGTGCTGTGGGACGGCGAACGCACGTGGGTGGAACTCGAGGGTCATCAATTGGACGTCCGAGCCCAGGAACAAGATCTCGGGGCAATCGGGACGTGGAGGTCTTGCGAGGGACCACCCGAGCTACCCACTCATCGATGGTCCTTGCGGCCGACGGATCTGCGCCGCCTCGATTGCAGCGAGATGGGACCGTACGTCGCGAGCGTCGGGGTCGGCACTGTCTTTGCCACGGTGGCGCAACCGTACCGACACGTCGCGAAACCTCTCGCCGAGCTGTTCGACCGGATCAAGCATGAGTTTGATCCCACCGAGCGCTTGAACCCAGGACGAAGTCCCGTCGGGAGATACCGATGAACTTGCACCTAGATGATGATGAGCTAAGCGGCTGTGTGCAGTGCGGACTCTGCCTGCCGCACTGTCCCACGTTCCGCATCAGTGGCGACGAGAGTCAATCTCCGCGCGGCCGGATTGCCTTGATGCGCGCCGTGCAGAACGACGGTGCGCCCGTGACTTTTGACGTACGTCGTTCGTTCGAGACCTGCGTGCAGTGTCGAGGGTGCGAGCCAGCCTGTCCGAGCGGCGTGCAGTACGGACATCTCATCGAAGGTGTGCGCGAGTCATTGGCGGACGCCCATGTGATGACGCCGTGGTGGCAGCGCGCTGCGCTGGTACCTCTGACTCACCCGCGACTCCTTCGTGCGGGGAGCAGAGTCTTGGCGCTGTTCCAGCGGGTGGGCGCAGTGCCCAAGCGCTTTGGACTGCCAGTCCTGCCGTTGCGCTCGACACCGCTGCGCTCGTCGGGCCGTGACGTGTATCTGTTTACCGGCTGCGTGATGGACGCGTGGCAGCGACAAGTGCATCGCGAGTCCCAGGGCGTGCTCGAAGCCGCGGGCTTCACCGTCCAGATAACGGGTGGCAAGGCCCCCTGCTGCGGGGCCATGCAGGCGCACGCGGGTCTTCTCGATCGGACGAAGCGCCTCGCCCAACGAGCGATGCGCGAGATGCGGGGCGATCAGCCGATCCTCGTGAACTCCGCTGGGTGTGGCGCGGCGATGAAGGACTACGGACGACTGCTCGGCACAGAAGAGTCAAAGGCGTTCTCGAAGCGCGTGTATGACATCGGAGAGTGGTTGGCCCCTCGCGTTGACCGTCTGCCCACCGTAGAACCGCTCAATCTTCGCGCGGCGGTACAAGACCCTTGCCATCTGCGACAAGTGCAGCGAGCGCACCACTCAACGAGAGTCATCCTTGCGCCTTTCGTGCGCGAACTAGTCGAACTCGACGACGAAGGACTGTGCTGTGGAGCAGGCGGTGCCTACTCTGTGTTGGAACCTACTTCAGCAAACTTGATCCGTGAGCGTAAGTTGGCGGCGATTAGCCGAGTCTCACCGGACGTTGTGGCGAGCGCCAATCCCGGTTGTTCGATGCACTTGGCCGCTGCTGGCGTCGTGACGGTGCATCCGATAAGCCTGATCTATCGAGCCATAACCGTGGCCACTCCTGAGGCACCGAGCCCGACGGTGACGACGTGAGGGAAGTGATCACGGCTGACTCGTGCCAGCTAGCGCCAGTACTCGTGGACGCTCTTCGGCCACGTGGCGCTTTTAAGTGTCGAATCCAGATTTGTCGGTGTGGCCCAACTGACGAAGTTTGGCGAAAAATGCGATGAGGTGCGCCTCTCATTCCTACCCTTTGCGTATTCCGCAAAGGCATTTTGTCAGCAACGCCGTTAGCAACGTCAAAAAATCCCTGCACTCAGTAGTAAACTTAAATGGACAATTGGTGCTGCAAGTTGGCGGGATTTGGACGTCAGGTAACACTAGTGAACAGGGAATATGGGCATGGCACGCAAGGGGTCACAGGTTGAAGTCCTGTACGGCCCACTCTGGGAGTCTTGCGAGACATCGCGGACGAACGAACGCCTGAGGTCTAGCCTTCCTTAGATTTGCCCATCGTTCGGCAGTTCCCTTCAGGGTTGATGGAGATCTCGCGAGGAACTCGC
>Ga0307374_10002258_pt1 | contig 34517 bp, 34 predicted proteins | sample OX3MG_FD_202532 | JGI IMG/M metagenome (GOLD analysis project Ga0307374, IMG submission 202532) | Soil microbial communities from Risofladan, Vaasa, Finland - OX-3 | ecosystem: Environmental > Terrestrial > Soil > Coastal area > Acid sulfate soil | place: Finland: Risofladan, Vaasa | collected... | reverse complement strand
TCCACAGTCACAACCACTTTCGCTGCGGGTCGCGACGTGCTAGGGTCGTTCGAGCGAAAATACGATGACGGGCCGCGGCGACATGGCTGTTCACTTTTTATGCGCTTCTTGAATTCTAATCGAGTAAATATGGGGAATTAGAACATCATGCAATTCATTGAAAACACGCGATCGAGGTCATCTCTAATCGAGTATTTTCGCCATTTTTTTATTGATATGTCCATTTTCGGACATCAGGGCGGTCCGTCTTTAGAAGGCGAAGGCAAAGCGGCGTCGAGCCTGCCTGCGGTAGGCAGGCCGCCGCACTCCAGAGCGGAACGCCAGGCGCGGGCGCAGCAAGCAGCGCCCCTACGAAGGCAAGCCCCACGCTCACAAAACGAGCATGGGGCACCCGGAAAGGCAAATGCCCGATCCCTCCGGCACGCGGCAATGGCACCGCCGAAACGCGCTGCGCTTGCGCGGGCAATCCGCGAGTGAGAGAATGGGGAGAAGTATCGGAGGTCAAATGATGAAAATGAAATTGGCGCTTGTGGCGGCAGCGATTTTAATGGCCGTGCCGGTGATGGCGCAGGCCCGCCTAGGCGGGCAGGCTCCGGCGAATCATGTTTCCGGAAATTACATGGAATTCCGCAACGCGGACGTTTATACGGGACCGTGCTTCGCGAATTCCGAAGTGGGCTTGACTGGACAGGACGCTGTCCTCGCATGGCAAGTCTCGAATGGCGAATGGAACGGCGTGTCCTTGTCGGGATTGGGCGTGGTTGCTGTGGTGCGCGCGAACGCGACGCTGGGCGATCCGTATGGCGATCCGCTGCCGGCGAAGGCGGCGTTCTTTGTCGACGAGCGCGCCAACGATGCGCAGCGCGCGGCGCTGATCGCCTTTGCGCAATCGCAATCCGCCGGACTCCTCAATGACGTGGTCGGCGTTGCGCCCGCGCCGATTTCTTTCACCGCCGATTCAAGCCGCATGGGCTGGCAGACGCTTGCGGTGGGCAACGTCGTGAAGCTCTCGACGCGCGCCATCAATATGGGCGACATGATTTGCCATAACGAAGAAACGTACTATCCGCCGCTCGCCGGGCATTTGCAGCATTCCATGCCGGTCGTGGCAGTCGACAGTAGCTATCAGGGAAATTCGCTCGGCGTCACGTGGGATGATTCCAATCGCCGCAGCTCGTTCGTCGGCAAATTCGCCGAATAAATTCCAGATTCATCTCCGAAGGAAAAGACCCGCCGCGATTGGCGGGTTTTTTCTTTTATGCGAAGCGAGCGCGAATACATTTACGCCGCTAATTCCAATTGCCCGGAAACCGCGCGAACGCGATAATCATCCCATACAGATGAAGCTGATTTTTCATACGGGAGAATTCGAAATGATTCGTCGGTTACAATATTTTGCGGGACTCGCAGTTGTTGCATTGCTGTGTTTTTCGAGCGCAGCCGCGGCGCAGGATTACAAAGCTGCGGCGGGCACTGTGCCTGTGCCGCCGGAAATCTCCGCGCCCGTACGTGCGCTGCTCAGTCCCGCGTCGATTTCCGTGACGGGCCCGAGCGGTCCTTTCTGTGAAATTTGGTTGCGCGCAGGCATTCCCGCGGCAGCGCAACCGGCGACGGCTTTGGGCGTCACTTATGGACAGCTCGTTGACGGCTCGATCGTGGGCGCAATTCATTTTGACGCGGCGGTAAAGGATTTTCGCAGCCAAACGGTTCAGCCGGGGACGTACGTTTTGCGCTATGCGCTCCAGCCAGTCGACGGAAATCATCAAGGCGTTTCGGATTATCGCGATTTCCTGTTGCTGACTCCTGCGGCAGCCGACACGGCCGCCGCGAATCTTGCGGATAAGGATCTTTACATTCTCAGTCGCAAAGCTTCGGGGGCGGGGCACCCTTCCGTGTGGAGTCTCGTGCCTGCGGATGGCGCGCCAGCCTCGCTTCCCGGCATCGTGCATGACACGAGCAACGATTTCTGGGTGCTCTACATGAAGGCCGCCGTGGGAACTTCGCCGACCACGTTGGGACTCGTCATCGTCGGCCACGCGGAGCAGCCGTAAATTCTGTGGTTAATTTCGCCATACCGAACCGATCTTCGCTCTCATTCACGGCGGCACACCGACCTGGCGAAAAATTACCGGGCGGCGCGTTCAAAACCGCACGCAGGTTTTTGGACTTCGTCGTTGACGGAAGCTCGCTCGGTGAATTGATCAAAGCTAGAAAGCACGATCTCGTTTCATTCTTGGTTGCGGGCTTTGCAGAAAGTGAGACCGCAAGAGGCGTTCGCCGTTTGCTGCTCCAAGAGCCTGCCGACCCGCCTAACAACCGCCGATCGTTATACGTTTGCCCCGAATGCGGGGATCTCGGGTGCGGCGCTGTAACCGTCGAGGTGATTGACGCCGGTGACAGCTTCCGCTGGCAACGCTTCGGATATGAAAACACCTATGAAGACAAAGTGGACTTCTCGTCCTTTGAAGATGTCGGACCCTTTGCTTTTGAAAAAAGCTCTTGCGAGCTGGAGCTCAACATGGCCCTGGAGAAGCTAAAATCGCTAGGCGCGCGAGGCGAGTCGTGAGTGAATCCTTCAAAGTGAATAATTAGCGATGTACGTCTGCCGAAGTTGCGAGCAGCCCATTAATTCTGCGAGCGCCGTTTGCCCTTACTGCGGGGCGGACCAGAGTGAGCCTTTGCCCGGCGAGGCGCCGAAGCCCGCGAAGAAACGCAGCGCGGTGAAGCTGGCGGTGGGAATCGGAATTGTAGTGCTCGGCATGTGGGGCATCATCTGGTTCGCGTTGCCGCTGCGATTCGAGAATCCGCGCCCAGCGGCGGAAAAGTCGGCGATCGCATCGTTGCGTGCCGTGCAGAAAGATCTGGCGGCTTATCAGAACGGTGCGGGTTCATTTCCCTCGACGCTGGAAACTTTGGGCGAGCCCGCGGTTCAAGCGGCGCAGCAGGCGATGTCCGGCGGCTATGGGTTGCGGTATACGCCGGGGCAAATCGATGCGGACGGGAATCCTCATTCCTATTCTCTTGTTGCCATGCCGAGGAATTATGGTTACCGGAGTTTTTACACGGATCAGACGGGAGTGATGCGCGCGACTCGCAACAACCGCGCCGCCACAGCGCAGGACGCGGTCATAAACGCGCAGTAACTGATATTCAGCAACTCGGGGAAGGCACGCCTTTCAGCAACGTGACGCTTGTTACGCAGTAAAAAAAGAAGTGCCAGCGGGAAATCCAAACCGCTGGCACAAAAAACAATAACCGCGTTGCTGGCATTTACCGGCGGCGGGACTTTTTCTTCGGGCGTGCCTTGGCCTTCTTTTTCGGCGCGGACTTTTTCTTCTTCGCAGGCTTCTTCGCCTTCTTGGCTTTGGCGGGCTTTTTCGCTTTTGCCTTCGCTTTTTTCTTGGGCGCGGACTTCGCCGGAGCGCGGCCAGGTGTGCGAGCGGCCGCAGGGTGTTCGGCTTCTTCGGCGTCCTCGTCGGCCTCCACTTCGATCTCGACTACCTCTTCAGCGGCCTCTTCGTGTTCATCACCGCCGAGCTCGCCCTGTTCTTCTTCCTCTTCTTCAAAGCCGGGGAGCTCGTTGTCTTCTTCCTCTTCATGAAACTTGGCGTCAAACATATTTCCTCCGCGGGGTAAAGAGCTCGGCGGCTGTCTTTCCCACTGGCTTTGTTTTAATCGCAGAGCCGGAAGTTTGTCAAGGCGCAAAAGTCAGGGGATCGGGGTGCTGGGGCTGGATGGAGCCGGTCAGTGGTGGAAATCGGCCAAGCCTAAGATCGAGGATGTCTGTAACATACTGAATAAAAGTTACTTATTGTTGCGGGTCCACGGTTAGACGGTCGCCGGCTTTGAGTTCGCGGCTGGCCAAAAAGCGATTCTCCTGCTTTAAGGCGGCGACAGTTGTGCCGTAGGTACGCGCAATCGACCACAGGGTCTCGCCAGGACGCACACGATGTTCGACGACGCGGTTGCCTGACGTTTTCTGCGATGTCTTCCGCACCGTTGCCGCCACGGCGTGGTTTGGACGCGTGCGACGCGAGACGGCGGCGTGAACAGGAGCCGCGCCAGGATATGAGTTCTCGTAAATGCGCAGCAACCGGCCACGGGGCGTGCGTTGCGTGCGAAGGTGGTTCCAGCGTTGAAGTTCGCTCACGCTGACATCGAAGCGCGAAGCAATGCCCTCGAGCGTGTCTCCGCGACGAACGCGATAATGGACCAGGCGCGCCCGCGGTGGCGCCGTGGGAACAATTAATTCCGTGCCAACCGCCGGTGGATCGTGTGCGTCGATGACATTCACGTTTTCGAGCGACGCGACCGTTACATGATACTGCCGGGCAATTTGACCGAGCGTTTGTCCAGACTGCAGTTTGGCAATGCGCCAGATCGTGAGCTTGTCCGCAGGAATCGACGCGATTTCCTTCTGCAATTCCGCGCCTGTCCCTTCAGGAACATGCAGGTTGAACCCGGGCTGATTCGGCGTGACGCCGCGCACAAGCTGTGGATTCAGCGCCTGAAGGTCGTCAAGACTTGCATTCGTGGCGTCTGCGACAAGGCGCAGACTGATTGAGTGGTTCAACGTGACGGTGTCGAACTTCAGCGGCGGATCCGGATCGACGTGGATGCCATAGAGCAACGGATCTTTGGCAACCATCGTGAGCGCCAAAATGATAGGCACGTAATTCTTGGTTTGTTCGGGCAGCGCGTTGCGGCGCTGCAATTCCCAGAAGTCGGCGTAGCCGGTGCGCTCGACCGCGCGCGCCACGTTGAGCGGGCCCGAATTGTACGCAGCCATCACTAGATACCAGTCGCCGAACATATCGTAAAGATCGCGAAAATGCTCAGCCGCGGCGCGGGTGGCGGCGATGGGGTCGTTGCGGTCGTCAACCCAGTAATTGCGCCTGAGCCCGTATTCCTCGCCGGTGTAAGGCATGAACTGCCAGATCCCGCGCGCGCCCATGCTGGAAACAACTCGCGGCTTGAATGCCGATTCAGCCTGGGCAAGATAAATCAAGTCCTGCGGCACGCCTTCCTTTTTCAACGTCGATTCAATCATGGTGCGATAACGGCCGGCGCGCTGCAGGCCGAGTTCAACGATTTCGCGGCCGCGCGGCGACTCAAAGAAGCTCAAATACTGGAGCACGGAGGCATTGACGGTCAGCGGCAGGTCGTGCCCCACGCTGATCAATTCCTTTTCGGCCATCGCCGCAAGGCGCGGGTCCGTGGCAGGGAGGCTTTCCATGTTGGCAATTTCTTCGATAGGAGCGGTGGATTCAGGCTGCGCGGCCGTTTGCGTATCGTCGGTCGTGTCCGCATTGTCCATGTCATCCTGACCGTTGTCGGCGACGGCTTCGTCTTTCTGTTCCGCCTCCATCTCATAATTCTGCATGGTGTCCAGGATGCGGTTGAAGAGTTCCTGCAAACGTTGATCGCCCGTGGCTTCGAGGCCGCTCTTCATGAGGTGGTCGAGGGCTTTATTGAAATCCTTGCGCGCCACGTCGAGCTGCCCCGCCTGATATGCCTGCTGGCCTGCGTCGTAGGTGGCCTGCACCTGTTCAATCAAGGCGTCAACCGCGGGATGAGGGGCGGTCGCAAACGCCTGCAGGTCAGGAGCATGTTCCGGGAAGGGGAGCGCACCAATGCTGGCTGCGGTCGCGGTCTGAGCCTGTGGTGTGGGAGCCGGTTGGCGCACCTGAACGGTGTGCTTTGCGGTGTCTTCGCAACCCGCAGCGGCCAAGAACGACAGCGAAAGCGCGGCTGCCAGGATGGAAATCCCTTTTCTGCCCCTCATTCGCCCTCCGAGCCGTCGTCTAGTAAGACGGCTGGCCTTCGCAAACGTCTCTTCAGCGGTTCTTCCGTTCGACCTCAGTCGAACGGTCATTGTTCCGCTTGTGTCTACCAAAAATTGTACGAGCCGGGCATGGATGGGTCAACCAAGTTATCGAGCAGGGGTTGACGGAAGGGCGACATCGAGTACTAGAGCGCTCTACTTGTACGCAAGGACAGGAAGCGCGCGTGAGAAGTCTACAGCGTCGCAAGCAGTCCTGCGAGAATGGCGGCGCGTTCTGGCAAAGAGCGAATGACAACGTGTTCCCTAGGGCTGTGAGCGCCATCGCCCACGGCCCCCAAGCCGTCGAGGGTGGGGATTCCAAGAGCCGCGGTGAAGTTTCCGTCCGAGCCGCCGCCCGTGGAAGCTTCTTCCAGCCCAATGCCCATTTGACGGCCCAGTTCCTGTGCGCGAAGAAACAGAGCGCGCGACTTGGGCGTGCGTTCCATCGGCGGACGATTAATGCCGCCGCGCACTTCAATGCGTGCGCCATGCAGTATTGGCCGCAAGGCGTGCAGCTTGCGATTGAGAATTCGGGCATCAGCGGCGCGCGACAGACGCACATCGATCCGTGCGCGCGCGTGCTCGGCGACAACATTAGTTGCCGTTCCGCCGGCGATGACGTTCGCCTGCACGGTGATTCCGCGACTCGGGTCGTTCAACTTGAGAAGTCGCGCGATTTGCAGCGCCAGCTCGTGGACCGCGTTGACGCCTCTTTCCGGGTCAATTCCCGCGTGCGCGGATCTGCCGGTGACAATCAGTTCGACTTCGCCCACTCCTTTGCGTTCGGTTTTCAGCCGGCCGTCGCTGCCGAAAGCAGGCTCGAGAACGAAAACCGCATCGCTTTGCTTCGCGGCCGTTTCAATCGCGCCACGCGAAGCCGTGCTGCCAATTTCCTCATCGGACGTCCAGAGGAAGATGATTTTTTTGCGCATCGGGACGCGCAATGCCCGCAGCGCGTCGACGGCAAAAAGGGCAATCGCGTGTCCGCCTTTCATATCGAATGTACCGGGACCCCACGCGCGGCCTCGCGCCACGCGGAAAGGCGTCTCGGCGATCGTCCCGGTTGGATAAACGGTATCGAGATGGCCGAGGACGAGAAGCTGGCCTTCTGGGCGGCCGCGTCCAAGCCAGAACGCCGCGTGAACGTGGTCGCCAAAGTTGCGTTGGCGCAGCAATCGTCTGCGAGCGCCGCGCCGCTTCCATTCCGACGCGATCATTGATCCGAAGCGATCGACGGCGGCCTTGTCGTGGCTCGGCGATTCGATCTCGACCATCTGGCCAAGCAGGCGCACCATCGCGGACTCGCGTTCGCGCAGCCAATTGAGCAATTCGCGCATGGGCATCATCGCGTGGCGTATCCTAGCAACCGCGCGCGCATTCGGCAACGGCAGCCGCCATAACTGATTACCATCCGCAAAGGGAACGCCGGAGAAAGGCGGTCTTTTAGGGCGCTCACCGTTTCATGGTCTTATGGTACCGGGCCGGCAGCCAAATTCTCATTTTGAGCGCGTGCGCGCGTCCGGTATATTGTTTAAGCGCTTGCATGGGGGCATGTTCCAGTTGCAGGAGTTTCCGCCGGCGAAAGTATTGTTCACCCGGAAGCCGATCGCGTCCGTGAAGACGCCACCGAAAGCATGAGTCAGGACATCACCAAACATCTCGACCGGGCCCGCAAACACCTGGAGAAAAATAAAGTCCAGGAAGCCATCGCGGAGTACCAGTCGGTGATCGAAATATCGCCGGGACAGCCGGAAGCGGTTCAGATGCTCGCGGATTTGTATGCGCGCACGGGGGATCTGGTTCAGGCCAGCCACTTTTTCGGTTTGCAGTTTGACAAGCTGGTTGAGTCGGGGGACACAGCGCGTGCCTCGGCTATTTTCACGCGGCACTTGAAAGCCTATCCGCAACCGCCGAGCCGGCTGACCCGGTATGCGTTCGTGCTGCAAAAGCAAAATAAGACTTCTGAAGCCATCGAGTTTTACTCCACCGCAGCGCAACAGTTCCACAATCAGAATGACTTGAAGTCGGAGTTCGAGTGCCTTCAGCGAGTCGCGCAGCTCGATCCTGAAAATCCGGACCGCCAGATGCAACTTGCCGAGCTTGCCGAAAAACTCGGAAACGCCGAGACAAGCGGCCGGGCATATCTGCGCGCGGCGCAATTGACACAGGCCGCGGGTGACGCCGAACGCGCGCTTGCACTTTTCGCAAACGCTCACCGGCTGACCCCTGCGGATCGCAGCGTGGCGTTGTTGTTTGCGGATGCGCAGCTCCATCGGGGCGACGCCGCGAAGGCCGTCGAGTTGCTCCGGCCTTTTGCTCCGCCCGACCCTTCTGACACGGCGTTCCTGGCGCTGTACGGCGAGGCTCTGTTGCTAACCGGCAAACTCGACATGGCGCGGGAAATGCTTTTCGCGCTGTGCAAACAAAAGCCCGACAGCTTCGACAAATTATTCGAGCTGGCCGCCCGCTATGTGCAGTCTGGCACCGACGAAAAAGCCATCGCCGTGCTGGAGCAAACGAAGGAATGGATGTTTGCCGCCCGAGCTGAGAACAGTTTCGCTTCGTCTGTCGATCAGCTCGTGGATGCCAATCCGAAGTCGCTTGCCTTCGCGGAATTTTCGGCCAGGCTATACGATGCCATGAATCGCGAAGTGAAATATTTCGACGCACTCGTTCGATTGTTTGACCTGGATGTCGAGAGCAATAAAATCCCGGCGGCGTGCGAAGCCCTTGACCGCCTGGTTGAAATCGATCCTTACGATTATCGCATTCACGAACGCATTTCGAAGCTCGAAGGTAAAGCGAGCGGGTCATTTCTACGCAGCATCAACGCCCGCGCGGCAAAAGCTTCCGGCAATGCGCAGACGTCGGCTTCGCTGGGAACTGGCGGGATTGGCGATGCGGCGCGGGCCCCCGCGACCGAGGAGGAAAAATCCCAGCGCGCCTTGGACGACCTGATCGTTCAGGCTGAAATTTTTCTTCAGTATTCGCTGCAGAGTAAAGCCACGGAGCGTCTGGAACGAATCGCGGAGCAGTTTCCTGGCCACGAGGATCGCAACGAGCGTTTGCGGATGCTGTATGAGCGCGCGAACTGGTGGCCGAAAGGAAAGCACACTCGCGCGAAGTCGGCTCCTGCCGCGCCAGTACAGGCCGCCCCGAGTGTTTCTTCGGCGGCCGACACCCATCGCGATTTGGCGGAGATCGCGGAAATCACACGTTTAATGTATCGGGAGGTTACCCCGCGCGAAGTGCTCGGCACGGCCGTGCGCGAAATTGGCAAGTACCTCACCGCGCGCCGTTGTGTTGCGGTGATTGGCGCGCCAGGCGAAGCGCCGCAGATGACGGCCGAATATGCGTCCACCGGATTGAAGCCGGCGGGCGCCGGTGTGCTGGCAAAAATTGCTACAGGACTTTCGAAATCGCATCAGGATGCAATCGGCGGCATCTCCACTACCTCCGAGCAGCTCCATGATTTGCGAGAGCTGGATGTGGACACGGTACTGGGCGTCGCGCTGACGGATAAAGATACGCAAGCGGCGGCAGGGGTGCTGTTTATTGGTGATGCCTCGTCGCGCGAATGGAAACCGAACGAAAGCTATTTTCTGCAAGCCGTCGGCGACCAGGTAATGATCTCCGTCAATCACACGCGTCTGCGTTCGCTGGTCCGCACGCTCGCCGTGGCGGATGAAAAAACGGGATTGCTTGGACGAGGAGCTTACATTGATTGTTTGCTGGCGGAATCGAAGCGCTCGCGCGTGCAGGGTACGCCGCTCACCCTTGTGATTTTGCAACTGGACCGCGGCGCGGAAATATTGCGGCAGGAGGGCGATGCGGCCCTTGAAGCGTACATGAACCAGGTGGCGCGGGCGCTCGAACCTTTGATCCGCCAGGGAGATCTGGCTGTGAAGTACACCGCGTGGTCTCTGGCGTTTGTGTTGCCGGACACATCGCGCGAAAAAGGGGAACCGTTCGCGGAAAAACTGCGACAGGCTGCGGCGCAGGTTCAGCCACCCTGGCAAGGAACGGCCGTGAGTCTCAGCGCGGTAGTGGCCGATGCCGGCGCGCGCGCGGCGGACGAAAACGAAGATCGTGTGACGGAATGGATCAATCGCGCGGAAGTTGGACTGGATGAAGTCAGGCATCGCGGCGGCAATGCGATGGTCACGCTGGCCGCGCCGCAATCGAATTAATTCATACTGAGAACCCGTATATCGAGGAGGAATCATGTTTCCCACGGACGTGGTGATTCTCGCCGGAGCGCGCACGCCGATGACGCGCTACAACGGCGAATTTGCAGGCGTCACCGCCATTGATTTGGGCGTGGCCGCCGCAAAGGAAGCGGTGAAGCGCTCGAACGTCGATCCTGGCGAGATCGAACACGTGGTATTCGGCAACGTGATGCAAACCAGCGCGGACGCAATTTATGGCGCGCGTCACGTCGGATTGAAGACGGGCCTCAAAATTGAAACACCCGCCGTCACCGTGAATCGGCTTTGCGGCTCCGGCGTCGAATCGATTAGCCAGGCAGCGCAACGCATTCTTCTCGGCGAAGCGAAAACAGTTCTCGCTGGCGGAATGGAAAACATGACGCAGTGCCCGCATGTGATTCGCGGGGCGCGCACGGGTTTCCGCCTGGGCGAAGGCAAGCTCGAAGACTCGCTGATGTCCGGCCTTTACGATCCGATCAGCGGTTGCACCATGTCCGATACGGCGGAAAATCTCGCGCTCGAGCACGGCATCACGCGCCAAGCGGCGGACGAATACGCCTTGCGCAGCCAGCAAGCGGCAGAGGCCGCGTTTCGCGCCTGCAGGATGAAAGAAGAAATCGTGCCCGTCGAAGTCGGCAAAGGCAAGAAAGCGCACATGGTGTCGCAAGACGATCATCGCCGCCCCGAGACGACGATGGAGACCCTTTCGTCTCTTCCGCCCGCCTTCCGCAAAGATGGAATCGTCACGGCCGGAAATGCCAGCGGAATTGTTGATGGCGCCGCAGCCGTCGTTTTGACGCACGCAAAGGTCGCGAAGGACCGCGGCTGGAAGCCGCTCGGCAGGATTGTTTCGTGGGCCACTGCTGGAGTCGAGCCGAAACTCATGGGCATCGGTCCGGTTCCCTCGACGCGTAAAGCTCTGGAACTCGCCGGGCTAACGCTCAATCAGATTGATCTGATCGAAGTGAACGAAGCATTTTCGCCGCAATATCTCGCTGTCGAGAAAGTGCTGGGTCTCAATCGGGACAAGACGAACGTCAACGGCGGCGCAATCGCGCTCGGCCATCCGCTCGGCGCCACGGGCACGCGGCTGGTCCTTACGCTGCTGCTCGAATTGCGGCGGCGCAATCAGCGTTACGGCCTTGCGACGGCGTGCATTGGCGGAGGGCAGGGAATCGCGATGATCGTCGAATCGATGTCTTAGTCTTCCTGTTGGCATGAACTCATAGTTTAAGCGGTGAATGAAAGAGGAGAACGAATGGCTATTGAAAAAGTGGGAGTGGTAGGCTGCGGCCTGATGGGATCGGGGATCGCGCAGATTGCGGCACAGGCGGGCTGCACAGTTGTGGTCCGCGAAGTCAGCGAGGAGCGGCTGAACAAAGGTCTCGCGTCGATCGAAAAGAGTATGAATAAATTCGTCGAGAAGGGCACGCTTACGCAGGCGGATCGTGATGCTGCGCGCGGGCGTTTGCGCGGTACCACGAAACTCGAGGATTTAAAGGATTCCGACTTGGTGGTCGAAGCGATTATCGAGCAGCTGCCGGACAAGCGCGAGCTTTACTCCGCACTCGATAAGATTTGCCCCAAGAATACGATTTTCGCAAGCAATACGTCTTCGCTCTCCATCACGGAAATGGCATTTATGACCGCGCGACCGGACCGCTTCATCGGTCTGCATTTTTTTAATCCTGTGCCGTTGATGAAGCTGGTGGAAGTGATTCGCACCATCGCCACGGATCCAAAAGTCTACGAAGACGCGGTCGCGTTCGCGGGCCGCGTCGGCAAAGTGCCGGTGCGCACTTCCGATCGCACGGGCTTCATCGTCAATCGGTTGCTGGTGCCGTATCTTCTCGACGCGGTGCGCGTGCTGGAAGAGGGAGTCGCCTCCATCGAAGACATCGACAATTCAATGAAGCTCGGCTGCGGCTACCCCATGGGTCCGCTGACGCTGCTCGATTTCGTCGGCAACGACACGACGTATTACATCGCAAACATCATGTTCGACGAATTCAAGGAAGCGCGTTTCGCGCCGCCGCCGTTGCTGAAACGCATGGTTCTCGCCGGATGGAATGGACGCAAGGCCGGCCGCGGCTTTTACGATTATGCGGACCCGGCCAAGCCGCGTGCGATACAACTCACGTAGTGCGTCACGTAATGCGTCACGTAATGCGCAAAATCGAGCGACGGAGCCCAACCCATGGCCTATGAAAATCTTCTGTTTGAAATAAAAGATCAGATCGCCTATATCACGTTCAACCGTCCGAAAGTATTGAACGCGCTCAATCGCAAAACGGTCGAGGAGTTGGGTGATGCGTTGAACCGCGCGCGCGAGGATTCGTCCGTGCGTGCGCTGATTCTTACTGGCGCGGGCGAAAAATCATTTGTCGCGGGCGCGGACATCAACGAACTCGCCCAGCGCACGCCCGTCGACGGCAAAGACTTTTCGCTCTTCGGCCAGGAAATATTTCACCGCCTGGAAACAATGGGCAAGCCTTCGATCGCAGCAATCAACGGATTCGCACTGGGCGGCGGCTGCGAGTTGGCGCTCTCGTGCACCATGCGTATCGCGAGCAAAAATGCGCGCCTTGGCCAGCCCGAAGTGAAACTCGGCATCATTCCGGGATACGGAGGCTCGCAACGGCTCGCGCGCCTGTGCGGGAAGGGGATCGCGCACGAATTGATTCTCTCCGGAGAAATGATTTCTGCCGACGAAGCCCTGCGTGTCGGCTTGGTGAATCACGTTGTCGAGCAAGCGGAATTGATTCCCACCGCTGAATCCATCGCGAAGAAAATCGCTGCGAACGCGCCACTCGCCGTCAAGTTCGCCATGGAAGCCGTGGAGCACGGAATGGAAATGCCGCAGGAAGAAGGTCTGTTCCTCGAAGCTACGCTCTTCGGCCTCTGCTGCGCCACCGAAGACATGCGCGAAGGCACGCGCGCGTTCATCGAGAAACGTCCCGCACAGTTCAAGGGAAAATAGCGCCATGCCACACAAGAGGCCTGAAAAAAAGCCCGGAAAGCTCCAGCCCAAACCGGTTCAAGGCGAACTTTCCGCCGCGGGCCTGCGCTTCGGCATTGTAGTCAGCCGCTTCAACAGTTTCATCACGGACCGCCTTCTCGCTGGTGCGCTCGACGCGCTCCAACGCTCGGGCGCGAAGGAAGAACAAATCGAAGTGGCTCGCGTTCCCGGTTCGCTCGAAATTCCCATCGCCGCGAAAAAACTCGGCGCGTCCGGCCGTTGCGACGCGGTCATTTGCATCGGTTGCGTTTTGCGTGGCGAGACGGCGCACTTCGAACATGTCTGCGCGGAGGTCGCGCGCGGCGTGCAAATCGCGCAACTCGACACGGGCGTGCCCATGGCATTCTGTGTCCTCACGTGTGACACTCTCGAACAGGCCATCGACCGCGCGGGCCTTAAGAGCGGCAATAAAGGCTTTGACGCGGGGCTCGCCGCAATCGAAATGGCGAATCTGCTGCCTAAGCTGGCGCGCGCACGAAAATTAAACGAGGCCGGCAAATCGAAATCGCGTACAGCACGCCACGGAAAACGCCGCGCGAAATGACCCTTCGCCGTAAATCCCGCGAGTGCGCCCTGCAGATGCTGTTTCAGTGGGACATGAACCACAAATCGCCGGCGCGCGTTGAGGAATCCTTTTGGAAATCCGCACCCGCGGCGGAATCGACGCGGCGCTTCGCCAATCAGCTTTTCGAAGGCGCCGTGGCGCAGGCGGAAGCAAACGACACCACGATTGAAATGCTGTCAAAGAATTGGCGCATCGAACGCATGCCCGAAATCGATCGCGGCATCTTGCGCCTGGCGATTTACGAGCTTCGCTCCGGCACGGCGCCCGTGAAAGTCGTCATCGTCGAGGCGCTCGAACTTGCCAAGAAATTCTCGACGGCTGAATCCGCGCGCTTTCTCAACGGAATTCTCGACGCCGCTTCGAAATCTCTAGATCAACCAAAACCAAAATAACAAGAATCAAGAATAGAAATTCCGCCTGCATCAGATTTAGCGATCTTCTCGTACGTTTTCCGCCAAACAAGCTCGATTTCCGCATCCCCTTTCTTTATGCGCGTTTATAGGCATTTCTGAAACGAATACGGCCGTCCTACGAGCCTCCGCAACTTTTCGCATTTCACGGTGTTCAATGGAGTGCAAATGATATTTACCTAGCCCAAGGAGAGAACGACATGAAGATCGAGACGATGATCCGACGAAGCATTTTCACGTTGGCCGCTGCCGGCCTGCTTTCGGCTGGGGCATGGGCCCAATCTTCGGCCAATCCGCCGCAGTCCGCCACCAGCAGCGCGCAACCAGGCGACATTCACAACGACCGCAAGGACATTCGTCAGGACAGACGCGATGTGCGGGCTGACAGAACCGATATTCGCAGCGACCGCCGCGACCGTAATGCCGATCAGCGCGACATTAACAAGGACAGGCGTCAGCTTGCCAGGTCTAACGCCAGGAACGGTGTTGATAGCAAGCGATCACAGGCACTGCGGCACGACATTCGCGGCGACCGCAAGGATCGCAACCACGACACTCGCGATATCCATCACGATCGTCGCGATGTTCGCCACGACAGGCGTGACATCCGCCACGATCGACGCGATGTGCGTCACGATGTGCGCCAGCGTCGCCGGGGTCGATAATCAGAGTTGGGAACGAACGCCTAGGCCCATAACAGGATCATTCGAAGATCAAAAAGGCTGGCTCCGTGCGAGTCGGCCTTTTTTTGTGTCGGGCTATGTGATTTAACGAACCGGGGACCGATCAGAAATCTATATGGCCTTCGAAGATACGCACGGCTGAGCCGCTGACGCGCGGCACGAGCTTTCCTTTTTCATTCGCAACCTCGACGTGAATTTCGCTGGGCCTTCCCATTTCCACGCCTTGCGTTATCGAGAGATGCTCGCCGGCTTTCAGCTTGTTGTAGCGCACCAAATACGCGCCCAGTGAACCACCCGCGGATCCCGTCGCCGGGTCCTCGATGATTTCCCATGGCAGCATCCCGCGCGCGAAGGCCTTCCCGCGCCCGCCGAGAGCGAAGCAATAAGCCATCGTGCTGTTGCCATTGAGCGCGTGAAACAGCGCGCGCATATTCATGTGGATGCGCTTCAGCGTTGCCTTGCCTCGCAGCGGAACCATCAAATTAAAAATTCCCGTGGACACGCATTCAATTGGCAGATCGGAATCGATGTCGCTCGGGCGCAAGCCGAGCGCGGCCGCCAGAGTTTCGCGCGAAAACTTCGGAGTCTTGAAGCGCGCCTCTTTCTGCGTCATCGTCACGCGCACAGGCCGCCCGTCGCGAAACGTGATTGCGACAGGCAGGATTCCCGCGCCCGTCTGTTGCTGAATTTGCACTTGTCCTTCCGAGGCTGGCACGACTCCGAGTTCCGCGAGCAGAAACCATGTGCCAATCACGGGATGCCCCGCCAGCGGCAGTTCGCGCGTCGTGGTAAAAATTCGCAGCCGCGCCAGGGCGCGATTATTGGTTGGGCGTTGCACGAACACGGTCTCCGCCAGATTCATTTCCCGCGCGATGGCCTGCATCTGCGGGCGGGACAAATTGTCACCGTCGGTGATGACCGCGAGCGCGTTCCCTTCGAATGGTTTCGAGGTGAAAACGTCGAGCTGGTACAGGCGTCGTTTCAAATCAATCTCCGCTTGGCCGGTAAAGGCCCGTTAAATGCATTCCAATTCTGCCACTGGTTCTGTGATTTTGCGCATTTTGGTTTTCATTCTTGGTCTGGCACGAGCAGGACAATTTGGCTCGTCGAAATATTGGGATGCTATAGTTTCTTCACGGTCGCGCATACTTCGTCGAGCACGCGCCTCGTCGTTTCCGCCCGCGTCGTCTCCGCATAGACGCGCAACATCTCTTCCGTCCCTGAAACACGCACCAGCAACCAGCCAATGTCACCGAGAAATATTTTCTCGCCATCCATGTTTTCTTTGCGCACCACCGGCCAATCGAGCACTTTGGTCATGTTCTTTGAACCAAAATACGCGATCGCTTTTTCCTTTTGTCCGCGTAGTAATTCCAAGTCCACTCTGCCGTAGTGATGTTCGCCGTACTGCTTTTCGAGCATGCGCACCAGTTCGCCGAGCCGCTTGCCATGCCACGCCATTACTTCGGCAAGCAGCAGTGCGTTCACGGTCGCATCGCGCTCCGGCAAATACAATTTTGTGGCGATGCCGCCGCTTTCTTCCCCGCCGATCAGAATGTCGTGCTCGAGCATCAACTCGCAGATGTACTTGAAGCCGATCGGCGTCTCGTAAACCTTTCGGCCGAATCTTCGGGCGATCTGGTCGATCATTTTCGTGGTTGAAAATGTTTTCGCCACATCCCCTGCGAGTTTTCGTGTGCCCGCCAAATGCCAGAAGAGGATCGAAAAGATCTGGTGCGGCGTGATGAACGTTCCGTCCGCGTCCACCGCCCCGATGCGGTCGCCATCGCCGTCGGCGGCAAATCCCGCATCGTAGCCGCCCTTCGTCACAGCCTCTTCCAGCGCGGCAATATGCGGCTTAATCGGTTCGGGATTCACGCCGCCGAAAAGGGGATCGAATTTTCCGCGAATTTCGTCGCACGCAATCCCATGTCGCCGGAAAAGTTCATGCAGCAGGCCCGCCGCCGAGCCGTGCATCGGGTCGGCCACAAAACGGAATTTCGTCCCGCGCAGGCGCTCCCAATCGACCAGCTTGTCGAGCGTTTCCAAATACGGCTCGCGCACGTCGAGCAGATGAATTAGATCAGGCCGCGAAGATAATTCAGGCTCATCGCTTTTGAGCACAGCCGCCAATTCTTTTTCGATGTGCGCGGTAATTGCGGGAGATGCGGAGCTTCCGTAGCTCGCTTTGTACTTCACGCCATTCCAGCGGTAGGGATTGTGGCTCGCGGTGATCATGATTCCGCCGGCCGCGCCACGCTGGCGCACCAGCAGAGAAATCGCGGGCGATGGACACGGTCCGTCCGCAAACCAAACGGGTGTTCCTGTAGCGGCGACGACTTCCGCCACAGCGCGCGCGAACAGCGGGCCGCCGAATCGCGTGTCATAGCCGATCAGGACGCCACTTTTTGGATTCTCGGCGCGAATCACGTATCGCGCGATCGCCGCGGCGACTTTGCGCACGTTCGCAACCGTAAAATCCTCGGCGATCACGCCGCGCCAGCCGTCGGTCCCGAAGTGGATTTGCGTCACGGTTGAAAAGTATATGCGATAGGGCTTCGCGCGGAAAGGATTGTGCTGCGAGGCACGCTCAAAAACTCAGTTTGTCAGAAATGCGCGTTCCTTAGAGCAAATCATGTCGCCGCTTTTCTTCCAGCCATTTCACAACTTTGCCTACGTCTTGCGCTCTCTCTCGCGGGCAAATCAGCCAAGCATCGTCCGTTTCCACAAGGATGAGGTCGTGCACGCCAATCGCCGCCACGAATTTCTTACGGCTCCACAGAAAATTGCCTGTCGCATCGAGCGCAAACGAATCCCCAACCGACACATTCTCTCCCGGCTTGCGTGCCAGCAGCTCGTGAACTGCGGCCCATGAGCCAATATCGCTCCAGCCAATCTTCGCGGGCAGCACGAAAACGCGCTCCGTTCCGTGCTTCCCGGATTTTCCGTGAGCGGCGCGCGAACGAGTCGCAGGCTCCATAATGGCGTAATCCACGGAAATGTTTTCAAGTCTCGGATAAATCCGGCGGAGTGTAGCCGCGTATGTCGGCGTGCCGATGGACTGTTGCAACTCTCCAAGCGCTTGCCACGTTTTCGGGAGATATTTGCGCAAGCATTCCAAAAAGGTGGAAACGCGCCAGAAGAACATGCCCGCGTTCCACAAATACCGCCCGGACGTCACATATTTGCGCGCGCGCGCCGCGTTTGGTTTCTCCGTGAATCGCCGGACAATATATGCGGGAATTCCCTCGACCCGGGTTGCCACGCCAGCGCGCTCGATGTAGCCGAATCCTGTTTCCGGTCCCGACGGCGGAATTCCCAGCACTACGAGGTTCCCCGGCCTGCTGGCAATCTTCATCGCCGCGCGAACAACTTTGCGATACTGCGCCGCGTCCGCGATGTGATGATCCGCCGGCAGCACGGCCATCAACGCGTCGCCATGCTCTTGCGCCAAATGAATCGCCGCGAGTCCGATAGCCGCTGCGGTGTTTCGTCCCACGGGCTCGGCCAAAATTTGTTTGCGCGGCACGCGCGGCAACTCGCGATGCACGCCCGCCGCCTGCTCGTCATTGGTCACCACCCACAGCCTATTTTCTGGAAATAGCAGAGCCAGGCGATCCGCCGTTTCGCGCAACATGCTCTTCGAGCTCACAATGTCGAGAAGCTGTTTCGGCGTTCGCGTCCGGCTGCGCGGCCAGAAGCGCGTGCCTCGCCCGCCGGCCAACAGCACGGCGCACGCAGTGATTTTCCTGAATTTTTTCATATCGAGAGACCGCCCGGCACATAAGCGTGCAGCATTGTCGTTCGTGTTGTTGGTATAAAGCGAAGATCGCGCAGTACCGCCGGCACGAGCCACGCTTGCGCGTTCGCATATTCGATTTCCGCGTCCGGAACCTCAATTTTTCCGGTTCCTTCGATAATGATGAGCACCTCCATCAAACCCGCGGGCTTCACCCGGTGCTGAGGTTCGGCGAAAACTGATTTCACCACCACGAAATGGGAGCACTCGACCAGCGTGTTGGCCGCATTGTGAGTTTCGTTTGCTTCCATCCGCGCCACTTTGCCGCCACGCTGTTCGCCGAAACGAATCACATCCATGGATTTGTCAATGTGCAGCTCGCGCGGCTTGCCCTGAGGCGTCAGCCGGTTGAAATCGAACACTCGATACGTAATGTCGGAATTTTGCTGGATCTCGCAAATCGTCATGCCCGGCCCGATCGTGTGCACAGTTCCCGCGGGAACGAAAATCGTATCTCTTGCACACACCGGGACGCGCTCGACGCATTCTTCCGCGTTTCCATCGGCAATTGCTCGACGAAAAGTGTCGCGGTCCACGCCAGGCCGCAGCCCCACGCGCACTTCCGCGCCCTTCCGCGCGGAGATGATGTACCACATTTCCGTTTTCCCCACGCCGCCGGCCGCAGCCTCGTTTTTTTGCGCGTAATCGTCGTCGGGATGCACCTGCACCGAAAGTTTTTCTTCGGGGAAAATGAATTTCGCCAGCAGGGGAAACGGCATGTCGCGCGAAACGTTGCGTCCCGACCAATCGTCGCTCATGCGCGGCCAGGCATCGCCGAGTTTTTCTCCGGCGAACGGCCCGTCGGCGAATCGGCAGTCGTTCCCGGTGAGCCACGCTTCGCCAATGGGCTCTGGCAACGATTGCTTGTCGGGAAAAAGTGGCGCGAGGTTTCGGGCGCCCCAAATCCGCGGCACGAATTGCGGTTCCAGCCGGGCGGGCCGCGGTTTCACAACTTATCCGCGCATCGCGGCCGAGCTCACGGCCGTCTCGGCGCGAAAAAAGCTGGACATCCGCCGCAGGCCCTCTTCAATACGCTCCATCGACGTCGCGTAAGAAAGCCGCAAATAGCCCGGCGCGCCGAAGGCTTCTCCGGGAATCACGACGACGTGCTCGCGTTCCAGCAACTCTTTGGCCACCTGTACGGTGTCGCACTGTGATGCGCCGCTCCCACGGCCGGCCGTTGCGCCCGCGACATTGGGGAAAACATAAAAACTTCCCTCCGGCTCGTGGCAACTCACGCCCGGAATTTCGCGCAGGCCCGCGATGATTCGCGCGCGCCGCTTCGCAAATTCCGCGACCATGATGTTCACTGAGTCCATGCCGCCGCGAAGCGCCTCGAGCGCCGCGTATTGCGCGATCGAAGTTGGGTTCGACGTCGACTGGCTCTGCAGTTTCAGCACCGCGTCCGCAAGCTGTGGCGGAGCGAGCGTGTAGCCCATCCGCCACCCGGTCATCGCAAATGTTTTCGAGAGTGACCCGGAAATAATCACATGGTCTTTTGCGCCAGGCAGACTGGCAATCGAAAATGGTTTCGCGTTGCCGTAAACGAAATGCGAATAGCACTCATCGGAAAGCAGCCAGATGTTGTGTTTCTTCGCGACGTGGAGAATCCTGGCGAATTCTTCCTCCGGAATCACGGCGCCGGTGGGATTCGACGGTGAATTGATGATCAGAATTTTCGTGCGAGGCGTGATTGCCTTTTCGATTTCCGCCGCGCGCGGTATGAAGCCATTTCGCGCATCCGTCTCGACGATCACCGGTGTGCCGTCGGCGCATTTCACGATGTCCGGATAGCTTACCCAGTACGGCGCGACGATCAGCACTTCGTCGCCGGAATTAAGCAGCGCCTGCGTCACATTGTAGAGAGAATGTTTTCCGCCCGCGTTAATGATGCATTCCTTCGCCTCGTAATGCGTACCAAGATACTTCGCGTGCCATTCCACAGCGGCCTGCCGCAAGGGCATGATCCCGCCCGACGCCGTGTATTTCGTCTTGTTTTCGTCAAGAGCCTTTACCGCCGCGCGCTTGATGTAATCGGGCGTCGGAAAATCCGGTTCGCCAGGGCCGAAATCCACCACGTCAATTCCCCGCGCCACCAGCTTTTCTTTTTCCATCAGCACAGCCAGTGTGGCCGACGGTTCAATGCGTTTCACCCGCTCTGAAAGTTCCATTTTCGTCCACCCCATGGGTTGAAATTCAGCCTACTTTTGCTCTCAAACGTTCTTCCACCACTGCCGGAACCAGATCTTTTACCGAACCGCCCAACCGCGCGATTTCCCGCACCAGCCGCGAGCTCAGGTAGCTATATGTTTCGGCCGGCATCATGAACACCGTTTCGATCTTTGGCTCGAGCTTCCGGTTCATCAGAGCCATTTGCAATTCGTACTCATAATCGGAAATTGCGCGAATGCCCCGCAGCACGACTTGCGCGTTTTTCTGTCGCGCATAGGCCATCAGCAACCCCTCGAAGACGTCTACCTCCACGTTGGGCCACGGCCGCGTCACTTCGCGCAGCATCTCGAGGCGCTCGCTCACGGCAAACAGCGGATCTTTTTCCGCATTCTGCAGCACGGATACGATCAGCCGGTCAAAAATCTTCGCGCCGCGCCCAATCAAGTCAAGATGCCCGTTGGTCACCGGGTCGAACGACCCGGGATAAATCGCCAGTATGGGTTTGGTTCCTACGCTCATCGAGCCGCATTCTAACCTAGAATCCTTGCGGCTGCCGCCAGAATTCCGCGCTCACCGCGTCTTTACTGGCTGGATTCGCGAAGGACGACGACATCGGAATCGGAGTGGCCGCGAACGATTCCCAATTTCTTGCCATCCGGCGACCAATGAAAATCCCAAATCTGCTCGGACGTGAAATGCGTGATCTGGCGTCTCGGCCCGCCGGCAAGAGGCTGTTCCCAGAGGTTGTCCACTCCGTTTACGCGGATGGGATACACAATCGCTCGTCCATCCGGGCTGAATCTCAAGGCGTCGGGAGCAAGGCGCGGATCAACATCCAGCACGCGCAACATTTTGCCGGTGTTCGCGTCCTGCACGTTCGCTTGCAGGTTCTTGCCGCCGACGGCAAGGGTCACCAGCATTTTTCCATCTCGCGTGATATCCAGTGAACCGTCTGTATTCGTCCCAGAGTACGTTGCGAAGTCTCCGAAGGTTTCCGCCTTTCCGCCTGCAACCGGCACGCGCATCACCTTACCGCGGCCAATGGAGTCGATATAGAAAATCCATTTTCCGTCCGGAGAGCAAACCGGTACCGCGTCATTTTTCCCCGCGGTCAAATTTTGCAGGTTGCCGCCATTTGCGTCGATTCGCCACAAGGGAGCAGACATCTCTTCCGGCCGCCCCACCGAGCCAAAGACGACCGCATTTCCATTTTCGCAGACGGTCGGTTCAAAGGACGCATGCACCTTGTCGGCCAGAAAGACAGCTTCGTTTCCCGTTGCGATGTCGATCCGCTGCAGATCCAGCCCCTGTTTTACAATCACGGAATCATTTCCCATCCAACTGAAGGAATGAACTGTTTCCCCGGAGGAAATCTGCCTGGCATCGCTCATTTGTTTCGCATCAGAAGGCAGGACGAACATTTGGAAGTTCTGCTGATTCATGACCGTCACGAGATTCTTCCCATCACTGGAAATGCTCAACGCGGGATAATTATTTGTGTCTCTCGTGATTTCGTGGAATTCCCCGCCGGGATAAGAAAGAAAGCCCACCTGCTCGCGGAAGTAGTAGTCCGCATCCACGCGATCGGTGAGGATGAACAGACCTTTCCCGTCCGGCGCCCAAGTAGGGTGTCCAAAAGTGCGTTCCTCGGAGCGGATCGCGTGGACCTGCTGGCCCGTCGTTGAGTCCACCGCGATCAGGCTGCCAAACGATTGCCCGGCTAAAAACATCGAGCCGATAATTAATTTTCCGTCAGGCGACCATGCGACATCCTCCATCGCCGGCAGGCTCCCGGTGAGCAACGTTCTTTCCGCCGAGCCATCGGCATTCGCGAGGAGCAGGATGTATTTTCCGGCCGCCGGATCCTTTCGGACGAATGCGATACGCTGCCCATCGGGCGAAAACGTGATATTGCTGCTGAGGTTTTGAAGAATTTGCTGCGGTGTTCCGCCCAGTATCGGCGAGCGATAGAGGTTGCCAAACTCATTATTTCCGGCGCTCCCGCGGACGAAGTAGACGTAGTTCGCGTCGGGCGAAAACTGGAGCGCAAAATAGTGAGTTTGCGCCGGTGCGCTCACTTGCGTGTCGCTGTTCGTCGGGACGTTGCGCAGCCATAGGCTCTCCATGCCGTTCTCGTCCTGCACGTTCAGCACGTACTTGCCATCCGGCGAAATCGCCGCCAGCGCCGCCTTGCCCGTGTTCGTCAGCTTGGTGATGGTGAAATTCCGGAAGGGAACCGGCGCAGCGCGATTCAGTAACGCATAAATCCCATATCCCGCCGCGGCGATCAAAATCACCACGACCGCCACGGTTGCAGCCGTGCCGAATTTGTGCTCACGCGCCACGGCGGCGACGCTCGAGCTCCCCGACCTGTATGTGGAGGCGACAGCGGTTGTAGCGCGCGCCTGACCTGACGGAGACCCGTCCGCGGCTCCCCCAGCACTGATTTTCGTTTCAGGACTTGCGGCGTCCGTTGCGATCCGCGGGCTCGAGCTTGTATCGCGCTTCAGCCGCGCCAGATCCGTACGCAAATCAGCCGCGCTCTGATACCTCATCCGCCGGTCTTTTTCGAGCGTCTTCGAGATGATCTCTTCGAGCTTTGGGGGAATATCGGGATTCAGGCGTATCGGCGCCACCGGCGTCTTTTCCAGAATGGCGTGAAAGATAACCGCCGTGGTATCGCCGCGAAAGGGCAGGGAGCCCGTGGCCATTTCGTAAAGGACCGCGCCAAAACTGAAAATATCGGTCCGGGGATCGAGCGTTTCACCGCGCGCCTGCTCCGGCGACATGTACGCGACCGTGCCCATGGCCTGCCCGGGGCTGGTGAGGTGCGCTTCATCAAGCGTAGCTGCATCGCGCGTCATGCCGGAGGCTGTTTGTCCCGTGGCCTCCAGGGTTTGCTTCGCCAACCCAAAATCCAGAACTTTCGCGTGACCCCGCAGCGTGACGAAAATATTCGCCGGCTTGATGTCGCGATGGATGATTCCTTTCGCGTGTGCGACATCGAGAGCGTCAGCGATTTCGGTGGCGAGTTCAAGCGTCTGTTCGCTTGGCATTGCGCGGCCGGCGATCAGATGCTTCAGCGTCTGCCCCTCCAGATACTCCATCGCGATGAAGTAGCGGTCATCGTCGCGGCCGATTTCATAGATCGTGCAGATGTTGGGATGGTTTAGCGCCGAAGCGGCGCGTGCTTCGCGGCGGAAGCGTTCAAGCGCGTACGGGTCGGCGACAAGGTCCTCCGGCAGGAATTTCAGCGCAACCGGACGCCCCAGATCGGTGTCCTCGGCTTTGTAAACCACGCCCATCCCGCCACCACCGAGTTTTTCGACGATGCGGTAGTGCGAGATTGTGCGCCCGATAATTGGCTGATTGTCTGGCATGAACGCTGCATCTTAGGGCGCACGCCGCACAGAGTCAACGCTGCGCATTGCGGCGAGGCACTACAATGACTTGGTGTTGAGGCGATGCGCTGGAATCGGGCGGCGAATGATGGCTGATGATGAAGCATGAACACATTGCCTTGCTCGAAATTGCCATGGCCGAGGCTCGGCTTGGCCTTGCCGAAGGAGGCATTCCTATTGGCGCGGCGCTTTTCGATCGTGAGGGGAAACTTTTGGGGCGCGGCCATAACCGGCGCGTTCAGGAGAATGATCCTTCCATGCATGCGGAAACAGACGCGTTTCGCAAAACGGGCCGCCAGCACGGCTATCGCGACAAAATCATGGTCACCACGCTTGCGCCGTGCTGGTATTGCAGCGGGCTGATTCGTCAATTTCGCATCGGTACGGTCGTGGTGGGCGAATCGGTGAATTTCAGCGGGGGCGTTGATTGGCTGCGCGAAAGCGGCGTCGAAGTCATCGACCTCGCAAATCAGGAATGCATCACCATGCTGGCCGATTTCATCCGAAAAAATCCCGCCGTCTGGCACGAGGACATCGGCGAAGGCTAAGTTCGCGAATCAACTAGCCACGGAGGGGGCAAAACGGCGGGGTTCTAAAAAGGCCTTATCCTAGACTGACCTGTCAGTCTAGTTGTCCTAGGAGTTACTGCTCTTTTTGACTAATCCTTATTGACACGAAAGAGCCATTTGCATTGGTGTCACCTCGTCTCCTATAGACGTTCTGTAGCGCAAAAGACTAGCTCCACTCCTATCGAATGTCGATACGTATGGCGAGGCAGAAAGGTTCCCCATGCATGCAGAGCAAATACGCAGAAATTCTTGAATTGCGGATGTGTGCGAGAAGAATCGCTTGTCTAGCGCTTGGACATCAGGCGATTAGCCTCGGCGAAGGGCATGGCCTCGCCAAACATTGCGGAAAAATCGCCGTCGTCGCGAAGGCGTTTCGCGATGCGCGAAACAAGCGTCATGGTGACGCGCATCGGCCCGCCGCCAACGCTGACGCGCGCGACGCCCATTTTTTCGAGTACATGCACGGGTGGCGCGCCCGCAACACCGAGAATGTTCAGCGGCCCGCGTACGCCGCGCACCAGTTGCGCGATGGTCGCTTCGTCCTTCACGCCGGGAGCGAACAGGCACGCCGCGCCCGCGTCGCGATAGGCGTTCAGGCGTTCGATGGTGCGTTCGGCGCGCGTCGACGGCTCGCCAATCTCTTCCAAATAAATATCGGTGCGCGCGTTCAGCACCAGGTCGACGCCCATTTTTTTCGCGGCGTCGATCATCGCGCGAATTTTTTCTGTTTGCAGCGGCACCTCAAACAGCTCGCCCGATCCTTCGCCGACCGCATCCTCCAGGTTCAGCCCCACAGCGCCCGCTTCGATTACGCCGTGAGCCGTCGCGGCCATATCGTCGGGAGTTTCTCCGTATCCCGATTCCATGTCCGCCGTCACCGGCACGGAAACGGCGCGAACAATTCGCGCCACCACTTCGAGCATTTCGTCGCGGCCGATCACTTGCCCGTCCGGATATCCGAGCGAATTGGCGATTCCGGAACTGGTTGTGGCAATGGCCGGGAAGCCGGCGTCTTCAAAAATGCGCGCGCTGGCGACGTCCCATGCATTCGGAAGCACAAGAATGCGCGGACCATGATGCAGCGAGAGGAAAAGTTTGGCTTTTTCAGCTTGTGTGAGGGGAGCCATTTCGATTGATGCGCGCGCGGCCGCACGATCGCGACTGCGAAATGTCTAGTGTTCTTCTTCCGCCGAATGCGCGCCGACGGTTTCGTCCGGAACGTCACCCACGCGTCCCTTAACGCGGTCGTAGACGCTGTAAGCGCACGTTGAGCCGAGTGCCTCGTTGTAATACGTGGGCACGCCGAGCGCGGAGCGCAATTCCTCGTTGAATTTCCGCAGGTCGGCGAGCTCACCGACGATGGCGGGCAGCTTCCGCTTGTCCCTGGTGATCAGAAATTTTTGATAGCCCGCGTCCCAGAGCTGCGTGAATTGTCCCATCTTCATGATCGCGGGCAGCTCGGTCATTTGATACGCGCCATCGGGCGCCTTGCGGAATTCCGCGCCGCAATTATATTTCTCCACGCGCGCCACGCCGCCGGAGCTGCGCACGGTGAATCCAAATTGCGGCAGCGTCGCTTCGATTTGTTTCGCCGGAAATTTAGCGTTCACATACCACATAGCCACACCAGAGTAAGTATTTCCACACAGCCTTGTAAAGCCAAAAATTTCGCAGCGAACAAGCCGCGCAAATCTTCCGCATCGTTTTACGCTACGACCAGCACCCCTACACTGCGTCGGCGACAGCGCGGCTCAAGCCGGGATCCCCTCCACAATACATATCGGAGTTGCCGTGGGCACTACTCGATTCAACTTCCAGCCCCCCGCCGCGAACAATTCGCGAAATTGTTTCTCGGTGCGCTCTTTCCCGCCGGGGAAAATCAGCATTTGGAGGTCGAGGAACTTGCCAGGGTAGAAATCGTTGCCGGGTTGGATTACGTCGTCCACCACGAGCAGCTTCCCGCCCGGATTCGCTCCCTTTCGGCAAGCTTTTAGAATTTTGACGCACAACTCATCAGGCCAGTCGTGGATGATGTGTTTCATGATGTACGCGTCGGCGCCCGCCGGCACGGAAGAAAACATATCACCGGAAGTAAGCGTGCATCGTTCCATCACCGGCTTCAGCGGCCCGTTCTTGGCTCCCTCAACAACGTGCGGCTCGTCGTAAAGCGTTCCCTTCATTTGCGGATTTCGCTCCAGTATTGTCGCGAGCAGCAGGCCGTGGCCGCCGCCCACGTCCACAATCGAATAGATTCCTTCAAATGAGTACGCGTCAACGACTGCAGGGCTGTCTCCCGTGGAGATGGAAGTCATGGCGTCGTTAAAGATTTGCCCTTCCTCCGGATGCTGCTTGAAGTACTCGAAGGACCGCGTGCCGTAAATTTGTTCCAGGGCCTGCTGGCCCGTGCGCACGCAATATTCAAGCCGCGACCATCCGCGCCCGTGCCACTCCCTGCCACCCATGATTGCCAATGCTCGCAAGCTGGGTTTCCCGTTGCTGCGCAGAACGGCCGACATCGGTGTCTCCGAAAACTTGCCGTCGGGTCCTTCAGCCAGCACTCCCACGCTGGCCGTCGCGCGCATCAGCCGGTAGAGGGCCTCCGCGTCGGCTCCGATCTGGTTGGCCAGTTCTGCAGCCGATTTCGGGCCCGCTTCGACAAGGTCCGGAATTCCCATTTGTGCCAGGCAGGAAATGGCTCCGGCAATATGAGGACCGCTCAGCAGTTGCATCACGCCTACATGGGCAGGAGGTTTCTGAGGCTGCGTCGTTGGTGACGTCATTGGTTCTCCAGAGAAATTTTATTTTGCTTTCGAATGGATCGGTATTATACGCAAAGTCTTCGCGTGATTCGTCTCTTTTTACTGTCGCCGCGCGCAAATTATGTTCGCTCCTTGAGCGCGCAATATTCGTAGGGTAAGGTCCGACCCATGAATCCCTACGCGTCGCATTTGGGGGACCGCGATCCTCAGCACGTGATCGCCGCCACAGCCGGCCAACTCGCCTCCGCCATTCGCACGCTCGGCCCCGAGCGCGCGGAGCAGTCGCCCGCGCCCGGAAAGTGGAGCGTCCGCGAAATCATCTGCCACTTGGCGGATTGCGAAATCGTCTTCGCGTACCGCCTGCGGCAGGCGCTCGCCGAGGACCACCACATTATCCAGCCCTTCGATCAAGATAAGTGGGCGAAGGTCTACGCTGCGTATGACGCGCCCGCCGCGCTTGCCGTGTTTTCGTCGCTGCGCCGGTGGAATATCGCGCTGATCGGCAGCCTGAAACCGGAAGCATTCACCAAGCGCCTCACGCATCCCGAACGCGGCGAAATGCCTTATAAAGAACTGGTCGAAACAATGGCAGGGCACGATATCAATCACGTCCGCCAAATCGAAGCCATCACCGCCCGCATCGCCTCCGCGAATTAGCGTTTTTTTCCATCCGAATGTGATTTCGGCAGTTTGACCCGACTCTGCAGCCATTCCCTACTAACTTGAGGGTATTTTTGGTAAGCTGAGGCATATTCGTTGAATACGCGGGATTCCTTCCTGCATCCAATACGCCCCGGGGCTGGTTGTTGGCCTCTATTGGCGTCGTCGGAGCAGAGGGAAAGGGAACATGGCTTCAAGACCGATTATCGAGGAAGACGCGCACCGCGCGGCCAGACCACTCGGCAAGAGCCTCGTCGACCTGGTTGGCAAGACGCCTCTGCTGCGCCTCGACGGACTAAGCGCGGAATTCCCCAACGTTGAATTCTATGCCAAGGCGGAGTGGGCAAACCCCGGCGGCTCGGTGAAGGACCGCGCGGCCCTCTACATGATCCGTGAAGGTGAGCGCACTGGCGCACTGCGCCCCGGCAAGACGATTCTCGACGCGACCAGTGGCAACACAGGCATCGCGCTTGCCATGTTCGGAGCCGCGCTCGGCTACTCCGTCAAGCTCTGCATCCCGGCGAGTGCGTCTCACGAGCGCCTCGCGACGTTGCGTGCCCTGGGCGCAAACCTGATCTTGACACCCGGCGAAGAAGGCTCCGACGGCGCGATTCGCCGCGCCCGTGAAATCGCCGGCGAAAATCCGGCAAAGTATTTTTACGTTGACCAGTACACCAATCCAGCCAATCCGCGCGCGCATTATGAAACCACCGGTCCGGAGATTTGGACGCAGACAAACCGTACGCTTACTCATTTCGTCGCGGGACTGGGTACCAGTGGCACCTTCGTGGGCGTGACGCGGCGGTTAAAAGAATTAAATCCCGCCATTCGCGCCATCAGCGTTCAGCCCGACGAAGCATTTCACGGCCTCGAAGGCCTGAAGCACATGGCCACGGCGATAGTGCCAGCGATTTACGATGCGTCGCTCGCGGACGCAAATATCACCGTACGCACCGAAGACGCATTCGCGATGGTACGAAAGCTCGCGCGCGAAACAGGATTGCTGGTCGGCGTCAGTTCCGGCGCGGCGGTGTGCGCGTGCCGCAAAGTTGCCGAAGGACTTGAACATGGCGAGCAAGCCGTGATCGTCACAATTTTCCCCGACTCGGGCGACCGTTACCTGAGCGAGCGCTTCTGGAGCGAAGAATAGAAATCGCGATGCTCATACTGAAGCAATCTTTGTTTGAACAGATTCAAGCGCACGGCGCGCGCGATTATCCCAATGAATGCTGCGGGGCGTTGTTAGGAAATGATGGCGGAACTGATCGCACCGTCCTCGGCCTGGTGCCGCTCGCGAATCAGCGCGAGGATTCGCCGCGAGATCGCTTCCAGATCACTTCAGAAGACGTTCGCCTTGCTGAGAAAGAAGCGAGCGCGAAAGGCTGGGAGTTGATCGGCTGGTATCATTCGCATCCGGATTCGCCGGCGCGTCCCAGCGAATTCGACCGCGAGCACGCGTGGCCCTGGTACAGCTACATTATTTTTCGCGTCGAAAAAGCTGAGCCGCAGGAAATGCGCTCGTGGCGCCTCAACGACGACCGTGCTTCTTATGATGAAGAGGGCATCGAATACATTGCGGGCGCGCCCGCATGAATCGCAATTTCTGAAGACCCAAGGAGACAACACTCATGGCTGTGAAGGTAATGATCCCGACGCCTCTCCGGCAATTCGCCGGTAAACAGGAAAGCGTCAATCTGGAAGCCGGGACCGTCGGCGATGCATTGAATGCCCTCACGTCGCAATTCAGCGACCTGAAAAAGCATCTGTATTCCGACGATGGCCGTTTGCGCAGCTTTGTCAACGTCTACGTCAACGATGAGGACATTCGCTATTTGCAAAAGGAAAAAACCGCTGTGCAGCAGGGAGACACCATCAGCATCGTGCCCTCCATTGCCGGCGGCTCGCAATAATCAATCCCAAAGGACAACGAACCATGGCCACGCGATTGACTCAACCTGTTCCAGCGTCCGCCGCCGAACCGGCGTTGAGTAAGCAAGAAGTTCTGCGTTACAGCCGCCATCTGATCATGCCGGAAGTGGGCATGGACGGTCAGCTCAAATTGAAACGTGCCAAAGTGCTGATGATCGGCTCCGGCGGACTCGGCGCGCCGCTCGGACTTTATCTTGCGGCTGCGGGAGTCGGCCGCCTGGGCATCGTCGACTTCGATACAGTGGATTTCACGAATTTGCAGCGGCAGGTTACTTTCGGTACCAGCGATGTGGGCCGGAAAAAACTGGAAGCCGCGAGCGAGCGCCTCTCGAATCTCAATCCTGAAATTCAAATTGACACGTTCGAGACGCGGCTTACCAGCGACAATGCTCTCGACATTCTGCGCGACTACGACATCGTCGTCGACGGTACGGATAATTTTCCCACGCGTTATCTTGTGAATGACGCCTGTGTGCTCCTCGGCAAGCCCAATGTTTATGGCTCGATTTTCCGCTTCGAAGGACAGGCAAGCATTTTCGGTTATCCCGGAGGCCCTTGCTATCGCTGCCTCTATCCGGAGCCGCCTCCGCCGGGCCTTGTGCCCTCCTGCGCGGAAGGCGGAGTGCTCGGCGTACTGCCGGGAATCATCGGCTGCATTCAAGCCATGGAGACAATCAAGCTGATCATCGGCAAGGGCGACTCGCTCGTTGGCCGTCTGTTGCTTTTCGATGCGCTCGGAATGCGTTTCCGCGAACTGAAGCTGCGCAAGAATCCCGAATGCCCGGTCTGCGGCGAGCATCCTGCCGTGACAAAGCTCATCGACTACGCTGAGTTCTGCGGCATTCGCGGCGAAGAAGCCCCTGCGCAAACCGCCTCGGTTCCGGAAATCACGCCGAAGCAATTGAAGCAGCGCCTCGACCGTGGCGACGATCTGTACATTCTCGATGTTCGCGAGACACACGAATATCAAATCTGCAACCTGAACGGCCAACTCATTCCCCTCGGCGAACTTCCTAAACGCGTTAGCGAACTGGACAGTTCTCGCGAGATAGTGGCACACTGCCGGAGTGGCAAGCGTTCGGCCGAAGCCGTCGAGTTTTTGACGAAAGCGGGCTTCCGCAAAATTTGGAACTTGAAGGGCGGAATCCTCGCCTGGTCTGACGACGTGGATCCGTCCGTCCCAAAATACTAGGCCCGTGTAGTAGCTTTTCGTTGTCATTCCGAGAAGCAATGGCGACGAGGAATCTGCTTTTGTCGCAGCGCAGCCAATTTTTCGAGTTCACCAATCATCAGCGGAGAGTCAAAAATGGCGGGTACCAAAATTCTAATCAAAGATAACGGCTCGATTCGCGTCGAAGGCGATTTCGAGATCGTCGATTCGCAAGGGCGAGTGTTCGGACTCAACGGTCGCACTGCTGTCTCGCTTTGCCGTTGCGGCCACTCAGCCAATAAGCCATTTTGCGATGGCGCCCACAAGGAGTGCGGTTTTGAAAGCCCCATCGAAGCCCGCGATCTCCCTCCCGTGCCGCCCCAGAAAATGTAGTCCCCTGCTCTCTTTCGCCCCCCTGCGCGTCGATTCCTTCAGGTACTCGCCACGCCGGTAAGTGGACCCTCGTGTTTCAGTTCGTAACAATTTTACCCGTCACGAATTGGCCCACCCTCTAATCGCGTGAGCTATTGCTTTCCAGAATGCGAGTAATACTAGTGTTATGAAATACTTAAGAAAATACTAGTACTGTACCAGAATGGCCAACCGGTTGCTCTCTAACCTCATGTTAAGCACGGGATTCGTGTGTCTCGGTTGGGGGGCCATTGCAAAGGCCAGTCGGTTTGCTGAAGATCATTGCGCGGTTGAAGTGGGGGATCGTTTGGCTCTTGGTGGGAGCCACGTTCCTCGTATTCCTCTGGTCGCTTCGCCACACTCATTTCTATCCGGACCCGCTTCTCGAGCGTTATCTCCAGCTTGCTAGCAGCGTTCTGGCATTTACGTTTGCCGCAAACGCCTTGGTGCGTTTCCGCGGAATGCACGATCGCATCACGCTTATTCTGGCATTCGCCTTCGGACTTGCCGGCCTCATCGAAATGGGCGCGAACCTCGCTCCCACCCTGGCAGGCCCCTCACTCACTGTCCCGTTGGCGTGGATGGTTAGCCGTACGTTGCTGGCAATCCTGCTTGTAGCGGCGCTGCTCGTCGACCGTAACCTCCCGCTTTCCCGCGAGCCCAACAAGGAAATCGCCTGGGCGCTACTTATCGTTGGCGCCGTTTCCTATCTTACCAGCGTCGTTTTTTTCGCGGTTCCGGCAACGCCGAAGATTTATCCGCATGCCTTGATCCCGCGTCCGTGGGACTTGCTTCCCGCCGCGATTTACTTGATCGCCGCTCTCGGGTTTTGGAAACGCCTGGCGCATCTCGATTCGCTCCTCGACCACGCACTGTTTCTTTGCTGCGTGGCAAATGTGGCCTGCCACGTTGCCATGAGCCAATCTTTCATGCGTTTTGACGCGGCATCGGGCGCCGCTCAATTCTTCGAAGCCACGGGTTACGCCATCGTCCTGGCCGGCGCGCTTCTCGACAACGCCAAACTATTCGATCAGGTCAGCCGCCTCGCCATCAGCGATCCACTCACCGGTCTCGCGAACTATCGCCGCTTGCTCGAAGTGATGGAAGCCGAGCTCCAGCGCGCCCAGCGCACCAGTCGCGGATTTGCGGTCCTGCTTCTCGATCTCGACGGCCTCAAAAAAATAAACGACAACTACGGCCACTTGGTCGGCAGCCAGGCGCTCAAGCGCCTCGCCAACGTGCTTCGCTATCACTGCCGAGGCATGGACACCGCCGCAAGGTATGGGGGCGACGAGTTCGCGCTTGTCCTTCCCGAGGCCGAGGAAGCTGTCGCGGTTCAAGTCGCTCATCGCATTCGCAAGCGTTTGCTTGAAGATGGCCTCGAGCCTCGGATTTCCGTCAGCGCCGGCGTCGCCGTTTTTCCGCGGGATGGCCTGACGATTGAAAAGCTCTTGCATTCGGCCGACAACGCACTCTACGCAATGAAAGCCAATCGCAATTTGGAAGATGGGGAAAGTTTGCTTGATAATCCACTCGGCAAACAGGGGGCTGGGGAATGGCAATCGGCGGAAAAAGGAAAACGAAGAACCATCAGGTAGAGCGGTGCGAACCACGCTTGCCCATACAAGTCGGAGTGCGCATCTCCGGGAATACGTTCATGCCCGGCTTGGAATCCACCTTCACTGAAAATGTCAGCTCGCGTGGCGCGCGCGTTCGCAGTGTCAGGCGCTGGCGCATCGGCGAAAGCATCTCCGTTCTTTCGCCCGAAGGTGGCTTCCGTTCGCTGGCGCGCGTCGCCTATTGCGAATCGTCTCCCACGGGCTACGCAATCGGAGTTGAGTTCCTCGAACTCGAAGGCCAGTGGGTACTGGCCTCGGCGTCGCCAACTGTCGCCTGAGATTTCTCAGGCGTGCCGGAGGGAGACGATAAGGGCGTTTTATGCCGCCCGTCTTTCCTTGTTCGAGCTCGTCCTATTGCACGAACCCAACATTCGGGTCAGGCATCGCCGGCCCTTCAGGAATCGCGCCAAACTGCGCTTCGTATCGTGTGATGTTTTCACCCAGCGCCCGCAGCAGACGTTTCGCGTGCCCGGGACTCACAATCACGCTGCTCACCAGTTTTCCTTGCGGCACGTTCGGGAAAATATAAATGAAGTTGAGCGTGAACTCCTCCGCATTGTGATGAATCATGGCGAGATTGGTGTATTGCCCGACCAGTTCCTTTTCGTCGGCCTTGATTTGTACTTGCTGTTGCTGCGGCTTTGGCGCTTCGGTCATTGCATCCTCCCCCCGCGTCTCCCGCTCACTATAGCAGAACTCGTCCGTACGGATTGACATCCAAAGCGCGATTTTCGTTTGTTTGGCACTCCCCGGGAGGGAAACCGTTGACGCTCACGCATGTTAAGTGTAGTTTATTTTGTTAGTTCAACACGGTTAACTATGTCCCGTCCGAAAGACAGCCGACCGACTTCCGCGTATCAGCCCGCTCAACCCACCACCGAATCCGCTGTCACTTCTCCCGTCGCCACTGAACTGGTCGCACTTGTCACCCATGAAGATCGCGACCGCGCACGCGACCGCTGGCGCGTTGCCCGCGCGCGTTGGAAAGGCCGCGGCTGGAAATCATTCGGCGGATTGCGTCTGCTCTGGCTCCTGGTTGGCCCGGGCGTGCTGGTTTTTCTCGGTGAGAACGATGCGCCCAGCATGCTTTCCTACTCCGCGACCGGCGCGCGTTTCGGGGTGGGTTTTTTCCTTCCTTTTGTCATTCTCACGTTCATGATGGGCTTGATCGTTCAGGAAATGACCGTGCGCTTGGGTGCGGTAACTCATCGCGGTCACGCCGAACTGATTTTCGATCGCTTCGGAAAATTCTGGGGATTTTTTTCCATGGGCGATTTGGTCCTCGGAAATTTTCTTACTCTCGTCACGGAGTTTATCGGCGTACGCGCCGGCCTGGGTT
>Ga0307374_10002256_pt1 | contig 34552 bp, 35 predicted proteins | sample OX3MG_FD_202532 | JGI IMG/M metagenome (GOLD analysis project Ga0307374, IMG submission 202532) | Soil microbial communities from Risofladan, Vaasa, Finland - OX-3 | ecosystem: Environmental > Terrestrial > Soil > Coastal area > Acid sulfate soil | place: Finland: Risofladan, Vaasa | collected... | reverse complement strand
GGTTTGTGCCTTCCCATCTCTCGCCACCAGATATTCCTCCGTTTCACGCAGCGCCTGCCGACGCCTCTGGCCAGCGCGCCAGGCAATCAGAACACAATTACACTTTCACAGGAAACGGAAACGTTGGTTCAGGTAGGACGCGGAGAGCAGATGTCGAACGTAGCTGCCAGGCGCTCACGTGATGAGCGGCTGGTTGCCGACAGCCAGGTGCAGCTCAGGCGGCGCGGTTCGTGTTCGCCGGCGGAAATACGGAATTGCGAAGGCGGTCAGCTTCGAGCTTCAGCCGATCGAGCAGGCGACGCGCCCAAACGAATTCCGCTGCTAGAACGCCCAGAGCCAGTAGAATCGTCAGCCAGCCGGGACCGGGAGTGGCGATCATGGCAATACCGGCAATCAGCAGCGTGAAACCGAAAAGGATCCGGAGGAACCGCTTGGCCTGATGCAGAGTTCTAATGATCACACTGGCTCGATTTCCGGCTCGCCCGATTCGACCGAATTGCCCGTCAGGGCTGCTGCTGCCTTATGTCTGTTGCTTCGATGCGCGATGTGCTGCGCTCGATTCAGTTATTCATGTGCACGCGCGCTGCCAATGCGGCGAGCGTTTGCAAATAGAATTTTCGCTGCGAGGACTGGGCTTCTTGCGGTCGCGGCTTCGCATAATTTTCGCCGCGTCCCAAATGTGGGAAATTTTTACAAACGAGGCATGAAAAAATGGAGCTTCACACCGTACGAATGCAAATCCCCGACGGCGCCAATTTGATTCTGGGCCATTCGCATTTCATCAAGACCGCGGAAGATTTGTACGAAGTCGTCGTCAACACCGTGCCCGGCGCAAAATTCGCGGTGGCATTCAACGAAGCATCCGGGCCGCGACTCATTCGCATCGAAGCGAATGACGACGAACTTCGCAGCGCGGCAATCGCCAACGCGCAGGCGCTGGGTGCGGGTCACGCGTTCGTGCTACTGCTCCGCAATGCGTATCCCATCAACCTGCTAGGGCGCGTGCGAGACTGCTTCGAGGTGTGCACGGTATTTTGCGCTACAGCGAATCCCGTGGAAGTCATCGTGGCGCAGACAGATCAGGGCCGCGCCATCCTGGGAGTGGTGGACGGCAAACCGCCTAGCGCCGTGGAAAGCACGGACGACGCCAAAGCGCGCCACGAATTCGTGCGCAAGATTGGTTACAAGCTCTAGGCGAGTCGCAACGAAGTCTAAAAGCGGTAAACGACGCCCGCCGTGATTTTCGGGCTGTATTGGTATGTGCCGAAGAAGAACGTAGCGACGATATCGGCTTCCACGCGATACGAGACGCGGGAACGCCGCGGGGCCAGATCGGCTCCCGCGCCAAATTCGTAGCTGAAGGCGTGCTGCCCGCCATAGACGGTTTTGGGCGATAGGTCGGCGGTGCCCGCCAGCCCGTGAGCCCAAAAACTGGTGCCACTCTCGGCAGGCCAGCGAAGCTTCACTCCGCCCATGGCGGTAACCAGATCCGCGCTTTGTCCCGATTGCGAACCGAACGTGGCGCTGATGTCGCCCTCTCCCGCGATCCAGCGGATGTGCGGGAAATACGCGACGGCAAAATCGAACCCGGCCAGATTGGCGGCGGTCCCAGGAGCTTCGTAGAAGCGCGTGTAGCTGAAGCCGGCGTACACCTGCCAGTTGTAATCGGGCATGACGCCGTAGATTGGCTGGTTCCCTCCCACCCCGGGAAGAAACTTGTGGCCGAATCCTAACGGCTCGGCGGCGGCTTCTGGCGAGGCCATCGCGAAGAGCTGCGGGCCCGGCGCGGCCGCGGCCTCGACGGTGGCGGAATCTGGGAGTGGCGGCAAAGACGTGGCGCTCGATTGAGCGCCCGCCCCAAATGCGAACAGCAACACGACACCGAAAAGCATCGCTGCCTGTCTCATGCAGAGTCCCCGAACCCATGAAGAGAGCGATAGGTTCTAGTACTGCCCCTAATTAAAGCTGGGCGAGGCTGCCGTGTCCATAGCTTTCAAGGTGCCCGTCGCGTGGGAATTACCATCCTTGCAATGAGAGAGGAGCTGAGCCGTCGCCCGGGGAGCCTATGTCCAGAATCGGGTTCGTTCTTGACCAGTAATATGGGCGTTTGTTACGATTTCTTTGCTGCTTCACGGCAGCGCTTATCCAGAGTGGCAGAGGGTACAGGCCCGAAGAAGCCACAGCAACCTGGTGCAATCGCCAAGGTGCTAATTCCTGCCCGTAAAAGGGCTCCGTGTCAGCTGCAAGGCAAGCGCGGAGAGCAGGGAGAGATAAGATCTCAAATGACGCCGCTTCGCGGGGTCGCTTGACGATTCAACTCCCAAACTGCATTCGAAGCTTCGTGTGGGTGTAGGCATTTGACGCCCGCTCCTGCGCAAACTTCATCGCACTTGAAGCTGTTCCGTCGCCCCAAGGGCGCACGTAAGGGAGCAAGAACATGAAATTCGCAACAAAGACGATCCACGCGGGGCAGCCGTCGGAGCCTGAAACCGGCTCGCTGATCGCTCCTATATTTCAGACGTCCACCTACGAGCAGCAAGCGCCGGGGCAAGACAAAGGGTATTCGTACTCGCGGACAAACAATCCCACACGCGAGCGACTGGAAACGGTGCTGGCGGAGCTTGAGGGAGTGCCGTATGCGGCGGCGTACGCGTCCGGGCTGGCGGCGGAAAATGCGATTTTGCAGGCGTACTTGCGGCCGGGCGATGAAGTGATCATTCCGCTCGACGTGTATGGCGGGACCTACCGAATTCTCAACCGCGTGTTTCAGCCGATCGGCGTGGTGGTGAAGCAGATCGACACCGGCGACCCGAAGACGGTGGAAGCCGCGGCGAACTCGCACACGCGAATCATCTGGATCGAAACTCCCACCAATCCGCGTCTGCTGATCACGGACATTGAGGCTATCGGAAAAATCGCGCACCAGCACAGCGCGTTGATGGTAGTCGACAACACGTTTGCCACGCCCGTGTTCCAGCAGCCGTTTGGTTTGGGCGCGGACCTGGTGGTTCATAGCGTGACGAAATATCTAGCCGGACACTCCGACGTGGTGCAGGGAGCGGTGCTGGCGAAAGATCCCGCGGTTTTCGAGCCGGTGAAATATCTGCAGAATGCCACGGGCGCGATTCCCTCGCCATTCGATTGTTGGCTCACTCTTCGCGGGCTGAAAACTCTTGAACTGCGCATGCAGCGGCACGAAGAAAACGCGGCGGCCATTGCCAACGCATTGAAAAACCATCCGCTCGTGCGGCGCGTGTATTATCCCGGACTGCCCGAGCATCCGGGACACGACATTGCGCGGCGGCAAATGGCCGGGTTTGGCGGCATGGTTTCGATCGAGTTGGCGGGAACAACGGACGAGGTGGTCGCGTTTTCGTCTTCGCGACGCTATTTCACGCTGGCCGAAAGCTTGGGCGGAGTGAAGTCGCTGATTTGCCATCCGGCCTCGATGACGCACGCGTCGATTCCCGCCGAAGCGCGCGCAGAGCTGGGCCTTTCGGACATGCTGCTTCGTCTTTCGCCCGGATGCGAGAACCATGAAGACCTGGTGGACGATCTTCTCGAAGGATTAGCGGAAATCGAGAAGGCTCGTGCGAGTAAGAAACCTGTAGCGGCGGCGTCGCGATAGCGAGCGCCGCGCTGCGAAAAAACTCAGGAGAATCCAAATGGGCGCGGCCTAGCTGCCGCGCCTTTTTTGTTTTTGATTCGCTCGCTCGCAAGGAACCGGTTTGAGAAGTAGGCCTCACGACCAGACCAGCGCCTTTCCCAGTTCTTTTCCCTACTCCCAATCGGGTGCAAAACCGAGGCATTTCACTCAGTTTCCCGGCCTTCAATTGAGAGTTCCACCCGATGATTTCCCGCCGCCCAGGCTGGTATTCAGATCATTGCTTGTGAACGAGGGCAACCGCGTGACAGCTGTGTTGCGGCAGGCTCCGAATGTTTGTGTATGCCGCGCACGCGACAACCTACCCGCGCGGAAACGTCTGAAATGAGTTGCCGATCCTGTCTGTGTTCTCTTTATTCAGGGTCGGAGCCAATATCCACGCTGGGCGTGCACGAGTCTTCGCTTAGACACTTTACCTGAGCGGCAGGTTCACGGTCCGAAGTTAGGGCGTGCACCACATCCGTACACCGTTCCAAGCCGCATATCAGCGCAAAGAGATACCTCGACGCCCTTCCGAGGTGCGGCGCACTAAGCCGTTTGACCCTAGTCGAACAGGAGGGGTTCAGATGGACCCGAAACCAAAGCACTCGCGCCTGGAGCGGCGATCGTTTCTGGCGCGGCTGGGCGCGGGAATCGGCATAGTGGGGACGGCTGCGTTTGGCTCAGCACGCGCGGCGCGCGGTGCAACCGCTGTACCATGGCGCCCTGTCGATGACCCGCAGGACGATTGGCTCGACCAGATTCCTGGGCGGCACCGCTTTGTGTTTGACGCCATTACGGCGGATGGCCTTGGAATGGGACTCCGGTTCGCGACTAACTATTTCGAGGCCAACGAGAGGTCCTACGGACTTAAGAACAACGACCTCGCGGTAGTCATCGTCATGCGCCACCGCGCCACTCCGTTCGGCTTTAGCAATATCGTCTGGGAAAAGTACGGTAAATAACTCACCGACCAGGCCGAATTCAGCGACCCTAAGACCGGCAAACCCTTTACCAACCGCATGGACGACTGGCTCGAGCGCATATTCACGCGCGCGAGTCTTGGAAACGTGCTCGTCGGCGGTGACACTGACTCGGCCGACCTGATGAGCGGCTTGATCAAAAAGGGCGCGCACTTCGCGCTATGCCAGATGTCCGCGCTGAGCGTCTGCGGCGTGATCGCGCGCGCCACCGGCGGCAGCACCGACGCCGTTTACAAACAGTTCGCCGCCAATCTGATTCCGAACGCGCGGATCGTGCCGGCCGGCATCGTGGCCGTAAATCGCGCGCAGGAGCGCGGCTATTCGTACGTCTACGCAGGCTGAGCGCGGATTGCTCGGCGGAGAAGAACCCAGGAGGTGAGACCGGAATTCGACAGTTTTCGCGAAGAAAAAAGTTTGCAACCCTGCTCCACGATAAGGCGAGCGAAAGGTTTAGGTCGTCGTGATGGCGATGTTTTCGTTTCTGTTCCTGTATGTAGCCATGTTCCTGACCGCCTTGGTCTTCTCGGCCCTGGGACTCGGCGGAGGAACACTCTACCTGCCATTCCAGCTTTTCTTCCATATCGACTTTCACGTCGCCGCGGCTACCAGCTTATTTTTGATTCTGGTTACTTCCTTTTCGTCGACCTTGGTTTTCCGAAAAGCAAAAGTGGTGGACTGGGCCATGGCGCTGGTTCTGGAAGCGGCCACAGCGCTGGGAGGGTTTCTCGGCGGGCTCTACTCGGGCCACTTCAGCGATCGGACGCTGACGTTTCTGTTCGCGGGGGTCGTTGCGTTTGCGGCATATTTCATGGTGAAGGGACTGAAGACCAAGCGAACAAATGAGCTGCGCGCGCCACGATTTCATCTGTGGAACCGCCAACTCTGATTGGAAAACTATCGGATCAATTTGGCGATCGCTATGCTGGTGTGCTTACTGGTCGGAGGACTCAGCGGACTGATCGGCATTGGCGGCGGCATATTAAAGATTCCGATGATGGTGTTGCTGTTCCACGTGCCGATGAACGTAGCCGTGGGCAGTTCGGCGTTTATGGTCGGCGTCACCGCTTCGGGCGGGTTCCTGGGCCACCTGAAGGCTGGGCGCTGCGATTGGGCCATTGCCCTGGCGCTGGCCCCGGGCGTGTTTGTTGCCGGACAGATTGGCGCTCGAAAAAGCATTAAGGTCGACAAAAAGAAGATGAAAGTTTACTTCGGGTATTTTCTGTTTGCCTTGGCGGTGCTTTTGGCGATTCGCACCGCGATTTGATAGCGAGTTCGAGAATCCTTCCAACATCGATCGGCAACCGCGGCTGCTCAACCTGGCAGGCAGCGCCACGCGAACGGCACATCCGGAAAAAGCTGCCGCGCTGAAGCGCGGCTCTACACAGGCATACCTTCCCGATAACGCGCTGGTCTTGTGCACGGTTTGCGTGCGAGCGAGAACCCGGCACCACGGAATCAGATTGGGCGTCTGCTTTGAATGGGAGTTTGCTATCTTTGTGGGCTGAATCGAGGACGCTTTTAATGAACATTCGCCACGACTGGACGCGCGACGAAATTCGAGCGATTTACCGGCTGCCGCTGCCCGAACTGATTTTCCAGGCGCAGCTCGCGCATCGCGAGTTCCATCGCGCGGACGAAGTGCAGATGTGCCGGTTGCTCTCCATCAAAACGGGAGGATGCCCGGAGGACTGTGCGTATTGTTCGCAGAGCGCGCATTACAAAACGGAAGTGACGCGCGAATCGCTGATGAATCCGGCCGAAGTGCTGCGCGCGGCGGAGCGCGCGAAACGCGAGGGCGCGACCCGATTCTGCATGGGCGCGGCCTGGCGCCAGGTGAGCGACGGCAAGGAGTTCGATACCGTGCTGGAAATGGTGCGCGGCGTGGCGGCGCTCGACATGGAGGTTTGCTGCACGCTGGGCATGCTGACGGAATCGCAGGCCGCGCGGCTGAAAGATGCCGGGCTCACTGCCTACAACCATAATCTCGATACGTCGCCGGACTTTTATGGCGAGATCGTCACCACGCGAGCCTATGAGGACCGGCTGCGCACGATCGGACACGTGCGAAAAGCCGGCATCACCGTTTGCAGCGGCGGAATTTTAGGAATGGGCGAAAGCGACGAGGATCGCGTCGGATTGCTCGAACAGCTGGCGCGGCTCGATCCGCATCCGGAAAGCGTGCCTATTAATATGCTAGTGCGCGGTGAGGGCACACCGCTGGAGAATGCGGAAGAACTCGATCCGCTGATCATGGTGCGAACGATTGCAACGGCGCGAATTTTGATGCCAGCGTCGATGGTGCGGCTGGCGGCGGGGCGGCGGCAGATGTCGCCGGAAGCGGTTACGCTGTGTTTTCTGGCAGGCGCTAACTCAATTTTTACCGGCGAAAAGCTGTTGACCACGCCCAATCCCGATTCCGATTCCGATGCCCGGCTGTTCGAAAATCTAGGCATGAAGGCTTTGCAGCGTGCCTGAGATGCGCGACGACGGCGCGGCCGAAGACACGATCGAACGGCGCATCGCGCAAGAGTTGGACTCGCTTCGCGCGATTTCGCAGTTTCGCACGCTGGAAAATTCAGATGGGATTGACCTTTCCTCGAACGACTATCTCGGACTTGCGTACGATCCGCGACTGAAACATGCCACCATGGAAGCGATCGCGAACTCTGCGCGAGTCGGTTCGACCGGTTCGCGCCTGCTTTCCGGAAACGCGCGCGAATGGCACGAGTTGGAATTGGAATTTGCGGATTTCGCCGGGACCGAAGCTGCGCTTTATTTTGGTTCCGGCTACGCGGCCAATCTCGGACTGCTCAGTTCCCTGCTGCGCGCCGGCGATTTTGTGTTTTCGGATGCAATGAACCACGCCAGCTTGATCGACGGCATGCGGCTTTCCGGCGCGAGCAAAGTGCTTTATCCGCATTGCGATCTCGCGTTTGTGGAGAACGCGTTGCGCGAACGCGCAGGACTGCCGGGCGCGCGGGTGATTGTGACGGAAAGCGTGTTCAGCATGGAAGGCGACGTGGCTCCGCTCGACCAACTGGCGCGGCTCGCAAATAAATACGACGCGGCGCTGGTGATTGACGAAGCGCATGCGACGGGCGTCTGCGGGCCAGCGGGTCGCGGGACCGCCGCCGAGCTTGGTATCGAGCGCGATGTGCTGGCGATCGTGCATACGTGCGGAAAGGCTCTGGCGAGCGCGGGAGCGTTCGTTTGCGGCGCGCTTGCTCTGAAAGAGTTTTTGATCAATCGAGCGCGGACGTTTATCTTCAGTACGGCGATGCCTCCGTATATGGCGGGACAGATTCGCGCGGCACTAGGGCTGGCCCGCGCGGCCGACGATCGGCGCGCTCACTCGCGCGAGATCGCCGCAATGCTGCGCGATTCCATGCTCGCGGCAGGAATCAATTGCGGCGCGAGTTCCACTCACGTCGTTCCCGTAATTCTCGGAAGCAACAACGCGGCGCTACGCGCCGCGAGCGAATTGCAGCGCGCAGGATTCGCGGCGAAGGCGATTCGTCCGCCGACGGTGCCGCCCGGGACGGCGCGCATTAGGATTTCGCTGACTAGCCGCATTACACTTGAGCAGATGCACCGCTTGGCGGAAGCGCTGCGCGCCGCGTTAGCCGCGCAACCGAACGAGCTGTCCGCAGGACCGGCCACTGGCGCCGTGCATGTCTAAGCGATTTTTCATCACCGGCACGGACACCGGTGTGGGGAAAACCGCCGTTTGCGCGCTGCTCTGCGCCGCGCTGGATGCAATTTACTGGAAGCCCATTCAAACCGGATCGCGCGAGGGCACGGACCGAGGCACAGTGATGCGGCTGGCGCAGCTGCCTCGCAGCCGTACGTTGCCGGAAAGCTACATCTTCAAACCGGCGGTTTCACCGCACTTGGCCGCGCGGCTATCTGGCACACGCATCGAGCTGCGAAAAATCCAGCCGCCCGAAACGCCTGCGCGCGAGAATTTGATCGTAGAGGGCGCTGGCGGCGCGCTGGTGCCCATTAATCACACGCAGCTTATGACCGACTTGATGCGCCAGCTCGAATTTCCAGTGTTGCTCGTATCGCGAACGTCGCTCGGTACGATCAACCACACGCTGCTTTCTCTGGCCGCTTTGCGCGCAGCGAGGCTGGAAATTCGCGGCGTCATTTTGGTCGGCAAACCGAATCTTGAAAATCGCAGAGCCATCGAACATTACGGCGAAATATCGGTAGTCGGCTTTCTGCCGTTGCTTAAGAAACTGGACCGGCGCGCGCTGCTGGCGGCATACAAAACACATTTCGATCACAGGGCATTTGAACGATGATCTCTGGCTTGCATATCTGGCATCCGTTCACACAACAGAGCACCGCCCCTGCTCCGATTCGCTTGAAAAGAGCTGATGGGGTGTACCTGTATACCGAAGACGGGCGGCGGCTCATCGACGGGATTTCGTCCTGGTGGGTGAATTTGCACGGGCATGGGCATCCGGCGATCGTGGCGGCAATCGCGGAACAGGCCGCGCGGATCGACCACGTGCTGCTTGCAGGAACAACGAACGAGACGGTGGAGGAACTCGCGGCGCGATTGCGCAAATATCTGCCCGCGCAACTTGAGCATATATTTTTTTCCGACGATGGCTCGACGGCCGTGGAAGTGGCGCTGAAGATGGCGGTGCAATATTGGAAGAATATCGGCCGCGAGGAGAAGCACGCGATCGTCGCGCTGGAGCACGCGTATCACGGCGATACGGTGGGCGCAATGTCCGTGGGCGATGATTCAGGATTTACGGAGTCGTTCCAGAGCCTCTTGTTTCCGGTGCATCGCGTGCACTCGGCGTACTGCTACCGCTGCCCCGTAGGAAAAACACGCGCAACTTGCAACATCGACTGTACGGAGAAATTGCGCGCGCTGCTGGAGGAAAATCACAGCGAGATCGCCGCAGTAATTGTGGAGCCGCTGCTCCAAGGCGCGGGTGGCATGATCGTGCATCCCGCGGAATTTTTACAGCGCGTGCGGCAGATGTGCACGGAGTTCGGCGTGCTGTTGATCGCGGATGAAGTGCTGACGGGATTCGGCCGATGCGGGCGGATGTTCGCGTGCGAAATCGCGGGAGTCGTGCCCGATCTGATGTGCCTATCGAAAGGGCTGACGGGAGGCGTGCTGCCGATGGCGGCAACGGTTTGCACCGCCGAAATTCATGAAGCGTTCTTGGGAGACGGCTCCTCGCGTACCTTTTATCATGGGCATTCCTACACGGGAAATCCCATCGCGGCGGCGGCGGGAGTGGCCAGCCTAAAGATTTTCGAGAGCGAGCCGGTGTTCGAGCGGATCAACGCCATTTCGAAGATTCATTGCGAGCGGCTATCGGCGATTCGAGAGCATCCCGCGGTGGGCGAAGTGCGATCGATCGGCACGATGGCCGCGGTCGAAGTAAAAGCCGACGATGCAGGGTATTCTTCGAAGCTGCGGCCGAAGCTCTACGATTTCTTCGTGGATGCGGGAGTGCTCTTGCGCCCGCTGGGGAATGTGATTTACATTCTGCCGCCGTATGTGATCACCTCGGCGGAGCTGAATTTCGTGCACGAGCGGGTCGTGGACGCGCTGAACCTGTGCGTGCAATGAATGCACCACTCCTAATTGGAAGAACACGTGAGCATCGAGCACTCCAATATCGAGCACTCCAAGTCGGATCGCCCGCTGGTGGTGGGAATTGGCGGAACCACGCGGACGCCATCGTCGACCGATCGCGCGCTGCGGCTGGCGTTGCTGGCCGCGGAAGAGGCCGGCGCGCGGACGCACTGCTTCAGCGGTCCATTTCTCGCAAGTCTGCCGCACTTTACTCCGGAGCATCAGACGCGCACCGAAGGACAGCGTGAATTGATCGCCATGGTGCGACACGCGGACGGGCTGATCGTGGCCAGCCCCGGATATCATGGCGGGGTTTCCGGCCTGGTGAAAAACGCGCTCGATCTGCTGGAAGATTTGCGCGCAGATGAACGCAGCTATCTGGATGGACGCGCGGTGGGATGCGTGGTCACCGCAGCCGGCTGGCAAGCCGCAGTGACCACTTTGGAAGCTTTGCGCGCGATCATTCACGCGCTGCGTGGCTGGCCCACGCCGCTCGGCGCGTCGCTGAACACGGCCGAAGGGCTTTTTGACCGCGACGGCAACTGCACGGACGCGAAAGCCGCAGAAGTGCTTAGCGGCGTCGGCCGCCAAGTCGCGGAATTCGCGTTGCGGCACGGCGCGGCGATGAAACACGGTTCGCCGCATCGCGCATGACCCGCGCCATCCGAGTTCGTCGAGGCACCGACGGGCGGTTTGTCTAGAAGCGAATTGTGGGACCAAACTGCACAACCAGGTTGTTGTGCGCTCCGTTTGCAAAGTACATGTCGTCGCCCACCTCGAGACGCAGTCCCACCGGCCCTATATACGCCATCAGCCCTCCTCCAGGATAAAACATCCCGTGGATGTTGTTGGTGCGAAGGTCCGAAACGCTGCTGGTGAATCCCGACACCGAACCGGGCGCTGCATTGAAACTGAAATTGATGAAGCCGCCTTTTGCGGTGACGAACAGCTTTACCGGTCCCGGAGTTTCAAATGTGGGGCCAAAAAGCCCCTTCAAAATCTTCATGTTGGAATTATTAACGAAGACGCCGCCAGTCGTGTTCGTGAATTTTTCAGTGAAGGCCTGATCGAAATCGTACGTCATCTGGGCCTCGAGCGATGTCATTGGAAAGACTTTCACGCCCACGCGAGCCCCCAATCCAGTCATATTCGTGCTGGTTTCCGCCAGACGCGTGTAGTCACCATAAACCCCGACCGTGACTTGCGCCGAAGCCGCCGGCGCCAAGAAGGCGATCACAAGCAAAAGGGGCGCTGTGAATAGGATCCGCTTCATTCGTTTCTCCTTGTTCCTCGTTGTAGTTGAGTATGTGTTTGTGCTTGGCTGGGGGGCCGAATTCGCGGCTTCTAATTGGGATGCTCGCACTGGCAGCTGTGTTGCCGGAAATTAGCGCCGCAGGTGATCAACCTGACGAAGAAAGCGGGGGCAAATCCCTGAGCGAACAGGCGCGGCGAGCACTTCAGGCCGGAAAACACTCAAGTTCGCTCAACAACGAGCGAACTTGTGCGCGGGCGGGTAGCGTGTGAATCTCACACCACTAGCTGTATCCGACGATTGACTTGGGCCGGGTGAACGGAAAATAATAAGGCTGTCACGGGTGTTGGAGTTCACCCTAACCGCCCCGAAAGGGGAAGATGACTCCTACGAGGGTTTCGGCCTTGGTGGGATCATCCGCTTTCTCCCACCTCTGTAAGAACCCTCAGCAGATAATTCGACATGGACCGCCGAATGGCAGAGAGTCTCGCGTCGCTGAAGGCTGCTGCGGTTGCGGCACGTAACCCGCGCTCAGCCGAGTCAGCCTGAGTAGGACGCGGTGCAGTGAACGTACATACGGAGAGGACAAACAACGATACGTATGACCAAATATCTGATCGTCGCGTTGGGCGGAGCAATCGGCTCGATGCTGCGCTTCTGGGCGGGCGGATACGTGAGCGGACGCCTGGGAACCCGCTTTCCCTACGGTACGTTCGTGATCAACATCACCGCTTCATTTTTGATTGGCTTTATTATGACTGTCTTGGCAGAACGGACGCATTTAAGTCCGAGCTTGAGATATCTCCTGGTGGTCGGTTTCCTGGGTGGGTATAGCACTTTCTCGTCGTTTGAATATGAAACGTTTCGAGTTTTTGAAGATGGCGAATTTCTGATTACGGCGCTGAATGTCGCTCTTAGTGTCGGCGTGGGATTCGTCGCGGTATGGATCGGCGCCATCACGGGGAGGGCAATCGCGTGAAACAAACGATCCTGCGGAGGTCGCACAACGTGGAATTGAAAATTTGGGAGGGACAATGCTGAAAGCAGGACCCGCAAAGAAGGTCACCATCTACGTTGGCGAAGACCATCAGTACCACGGGCAGTCCCTGTATTCGGCGATTCTGAATTTTCTTTTTTACCGCGGCATATCAGGCGCCAGCGTGGTTCGGGGAATGGCCGGATTTGGCGCCGATCACCACATGCACAGCACACGCATTGAAGTACTGACCGCCGACCTTCCCATGAAAATTGAGTTCATCGAGTCAGCTGAGAAAGTGGAAGAGGTTCTGCCGAAACTGCGTGAACTTGCCGGCACTGGACTGATCGAAATTCAGGACACCATGGTAGTCAAAGCCCCGGAGGCCGAGAAGAAGCTCACGGAAGAGCCCTTGCCTGCGTTAAAGCGCCAAGGTAAGGCGAAGCTGATGCGCATCTTTATCGGCGAGAACGACAAATGGCGCGGCCAGCCGCTGCATAAGGCGCTGCTTGAAAGCATGCGCGCGAATGACATCGCCGGAGTGACTGTCTACGAGGGAGTTCTCGGCTATGGCGCAAACCGCCGCGTACGTAAGGACTCCGCGCTTCACCTCTCGCACGATCGTCCGATCGTGCTCTCGGCAGTTGATACCGAGGAAAAGCTTCAGGCGTACTTTCCTGTGCTGGATCAAATGGTGCAACAAGGGCTCGTGGTTCTTTCCGAAGTTGACATCATCAAGTACACACACAATTTTGCGAATGCCGAACGTCGAAAGGAGGCGCGGCCATGAAACTCGAAGGCAAAGCCATAATGCTTCGCATCTATTTCGGCGAAGATGACAAATGGAACGGCAAGCCTCTGTATCTGGCCATTGTTGAAAAATGCCGTGCACTGGACATCGCCGGAGCCACCGTCCTCCGCGGAGTCGCGGGATATGGCGCAAGCACTCTGATCCACCGGTCGCACCTGCTCTCGTTGTCGCACGACGCTCCGATCATGGTCAGCGTGGTGGACTCCGAAGAGAAGATTCAGACGCTGATTCCCTTCCTCGACGAAGCAGTCGATGAAGGGCTTATCGCAAAGTCAGAAGTCGAAGTGATTAAGTACGTGCACCAAGAAGGCGCTCGCTCGTAATGGCACGGCTTTCTCTAAGCTTTGCAGCCAATACTCCTCCACCGAGATAGCAAGGCAATACGCGGAGAAGAATGTAATGCAGCGCAACCCTTCCGGGTCCTTCGAGTAGCGTTCGTGGCCATGAAGATCAACGGAGCGGTTTCTCCTGCTATGCCGATGCCGACCTGCGGAGTGGGCTCCAGCAGGGTTAGTTTCCGTTCGGATACCAGTTGAGTAGACGGACGTCGATGCCAGTTCCAGCGAGCGCCTCTTTGAAACTCTCGATGTTGGACCCGCGGTAGTGATATGGGATGGCGACCTTTGGATGAAACGCCTTGACCGCGTCAGCCGCTTCCTGCGGAGTCATGGTGTAAGGCAGGTTCATGCAGATGAACGCGACGTCGATATTTTTCAGGGCGCGCATTTCGGGAATATCTTCGGTGTCGCCTGAGAAATAGAATCGCTTGCCGCCGTAAGTCAGCACGTAACCATTGCCCCAGCCTTTCGGATGGTAGAGTTTGCCAGGAGCAGGGCCTCGCTTGATGTTGTACATCGGGACGGCCTCTATCTTCCATTTCCCCCAGCTGGTCGATTGCCCATTTGCGATCACACGCGCAGATTTCAGCGTTTCGGCCACCGCCGCAGGAGCCAGGATCTCGGTTCCCGGCTTACTGAGTTTCGCAATCGTCACTGGATCCAGGTGGTCACTGTGCGCGTGCGTAATCAAGATCAGATCGGCGGATGGAAAACCGTCGAAATTGCCGGGCCGAACAGGATCAATATAGATGTTCTTTGTTCCCGCCTGTATCAAAGCGGACGCGTGATAAATGGGCGTGATCATCACCGGGCCAGCGGAAGTGGAGAACGTCTGTGTCTGCCGATTCGATTGGCCGTAACCGGGAGCCGCAAGAACGAAGAACGCGGAGACGACGAGCAGTGATTGCATCATCTTCATGGGTGACGTCCTTAATGTCCGTTTGGAGGTTTCAAAACGCCCGCAGTATTCCCCGCGCCGATTCGGAATGCAACTGGCAAATTTGCAATGTGGAAAACGAAGCGCCCCCGGATGTGCTACGAGCAGAACTTTTGTATCGGGCCCGGCTTCTTTTGATTTTGTGCGTTGCTGCGCTTTGCGGCGCGTGTGCTAGAATCCCCGCTTCTTGCGACACTTTATCTGGACGGTTTAACACAATGGCAAAAATAAGCGTTACGCAGATTGCATTATTGGCGTCGTTGACGGCGGTATTGATGGGCTGCGGAAATGCAGCGAAAAAAGCTGCGCCACTGCCACCCGCACCGGCCGTTGATCCCGCAACCGCGGCACAGATCACCGGCACGGTAAAATTCGAGGGCACTCCGCCGCACTTTAATCCGATCGATATGAGCGCTGCTCCCGCGTGTGTGAAAGCTAACTCCAAGCCCGTGATTCCGCAGGTGGTTGTTACCGGCGCGCACGGCGCTCTCGCAAACGTGGTCGTTTACATAAAATCGGGCATCGGCCGCTATCGCTATCCGACTCCGGAAAGTCCGGTGATACTCGACCAAAAAGGATGCATGTACGCGCCGCACGTGCTGGCATTGATGGTCGGCCAACAATTTGAAGTTGCGAACAGCGATTTAACGTTGCACGACGTTCACCCGATGCTGGAAAACAATCCGTCGTGGAACATGTCACAACTTCCTGGCTCAACTCCGGCCACGACTAAATTCAGCAGCACTGAATTCGCCGATCCAATCGTGTGCATGATTCATCCGTGGATGCAGGCGTATCTCTTCGTCTTCGATCAGCCCTATTTTGCGGTCACATCGAAAACGGGAAGTTTCGAGTTGAAGAACCTTCCTCCGGGAACCTACACCGTCGAAGCTTGGCATGAACCCAATCAGACGCAGGACCAGACGGTGGTGCTTGGGCCGAAGGGTTCGAAGTCGATCTCTTTCACCTTTGGCGCAGCGTCATCGCGAGGCTAAGAAAACTTCTGCGGTTCCAGCGGTAACGAACGGCTTCGTACCGTCCGGAAATTGTAGCGATAGTAACCGGGATTGCTTTTTCAGATTGGGTTCTGCATGGCTGCAGCAAGCGTTTGCATAAATTCCGCGGCCCGAGCTCCATCCGCCACACGGTGATCGCACGAGAGCGTGAGGGAAATCATCGGCCGCACGGCAGGCTTTCCTTCCACGGCAACCACGCGGTCCCCGATTTCACCCACGGCAAGTATTGCGGCTTGCGGCGGCACAATGATGGCGGTAAACGCGTTCACGTGATACATGCCAAGATTGCTGATGGTGAAGGTCGCGCCGCTGATGTCGTCTGGGCGCAAACGGCCCGCCCGCGCGCGATCGGCCAAATCCTTCCGCTGACGCGCAATTTCAGGCAAAGCAGTTTTGTTGGCGGTGCGAATAACTCCAGTCACCACGCCGTCCCCTACCGCCATCGCGAGGCCGATATTGATATTGTCGTGGTATTCGATCGCTGGCGCGGTCCAGCTGGCGTTGAGCCTAGGGTGCTTTTCCAGCGCGCGTGCCACAACCGATATCAACAGGTCCGTGTGAGTGATCTTTACTCCATTCGATTGGGCGATCGATGCCGACAGCGCCTCACGAGCGTTGTTGAGCCCAGTGGCCTCGACTTCACGCGTGACGAAAAAGTGCGGCACTGTCGTCCAGCTCTGGGTGGTTCTCTCGGCCATCAGCTTTGCGACTGAGCTTAGCGCCTGTGGCGCACTGCCGCCGGAAACAGACGGCTCACCGCCAACTTGGGATTCCGACTTGGCGGCAGCGCCGTCACTTCCAGCAGCCAGAACATCCTCGACCAGGATTTCGCCATCCGGGCCGGAGCCGTTAAGACTTGCGAGGTCGACGCCGCGCTCTTGCGCAATGCGTCTCGCCTTCGGAGAGATTTTGATTCGGTTCGGCCCCGTTCGGCTATCTCGGCGGGACTGTGCCGGCGAAGGATTCGCCAGTGGATTTTTTGCGCTAGCAACTACAGTTCGAGCCGGAAGCTCGTCAGAAGGAATTGATTCGCCAGCTGCAAGAATCCACGCAATCGTCTGGCCGACCGGAATTTCATCGCCTGGCCCCGCTTTCACTCCCGCGAGAACGCCGTCGGCCAAAGCTTCAATCTCGACCACGGCTTTATCCGTCTCGACGTCCAGGAGAATTTCCCCTTTCGTGACGTTTTCACCTTCTCGTTTTCTCCAGGCAACTAGTTTTCCGGTGTCCTGCGCCATTTCGAGAGCGGGCATCACTACGCTTGTGGGCATATTGGTATGAAAATCTCCGAATGTTGTCTCTCAACGTTTGAACGGATCACCAAGCACAGCGGGGCGACAATCAGACGACCTGTCCTTCCGATCTGGCGCCCGCTTCGACCAGCTCACGGACGTTGGGGCTCGAAGGGCTTTCCGTTTCGCGCGTGGTCGGCAGAGGCCCATTTACGGTGTAATAGCGCTGCCCAGCAACCAGCAGCTCTTCCGCGGGAAATCGCGTGATCACTTCATGGCCGGTTTCCGTGACAACAACTTCCTCTTCGATGCGTGCAGCGCTCCAGCCGTCGGAAGATGGCCAGAACGTTTCGAGCGCAAAAACCATTCCCGGCTTCAATTCATAGTGCTGGTCAAGCGAAACCAGCCTGCTGATCACCGGCTTCTCCCAAATGGCCAATCCAATGCCATGCCCGAACTGCAGGGCAAAGCACGATTCCTCATTGGAAAAGCCGAACTCCTGGGCCTTGGGCCAAACTGACGCGACCTGCGCCGTCGTGCGGCCCGGCCGAATTAATTCGATCGAGGCGTCGATGTATTCCCGGCAGCGCTTGTAGGCGTCCACCATCGCATGAGAGGCGTAGCCGACGGTGAAGGTCCTGTAGTAGCAGGTGCGGTAGCCCATGTAGGAGTGCAGAATGTCGTAATACACCGGGTCGCCCGGGCGCAGCACGCGATCGGAAAAAACGTGCGGATGCGGATTGCAGCGCTCGCCAGAAATCGCGTTCACTGCCTCCACGTATTCCGAGCCCAGGTCATACAGGACCTTGCTTACGAGTCCGACGGCCTCGTTTTCACGCATACCAGGTTTCATTGCGCGGTAGAGCTCGTCGTACGCCGCGTCGACCATCATGGCGGAGTGGTTGAGGAGCGCAATTTCATCCTGCGTCTTGATCACGCGCGCATCGGAAAGCAACTGCTGGCCGTCGACAAGCCGGATACCTTCCTTCTGCAGAGCGAAAAGAATCGGCATTTCAATGACGTCCACGCCGAGCGGCTGCTTCTCGAGCCCAAGTATTTCAAGTTCCCGCTTAATCTTCTTGGCGACATCCTCTGCACGCCCTGTTTCCGGCGACATGGCCCCGCGCAAAAGACCGATTCCCGGACGGGAGCGCTCGCCAAGCCAGGGGCAGTGCAGCTGATGGTGCTTCGCGGCCGAGCCGAAGTCCCAAAGGATTGGCTCCGCGTTCCGAGCCAACAGCGTAAAGCGGCTGTTTTTGTCTTGCGCCCAAGTGCCGATGTGCGTGGAAGTGATGTAGCGCACGTTGTTCATGTCGAAACACAACAGCGCACCCAACTCTGATTTTTCCAGCAAGCTTTTAATTCGAGCCAGCCGCTCGCGGCGCAAACGGTCAAAATCCACTCGATTTTCCCAATCAACGGCCATGCTTCCGTGGGTCGCTAGCGCCATTTTTAGTTCTCCTTAAGATCGGGTGCGGTTAGGAGCGCCTGCACAAGCTGCGAGCCGCCTCGAACACCATCTGCTCGGTCGGCACGGTTGCGTCCTCGAGCGGCGGCGAAAACGGAATGGGAACATGCATCGCGCCGATCCGCTTAACCGGCTGATCCAGATAGTGAAACGCGCCTTCGGCGATGACCGAGGCAATCTCCGCCGTCACGCCGTACCTGGCGTATCCTTCGTCCACCACAATCGCGCGCGATGTCTTCTTTACGGACTCGATCAAAGTCTCCTCGTCGAGAGGCCACGTGGTGCGTGGGTCGATCACTTCGGCGCTGATGCCGATGTCCTCCAGCATCTTCGCCGCGGCAAGCGCCACCTGCACCATGCTGCTCGTCGCCACCAGCGTGATGTCATCTCCGGACCGCTTGACGTCCGCGACGCCGAGCGGGATGGTGTACTCCTCGGTCGGGACTGTGCCCTTTAGCCGGTACATCATTTTGTCTTCGAAAAACACCACCGGGTTGTCGTCGCGAATCGCGGATTTCAGCAGCCCTTTGGCGTCGTACGGCGTCGAAGGTAAAACCACCTTGAGCCCCGGAACGTGGCTGAACCAGGCGTGCAGCGATTGCGAATGCTGCGCGGCTGAACGCCTCGAAGCTCCCAGGGTCGTGCGCATAACCAGCGGCACTTTCCATTTGCCGCCGGACATGTAATGAACTTTGGCGGCTTGATTCGCCATTTGGTCCATCACTAAAGCGATAAAGTCGCCAAACATGATGTCGACCACTGGCCGAAGGCCCGTCATCGCGGCGCCGACTGCCAGGCCCGTGAAACCCGCTTCTGAAATGGGCGTGTCGATCACGCGGTCCGTTCCGAACTCTGTCGACAGGCCGGAAAGAACTTTAAAAACTGTTCCCGCCTCGGCCACATCCTCGCCCAAAATCAGGACCCGTGGATCCCGGCGCATCTCCTCGGCAAGAGCTTCTTTGATCGCCTCGCCCAGCGTCAGCTCGCGCTGCGACGCGGGCGCTTCCATCACGGTTTTCATTTCAGGCGTAGACATCTTGCTGAACCTCACGAGTTTCGGGGAATGGAGCCGCCATTGCGAACTGAACGGCGGCATCGATGTTCGATGCCACTTCTGCGCTGATTTTCTGCAGTTGGGCGGTATCCGCGTGTTTTTCAGCGATCAGCCAATCACCGAAAAATTTGATCGGATCGCGCTCGGACACCCATTTCTGCTCTTCCTGCTTGCTCCTGTAATACTCGCGGCTTACGTCGCCCACGTGATGCCCTCTGTATCGATAGGTGTCGCAGAGCAGAAACGCCGGGCCGTCGCCGTTCCTCGCTTTATCCACCACGCTCTTCGCCGCGACGTAAACAGCGCGCACGTCTTGGCCATCCACCCTTTCGGCGAAGATTCCAAACGCTCTCGGCCGCGCTAAGACGTCGCCGGCAGTCGTCTCCGAATAGTGCGTATATTCGTTATAGGTATTGTTTTCACAAACGTAAATCACTGGCAATTTCCAGAGTTGCGCCAGATTCATGGTTTCGTAGAGCACGCCTTGGCCGAGCGCACCCTCGCCAAAGAAACACACAGCCACCCGGCCGTTCCCAAGTCGCTTCGCGGAAAAAGCCGCGCCCGTGGCAATACCGGCGCTGCCTCCCACAATCGCGTTCGCCCCTAGATTGCCAGTTGCTGGGTCGGCGATGTGCATCGACCCACCTTTGCCTCGGCAGTAGCCCGCCTCTTTTCCTAGAAGCTCTGCGAACATCCGATCGGGCGATGCTCCTTTCGCCAAGCAGTGGCCGTGGCCGCGATGAGTGCTGGTAATGTAATCGTCGGATCGCAATGCCGAGCAGATCCCGACGGCAATCGCTTCTTCTCCGATATAAAGATGGGCCAGACCCGGCATGATTGCGCGCGTATAGAGATCGTTCACCCGCTCTTCAAAGAAGCGAATCGCCAGCATCTGCCGGTACATCTGCAAAAGGTGATCTGATTTGCCTGCGGTGGAAAGCTCAGGCTCGCTTGTTTTCTTCGTTTTTTTTGCCATGGTTTTTCGGCGCGTTGTGCGCCTTCTACAAAAGCGGAATACGCCTGCTAACGACCACGATTCGCATCACGCGCGCTTTCTGCGAGCAACCGCGTGGATTGTAGGACGCGGTATGAGACCGGTCAAGAACAGAAGTGAAAGGTTAATTTCCTGTTATCCTCCGCGGCAGCGTTACATTCGCAAAGAAAACGTCAAATGTACTCATCGATTGTGCTGCACGGGCGTACAATCCCGCCCGCAGTTCGTCGCCTCGTCACAGCGGCTGTGCAGGTAGTGAGGCGAAGCAAGCGTGTCTTTCATCGAGACTTACGAATAGGAGAAAGCGATGACGCACAAGATAGCAGTCGCCATTCCCGTGGTCTTGTTTTTATCGAGCTTGTGCACGGGTGTTGCGCGGGCGCAGGTTGCCACCTCCGCAGACGACGCGACCTGCATGCCAACGGCGGACCAAGTTCGTCAGCAACTTCGCATGTTTGCAAGCAGACTGGCCAAACAATCTCCCCAGGAAACGAGTTTTACGAACCGCAATGTAAGAATTAAGGCAATACCGGGAGTGGTCTCGGCCGGAGCGATGTGGACGAAGATTTGGCAAGAAGGTGGGAACAGCGCCGACGGCATTATCGCCGAACCCGACGGAAGCGTTTTGGTGGCGCAGGAGGACTACGATGCCGTGCTCAGGATTGACGCGAACGGAAATTCGTCGGTCTTGGTTGCGAACGCGAAGGGAGTCGGATCGCTCTCGATGGATCGGTACGGTACGCTGTATGGCGGCCTTCGCACCGAAAGGCCAGGGTCGACGAAACCGGACAAGAACTCAATCGAGAACGCGATCGTAGTGCTGGCGCCAGTGCGCAAGGTGATCGCCGACAAATGGGCGGATGGCACAATGCTGACGATCCGGCCAAACGACCTGGCGGCTGATGGCCATAGTGGAGCGTACTTCACTTCCGGCTGCCTTTACTATGCTGATGCTCACGGCGCCACCGTGATGGCCGGCAAGATCCGCACGAACGGGATCGTCTTTAGCCTCGATTACAAAACCCTCTACGTCACGAATGGCGCAGAAATCATCGCCTTTGATGTTCGCGGCCCCGGTCGGCTAGCTCGCCGTCGCGATTTCGCAATGCTCCCGAAAGGCAGTTACGGAGATGGAATGGCAATCGACTCGAAGAGTCGCTTGTACGTCAGCAGCAACGCGGGCGTACAGGTTTTCGACAAGGCCGGGAAATATCTCGGCGTGATTCCCACTCCGCGCGGCATCATCAGCGTCGTTTTCGCGGGTGCCGGGAAAAAGACGCTTTATGCCGTTGGAAGCGGCGCGGAAGATGCGAATGGCCAACCGATTCGCCAAGGCCCGCAGCACACCGCCGCGACCATTTACAAATTACCGATGCTTGCGCAAGGCCCTAGCGGCCGCGCGAAGTAGAAACCACCTTCGCCGGGTCAATTCGCCTGCTTGAAGAGCTCCTGGGCTCTCTTGTCGTTCGGGTACCAGTAATGGAGATGGCAGCCCTCACAAGCATCATCGAGATTGTCCTCGGCCTGAAACAAGGCCTTGGTGTTTCGCTGATCAACCGCCTTCATGGCCAGCTCAGCTGCATCCTGTAATCGTCGCGCGCGGCGGATGAATGCGGGGCGGTCGTTGTCGATCAGTTTTTGAATTTGTGCTGGCTGGAGCTCGATACTAGGATTCTGTGAAGTGACATTCGGCGGCGCCACTTTGCGGCCCGGCATTACCAGTAGATTCGGCGCTTCGAGCAGTACCATCAGGCGCAGACGCACCGATTGCCAATTGTCCGCATTGTAAGCCGGACTCAGGGTCCCCGCGTCTTCCGTGTAGGTCTCATCGGTCGGCGCGATGTGCCGTATGCCGTGTTCGTCGGAGATCGTCTCGACCGAATTGAATATGAAGTCGGCGCTGGGATTCACCATGGAGTCCATGATGTCCTTAATCGTGGCGGGCCTTGATAACTTCGGAGGCGCTTTTCTACAACCAACTGCGACAAACAGCAGGCTGACTGCCACCATAAAAGCCAAGCATTTCACGATTGCTGCCTTTCTCGCCGATGGGTTGTATTCGTTGTCCGCATCTTCACACGATCTGATCGATTTCGAGCGAGTGCGCGGAGGAATACCCCACTCCATCAACCCTTCATTAATTTTGATTCATGAATTTTTTGTTGACATCATTACGTGAGGGAGAGTAAAGGGTGCGTGGGGAAAGTCAATAAATATTTAAATGTCTGCAATTTTGAATGCGCTTCAAACCACAAGGTCTCCAGGTTTTGTTGCGGGCTCGACGGCCAATACTGGATCCCGCGCGGCATGAAATAACTCCGAACGAGCGTTGGGGGGGAGCGATAACTTATGCGTCGTACACTGTTCGTCACCGTGTTCGCCTTATTGGTGATAATTGGGGTTAGTTGCAGTTGTCCCATTGCACACGCGCAGGAACCGGGGAGCAACACGGCCGGGGTGCAAGTGCTGCAGAACCCCCAGGCTTACGAAGGAACACCTGAGCAGCGCTGTGATGCCCTGAAGCACGGAGGCGGACCGTTCACTCTGCGCCCAGGCGCCTTTGCTGGTCCACACGGCGAGTTCACGAACGTCATCGGACCCATGAGCATCTGTACTCCCACGGAGAAGAACCCGCCCGCCGGCGTGAAACCTCTTCCCGTTGACCTGTTTACTTCAAAGAACTTCTATTTGGACAAGAAGTACTGGATGGATCCGCGCTACTACCGGTGCAATACTCCGCGTCAGCTGACCGACATCTGGACCGCCCGCCGCTTTTTCGGCAAGACTCCAGAAGGAGCTGCCTGGGGTGACTGTAACTGGGACGAATCGAGAGACAAACTCGTAAGTCACCTGCCCTACAAGACTGCGAAGGAACAATACGATGCCTTGCTGGCTGCCGCGAAAGCGAAAGGCGGACCTACGACGTACACCAAGGCCACCTTACCGGACTGGGACGGTTGGTACACTCGCGACATGAAAACCGATCCTCAGGCGGAGTGGATCTGGGGGACGGTCACCCAAGCTCCAACCATTCTGTCTCTGCTAACACCCGAGTATCGCCAGCGCATGGTACAGGGCATTTACCATGAAGCGGTCAGCAACGCTCCGCAGTGGGAAGCATCCTTTTGTTGGCCGGAAGGATTCTTACGATGGTGGGCTCAGGCATCGCGCGGTGGAGATTTTGAACTCACCGCGACGCCCTGGAACGTGCAATTCCTTTCCGGCATCGCCGATAACTTCCTGCGCCAGGTTTGGATCGGAAGACAACCGGTACAGAAAGTTCCGCAGTGGTATGGCGAGACCGTGGGTTTCTGGGACGGTAAAACTTTGGTTACGTGGACGTCGAACGTTCAAGCCTGGAACCTGTCTCACTGCATGTTTGAGAACAGCGGCAAGCTCGAGACCGTCGAGGTTTGGAAACCAATATACGACTCGAGCGGCAAATTTGTCGGGCTCGACCAAGACACCGTGTTTTACGATCCGGAGGCTTTCGTTCAGCCGTTACATGCGACGTATCATTATCGCCGCACGGCAGGATTGAATTCCCCGACGATGCGGTTCACGTATATCGAGTGCCTTAGCAATATCAAGGACATCAACGGCCGGGCAACTCAGCTTACCGCTGCCGACCCGGACTACGTGGACTACTATGGCCGGCCGTGGGCTCAGGATTGGGAAAAGTACTTTGAAAAGGGCTGGAAAGATGCGCCCAATGATAATTCCGTACCCCAAAATGTTTTGAACATGTTTGACGGAAGTAAGAAATAGCGGTTGGAGCCGCGGTGAAGGCAGTTTGACCATCGGGCCACCCACAAAAGGGGGAGCAAGCAACATGAAAACCATGAGGGCCAGAGTTTGGATTGCTGCGGCATCCATTACTTTTATCTTGGCCGGTATCTGTGTGCGTCCTACGTTCGCGCATCACTCGTTTGCCATGTACGATCAAACCAAAGTGTTGGTGCTGACGGGTGTAGCCCATCAGTTCATCGCACAGGCAAATCACGCGGAGCTGCACTTTTATCTGATCGGGCCCGACGGCAGACTTGAGAAGGACAAGAAGGGCCAGCTCGTAGACTGGGGCGTCGAGATGGCGGGCGCCGCGGCTGTAGCTCAGGAAGGCATTACGGGCGAGTCGTTCAAAGCGGGCACGATTTTCACCGTGCACATGAATCCCCTTCGAAGCGGAGGCAATTTCGGATCCCGGGTCGGTCCAATCTATAAGTGCCCTTGGAGAACTCCTCCGCGTTCCGGCCAGACCTGCAAAGACGTCAAAGGCATGACCGTCATTGGTGGAAAGTACTAAATCCACTACTGGTTCGATCGCAGCTGAAACGCTGTCGGTAGAGTTCGGTCAAAATACAGCGGTGTAACGAACGATGAAGGAAGGCTGAAGTGAATCGATTTGCGCATTGGTTGGCCAAAACATCTTCCAGTCACACTCTTCGCGTGCATGAGAGTTGGCTGATCCCCGGGGTTCAATCCATCCATATCATCGGCATCGCCATCATTATGGGTTCCCTATTGATGATCGTTCTGCGGGTTCTCGGCTGGGCCGGGACGGACCAAACGCTGCGCGAAACTACGGAACGTTTCGGCCCGTGGATCCTTGGAGCTCTGTGCCTGCAGTTCGTAACCGGACTCGTCATGATCCTCGCCGAGCCCGTGCGAGAGCTGGTGAATTTTTCGTTTTGGACAAAAATGGTGTTTGTAGCTATCGGCACCACCCTCGCAGGAATTTTCCTTCTTCGATTTCCGAGACGCGAGCAACAGTGGAATACATTCGTCAACGGTCGCTCCTTTAAATCGCTGGCGATCGTCACTTTCATGGTGTTTCTTTGCATTATTGTGCTGGGACGCCTGATAGCTTACGACCACATTTGGGGTTCTTGGTCGCCGGCGACGACGGGATACTGACCGTGACGCAGAGGCCCAATGCCAATTGACACTTTTCTTAAATCCGTCGAAGCGACCGGTTTCGCGACAACCATTCGCGATTCAATCTGGATGTTCCCGATTATTGAATCAATTCACGTCATCAGCTTTACGCTCGTCGTTGGCACGATCGCCATCATCGACCTTCGCTTGCTGGGCCTAGCTTCGGTCCGCCGCTCGTTCCGGCGGATGTCCTCGGACATTTTGAAGTGGACGTGGGCGGCGTTCGCCCTGGCGGTCGTAACGGGGCTCATGATGTTCTCGACCAACGCCCGGGTTTATTACCACAACCCGTTTTTCAGAACAAAGATGATCCTGCTCGTGTTTGCAGGTCTGAACATGCTGGTTTTCGAATTGACTGCGGGCCGTACGATTCAGCATTGGGACAGCGCTCCGTCCGCACCCCGCGCCGGCAAAGCAGTAGCCGTCCTGTCACTCGCGATATGGATCGGCATCATTTTCATGGGCCGCATCATTGGATTCACCACTCACCCGGGGAGCGTGGCGCCGCCCACCCCCGGCGTCAATTACGACAACTTTCTGCTGCCACCGGCCAGCGGCACCAGCACTTCTGGCCCTTCGGGCACGGGTAGCAGCGGAACGACTCCGGCGCCAACGCCCAACACCCCAAACACGCAGTAAAGGTAATGCATTCACACCGCCGTACGAGCTGATCGTCAGAAGTTAGGAGGCGGCCAAGATGGGCAGGAAGCAGATGGCCTTCGGAGCCATGGTCGTGCTGGCCACGTCTATGGCGCCTGGAGGCCTCCGGGCGCAAGCACCGGCGGCTCCTCCACATCCGGCAGCTGCGCGGCCCGCTCCACCGCAGCTGCTTTTCGCCATGACCTTCGAAAACACCGAGCGCTTGCCGCTCAGCCAGAGTGTCGTCACCGCCCCCAATGCCGATCTGCACCTCTATGGCGACGGTCAGGACATTCTCATCTCTGTCGGCAAGGGACCATACAATCCTCATACGTTCGATGGTCTGTGCGAGCGGCCGTGCGGCTTCACGTTGAGCGACAGGACCCATTATTTCGATCTGCGCGGAATGGCAAATGTGAAGTTCACTGCCATCACCTCTGGTTTCCACCGCGTACGTCCGCTTATCAAGCTAGCCGACGGCACGCTGCTCGTGGGCGACCAGGCCGAAGGTTCCACTGCCGACTGGCACCCCTATGAAATCTCCTTTAGCGAAGTGCGCTGGCTCAAACTCGATCCTCAGCGTGGCGTGACGCTGGGAGATTCCTGGGTTGAAAAACCCGATCTGAGCAAAGTGGAGGAAGTCGGCTACTTCGATATGATGCCCGGCAGCGGCGTTCATGTTTCTGGAATGCCTCTGGAAAAAATGCCCCCTCCTCCCCCAGGAGCGTGGATCGCCGTTTCGTCGTTCGCGCTGTGGGGAAGGCTTGTGCCCCGCTAGCTCGATATTCCCCCAAGAGTCAGAGCGCTAGAACAACTTCTGCTGAGGCTCCTGACCACACCCATGGTTGGGGCGCCACGCGTAAATGTCTGCGCAACCCTCCCGCTGAAGTGATCTGTGCTTGTCGCTGTTGGTGATTCCAAGCGGGTGGCACGCCTGAAAAAAACCACGGCTAGGCAGAGGGCCGATTCAGCCCGTGCCTAGCCGTGTCACTTCATTCGCGCCAAACTTGTAGAGGGTCGCTTTCTTGCCCTCGACTCAGAAGGTCGCTTTCAAACCTAAAGACAGCATCCGCGCACCGCCGGTGCCATTGACGGGATTGGGATCATTTGGTTGCCCGCCCGAAACACCGAACAACACGGGGACGTTCACAATTCCCCCCGTGAATCCGAGCGCGTATGCGCGATTGTTCAGCACATTGAAGGCCGATACGCTGAACTCAAGTCCGACCCGCTCGGTGACCTTGAAGGTTTTCCTAACGGACAGATCCCACTCGTGGAACCCCGGTCCGATCAGCGCGCCCGGCCTCATATTGCCAAACGTGCCTTGGGCTGGTGGGAGGATCACCGACTTGCCGTTCGGCGACACGTAGCAACCTTGCGCAGCGAGTGAGGCCGCCCCGCTCGACGATCCGGCGATTTGTGCGTTCATCGCCGCATTCACCGGCTCGGCGCCTGCCGCAGCGACGCAAACAGGCGGGGGCGCCCCGTGGCATACGCCGATGGAGCTGAAGATACCGAATCCGTAGCACTGCATCGGATTCAGGTTCGTGAAGTTGAAATCACTAGCCTTGCCGTAGAGCGACCACGGTTCAGATGTGCCACCGAAAAGCCCACGGTTGTCGTTGACTCCCGTGAAGTCGACGTTGGCACTGCCTCTAAAGGGCTGCCCACTCTGCACGTTGATCAAGCTGGAGATCTGCCAGCCCTTCAACAGTTGAGCCGGCGCGTTAAACCCTGGAATATCGTAAACGAGCGTGATTCCGAGGTCCTGCGTCGGTGACCAGAGCCCGTAGTCGCACGATACGCACTGGCTATTGGTTATGTAGGGATTGTTGCCGCTCTTGTTGGTCCCTAAGTCCCTTGAGAACGTGTAGGCTACATTCATCGTCAAGCCGTGGAAGCCACGCTGCACCAGCGTCATTTGCAACGCATGGTAGTTGGAGTATCCCCCCGGGCCGTATACGAAGATGCCGTTGAACCACGGAAACTGCCCGTAATACGGCTGCCTCTGTTGCTGAGGCCCCGTCACCGTGCCTGGCGCGCCGCCCAGACCAGACCCGCGGGCGCCTGGAGTCGATTGGTTGATATTGATCTCAGTTGGCAGATCGGATGCGTGCGTACCCACGTAATTGACCGTCAACGAAGTGGTGGGGCCAAAGGCATGCTCGATTCCCAGCGTCCACGTGTACATTGGCGAGCGCGCGTTAGACGTGTTCATCGAGAGTTGGCCGTTCGGGAGCCGGACGACCGTCCCTCTCGCCTTCAGAGTGCACGGCGAAGGCGTGACGCCGCCGGGCAACGTGATCGCCGGGTTGCCGGTTCCGCACGCCAGATCGCTGCTCAGAGTCGGCGGAAAAACAGGTACGCCCGAGGTCCAGTTCAATCCTGATCCCGGAATCGTTACGATGCCCGTCGTTACGGCCTGCGGATTTGTGGAGGCCGGGAACACGAGACCACTGTCGTTATATAGCGAGAATCCAGTGGGAGTGGTGTTAAGGCCGGCGCCGAAGCTCGCCGCGACCAAGTCGTCGATCTGTGGCGTGTCGTAGCTAATGCCCATGCCGGCCCGCAGCACCGTGGTGCCCTTGCCCGTAATATCCCAGGCAACGCCCGCCCTTGGAGAGAAGTCGTGGTGATCCGGCTGGTACAGAGGAATTCCCTGTTGCTGCACCATTCCAGTCGGTGAGAACGGACTGAAGTTGCCGGCGTTATTGTTGCCCACCAAAATCGCCGGTTCTAATTCATAACGCAAGCCGAGGTCCATCGTTACTCTTGAGTTGACCCGGAAGTTGTCCTCAAAATAGAGCGCCTCGCGGTTGAAGCCGAGCGTAGAATCTTCCTGCTGAGGGTTCACCAGCAGTTGATTTCCGCCACCAATCTTTCCAGCCAGGAAATCCTGCAGATCCGTCGAGGAGCAGAGGCCGGTGACAGGGTCGGCGGTGCCGGGCAGACAGGTAGTGGATCCAGTGAATGTGTTACCGCCATCGAAGTTCAGGACGCCCGTGAGGTAACCAGGCGCGCCAATACCGCGGAACCTGCTGTGATGGAACTCGAACCCGAACTTCATGTTGTGGCTGCCGTGCGTGAACGAAACGTTGTCGTACGCCGTGTACGTGTACTGAAACACGCCCTGGTCATTCAGCTGGAAAGCCGCTCCCATCGACGCAAGGCTCGATTGCGTGAAATTCACGACCGGGAAGCCGCAGAAAGGCGCGGGAGGATTCGTGCCGGAAATGAAGCCAAGTGCTGAGTAGTTAGGCTGACCCACGTTCGCACCGCATTCGGCGTTGCCGTCTGCCAAGTTGTAACGGTTGTAACCGAACCGGACGTCATTGACCCAATTGGAGCTCGGAGTACTGATCCACACCGCACGCATCATCTGAGTCCGGCTTACGTTCCGGTTGTCCCAGAACGAAGGTTCGCCAGCGTTCGGCGTGAGGGTTGTAGCCTGGCCGATGAAATACTCTCCGTTGATCGAATTGGAGTTGTTCAGGTGATAGTCGATCCTTCCAATTACGTTGTTCGAATGACCGGAAAACTCGCCCGGCACACCTACACTCGAGGTCGCGAGGCCATTGTAAGTGAATACGCCCTTCGTCCCGCACGTCGCTGCTCCGCCAGCCACGGTGCAATCAGCCAAGTTGAGGCTCAACGGGCTCGGTGTGACACCGTTAGCAAGCAAATTATTGATCGAGAGGGGCACGCTGTTGGACGGATTGACCACTGATGCGGAGCCGTTCACAGTCGGCAGGTTCGCGAACGTGCCGATTCCGACTCCGTAACGCATCCCGTCGAAAGCGCCGAAATAGAACAATTTGTCTTTCTTGATCGCGCCCCCAAACGACCCGCCGAACTGCTTGAAATCGTCGGGCTGCTTGGGCAGCGACGGCGATCCTGGGCCGCCGCGCAAGTACGGATCGTACGAATCCAAGCTGTTGTTCCGGGCGTAGATATAAGCGTCCCCATGGGCTCTGTTCGTCCCCGATTTTAGGCCAACGTTGACGATGGCACCCTGGAACCAGCCGTACTCGGCGGGGGGATTGGTCATCACGTTCACTTCTTCGACGGCATCCTGCGGCAAGATCGTTAATTCGTCCGAGCTTGTGGCGGCGCCGACTAGCGGCCCGGAGTTGACGAATACGTTGGTATTCTCCACGCCATCGAGCAAGAAATAGTTGCCCTGGCCGCTTGCGCCGTTGGTTTCGTAGTTGGGCGAATTTCCGCCTGGGTTTCCGTGGACTCCGGGCTGGAAATCGAGCACCTTGGTATATAGGTGCCCATTAATTGGCAGCTGATTGAGCTGCGTGTCTTGCACCGTGCTGGATAGCACTTCATTGCTGACGTTAATCAGCGGCACCGCCTCAGTCACCGTTATCTTTTGCGCTTCAGTGCCGGGTTTCATTGATACGTCGATGCGGACAGGCTGGCCGACCCCAACCGTTACGCCCGTGCGGTTCATCGTCTGGAAGCCGGTGTATGTAACGGTCACCGCATAATCGCCAGGCGTGAGACTGGGAGCCGAATAGTTCCCGGCCGCGTCCGTGGTTAGCGTGCGCGAGACGCCCCGCTGCACATCGGTGACGGTCACCTTGGCGCCGGCAATGACCGCGCCGCTCGCATCGGTTACAGTGCCGGCGATGCTGCCAAGGTTAAGCTGCGAGTAAGCAGGAAGACAGAGTAGCAACACCCCGAGACCGATACTCAAAATATGAAGTACTTTGGATGTACGCAGAGACTGGCCTAGAAAATTCAAAGTAACCCTGTTCATCATCCCCCCTCAAGTTCCTTCGGAAGCGTAAGCGGCGCAATTCTTGCCGGCGACGAGTCAAGAGCCGACCTTCGGCAATTGAGGCAATCTTCAATCAGCGCAAACTGGCCTTGGGAATTCTGGTTGTAATTTTGTGAACCACCCCACCACACGACGGACAACCGAGATCAGCGCGCATCGCCGACTAGCTCTTCTCTCCTCCTACTGGCCGCGTGCGCGGATATGTATGTCCGTCAGCGCGCTATGTCAAGCAGAAAAACAGAAGCTCTCACATTGGTCATATAAATTTTTGTTAATGAATTTTATTTTCGACGCACGTGTTTCCATTTACTCGCTTGGTGTATGATCCCGCGATCGCGCGACAGTGGCGGTGACATTCAGCGAATACATGTACACAACAATTAACTATCGCATGCGATACCAGAGGGCCGAACCAAAACATTCCGAATCGCGCTTGCAGAATCGTTCAGCAAATAAAAATGCGCGCAATGAACTCGTTCCCGTGGTTATGGACCAGCGTTCGCGCGCCCCGATCGAAGCTTTCGGGACATTGGAATTCCCCATCGAGAGGCGCCTAGGATGAATCGCAGAATGTTTCTCGGCTACGGCACGGCGGCGACGGCCGGTATTCTTGCACGCGGAAGTTTTAAACGATCTTCGGCGCAGGACTTAGGAGCCTCATCGCCCAGCGCTGTGGCGCGTACCACTGCTGGACGCGTTCGCGGCATCGCGCGCGATGGCGTCAGTGCATTTTTTGGAATTCCTTACGGTGCATCGACCGCCGGTGCGCGCCGCTTTATGCCCCCCGCAAAACCGGAGCCGTGGAGCGGCGTTCGCGAGGCCACGCAGTTCGGTCATCGGTCTCCGCAAGGTCCTTCGGCTTTAATTCCGGAGGACGCTGCCGTCGACCGGAGAGAGCCCGCAGGCGAAGACTGCCTGTGCCTGAACGTGTGGACCCCGCAAGTCGGTCGAGGGCGCAGGACGGTCATGGTGTGGCTGCACGGCGGCGGGTATTCGCAGGGCTCGGGAGCATTCATTATTTACGATGGTGCGAACCTGGCGGTTCGGCACGACGTGGTGGTCGTGACCTTGAATCATCGTCTCAACGTCTTCGGTTATCTGGAACTCTCCGAATTGGGTGGCGAGAAGTACTCCCAATCGAGCAATGTCGGGATGCTCGATATCGTCGCCGCGCTGGAATGGGTGCGCGACAACATCGCCGAGTTTGGCGGCGATCCCGCGAACGTGACCATCTTCGGGCAATCGGGCGGAGGGGGAAAAGTGAGTACGCTGATGGCGATGCCTTCGGCCAAAGGACTGTTTCATCGCGCGATTTGCGAGAGTGCCTCCGCCATCCGAGGTATACCAAAAGATGCCGCGACCAAATCGGCGGCGGCATACATGGCGAAGCTCGGGCTGAAGCCCCATCAGGTTGATGAGCTCCAGAAACTTCCGGCCGATCAACTCGTTGACGCCATAGGTGGTGGTGGCGCGATGGGCGGAGGTGGCCTTCGTCTGGCCCCAGTGGTCGATGGGGGCTCGCTGCCGAGAAATCCGTTCGATCCGGACGCGCCTCCGCTTTCGGCAAACGTTCCGCTAATGATCGGCTCCGTCGAGACGGAGGTGACTTTCATGCGCGGCACTCCGCTTGAACCAATGGACGACGCGACACTTCGCGAGCACATCAAGCGAGTGGTTCGTGGTGCGGACGACGGCGCCGTCAATCACCTGATCGACGTGTACCGCACCGGACGCCCCGGCATCAGCAACATCGATCTATATCTGATTCTGGCATCCGACGCCACGTTCCGCGCCGGAGTGATGACCGAGGCAGAACGCAAAGCGGATCAAGCTGGGGCTCCTTGTTATATGTACTACTTCTCTTGGCGGTCCCCGGTTCGCGACGGCAAGTTGCGCACATTCCACACGCTTGAAATTCCGTTCGTCTTCGATAACGTCGATTTGGCTACGGCGATGACCGGAGCGGGGCAAGATCGCTACCCGCTCGAGGACAAGATCAGCGGCGCATGGGTGGCGTTTGCGCGCACAGGCAATCCGAGTCACCCCCTGTTGCCAAACTGGCCGGCCTTCAATACCAAAGAACGAGCGACCATGATTCTCAACAACGAGTGCGATGTTGTCGATGATCCGCATGGAACAGAGCGCAGAGCGCTTCTCTCCGTTCAAAAGTTCAGAGAGATGTGAAGTGCTCGTTGTCGTCGAGTTTTTTGCGTACCGGCAGGAAAACAAAAAGTCGCAACCGCCACATACCGGCATTTAGGAAGGAATCATCGCGGCCATGGAATCAGTTCCGCTCAGCGTAAACGACGTCATCGACCAGCAGCCGGTCCGGAGTTTTCAAGTTTGGACGATCGTGCTGTGTGGAGTTGTTCTCATTCTAGATGGATTTGACGCGCAGACGATCGGATTCCTGGCGCCTTCCGTTTCGCAATCTCTCCACATTCCCCTAAATACGTTCGGTCCTATCTTTTCGGCGAGCTTGGTCGGATTGATGATCGCAGCCATGGCGGCAGGCCCCATTGCTGACCGCTGGGGTCGCAGGTGGCCGGTGATCTCGTCGACGCTTCTATTCGCGGCATTCTCGATTCTGACGGCTCACGCTTCGTCCTTTCGTGAACTGCTTATTTTTCGTTTTCTAACGGGCGTTGGCCTGGGCGGGGCGATGCCGAACGTGGTTGCCATCGCCTCGGAATATTCGCCGAAGCGGCTGCTTCCGCTGTTTGTGGCGGCGCTATTCGCCGGGATGCCGTTGGGCGGCTTCATTTGCGGGATGGCGAGTTCCCTGCTGATTCCGACGCTTGGTTGGCGGTCTGTATTCTACCTGGGTGGAATTTTGCCGCTCGCGATTGCCGTGCTGAGCATCGCAAAGCTGCCCGAGTCGGTGCGTTTTTTGAGCGCACGCGGGATCGGCTCGGATACAGTTGCGCGCATCATGGCCAAAATTGCACCAGAAATTGCTACCAACCCGGCGGCGTTTTCAGCCACTGTGGAAACTCAGCGCAAGGGCAGTGCGGTGAAGAGTCTGTTTAGCGACGGTCGCGCGCTTGGGACCATTTTTTTGTGGATTCCATTCTTCATGAACCTGTTGATTTTATATTTTGTGGTCAACTGGCTTCCCGCATTGCTGCGCGAATCCGGCATGTCAGTCGCCAATGGAGTGACGGCAACGGCGCTGTTCAGCCTCGGCGGTATCGTCGGCTCATTGGCGGAAGGGCCGCTCATGAAGCTGTTTCCCGCCTCATGGCTTTTAGTAGTTGAGTTTATCCTGTGTGCCGGATTAATCGGCGCACTCGGCGGTACGGCGACCTCGTTATTTCTGGTCGAGGGCTTGGCGTTCCTTCTGGGCCTGATGGTTACGGGGGCTCAAGCAGGCATTAACGTGCTAGCCGCGAGTTTCTATCCGACGGCAATACGCTCGACTGGGTTGGGCTGGGCTTTGGGTGTTGGGCGCATCGGGTCAATCGTCGGTCCGCTGCTTGCCGGCACCATGTTGTCTTTCGGGTGGCAGCCGCGGCAACTGCTGATCGCCGGCGCCGTTCCCGCCCTAATCGCTGCTTCGACCATTTTCTTGAGCAGATTCGTGGGAGGGACGGTCGATGCCTATCGATCCGACACAGATATCGTGGAAGCGGTATGACCAAGGCGCGGATCTGCGGTATATCGCCATCACGAGTTGGGCGAATGGAACGCTGCACACCAACAGTTCAGTTGCTGGCGCAGCGAGATGCCTGCCAGACTGAGGCTTTGTTTGCACTGAGATGGGTAATTGAGAGTCAAATCGAAGGAGCCAATTAGGCCATGAACAATCAGAGTCTCGAGGACGTGCTTGCATCTGTGGGTAATCCGGTGAAGCTTTTGCGCAATTCGCAGATTG
>Ga0307374_10002255_pt1 | contig 34555 bp, 29 predicted proteins | sample OX3MG_FD_202532 | JGI IMG/M metagenome (GOLD analysis project Ga0307374, IMG submission 202532) | Soil microbial communities from Risofladan, Vaasa, Finland - OX-3 | ecosystem: Environmental > Terrestrial > Soil > Coastal area > Acid sulfate soil | place: Finland: Risofladan, Vaasa | collected... | reverse complement strand
AAAGGACTTCGGATCTGCCATTGGCATGAAGTTGCCATAAAAGTACACATGGCTCTCGTCCAATCCGTAACCGCTGGTTCGTCCGTCCGCATAATTGAACGCCCTGAAGGAACCTGGGCCTGCTTCGGGAATTGGGGTTATTGGGTAGAATGGGTTTGGAAAACCATAGACATGATTCTTGTCTTTCACGTATCCGGTGAATTCCCCACTTTTGGGATCACTGACAGCTACAAACGTTATTGGATCGGCCCCCATAATGAGCTCGATGCCGTAGAAAACGTTCTGGTGGCTCTTTGCATAACCAGTCTGGTTGCCATCGCTATCCTCTACTAGTGTGAGCGTGTTCGGATCAGCATCGCCTATCAGAGATCCGTAATACCACACGTGGTTCGCGTCTGCCGCATACATCGCACCCTGACCAACAGTGTCGTTGTGATGGTCTACTAGAAGTCTAAACGACTGGGGATCGGCGGAGGGTAAGACCTTCCCGATGTCATAGTACACATGGTTTCGATCCTTCGCGTATGATGCGTCTACCTTTGAGACCTCGAATGTTGGTGCGTCAGCGCCGGGAATAAGAGCACTCCCGACGACGGTTCCGATGGAGTCCACGACCCCGCGCGTGTAAACCGACCCAAACTTGATGACATATAGTCTAGCGGCATCAGATGTGGAGGCGAAGCTCGAAAGAGGTGCCCACTGCGCATCTGATGCGGGGACCAGATCAGCGCCCGATCCGCCCGTGTTCGGCATAAGTAAGCTGACTGGCCGAACGGGAGTTCCCGTAACATGTAGTGGAGGTGTCGGAGCTTGCCCCGAGGGAACTCGGCCGCCCCACGGGCGGAAAATAACCACCAAGGACAACGCACCAAATACGACAACCACTATTGCGGGGATGATAACCCAGAGAGGCGGGCGCATGCCCAGATAGTAACATGAGGAAATGTGGCCTCGCCGAAAGAGGTGGCCGGCTTCGTCGAAACAGCGTTTCGCGCTCGATAAGTGGAGCCTCTGCCGGTTGGTTTCGTGGTGTGCCGTTGTCGGGGGCGTCACGCAGGGAGGGCGTAGCCCGACCGGAGTGATGCCCCGACAACGGCGGCGAAATTCAGGCTGCCGCCTGTTGCGGCAGGTGAGCGAAGTAGGCTTGCTCTGGCGTCCGTGCGTCAAGGCTCGAGTGCAGACGCCGACGATTGTAGAAATCCAGATACCGGCCCAGAGAGGCACGCGCCTCGCCGACGCTGTCGTAGGCTCGCAGATAGACCTCCTCGTATTTGACCGACCGCCACAGCCGTTCGACAAAGACATTGTCGCGCCAGGATCCCCGGCCGTCCATGCTGATCTGGATGCCGTTTTGGACCAGCAGGCCGGTGAATGCGGCACTGGTGAACTGGCTGCCCTGGTCGGTGTTGAAGATCTCCGGCCGGCCATGTCTGGCCAACGCCTCCTCGACCGCGTCGAGGCAGAAATCGACCTCCATGGTGATCGAAAGACGCCAGGCCAGCACCCGCCGGCTGAACCAGTCCACCACGGCCGCCAGATAGACGAAGCCGCGGGCCATGGGGATGTATGTGATGTCCATCGCCCAGACCTGGTTCGGCCGCTCCACTGCCAGACCGCGCAGCAGATACGGGTAGATCTTGTGTCCCGGCGCGGGCTTGGACGTGTTGGGGCGGCGATACAGCGCCTCGATCCCCATGCGCCGCATCATCGTGGCAACCCGCTCGCGGCCGATCGCGATGCCCTCGCCGCGCAATAGATCGCGCAGCATCCGGCTGCCGGCGAAAGGGCAGTCCAGGTGCAGCGCGTCGATCCGGCGCATGACCGCCAGGTCGGCTGCCGGCACCGATCGAGGTTCATAGTAGAGGCTGCTGCGGCTCAACGTCAGCAACTCCGCCTGCCGTGCCAGCGGCAGTCCGTGGCCCCGGTCGATCATCGCTTTGCGCTCAGCAGGCCGGCTTTGCTGAGCGCACCGGACAAAAAATCGTTCTCCAGCGTCAGTTCGCCAATCTTGGCGTGCAGGACCTTGAGGTCCACCGCCGGCACCGCCGGGCTGCCCGCAGGACCGGAGCCGAATACCCCGGCGGCACCCTCCGCCAGCTGGGCCTTCCAGGCCGTGATCTGGTTCGGATGCACGTCATAGTGCTGCGCCAGCTCGGCCAACGTCTTCTCGCCCTTGAGGGCCGCCAATGCCACCTTCGCCTTGAAGGCCGGACTGTGCGTCCGTCGTGCTCGTCTCGTCATGGTCTCTCCCGATCCGCGGCATCCTGGCCGCGGTCAGGCAGATTTTCCACTTATCGACCTGTCCGAATTTCCCCCGCCACCTCTGCGATCGGTGTCGAATGTATCCGTGAGCGGAGTACGGGCCAGCAGCCGCCGGATAAGCGGTTCCATGTCTGGTGGGCGCGGAGACCCTTAGCCGCCAGTCGAGCTGCTGTTCTTGCGAGCGTGCTGCCGGCCGACTTTCCGCGGGACACCTTCGAACGGTTGATGGGCTTCTGGGGAGCGGCTGAATTGGTGGTGGCGGCCGAGGAACAACTGGTCGCAGCTCGTAGGACAGGAGTGAAGATAAGGAACCCACACGGCCCGAGAGCGTTTCGGGCACCGCTGAAGGCGCGTGATCTTTCCGCAGCACATGGTGCGGCAATTAGTTTGTGGGGTCATCTGCCGACAGTGATCGACCCAATGGCTGGTGGTGGCTCCATCCCTTTAGAGAGCGCTCGGCTTGGCTTCCCGACAGTTGCTAATGAATACAATCCAGTCGCATGCAGCGTGTTGGAGGCGACGCTCGACTATCCACTACGATTCGGTCCGCCGCTGGCCGATCTGGCGCGGAAATGGGGCGCGGTCTGGTCTCGGCGGTTCAGCGAAAGAATGGGACGTTTCTTTCCTACCGTTAGCGATCCGACTTATGGGCCAGTTCCATCATTGTGTTATATTTTCGCACGGACCGTTCCCTGCCCCACAACACGTCACATGACGCCGTTGGTGCCGGATTGGCATCTTCTTAAGCCAAAGTCTGGTATCCCCATAGTTGCAGTTCCCGTGGTGAACAAACAAGCTGGCACCTGGGCGACAGAAATCAAACAGGTAGGAGTTGGTCCAGGCTGTGTCGCTGACGCGCCAACACGAACCTATAGTAGAGGGAAAGGCATCAGCCTTTTCACTGGAGAAGGCATTCCAGCGGCGTGGATCAAGGCACAGGCACAGGCCGGGAAGATGGGGTGTGTGCTTTACGCTGTAGGACTAAGGACTCAACACGGATTGAAGTTCCGTCCTCCAGCGCAGGCCGACCTTGACGGCCTCGATTCTGCAGCCGCCTATCTAGCCCAAGTGCGGGCTGATTGGGAGGCAAGGAGCCTTATCCCGACTGAGGAATACCCACTGGTCACGACGGACGCCCGCCCACGAACCTACGGTATGCCGCGGTGGGCTGATATGTTCAGCCCACGTCAGTTGCTCGGTGCAGGCGTGTTAATGGAGGAGCTACAAGCACTACGTCCCACGATTCTTGCCGAGGAGGGTGCCGAGCAAGGTGACGCAATCCTCCACCTGCTTGCCATCGTTTTAGACAAGATCACGAATCATAACTGCCTGCTGAGCCGATTTGATACCTCGCGTGGAGCGATCAAAGGCCAGGCCGATCGTCATGACTTCGCATTCAAACCCACGCCCAGCGAAATGGCGCTCGGGGTAGCAGGCGGCGGCCTTGAATGGGCACTTGGCAATGTCTGTGACGCGTTCGAACAAATCGCGAAACTTCCGAGACCAGAAAAAGCTGAGACCTTGGAACTCACTCAAGGTTCTGCCACCTCGTTGATCCACATTGCCGATCACTCTATTGATGCAGTTGTTGTAGATCCTCCATATTCCGATAATGTTCAGTATAGTGAATTGGCAGATTTCTTTTTTGTCTGGCTCAAGCGCAGCCAAGGCTACCGTAGATCCGAATGGTTTTCTTCGTTGCTATGCGAGAATGAGCTAGAGGCGGTAAAAAATGACGCTCGTTTTAGGACAGGGAAGAAAAAAGCCAAGGAAGCCGCTGCGGAGGCACAGGCGTATTACCAGCAACTGATGACGAACGTATTCGCGGAAGCACATCGTGTGCTTAGGCGAGAAGGCGTTCTTACGGTGATGTTCACTCACAAGAAACAAGAGGCTTGGGAGGCGCTGTTTGCGTCGCTGATCGAAGCGGGCTTCAAGATTACCGCTACTTGGCCAGTTAAGACAGAGAGCGAGCACAGCCTTCACCAGGCCAAGAAGAATGCTGCACAATCCACCGTTATTCTTGTTGCCCGAGTACGTAATGAACATGCAGGCACTGGCTACTTCGATGCAGCCATGCGGGCGCAAATCCGTACCGTGGCGGAGACAACGGCCGATCGTTTGTCGGGGGAGGGATTGAACCCGGTCGACCAGTTGGTCGGCAGTTTCGGCCCGGCGATGGAGGTTTTCTCCGCCTATGATGCGGTACGGACTGATACTGGCGTGGCTGTCTCGGTCGGCGCTGCCATCGATATTGCGGCCGATGCGGTGGCCGGATGGCGCATCCGCAAGTTGGCGACCGGCGGCTTACAAGGAGTGGAACCAGAGGCGCAGTTTGAGTTGCTGTGTTGGGATACCCTGGGCGCTGCTGAGTTCCGCTTCAACGAAGCGAAATTGCTTGGCCATGCTGTGGGCATGGATGTCTCGTCTCTAGAGCTCGCCGGGCTGATCGCCGTCGACAAAGATAAGGTGAACATCCTCTCCGCGGCCGACCGCCGCCGCGACGCCCCTTTGCGCGAGGAGGAAGCGCAGCAACTCCTTTTCGGCACCATCCAGGGCACCGGCAAGAAAGCCAAGAAATCTGACGCGCTGAAAATCCACCCGCGCGATCCGGTATTCCGCACTCATCTGGACCGTGCGCAGGCCCTCGCCTTGGCCTACGCCGATGCCGGCGGGGGCGCTGCCGGCATCGGCGCCGCCCGCGCGCTCGCCAACCGCCACGGAGTCAAAGCGGGCGATCCGACGGTTCGCTTGATCGAAGCCCTGCTGAAAGCGTCCCCGCTCGCGCTCCGCCGCGACAAGGGCGCCGCCGCCCTCAAATTCCCCGAATTCCGCGCCTGGCACGCCATGCTCCAGCCCCTGTTCGGCATCACCCCGCCGGACTGGACCGAAAAGGGACCCGACCAGGGCATGCTGGCGCTGCTGGCCGCCAAGGGGACAGCCGTTGCGGAGGAGGCGGAGGCTGAGATCGTCGAGGATGAAGACGAGGAAGAGGAGGGGGAGGATGACGCCGACGAATAGCGGCGGCAGGACTGGAAAACTGGATCGGGGTCGGGACGCCTGATGAAAGCATCGCTCAAGGATACCGCCTGGCCGCGCTTCCTGAAGGCCCCCGATGGTCAGCTGGTTTCCCGGCTGTACGAACCGGGCCTGCGCGCCGCCATGCGGTATGAGCGCTGCTGTGCCTATTTCTCGTCCTCCGTGCTGTCGGCCGCCGCCTCGGGCTTCGGGGCCTTCATCAGCCGCATTCTGGCCGGCGAGATCACGCAGAAGCCCGCGCTGTTTCTGCTGGTCAACGAGGAATTGCTGGAAGCCGATGTCGAGGCGCTGTTGCATGGGGGGCAGGATGCCCCGCTGATCCAGACCCTGCTGGATCGTTTCGGCAGCCCCGCGAACGCGCTCCAGAAGCGGCGGCTGGAAATGCTGGGGTGGCTGGTGCGCGAGGGATGGCTGGAAGTGCGGGTCGGCATCATGCGGCTCGGCGGCGGCATTCTGCACGCGAAGTTCGGCCTGTTCACCGATGCGGCCGGCGATGCCGTGGTGTTCGCTGGCAGCGGCAACGAAAGCGCCAACGGGGTGCGCGGTAACTATGAGCAATTGGAGATCAGCGAAAGCTGGCGCGACCCTGATCGCCACGCGCATTTCCTGGACAGCTTCAACACGCTGTGGGACGGCACCGACCCCGCCGTAGAGACGGTTCCGCTGCCGACGGCGGTCGAAGACAAGCTGATCAAGCTCGCGCCGTTCGATCCCCCCGTTTCGGAGGGCGAGGACGACCTGAAGCGCCGCCGGGCGGCGATGCTGTGGTCCTATGCGCTGGCGGCGCCGTTTATGCCCGAGGGCGGCGCGGCAACCAGCGACGCTATGGCGCCTGTGACCATGTGGCCGCATCAGCAGCGCGTCGTCAGAGAGGTCGCTGCTTCCTGGCCGGCAGGACGGCTGCTATGCGACGAAGTCGGCATGGGCAAGACGGTGGAAGCCATCCTGGCCCTGCGCCGCCTGTTGGCCGGCCGAGGTGTGCGCCGCGTGCTGATTCTGCCGCCGGCCAATCTGCTGCCGCAGTGGCAAGGCGAGCTTCGCGAAAAAGGCGGGCTGCGTGTACCGAGGCTGGAAGGTCCGAAGACCCTCATCTGGCCGGACGGCACCAAGCAGGGCGTCTCCGGTGTGGCAGAGGCGCTGGAGCAGGATATTTTACTGATGAGCCGCGAGACGGCGCGGTCGGACGGCAACGCCCCGATGCTGCTGCAAGCAACGCCGTGGGATGTGGTGCTGGTGGACGAAGGCCACGCTGCCCGACGCGCCAGTCAGATCGAGGGCGAGTTCAACGCCGCCACGCTCCTGCTCGGGCTGCTGCGGCAGCTTCAGGCAACCGGACAGGCGCGCGGGTTCATGATCCTGTCCGCGACCCCGATGCAGACGCATCCATGGGAGCCATGGGATCTCATGCAGGTGCTGGGCGAGGGCGGGCTATGGCTATCTGGCTTTTATGTGGTCCGCGAATTCTACGAAGGCCTGGCGCGGCTTGAAGCCGGCTCGCTGACCCGTGCCGAGGCTTTGAGGCTGGCGGCGATTCTGACCGCATCGGCCGACCTTCCGCCGCTGCCGGCGGGGCTGACTTTGCCGGCGCCCAGGAATAGTGATGCGTTCGCCGAGGCGCTGAGCTTTCTTCCCCACCTCGAACGCGAACGAGCGGCGAAGTGGCTGCGGACCTGCTCGCCGATTTCCAGACGGATGCATCGGAATACGCGCGCCACGCTGCGTCGATACTACGAAATGGGCATGCTCGATCGGCCACCTGCCAAGCGAGACGTCCAGGAAGACCCGTTCGGCTTCGAGACCGAGGAGGAGCGGGAGGTTTACGACGCCGTTGCTCATTACATCGACCGACGCTTTGCCGAGTTGGAACACCAGCAGGCCGGCAAAGGCTTTGTGATGACCATCTATCGCCGGCGGGCCGCCAGTTCCCCGGTGGCTCTCCAGAAGAGCCTGGAACGCCGGGCCACCGGGCTGAAGGCTGTGATCGCGCAGCGGCTTTATGACAGCGATACCGTTCTGGATGTTGAGGACGCCCAGGAACTTGAAGAGCTGCTGAATCTCAAGTTGACACCAGCGCTCCCGGACTCTCCGGCGGAGGCGGCAACCGAGCTGCATCAGGTGGAGCGGTTGTTGGAAAAGATCGACGGCTTGGGCGGTTTGGATACCAAGCGCGATCGGCTGATTTCGTGGGTAAAGCAAGTGACCGCGGATGGGCGGTCGGTTCTGGTCTTCACGAGCTACGCCGATACAATGATCTACCTGCGCGACGCCCTGGCGGGCGCAGTTGGGGGGAATGTTGCGTCCTACAGTGGCGATGGCGGGGCGATTCGGGTTGATGGTCAGTGGTCCGGCGCGTCCAAAGAGCAGGTCACCAAGGCCCTCCAGGCCGGCAAGGTGCGAGTTCTGGTCTGCACGGACGCCGCCAGCGAGGGATTGAACCTCCAGGCGGCCGGGGCCTTGATCAATTTCGACCTGCCCTGGAACCCATCCAAGGTTGAACAGCGCGTCGGCCGTGTGGATCGCATTGGGCAGACGCTCCCTGTGCTGCCGATCGTCAACCTGTATCTGAGGGACAGCATTGACCAGCAGGTCTACCGGGCGCTGAACGCACGGTGCGGGCTGTTCGAGACTTTCGTGGGGCCGATGCAGCCAGTCCTTTCGCGAGCACTCCGCATGCTCATGGGCCGCGATCATCTCGACGAAAATGCCCTGGCGCGCGCCGCCGACGAGATCAGGCAAGACCCAACCCTGATGCAGGCATTCCCCGAGGATGAGCCTGCCGAACTCGCGGCCGAACCTCCGTTGGTTCGGCCCGAGGATACCGAGGCATTGCTCGCCGCGCTCGACGGCAGCGGTGTCGCCGTGGTGGCGGAGACGAATTCACGACACCGAATCGGCACTGGCCCTCTGCAAATAGTGACCACTGCGGCGGCCGTCGCGGATCATCCCGATGCGGCGACGCTGGATGGGTTGGATCCTCGGCAATGGGCTTTGCTGCGCCAACTCCAGCGACCAGGGGAGCGGCTGCCCCTGTGCGTGGCGGAGGCCAATGATGGTCCCTTCCGCGCCATGCTATGCGGCTGGGTGGATCGGCACGGTATGACCGAGGTGCGGTCGCTGGCCGAAATGAGATCGCTAATTGCCGGGTGGGATGGCAGTGAGCCTCCGGCGACCGAGTGGAACGCCGCCCGCATCAGTCTTGAAGGCCGTGCAGCTGTTGTCATTCAAAATCTGCGGCTTCGAGCTTCCGCTGTCGTGGCCGAGATGCGCCAGCAGCAACTGGAAGCGGCACGACACCGCCTGATTGAAGAGCTTGGCCGCCTGCTGATCTGCTCCGAGCCGGATACCGACGACCTCAACGGAAAGCTCTATCGCCTGGCCTCACAGTCCACGCCGACGGCGACCCGGTTGAAGCGTGTGATGGCGCGCCTTGGCGGTTATCCGGAGTGGGGCCATTTACACATCGCCGCATTGCGCGAGTTTCGAGAAACACTCAACGGAGCACAGGTGAGAGTGCGGCTGACCGGCCAAGTGCTTGATGCCGCCCTCGACGACCCCCGCTGGGCCTTCGTCCGAGCCACATGACGATACCTCCCGTCGCAGCCGGATTTTTCAACAAGGGGGTCCGCTAGCAACGGAACCGAAAGTTCTGTGTGGACGGCCCCCATTTAGATGGCGTCGACTCCGGGTTCACGGTTCACGCGTGCGATGCCCTCGATTCAGCGAAGCATCGGCGATGCGGCGGCCATCCCCTCGCAATATTCTGCAAGAAGGTCGTCGTCGCTCATCTCTGCGAACGTGCCTGCATGGGGATGGGTCGCTAGGCGCTCCAAGAGCGCTGGGCGATCAAGACTTTTATATGACTCCATGAAGAATTCGAACAGCTCGTATTTGCTCTCGATCTTCTTGCCGACATGTTGGATTTTCCCGAAATATGCCTCGGGGTGGGCCTTGTAGTCGGCGAGCTGCTGATCGGTCATCGGCTCCGTCAAGATATGCGAGTGACCGTTTTGATCGGTGACGCCGATATAGGCGGTCTTCTCCGACTCTAGCACGCTCGCCGTCGTCACCGTCGCCACCAGGTTCCCGCCTATCGATTCCGGCAGGTTTGCCACGCCTTCGAACAGATAGGTTTCGCCGATCATGGCGCGTGGCTTGCCCTCAAGGTTGTCCGAAGGAAGGCTGCCGTCGAACGTCGTCGGGAGCTGAGGGTATTTCGCGAAAGCTTCCGCGATGTGGAATGCGTCGCTGTGCTTCCGCTCTTGCCGATACCTCTCGACCAGGCGATACGAACCTGGCCTGTTGAAATCGGGGATCCCCAAACCGAACGCCGCAAGGGCTGTGTGAAGCCGCTCGCTGAGCATCCGGTGGAAGGGAACATTCGAGATAAAAACGTATGCCGTGACGCCGGCGACCAACTCCCGGCGTTCGAACTGCTCCAGCCGCGCGAATGAGCTTTGCGTCCAGATGGGCTTACCGTCGGCTCCGAGCGCCGCGTCGGTGTTGAGGTCAATAAATATCAGCCGGTCATCCGCCGCCGGCTTCGCCAACGCACCGTTCAAGTGCGGGATCATCTGGGATATCGGATTGGGATTCCGGGTGCCGTCGTTGTCGTCCTTGCCAAGCAGGCCGACCACGGCGCGCATTTTCGCCTCGACCCAATATTTTTTCCCGGTGCGTTGCGAGACGGCCGCGAATTCGCAGTGCTTGGCGGATGGGTCCGTTTCGTCTTCGAGCGTCAATTTGAATCCGGCCCGGATCAGCGCGTTGGCGACGATGAGTTCGTAATATGCGCCCTGAAAATCTTTCGGGTGCTTGAGCCGCCTTACAAGGCGGGCCTGTAACTCGACGTTGTGGTCCAAAAGATAAACGCTGTAGGCGGTGCCGAGATAGCAGGCGACCACGCCCGTGATTTCCGCGCTGCTCACCTCGCCCGGCGTCTTGATCGTGGCTGCCTGATATCGGCAATAGGCATCATACCACTGCAACAGCGTGTGCCGCTGATCGAATGGCTTGGCGAGTTCGGCGTTGCCCCAATCCGATCCGAGGACGCGCTTCATATACTCGCCGAGAAAGTCTGGAAACGTCTTCGCCTTTGAAGACCAGTGCACAGTCTTTCCGACGGCGACGATTTGATGATCGTTGAACCGTGCGGCAATGATCGGTTTGCCGAGACCTTGCTGCTCCTGCCGGATGCGTTCCTTGGCGTAGTGCGCTTCGAGCGCGCGGATCATCTCTGGTGACGCCGGCTGCGGCCTGGGCGTGCCGGTAAGGCTGCCACAGCAATGCTTGTATTTCCTGCTGCTGCCGCAAGGGCAGGGCTGATTGCGACCGACCTTGGCCATCATTCAATCGATGGCACTTTATGCCTCGCCGGCCGCGTAGAGACTGCGGCAGTGTTCTTCCTCGGCTTCGCGCAATCGCTGCACATGGCCGGCCAACCTTGCATCGTCGTCGAGCGCGAAAAATTTCGTCGGGCGAGGGCCGATCATGCGGCCGCTACGCACCGGCTGGGCCAGATCATCGACCAGGAACAGCGTATCTCCGCCTGGGGCGAGAGGATGATTTTGCGGGTCGGGGTGAAGCGGCGTCACGTCGAACAGGTAGCCGCTCGGCGCGCGCCAGACGGCATGGTGAATGGCGATGAGATAGCCGGGGCCGGGGATCGCCTCCACCAATTTATGCTGGAACATCCAGCCAAACCGTGTTTGACCGCCGTCGTGATCCGCCTTGCGGCGCGCGTTTTCAAAACACAGCCTGATATCAGCCCATGGCTCGGGGGCATACTTCGCGAGACCGAGCGGTTGTCCGCTGATCGTCCTCGCAAACCTCTTGATGCCGTCCTGCAGGATGGCTTGCTCGTCGTCGTTCGGCACGGTCTGCATCTTTCGTTCGCTCAGTAGGTTGCAAAAAAACTCGCGGCCTTCTCCGGGTTGTAGCCGCGCCGATCGTAGAGCTTGGTCGTGCCCGGATCACGGTGCCCGGCGGCTTTCTGCACGTCTTCGAGTTGCGCGCCGTTCTCCAGCGCCGTGGTGATGAAGGTCGCGCGCATCGAGTGCGCCGAATAGCCGCGAGGCAGCCCGACGGCGCCAGCAAATTTCCGCACCACACGATCGATTGCGTCCGGGTCCATGGCCCGCCGTGGCGCAGTGCGTTTGCCGTTGTGGTGCAGTGGTCGGAACAGTGGCCCGTCAACGTCATCGGCATGGCCGGCGCGCTCCAAATAGGCGCGTAGCCGCGCCGCGGTCTGCGGGTTGATCGCGAGCGCATCCCGCCGGCCGCCTTTGCGTGTGACCCGCAGGGAGTCAAAGCCACGGTTCTGGTGCAGATCTCCGACCTTGAGCGCTGCGATCTCGGCGCGGCGCAGTCCGACTTGCAAACCGACGGAAAGGATGGCGCGGTCGCGCAGTCCGTCCAGGGTGTCGTCAGCCGGCGTATCCAGCAGCTTGCGCGCCTGCGTCTTGGCAAACGCAAGAGTGGTGCCTTCGTCGCGGTTGATGGCGGGCCGCTCGATCTCCGTCACCGGGTTCTTCGCAGCAAAGCCGTGGCGGACCAAGTGCTTGAACAGGCTGGACAGCGCCGACAGCCGCCGGCGGATGGTGGACGGCGCGGCGCGCTGCGTCTCGCGCATGATGCGTTCCCAGGCGATCACCGCCCGATGGTCCACCTGGCGCAGCTCCTCGTGCGAGGTGATGCCGAGCGTCGCCATGAAGTGGCGCACGTCGAGCCGATAGGCCCGGCGGGTGCGTGCGCTCTTCTGCTTGGCGAGCCAGATTTCCTCCTCGGGAATGTCGGCGAGCTTTTCCATAACCGTTAGCGATTTCGCCTTCGGGTGGTCGGATCGGACAATCTCGGTCGCGGTGTCGGTCATGGTGGTGCGGATTCTGCCACAGATCCTCTACGTGATAAACTGGATTATCACGTGGAGTGAGGCTGAGGGAGCCAGGCCGGTGCCTGGCAGCTGCCGCCGCGGAAGGTGGCCGGTCTTGGCTGCTCCGGGCGGTCATGCCCGGGCTCGGGATTGGCTTGATCGCACTGGCCCCACCTCGGGGACCACGACCCCGTCCCCACGGGGTTCCTCCAGGCGGCGGCGTGATCGCCGGTCCCTCTGGCGGGGTTCCGGGGCGGTCCCGCCCCCGACAAGCTCGCCAGGCCTCATCGGCCCCAAAAAAGGCTGATGATACAGGATGTTATCATGCGTGGGATTCCACCCGGACGGAGCAGGGGCTTGGTCCGGCAAGCCTGACAAAACCTGTTATCAAGACTAAGGGCTGCGCAGAGGGAGCTTGACATATAGGACGTATCGTCCTACCTATGGACTAGGGCAATTCGCCCGAGGTTATGATGGTGGCGACAATGACGACGATCCCGCAGCTGGTGAGGACGCCTGACGAGTTGAAGGCGGCAAGGCAGATCCTGGGACTCAGCGCCGAGGGCTTGGCGATGATGGTGCGCATGGGCGACGGTCGCACCGTGCGCCGATGGGAATCCGGTGAGAACGAGGTTCCGGGACCGGTGACGGTCGTGCTGGAAACCGCGTTGGATTTCCTGCGGCAGCACGACGAGATTCGCCGCCAGCTTGAGAGGCTGCAATCCGGTGAGATGCGATCGGGTTCAATGAGCTGGGGCGGCGTCAGGGAAGATACGACCGCGGCGGACATTGCCCGGCTTTCGGAAGCCAAGCGCTCTCTCGAACAGGCGCTGGCAATCTTGACGCGGCAGCCGCCGAGCGATGGTGGTCCGTCAAACCAGGTTCACTGGTACACGCTGAAGAGAATGACCCCGAGGTATAATCCAGACCAGAAGGATGTCTGGTCGCTGCCGGGAGAAACGAGTCCGGAGGCGGCGCTTGCCTACTTCGTGAAGGATGCGCGGTTTCCGCACCGCTTGCAGCTTTGCAGCGGTGACGACCTGTCTGCCGAATTTCTGCTCGAGAAGCGGAGCGTCATCCGCATGCAGTCGGGCGCCTCTCAGCGGTTAAGGCCGGGAGACTTGGTCCAAACTCTCTTCGCCAAGAGGGCATGACGGTCGGTGCCTGGGTCATTCACTGTCCGTTCAGTTTAGAAAAGAGAGGCACCGCAGCTTGAAAATCTGGCGCTACATCGATCTGCCAAAATTCGTGAGCATGCTGGCGACCGGCAGGCTCTATTTTGCCTGCATTTCCAGCTTCAAAGATCCCTACGAGGGATGGTTGCCCAGGAGCTATATGGACGCGCTGGTGAAACTAAACCGCACCTATCTCGGCCAGATACGACAGACTCAAAGTGCCATGGTGGCGCTTAGGCCATCCATCGATCGCGCACAGTTGGATAATGTCGTTCTGGATGCAGAGCGCAGGCTCTGCACGTCTCGGCTCCTCACAGAAACTAACGCAAAGTTCGGCGCGAGCTGTTGGCACATCAATGACGGCGAGTCAGAGGCCATGTGGCAGCTATATGGTGCGGCAGGCGGCGGAATAGCCATTGAATCCACTAGGGAGCGGCTGGAAACAGCCTTGAAGGATACGGCACCCCATGTGGTCCATATCGATCCTGTCCGCTACATGAACTTCGATGACGACCCGATCGATAAAGGTGGGCATCGGCATCTGATGGGGTTCATCAAGCGCAAGTCATTTGAGCACGAGCGGGAAATGCGCGCCGTCGTCATGCTCCCCGAACCCGGCCAAGGGGCCGCGATGCCCTGCGACATGAATACGCTGATTGCGCAGATCCACATCGCGCCGCTGGCCGACCCGTATTATGCCGATGCTGTCCGCTATGTCATTGACCGCGCCGAGAAAAAGCTGGAAGCGCCGGTGGTAGTCTCGCGGCTTATGGACCCGCCCGACTACTAGCCACCCCTCGAACGTCGCTACAGGCCAGTGGCAGGATGTGCCCGACTCGATCCTTTGCGGAGACGCGTTGCTACAGGACGTTATCATGCGTGAGGCTGGGAACAAACCGGGCAGGGATGCCTGTCCGGTTTGATACAGACAACTCCAGAGGCGAGGCTGGTAAAGAGCTGGCTACGGCACGACGCTGGCACCACGAGGTGCCGGCATCCCTCGCGACTACCCCTTGCGGAATTTATCCGGTCCAGATCCGACATTGCGGACGCGAGCGATGTGGATCGTCGCCTCGGGATACTTACTCACAGGTCGATAAGTAAGGCGACATTTTTCTGGACGATCTTAGGTCGACCTGCTATCAAAGGCCATGAAGCGGGACGGGCGCAGCTTTGATCATCCTACGCTGGAGGCGATCCGGCTGATGGCCGTTGAGCGGGTGCGCGAGGGGGAACCCGCTTCGGCAGTGATTGCGTCCTACGGGTTCAGCCGCACGACGATCTACAAGTGGATCGCGGCGGCGTCGCAGCCGGGTATTGGGTTGAAAGCGCTGTTCTCGCGCCCGGCGACGGGACGCCCGCGGACCCTGACACCGCGCCAGGAGCAGCAGGTCTTTCGCTGGGTCAATGGCAAGGACCCGCGCCAGTATGGCTTGGATTTCGGCCTTTGGACACGCGCGGTCGTAGCAGAGTTGATCGCGCGCAAATTCGGCATCCAGCTTGGCCTGACCGCGGTAGGGGCGTTGCTGGCCAAGCTCAATCTCACGCCACAGAAGCCGTTGCAACGGGCTTATCAGCGTGACCCTGAGGCGATCGAGCGCTGGCGACGCGAGACGTTTCCGAACATCGCTCGCCAGGCGAAGGCGTCCGGCGGGGAGGTCTATTTCTGGGACGAGTCGGGGTTCCGTGCTGATGCCGTACACGGCAAGACCTGGGGCGTGAAAGGGCAGACGCCGGTGATCGAGCGCCCGGGGCAACGGCAATCGATCAGTGCGGCGTCGGCAGTGAACAGCAAGGGCGGGTTCTGGTACTGCACCTACGAAGGCGGTCTGAACGCCGAACTGTTCGTCACTCTGTTGCGGCGGCTGATGCGGCGCCGCACCAAGCCTGTGTATCTGGTAGTGGACGGGCTCCCGGCCCACAAGACGGCGCTCGTGAAGACCTATGTGGCGTCGACGAATGGACTGCTGACGTTGCACTTCCTCCCGGGCTATGCGCCCGAACTCAACCCCGATGAGCTGGTCTGGAGCCATCTGAAGCGCACCGGACCGGCGCGGACACCGCTGCGCAAGGGCGAGAAACTGCGGGACAAGATCGAAGCACAGCTGGCCGCAATCAGCCGCTTGCCCGCGCTCGTGCGTTCATTCTTCCAAGCCCCGAGTGTCGCCTATATTAACGACTGGTGAGTAACTCACCGTTCCGCCCGTTCGTACTCGCCACAACGTCGATCGGACAGGAGGGGCTCGACTTCCACCCCTATTGCTACCGCGTCTATCACTGGAATCTGCCCGGAAATCCCGTCGATCTGGAGCAACGGGAAGGTCGCGTGCACCGCTTTAAGGGCCATGCGATCCGACTAAATCTGGCACATCGGCAGATCGATGTCGTCCGCGGCCACACCTCGGCTTCGGAAGATCCTTGGAAAACAATGTTCGACGCCGCGCGAGCGCAGACTGACGTCGATACGGATCTCATTCCGGATTGGATTTACGAAGGTCCCGTGAAAGTGGAGCGTCGCGTTCCCATGCTGCCCTTCAGCCGCGAGATCCGCCGCCTCGAATGGCTGAAACGCAGCCTGACGGTCTATCGGCTCGCGTTTGGACAGCCACGCCAAGAGGACCTGCTAGAATATCTCCACAGCTTGTTGGGAACGGACATAGCGGCCGAAGACCTCGCCGAGCTTCAAATTCGCCTGGAGCCCTAGCTCGGAACACGGCCGCGCCTACGCCGTGGGTTGGGCGGATTCACATCTAGGCGCTATCCGGCGATGGCTGCGCATCGCTCACTGACATCACTGCCATATCCTCGAAACCGGCAACGACAGCTTCCGGTTCAAGGCCAGCGCCGCAACCACCAAAGCCGAGAGAAAAAGTCATGACTTGACCTGTTCCCCGACCAAGAAACACACTCGCAAGGCGGGTCAGTTCTCGGTGAAAACCCCGGGTCAGATCTCACTGAAAATCAACAGTGACCCGCCTGAAAGATCGCCGGACCCTGGCCCATGATATCGAACGAGCCTGCGCTGCGGGCGCTCGTCTGGCGCCCGCCTGCGCGCGAGCATGGCGAGGATGGCGAGCACCGGACCTTCCCCGCAGTGAGCACCGTGGCACACTCGGCTCCGGTCGGGGAACCGATCCGTGCGGCCGCTCACACGCCGAAAGAAGCGATCGCATAACAGGAAGGTCGTTACAAATCCCAGGCGACAACTTGCTTGACACTCACCGGATCGCCGAGGGTGGCATCGCAGCGCGAATCGACGCGCTTGGCGTGAAGGTCCTGGCCCAGCACGCTGCCGAGCACCTGCCGAACCTCGTCGAAGGAAAAGCGCTGCCCCCTGATCACCATCGTGTCTCCCACCTGGCTGATGACGGTCGGGAGATTTGCCGCATCAGACCGGAGTGGAAGTCGCCCTGGCCAATTCGCAACGATATGCCGCGGACGGCGCTTGGCCGACTCTTTTCGGAATCGCCCCTAGCCCTCTCCGATTCTTTTATACCCCAGCGAAAATGAGGGGATAAGTGAGCCTTCCGCCCCAAACTGCACGGACCAGAGAGACCACCTCATCCCGTTCAAGGCGAAAGGCGCCGCTTGATGTATCGGCCAGTGCCGACCGCCGCGTCCTGCAAGGCGCCCTCGCGCAGCGCAAATCTTCCGCGCACCAGCGTATGGATTACCTTGCCGGTCAGTTCCCAGCCTTCGTAGATCGAATATCCCGCCGACGACACCACGCCCTCGCGCGTTACCGTCCAGCGTGCCTGCGGGTCGACGACGGCGAAATCGGCGTCAAGCCCCGGTGCGATGGCGCCCTTGACATGGCCCAACCCCATCGCGCCCGCCGGATTGGTCGCGGTCAGTGCCGCCACCCGGGCGAGACTCATCCCGCGCTTGGCGTGGCCTTCGCTGAGCAGCATCGGCAGCAGCGTTTCCATCCCCGGGCACCCCGGCGACGCGGCCCAGATCCCGCCCTGCTTGGCTGTCAGGTCGCGGTGCAGGTGGTCGGTGGCGAGCGTGTCGATGTCGCCGTTCATCATGCCCTGCCACAGCGCCTCGCGGTCGGAGGCCTCGCGCAGCGGCGGGTTGATCTTGCCCATGTCCGGGCCGAACGTGCCGCCGGACCAAGTGATGTCGTGGGTCAGGTAGTGCGGGCAGGTCTCGACCGTGATCTTGGCCCCGGCGCGGCGATGCCGCAACGCCGCCTGCAGCGCCGCCGCGGAGGAGGTGTGCACGACATAGAGCGGCGCGCCGGCGACATGGGCGATATGGGCGGCGCGCTGCACTGCGTCAGCCTCGACGAAGGACGGACGGCTGGCGTTCCAGGTGGCGAGGCCGCCGGTGCCGTCCGGATCGGCCGCCATGGCGCGCTTGCGCAGCACCCAGGCGAGTTCAATCGTCTCGGGGTGCGGGCAGACCATGCCGCCGTTGGCCGCGGCCGCTTCGCACAGGCGCAGCAGGAAGCCGTCATCGATGTCGGGCAGGCCAAGGCGTGCGCCTTCGCCGCCGCGGTTGTTCATGAAGATCTTGAAGCTGGGCGCGCCGTATTCGCGCGCATAGCGCGGCACGCCGGCCAGTTGCGCCTCGGTTGAGATGACGAAGTGATAGCCGAAATCGATCCGCGATCCGGCGGCGGTCACGCTGACCACCTCGTCGAACAGCGTCTCGAACGGATCGGTCGCCATCAGGTAGGGCACGAAGCACGAGATCCCACCCATCGCCGCGGCGGCGCTCTCGCCGTCGGCATCGGCGGGCACGCGCGGGCGGGCGATGTCCTTGCCATGGCCGAGATGCAGATGCACATCGACGGCGCCGGGCAGGACGACGAGGCCCCCGATCGCCACCGTTTCCGCCGCGGCGCAGGCCTCGCCCGGCGCGAGGATGGCGGCGATGCGCCCGTCGCGGACGGCGAGGTCGCAGTCCTGCTCGCTTCTGCCGGGCAGCACGGCGCGGCCGCCGCGCAGCACGAGATCGTATTCGGTCATGTCAGCATCTCCGTTACCGCCGCGCCCCCGGCGCCGGCGGCGGTGGTGTCGCGCAAGGCGGCGGTGAGGCCCGCGAGGTTCGCGGCGGTGTCCAGGCTGTCGATCTGCTGTTCCAGCCGCGCCACGCGGCGCAGGACGCGGCCGGCATTGCCGCGCGCCTTGGCCCGGATGTCGGCCTCGCCGGCGGGGCGGGAGCGGTTGCCGTAGGCGTCGGCGACGAAGACGCGATGTTCGGCCCCGTCGCGGCTGCGCAAAAGCAGTTCGGCCTCGAATCGGTCAGGGAAATGGTCGGCCGGCAAGGGCTCCCAACGGATGCGCGCGGCGAGCGCCAGCGTGGCGGGGTTGAGCGAACGCTCGAAGGTGTCGAGATCCACCTGTCCTTCGGCGAGTCGGGCGGCGACCACGACCGGCAGGCTCCAGCGCGCCGCGTGCGGGGTGGGCGGGGTCTGCTTGGCGGCCCAGGGCTCGCAGATGATCGGCGCCGCGCCGGCAGGGCCGCGCAGCAGGATGGACTCGATGGCGTCGGCGGGCATGGCGAGCTGGCCGGCGGCCTCGACGAAGGGATGCAGGTAGTGGCAGCAGGGCAGCAGCTTGAACGCCGCGTCCGGCAGGTGCCAGCGCGTGCCGAGGTTCTCCAGCAGCACAGCGAAGCGCGCGGCGGCCCCGCCGTCGCCGGCGAAGGCGCGGAACAGCCCGTGCGGCCCCTCGATGGCGGTTTCCGGCCCGGTCAGCCCGGCCTTGGCCAGCGCCGCGGCATCGAGGCCGGCATGCGCCGCCCAGCCCGGATGCAGCGACTTCACCGACGAGCCGTTCGACAGGAACTCGAACACGCCACTGGACTGGCTCAGCGCGATGCCGGCGGCGTTAACGCTGGCGTCTTCGTCGAGTCCCGTCAGCGCGGCGGCGATCAAGGCGGCGACCGGCGCGCCGGCGACGCTGGTGATCTGGAACGAACGCGCCTGGAACGCGCCGGGGGCGGCCAGGCCGAGGCGAATCAGCACCTCCCAGCCCAGCACGTAGGCGCACAGCATGGCGCTGCCGCTGCTGGCGTTGTGCTCGCCGGCGGCGAGTGCGGCGGCAGCCAGCACGGCGCTGCCATGGACGATCGAGCCGGTATGGGTGTCGTCATATTCCAGGCTGTGCATCAGCCCGCCATTGACCAGCGCGGCATCGGCCGCCGGTGCCCCCGCCGTACCGCCGAGCAACGTCGCCGGCCCCGGCGGCAATGTCGCGGCGTAGCGTGGCCATGCCGCGCCGGCCTGCAGCGTCGAAGCGGCGAGGCCAACACCGAGTGCATCGAGCATATGCATCCGCGCGACCCAGGCTACCGCCGTCGGCAGCGTGCAAGCGCCTTGCCGGCGCCACGCCCGTACCAGTTGGCGCAGCAGGGTCACGGCCGCAGCTCCCGCGCCGCCGCCTGCGCGGCGAGCCAGCCCAGCCCGAGCGCGGACAGCAATCCGTTGCCGCTGGCGTAGCCGAGCGCGCCCTGCCGCCCGCTGATCCCCGCCGCCGCACCGCCGCCGGCGAACAAGTTGGGCACCACGGTGCCGTCCGGCCGCAACACGCGGGCGTCGGTGTCGACGCGTAGGCCGCCCTGGGTGTGGAACAGGCCGGGAATGACGCGGGCGACATGGAACGGCGCGACCAGCGGGGCGAGGCCGAAATCCTGCCGCCCGAACCGGTCCGGCGTCTCGCCGCGCGCGGCGGCGTTGTAGAGCGCGACCTCCTCGGTCACCGCTGCCCGGTCCAGGCCCATCGCGGTCGCGGCCTCGGCCAGGGAGGAAGCGGAACGCACGCCGCCATAGCGCGCCAGTTCGAGGAATTCCTCCTCGCCGGAGGCGATGTCGAAGCTGTGCTGGTCGAACAGTGCCACCGCCTCGCCGCCCTGTTCCAGCACCACCCGGGCGTAGCCGGAATAGCCGAGGCCCTCGTTGCCGAAGCGCCGTCCGGTGCGGCCGAGCAGGATGCCTCCCTTCTCGATTGTGGTCCATGATAGCAGGCTGCCATGCGGGTAGGCGACGGCGGCATAACCCTGGTAGGCGCCCATGTTGTCGAGGGCGGCGCCGACTTCGCGCCCCCACAGCACCGCCTCGCCGGTCGAACCGGGGGCGCCGAAATACTGGGCGCCCGCGATCTCCGGGCAGTATTCCCGCACCAGGGCCGGGTTGGCGGCGAAGCCGTTCAGGGCCAGCAGGGTCTTGCGCGCGGCGATCTCCTCGCCGCCGGCAAGGCGGATGCCATGCACGGCGCCGTCGCGCAGCAGCAGGCCGGCGACGTCGTTGCCGACCGCAATCGGGATGCCGCGCGCGGTCGCGGCGGCGACCAGATCGTCCACCAAGTCCTGTCCGCGTCGCGATGCCGGGGCGTGCAGGCGGGGAACGCTGTGGCCGATATGGCGATAGGCGGTCACCAGGTGCAGCCGGCAGCCGACCGTCGCGGTAAGCCACGCCACCAGTCCGGCCGAGACTTCGGCGAGGCGCCGCAGCAGCGCCGGGTTGTCGCTGGCGCCGGCGATGGCGCTGAGGTCGGCGACCATGCGCTCGGGGCTGTCATCGATGCCGGAGGCGCGCTGATAAAGCGAGCCGGCGCCGATCACCGAGCCGGTGGACAGCGCCGAGTTGCCGCCGGGGCGGCCGAACTTCTCGACCACGGCCACCGACAGGCCGGCATCATGGGCGGCGATCGCCGCAGCGAGGCCGCACGCCCCGGCACCGACCGCCAGGAAGTCGAGGCTCGCCGTCGCCTCGCTCATCGCACCATCTCGTCCACCAGCGACGGCCAGGCCTCGCCACCGCGCTCGCCGTCCAGCAACGCGCTCAGCACCCCGGCCATACGCGGGAACGGGGCGGTCAGATCGGCGAATTTGGCGCGCAGCGTCGTCTCCTCGAACGGGCGGTCCGACCCGCCCTGGGCGCTCAGCACCTGCTCGCTCCACCTTGTGCCGTCGGCAAAGCGCCAGGTGACGCGCGAGGGGCGGTCGAACGGCGGCGCGCCGACATTCTCGTAGGGGGTCAGGCGCACCCGCCGGCGCAGATCGGCGATCGTCGGATCGTGCAGGGTGGCGTCGGTGAAGGCGGGCTGGCCGCCGGTGCCGGTGGTGGCGATCGCGGCCATGGCGTGCGGCAGGCTGAACTTGGCCGCCAGCGTGGTCGCCGGCTCCACCGTGTCCAGCGCGAGCCCGCGCGCGTGGGTTTCGACTACGATCTCCTCGGGCAGGCCGCGCCCGCTGCCGGCCCGCGCATGCAGCGCCAGCGCCGCTTCGACGGCGGCATGGCCATATTGGCAGCAGGCGTAGACCTTCTGATAGCCGTCCAGGATCGCCCAGCCCTCGCCGAGTCTGTCGGTTAGTTCGCCCGCGCGCAGTTCGGTGCCGAGGCCGAGGACAAAGGCGTCGTAGGCGGTCTCCGGCAAGCCGGTGATGCCGGCCTCCGCCCATTCGGCGCAGTGCAGGCCGATCCATGCCCCAGCGCTGGTCCAGGCATTGCGCACCAGCGCACCTTCCATGGCGTGACGGAACGGTCCGGCGAAAGCCATGCTGGCGGCGCCCGACACGCTGCCGAGCAAGGTGGCCGCGTTCTGCCGGCGGACCAGCGCGGCGGCCGCGGCGGCGCCCACGGTGGCGAAGGCGGCATGCGGATGCACGCGGATGCTGGCGAAAGGAAACGTCATCGCGATCCGGGCGGTGATCTCATAGGCCACCGCGAGGGCGGACAGTAGTTGATCCGCGGTCAGGCCCCTGGTCTCGGCCTCGCTCAACAGCGCCGGCAGCACATAGGCGCCGGCGTGACAAGGCACTAGGCGGTAGCCCTCGTCGAGTTCGCACCAGGTGATCGCGATGCCGTTGGCCGAGGCCGCAGAGGCGCGGTCCAGCCGCGGCGCGCCGACGGCGAACACGGTTGCCTGCGCCGGCCCCGAGCCGGCCACCAACCCCGCGCGCGCGGCGGCCACCTGGGGCTCGGTGCTGGCGGCGACCATGGCCGCCAGATCGTCGGCCAGCACCACTGCGGCACGTCGACGCACCGCCGGCGGCAACTCCCGCAGCGCCGCCGTCGATGCCCATTGCGTCAGCCGGATCATCCCGGCGGCGACGTTCGACCGTGCCTCAGCTTGTTGCATCGCTAGAACCACTCCCACAGATCCGGTTTCGCCGCCAACGCCTTGGCGGTGCCGTCAAACACCAGGCTGCCGCCCTTCAGGATCACCGCGCGCTCCACCACCTTCAGCGTCGCCGGCACATTTTGCTCCACCATCACCAGGCCGGTGCCCATGGTGCGGTTGATCGTGAGCAACTGGCGCATGACGTTGCGCACGATCACCGGGGCGAGGCCGGTGCTGGGCTCGTCCAGCAGCAGCCATTTCGGCTGGGTCATCAGTGCCATGCCCAGCGCCAGCATCTGCTGTTCGCCGCCGCTCATGCTGCCGGCCCGCTGCGTCCGGCGCTCCGCCAGCACCGGGAACAGCTCGAACACATGCTTCACGAAGCCCTGGTCGAACAGCAAGCCGCTGATATGCAGGTTCTGCTGCACCGACAGGGTCGGGAATACGTTGTGGCCCTGCGGCACGAAAGCGAGGCCGCGGCGCACGTTGTCGGCCACGCTCACGGGCAACTTCTCGCCACAATACAGCACGCTGCCCTCGGAGGTCGGGATCGCACCCATCAGGCAGCGCAGCAGCGTCGTCTTGCCGGCGCCGTTGTGGCCGAACACGCCGACCCGGCTGCCGGGCTGCAGGGCGAGTTCCACACCCGACAACGCGACGAGCTTGCCGTAGGCGGCCGAGATCCCGGCGGCATGCAGAACCGGGTTCATGTGCCGAAATACAGTTCTGTCAACCGCTTGTCCTCCACCAGATGCTTCACGCTGCCGCGCGCTAGGATGCGGCCGGCGAACATGAACACCGCCTCGTCGCAGAGGTCGCGGATGAAGCCGACATTGTGCTCCACCACCGCCACCGCGACACCCGAGGCCGCCACGGCGCGCACCACGCGCTGGATGGCGGCGTAGGCCTGGCCCTCGACCCCGGCCATCGGCTCGTCCAGCAGCAGGCAGCGCGCGTCGCCCATCAGCGTGCGGGCGACACCCACCAGCTTCTGCCGCCCGTACGGGAGGTCGGCGGCCTGCATCCTCGCGGTGTCCTCGAGCCCGCATTGGGCCAGCAGCTCCATCGCCCGATCGCGGTTGCGGGCTGCCTGCGCGGCGACCAGGCCGGGCCGGAACAGCACGTTCATGAGCTTCTCGCCGGGGTATTGCCGCGCCCCGATGATCATGTTGTCGAGCACGGTGAGCGAGGGCAGCAGCCGCGTGTGCTGCCAAGTGCGGGCAAGGCCGCGGCGGGCCCGCTGATGCGGTTTCAGCCCGTCGAGCGCTTTGCCGTCCAGCAGAACCGACCCCGCATCCGGCCGCACGACGCCGCAGATCAGGTTGAACAGACTGGTCTTGCCGGCTCCGTTCGGACCGATCAGGCCGAGGATTCGGCCCGGCCGCAGTGATAGCCCCACATTATCGGCGACGCGAATGCCGCCGAAGGCCTTGTTCAGCCCGCGAATCTCAAGAACGGCGGACATTGACGACCTCCAGCGGTTCGCTTCCGCGCCAAGCAGCGCTGCCGGACACTAGCCCGCTGGGGCGGAAGAACATGAACGCCAGCACCAGCGTGGTGAACAGCAGCCCCTGTGCGGGCCCCAGGATGTTCGGCGGCAGATTGAGATAGGTGATCAACTGCGGCACCGTCTCCAGCAATAATGCGCCGATGATCGGCCCCCAGGTCGTGCGGATGCCGCCGACCACCACCATGGTCAGTAGGGCGGCCGATTGCAGAATGTCGAACTGTTCGGGCGTGACGAAGCGGAAGTAGTGGGCATACAGTGCCCCCGCATAGCCGGCGATGCCCGAGGCGAGCGCGATCACCCATACCTTGATCCAGATCGGGTCGCGCCCGAGCATCGCGGCGGCCGTCTCGTCATCGCGCAGCGCGGTTACGGCGCGGCCATAGTCGCTGCGCATGATTCGCCGGATCAACCAGACGACCACCGCGGCCGAGACCAGGACCAGCCCCGCATAGGTGAGAGGGCTGACGTTGCCCTTCACCAGCGGCGGGATGTTGGACAGGCCGCCGCTGCCGCCGGAGAACTGCAGATTCTTGATCAGCTCGATCAGCCCCAGCTGGAAGCCGAGGCTTGCGATCATCAGATAGTCGCCGGAGACGCGCAGCGCCGGCAGCGACACCAGCACCGAGCTTGCGGCAGCCAGCAAGGTTGCGACGGGGATCGCCACCAGCGGCGGCCAACCCAGATCCAGCGCGAGCAGGCCGCTGGCATAGGCGCCGATGGCGAAGAAGGCGGGATGGGCGATGGAGATCAACCCGGCATGGCCGATCACCAGGTCGAAGCTGCTGGCGAGGATGATATAGAGGCCGACCAGGATGAGCAGCACCAGAAGATAGGTCATCGTCAGCCCTCCTGCTCGGAGGTATTGGACGGCGCCTGCCGCGTTGCATCGGCGCGGGCCCGCCGCTCCGGCAGGCGCACGCCCCGCGGGAAGAACACGATCGCCACGAACAGGACGGCGTACACCAGGAACCCCTGCCACTGCGACGGGATGACCAGAATGCTGGCGTTCTGCACCAGCCCGAGCATCACCGCGGCAACCGCGGCGCCGCCGATGCTGCCGATGCCGCCCAGGATGGTGGCGACGACGGCGAACAGCATCAGGTCGAACGAGGTCATCGGCTGCACCTGCGCGCGCGAGCCGTAGAGGAACATCCCCACTGTCACCAGCGCCCCGGCGATCAGCATCGCCATCAGGTACGCCCACTTCGTCTTGATGCCGTAAAGCCCGGCAAGGTCAGGGTTGTCGGCGACCGCCAGCATCGACTGGCCCCATGGCGCGAACCGCAGAAAACCGAACAGCACCGTGAGGCAGCCGATCGCCGATCCGATCGCCGGAACATCCCAGCCGCTGACGGCGACGCCGCCGACCAGCGTGACCGGGTAGAACATCGAGGGGAAGATCGTCACCGTCCAGGTGCCGAACAGCAGTGCCGCGGTGTAGGCGACAAACTGCGCGATCATCAGCGTGAAGATGAACCCGAACAGCACCGACGCGTGCTTGGCCCGCAGCGTCGCGAAGCCAAACAGCTCGATGATGGTCGACAGCAGCGCAGAGACCAGCAGCGCCAGGCCGAATGCGGCCCAGCCCGGCAGGTGGGCCATCTGCACCGCCGCATAGGCGGTGTAGAAAGCCGCCGTCATCACACCGCCCTGGGCGAAGTTGAAGAAGCGGTTGACCTTCAGCACCAGTGCGAAGGCCGCCGTGAACAGCACGTAGAAACTGGTGGTGGCCAGCGACGTCCAGAGTATCTGGCTGATAACTGGCCATTCGAACATGATACGCCTCTAACCCATCGTGGCGATCTTGACCCACGCGCCCTTCTGCACCTGCATCAGATACACCGGCTTCTTCACCTCGTGCGTCGCCAGCAGGTTCGTCCGCCCGGTCAGCGGCAGTTCGAAGGAGTGGACCTTCATCATCGCAGTGCGGAAGTTCTCGCCCGTCATCGCCATGCCGGCCTTGTTCATGGCACGAAACACGTCGGCAACCAGGTAGGGGGTATCATACAGATATTGCGTGTACGGCAGGCCGTTCGGCGCGCGCCCCTTCTCCTTCATCCAGCGCGCGACGTAGGCCGCCACCTTCGGGCTGTCCTTCGCGTCCGGCGCCAGCGAGGTGACGATCACGCCTTCGGCGGCGGCCCCCAGCGCCTTGATGAATTCCGGGTTATAGATCGCGGCGTAGCTGGTGACGAGCTGGTTCAGGCCCAACTGACGCATCTGGGCGACGATCTGCGGCGTGTCGGAGACCTGGCTTTGGATGTGGATGGTGTCCGGGTTACTGGCGCGGACCTTGAGGATCGCGCCGGTGAAGTCGGTGGCCTTGTTGTCATACGTTTCCGACGCCACGATGGTGCCGCCGATCTTTTTGAACGCATCGCGATAGATCTGGGCGCCGGCGACGCCGGTCTCATCGTTGACGAACAGCACGGCGGCGCGCCGCTTACCCATCTTCTGATACAGATACTCAACCAGCGCGGTCAGATCGACGTCGGCCAGAGGGTAGGTAGTATAGACATAGTCGCCCAGCTTGGCGACGTTGGGCGAGTTGGCGCCCACCACCAGCGCCACCGTCTTGCTGTCGTTGGCAATCGGCGCCTGAGCCTTGACCACCGCGCTCCAGGCCGTGACGAAGACCGGCAGGTGTTCGGCATTCACCACCCGGTTGGCCATCTGGATGCCGATCTGCGGGTCCGCCTGGGTATCGAGCACGAGCATGTCGAGCGGGCGGCCATCGACCACGCCGCCGGCCTTGTTGATGTCCGCCACCGCCCACTGGGCGGCCAAGATCTGGTCGCTGCCGTAAAGCGCCTGCGGCCCGGAGAGCGGCAGCGTCAGACCAAAGCGGAAGGGCGTGCCCGCCGCGTGCAGCGAACCCATCGGGAGCGCCGCGGCCGATGCGCCTGCAAGCAGCGAGCGCCGGGAAAGGCGGAACTGTGACGTCATGATACTGTCTCCTCCGGTCAGGGTTTCCTGGTTGCTGGCAACGCCGACAGTGCGGCGATGCACTCGTCGGTGGTCATCACGTCTGCGTATTTTTCAGACATGTCGAACAGGTTCACCGCGTGCGAGACGGTGCTGCGGTCGTAGACAGCGTCGCTCGGCACCACGACGCGGAAATTATAGGCGAACGCGTCAACGACCGAGCCGCGCACGCAGCCGCTGGTGGTGCAGCCGGTCACGATCAGCGTGTCGGCCCTGAGGTCGATCAGGTAGCTGGCGAGCGGGGTGCCGAAGAACGCGCTGGGGTGCTTCTTGGGCAGCAGCACATCGCCGGCAACGGGCGCAATCTCGGCGACAAACTCATAGCCTTTGGCGGCCACCGTCATCAGCGCCGGCACCTTGGCGGCGAGCCGGCCAGTGTCGAAGCCCTCCTTGCGGGCGACGTGCGGGTAGAGGATCGGCCAGCCGCGGGCACGAAACAGCGAGGCCAGCCGGGCGATGTTGCCGACCGCGCCCCAGGCAGTCTCGCCGCAACTGGTCGGGAACTCCTTGATCGCCTCGTCGAACGGCATCGGTTTGGTGCCGGTGGTACGATACTGCACATCGATGACCAGCAGCGCCGGACGCTCACCCAGCCCGCCCTTCTGCCCGAATCCGGCCGCGCGGTAGTTGCGCTGTTCCTGTTCGGGGATAATTCCGTCCCACGGTTTCATGCGACCCTCGTTTTTACCGGTGTGTGCAGGCGGCCGTTGCCGCCATGCGGTGATTTGGCCTGGTAGCAGATGGCGGCGTTGCGCAGATGTTCGCGCATCCGTGCCTCGGCGGCATCCGCATCCTGGGCTCCCAGCGCATCGACGACCGCGCGGTGTTCCTCCAGCGCCGCCGCCGCGCCGCCCGGCCGGGCGATGCCGTTGAAGCGATAGAGCTGCAACGGAAAATACACGTCGCGGCGCAACGTCTCGGCGATGCGCGGGCAGCGCGCGCATTGCAGCACCAGCAGGTGGAAGTCGTCATCCATGTCCCGCCGCAGATAGCCGTCCCGCCCCGGCGAGGTGGAGTCGTGCCCGGCCAGCGGAGTACGAAGTGCTGCGACCTCGTCGGGCGTGATCCGCTCGGCGGCGAGCCGGCAGGCCATGCCTTCCAGCGCTTCGCGCATCGCCAGCAGAGCGACCAGATCTTCCTCGGTCAACCGGATGACGCTGAAGCCGACCCGCGGCGTGTGCTCCACCAAGCTGCCCTCCAGCCGGCTCAGCGCCTCGCGCAGCGGCCCGCGGCTGATGCCGAGTTGTCGTGCCAGCTCGACCTCCGACAGCCTTGTGCCCGGTTCGAACTCGCCGGTGGTGATCGCTTCGATGATCTTCGATAGCGCGCCGCCGGCCAGCGAGGCCACCTGGATCGGCGCCATCGCCGGCCTCGCGGCGCTCTGCTGCCGGTTGGACATCAGGCCAGCCAACTTTCGGTCGACACGCCGGCACGACGCGCCAGGATGTCGTCGTGGATCGCGCCGATGCTGTTGCGCATGAACTTGTCCATCAGGTGCTGCGGATAACCGGCGCTGCCGCCCATGGCGGCGTGGATGCGATCCTCGTAGCTCACCTCATCCATGATTTGCTCACGCGTCAGGCCGCGATCCAGGCGGGTCTCCACCTCGGCCAGCAGGCCCTCGATCCATTCCCGAAAGCGCCGCGCCTCGGCGAGCCCGCAGACCTGGCCATGCCCCGGCACCAGATGGCGCACCGGCATCTTCTCGATCAGCCGGATCGCGTCGAGGCAGGCGTAGACATTGGCCTCGATGAAGGCGGGCAGCCCGAGTTCGCACACGAGATCGCCGGTGAACAGCACCTGCTGCTGCGGCAGCCAGATCAGCGAATTGTTCGGCGTGTGGCCGGGGACATGGGTGATCTCGAAGGTCAGGCCGCCGAGCGCCAGTTCCATCCTGGTGTGATAGGTGATCGACGGCAGCCGCTGTGACCAGCCGCCCATGTAGCGACGCCCGGCGGGGTCAATGACGTCGAGCAGGTCGTCGACATATTGCCGGCTCGGCGCCTTCTCCGCCAGCATCCTGCGCGAGCGGGCATGCGAGACGATGTGGCCGGGCAGGAAGTAGTTGCCCATCGTATGGTCGATGTGGTGGTCGGTGTTGATCAGGTAGACCGTCTCGCCGGCGGCCTCGGCGACGCGGCGCCAGCGCAGCGCATCGCTCGGCCGGTGCGGCGAGTCGATCAGCACCAACCCCGCCGGCGTGCAGACGATGGAGTTGTTGGAGCCGAGGTATTCCGTCTCGACGAAGATATTGCTGTCCAGCTCGATCATCAGAACACCTTTCCCAGAAAGCCGACTAGGTTCTGCACCCGGCCCGGCGAGAACGTCTCGAGAAACAGCGCCTCGCCGCCAATGGACTGGAATCGGTGCACGGTGCCGGCGGGGATGCAGCAGACCATGCCGCCGCGCAGCCGGGTCACCTCGTCGGCGATCGTCACATCCATCTCGCCGTCCAGCATCATCACCATCTGCTCCTCGGCGTCGTGCTGATGCAGCGGCGTCGCGGAAGGATGCACCAAGCGGATGCGGTTGATGCTGCCTTTCAGCCCGGAAGCCGAGCGGCGGAAGTTGCCTGGCAGAACCTCGACTTCAGGCAGGTCCTCCCACGCGGCGACATAGACCATCACGACACTCCCTGGCGTGCTACGTCGAAGGCGGCGCTGCGCCGCATGCTGGGGTGGGCGCGATCATACTGCCTGGGATAATCGGCATCGACGCCCAGCCGCTCGGCCGCCAGCCAGGGCCAGCGCGGTTGGTAGAGCATGGTCCGACCGAGTGCCACCAGGTCGGCCTGGCCGCAGGCGACGATGTCCTCGGCCTGCTCGGGTTCGGTGATCAGCCCGACCGCCATCACCGGCAGCCCGCTCACCTGCCGCAGCGCCTTGGCGAAAGGAACCTGATAGAGCGGGCCGACGGGAATCCGCTGCTCCGGTACCGCCCCGCCGGTGCTGGCACAAATAAAGGCACAGCCTTCGGCTTTCAGCGCCAGACAGAACGCCTCGGTGTCCGGCAGCTCCCAGCCGCCCGGTACCCAGTCTGTCGCCGAGACCCGCACGCCGACCGGCACGCCGGGCGGAACCGCATCGCGAACGGCGGCGAACACCTCCAGCGGAAACCGCATCCGGTTGGCAAGCGACCCGCCATCGGCGTCGTCGCGCCGGTTGGTGAGCGGCGAGAGGAAGTTGTGCAGCAGGTAGCCGTGCGCCGCGTGCAGCTCGATCAGCTCGAAGCCCGCCCGCACGGCGTTGCGTGCGGCGGCGGCGAACATCCCGCGTACCCTGGCCATCTCGTCGCGATCGATCGCACTCGGCAGGTTGCGGCCCGGATAGGCGATCGCCGAGGCACTGAGCGTCTCCCACCCGCCGGCGCCGACGGGCACCGCACCCTGGCCCTCCCACGAGGTGGTGACGCTGCCCTTGCGCCCGGCATGACCAAGCTGCACCCCCAGACGGGCACTGCCATAGGCGTCGTAGAACGCCCGGATGCGCTGGAACCCCTTGACCTGCTCGTCCGTCCACAAGCCGAGGTCGCCGCGACTGACCCGGCCCCGCGGCTCCACCGCCACCGCTTCGGTGATCACCAGCCCGGCGCCAGAGACGGCGAACTGACCAAGATGCATCAGGTGCCAGTCCGCCGCGACCCCGTCGACCGCGCTGTGCATGCCCATCGGCGAGACGACGATGCGGTTGCGCAGGCGCAGCCCGCCGAGTGTGAAAGGTGAAAACAGCTGCGATGGCATCAGACAGCATCTCCCATGCACGGAATATTGCAAGGAGCCTGTCGGCTGTCAACAGTTGACAATAGTCGCGATCAGGGGCACTATGAGTGAAAATGCGAAGGTGCGGCCGGTGAACGATGTCCTGGAACTGCGAATCCCGACCGATGCGCTGCGGGCCTGGGTGGCCGCCGTGCTGGCGGCCTGCGGGGTCGATGATGCGGATGCGACGCTGGCCGGCCGCGAACTCGTGCGCGCGAACCTCCGGGGGGCGGATTCGCACGGCGTGTCGCGCCTGCCGGTCTACGCGCGGCTGCTGCGCGCCGGGGTGATGACCGCCCGTCCCAACACGGTCATCGAGGAGCAAGCCGGCCTGTTGCATCTGCACGCCGACCGCGGGCTCGGCCAGGTCGCCGGCACGCGGGCGGTGAATGAGGCGATCGCGCGCCTGCAAAGTGCCGCCACCTGCACCATCGTGCTGCACCGGGTCGGCCATCTCGGCGCGCTCGGGGTGCTGGCATTGCAGCTGGCGGAGGCCGGAATGATCGGCCTAGTCCTGCAGAACGGCCCTGCCGTGATGGCGATGCCGGGCGCCACGGCGGCAGCGATCGGCAACAACCCGCTGGCGTTCGGCGCCCCGATCGCAGGAGGGCCGCCGCTGGTGGTGGATTTCGCCAGCAGCCTAGTCGCCTTCGGCCGCATCATCGACTCCGCCCGCGCCGGCGCGCCGTTGTCGCCGGGCTGGGCGTTGGATGCGACCGGCGCGCCGACGCTGGACGCCGCGGCGGCACTGCATGGCGGGATGCTTTCGCCGCTGGCCGGCCACAAGGGCATCGGCCTAGCCATGATCGTCGAGGTACTGGCCGGCAGCCTCTCCGGCGTGCGACCGCCCGCGGTGCAGGGTGCGACGCTGCCGGGCGAGTTCGGCGGCTTCATCTATGCGCTCAACCCGGCGCTGATCAACGCCGGCTTCGTCGCCCACGTCGCCGAATGGTTGCACATCTACCACGCCGCCGGCCCGGACACCCGCTATCCCGGCGAGCGGGGCGCACAATCCGAGGCGCAGCGCGAAGCCAACGGCGTGCCGGTCTCTGCGCCAGTGCTGGCCGAGCTCGCGGCGCTGGCGGCCGAACTGGGCCTGCAGCCGCCGCTCGCATCATGATAGAGCAGGCCTGGGCGGAACTCGCCGCGGCCTTCGGCGCACGGTTCAGCCGGGCCGAGGCGGTGCGCCGCAATCACGCCAGCAGCGTCACCTGGCTGCCGGCGGAGCCGCCCGACGCAGTGCTGGAAGCCGGCACGACCGAAGAGGTGCAACAGGTCGTGCGCATCTGCGCTCGTCATCGCGTGCCACTGATCGCCTTCGGCACTGGCACCTCGGTGGAGGGTCAGGTGAACGCGCCGGAGGGGGGGCTTTGCCTGTCGCTGCGCGGCATGAATCGCATTATCGCTCTGAACGTGGAAGATCTCGACGCCACCGTCGAAGCCGGCGTCACCCGCGAGCAGTTGAACGCGGCGCTTCGCGACCAGGGCCTGTTCTTCCCGGTTGACCCCGGTGCCGATGCCTCGCTCGGCGGCATGGCCGCCACCCGCGCCTCCGGCACCAACGCGGTGCGCTACGGCACCATGCGGGACGCCGTGCTGGCGGTGCGCGCGGTGATGGCGGATGGCGAGGTGGTGGCGGCCGGCACCCGGGCCCGCAAGGCCGCCAACGGCTACGACCTTGTGCGGCTGCTGGTCGGCTCCGAGGGCACGCTCGGCATCATCACCGAGCTTACCCTGCGCCTGCACGGCATTCCCGAAAGCATCCTGTCCGGAACCTGCGCGTTCGCCTCGGTGCGCGGCGCCTGCGATGCGGTGATCGAGGCGATCCAGTCCGGCCTGCCGCTGGCGCGGGTGGAGCTGCTCGACGCCAGGCAGATCGCCGCCTGCAACGCCTATTCCAAGCTGAGCCTGCCGGAGCAGCCGCATCTGTTCCTGGAACTGCACGGCAGCCCGGCCGGCACCGCTGAGCAGGCTGCCCGTCTGGACGTCATTCTGCACGGGCATGGCGGCGCCACCCCTGCCTGGGCCGCCAATAGCGACGAGCGCAACCGGCTGTGGCGGGCGCGCCATGAAAGCTACTGGGCGGCGGTCGCCAGCCGCCCCGGCTCGCGCGGCGTCTCCACAGATGTCTGCGTGCCGATCTCGCGCATGGCGGAATGCGTGGAGGAAACCCGCGTCGACATGGACGCGCACGGCATTCCAGGCACCATCCAGGGCCATGTCGGCGACGGAAACTTCCATGCCATTCCGCTGGTCGATCCCGGGTCGCCGGCCGAGGTCGCAGGGATGGCCGATTTTCTTGACCGCCTGGCCGCCCGCGCCCATGCCGCCGGCGGAACCTGCAGCGGCGAACACGGCATCGGCCAGGGCCGCCGCAAATACATGGCGAACGAACACGGGCTGGCGGGTTTGGCGATGATGCGGGCGATCAAGACCGCCCTGGACCCGCTCGGCATCCTCAATCCCGGCAAGATGTTGCCGTGATCGACGGCCGGGGTCCGCCGGACCGTCGAACGCGACCCAGCCTGCCTTGATGTCGCCGGGCCCCTTCCTGGTGTTCGCTGCCAAGCTTGAACCCGCCGTTGCGAAACTCCGGCGCACAGTTGGACTCACCCCGAGATTACGCCACGGAGCGTGTCAACGACTTTGATACATCCGGGTTGGGCATTTAGGCTCGGGTTAGATCGCACGGCGCCTCCCTGGTTGTGGCCGGCGGGGATGGCGGTTTCGGCATGGCGGTCGGATCGTGCGGTCCTTGGCTGATTGAAGGCTGCGGCGGCGGCGTGGGGAGGCTTGCATCGCGTGACGTCACGGAACCCAGTGGAGGCAACCCCATAAGGCATAGAGCAGAGGGCGGCCGGGGGCCGGGATTGCCGGAAACGACGCGGTGAGGCGGCACGCAGCGCGGCGCAGCTTTCAATGGCGGCAGGGTCGGCAGTGTGCTTCGGCCCTTCGGCGTTGGCGGGTTGATCCAGGCCGCGGTCGGCTTGGCAGGCGGGATCGGCGGCTGGTTGACGAAGCGCTCCGGGTTGGCCCGGAACGCGTGGTCGAGGGTGTGCTGGCGGGCGGCGTGGACGGCATCGGTCTGGCCGTAATGCACCTGATCCGGGGTCATCAGGCCGATCCCGACATGGTGGTGGTCCTAGTTGTACCAATCGAAGAACGGGCGGCAGAAGCTTCTGGCGTCCTCGATGCAGCCGAAGCGCTGAGGGAACTGCGGCTGATACTTGAGGGTCTTGAAGTGGCTCTCGGAGAACGGGTTATCGTTCGACGTATGCGGGCGGTTGTGCGAGCGGGTGACGCCGAGGTCGGCGAGCAGCAAGGCGGGGGCCTTGGCCTTCATCGGGCCGCCGCGATCGGCGTGCAGGGTGAGTTGTCCGGGCTGCACGTTATGCTTGGCGATGCCGTCGTCGAACAGCGGCTTGAACAGCGCCGCGCTCTCGGCATCGGCGAGGCACCAGGCGACCACGCGGCGGCTGAAGATGTCGAGGATGACGTAGAGATAGAAGTAGCTCCACTTGGTTGGCCCCATCAGCTTGGTGATGTCCCAGGACCAGATCTGGTTCGGACGTTCCGTCAACAGTTCGGGTTTCTGATAGACCGGGTGTCGCAGTTGCTGGCGGCGCTCGCGGACTTCGTCGTTCTGGCCGAGGATGCGGTACATGGTGCGGATCGAGCAGTGATAGATGCCTTCATCGAGCAGGGTGGCATAGATCTCGGCCGGTGCCTGGTCGGCGAAGCGCGGCGCCTGCAGCAGGTCCAGCACCGTTTGCTGTTGCGGGGCGGTCAGCGCCCGGGCCGGCCTCGGCCGCGGGCGGGGGATCGTCGGCGGGGCGGCCAGACGCGCACGCCGACGCTGCACGCTGGCGCGCGCGACGCCGAGGG
>Ga0307374_10002252_pt1 | contig 34575 bp, 35 predicted proteins | sample OX3MG_FD_202532 | JGI IMG/M metagenome (GOLD analysis project Ga0307374, IMG submission 202532) | Soil microbial communities from Risofladan, Vaasa, Finland - OX-3 | ecosystem: Environmental > Terrestrial > Soil > Coastal area > Acid sulfate soil | place: Finland: Risofladan, Vaasa | collected... | reverse complement strand
CGCATCCATGGAGTGGCGCACTGCAGCACTTGCCGGCGCCCGGCCGGCGCGGTCCAGGGCTGGGGGCCCGAGCGCGAGGAGCTCCCGCAGGGTGAGGGGAAGCCCGACGGCCGGATCACTCAGGTCAACGATCTCGTCACCAACGACCAGCCCGCTGCGAGCCGTGTCGCCGAGACCGCCACCTGCAAGCGAGTAGCTGACCAACCTCATGCCTCGTACCTCCCCGGTCAGCCGCGCTGTCGGCCGAGAGCGTACCGGCGGACGTCAGACGAGAGCAGCCTCGAGCGCGTGGAGGGCACGTGATCCCCATGAGCGCCCGACCTCGGCCCAACTGTCAGGGTGCTCCACGACGTCGTCGGCCTCGGCCCACAGCTCGCTTTCCACCGGACCGAGTACGGCGCGGATTGGCTCCATGGCCTCGGGATCCTCCTCGACACGCTGGCGGAGACCGTCCGCGGCCTTCCACATCGACTCGTTCGACAGCTCGATCGGCACGAAGGGCGGCGGCCCAGCCACCGTGCGCGGGAACGCCGGCACGTACACGCTCACGCACGGGCTGCCGAGCGCGACGTAGGCGCGCAGAGGAGCGCCATCCTCCACATGGTGAGGGAGCAGGGCAACAATGGAGGCCGCGGTGACGCTGAGACCCCGCACGTGCATGCAGACCGTGACGCCGGTGAAATCGGCGCCAACCTCGGCCGGCGGCGGGTCGGCTGGGCCCGACGGGCCCGGCGCACCCCACGGTCCGTGACCGTGATCGCGGAGGTGGGCGGCGGTGGCAGCCGGGGTGAGGCCGCCGTCGCGGTGGTCGTCGAGAAAACGGCGGCTCGCCGCCAGGCGCACATCGGCATATCGCGTGTTCTCGTGCTGGTCCCGGTACTCGTCGAAGTCGTCACCCGGGGTGAGATCGGACGACGCGCGGGTCCACTCGTGGCGGATCGTCAGGCGGTTGGAGATCGCGGTGGCGGCCTCAACGGGGGTGGCGGCGTAGTGACGTCCCGCCGTATCGAGAATGTAGGCGTGGCGCGGATCGGCGATCAGGAACGAGGAGTCATACGCCTCGGCGTGCTCGGCGTCGGCAATTCCGCCCTGGCCGTGCGTCGTGAGCAGGTCGGTCATGACGTCGAGCGCCTCCTCGGCGCTCCGGGCCCGCTCAAGGCCGAGCCGCACCAAGTCCATGCCGATGAGGGCCGGGGCGGCATGCGCCGCATCATGGGTCGTGCTCACCCGCTCGTTGCCGATGGCGACGCCGTACTCGTTGACACCGTGCTCGGCGCCCCAGAGCCAGGTGGGGCAGGACAGCAGGGTGGCGTGCGCTCCGGTGTCACCGATGGAGAGGTACTGCGTGCGCAGCGTGCACCCGGCGCTGGAGCGGCGACCGAACGGCACGGCGAGCTGGATCTCCCCGGGTGGACGGTCCGAATTCTTGGCGAAGACCATGCCGCCGGGTCCGCTCCCGCAGAGCGTGTCGCACATGGTCGGAGCATAGGGAGCGTGGCTATGGTGAGGCCGTGGAACCTCGCGAGACACTCACGCTCGACCAGATCGACCTCTCCGACATTGAGTTCTGGGCGCGGCCCTGGGAGGAGCGGGAAGGGGCCTTCCGCGCGCTCCGCCGCGAACGGCCTATCCAGCACTTCGACGATCCGGAGATCCCGCCGGGCATGGAGTTCCTGGTGCCCAACATCGGGAAGGGCTACTACGCGCTGACCCGGCACGCCGACGTGTCCGAAGCGAGCCGGCACCCGGAGATCTACCAATCAGGCCAGGGCGCGACGAGCATGATCGACATGCCGCAGGAGATGCTCGAGTTCTTCGGCAGCATGATCAACATGGACAACCCGCGGCACGCCCGTCTGCGGCGCATCGTGTCGGCTGCCTTCAACCCTCGGATGATCAAGAGCATTGAGGACCGTATTGAGTACGTGGCCAATGATGTGATCAACCGGGTGGCAGCGACAGGCGGATGTGACTTCGTCGTGGACGTGGCGGCCCGACTCCCGCTCGAAATCATCTGCGACATGATGGGGATTGCCGCGGCGGATTACGACACCGTCTTCAACGCGTCCAACGTCATCCTCAGCTCAGGAGACCCCGAGTACATACCCGAGGGGACCGACGCCATGCTCGCCTTCATGACGGCGGCCCAGCAGCTGAACCTGCTGATGACCGACCTGGCGGGCTTCCGGAAGGAACACCCAACCGAGGACGTGACGTCGGCGCTCGTCAATACCAACGTCGACGGCGAAGCTCTCACGGCGTCGGAGATCGCGGCCTTCTTCATCCTGCTGGTCGTCGCCGGGAACGAAACGACGCGTAACGCCATCAGTCACGGGCTGCTGGCCATGACCGAGCACCCGGACCAGCGAGCACTCTGGCAGGCCGACCCGGCCGCCATCGCGCAGACCGGGGTGGACGAGATCGTCCGCTGGGGTTCGCCCGTGATCTGGATGCGACGCACCGTGGCCGAGGACACCGTGCTCGGCGGAACGGACCTCAAGGAAGGCGACCGGGTGATCCTCTTCTACAACTCGGCGAACCGGGACGAGGCGGTCTTCGACGACCCGTACACGTTCGACGTGCGCCGCACGCCGAACCCGCACATCGGCTTCGGCGCGGCCGGCCCCCACTTCTGCCTGGGTGCCCACCTGGCCCGCCAGGAGATCGACGTGATGTTCCGCCAGCTCTTCCAGCGGCTGCCGGACATTGAGAGCGTGGGCGAGCCCGACCGACTGCGCTCCCCGTTCATCAACGGGATCAAGCACCTGGACTGCAAGTTCACCCCGGTGGCCGTCGCGAGCTGAAGCCGAGGTGTGGTGCCGGCCCCCTAAGGGGTGGCGTACTCGTTGAAGGCGGCGAGGGCCCGCGGTCCCCACACGGTGCCGGGGCCTCCGTTCATGGAGATGGCGACACCGATCATTTCGGTCACCTCGGCCACTGAGGCCCCCCGTCGCGCCGCTCCCCTTGCGTGCGCCGAAATGCACCCGTCGCACTCCCGGGTGATGGAGATGGCCAGGGCGATCAGTTCCTTCATGCGAGAACTCAGCACGCCGTCGGCCATGGCGGCAGTGTGCAGGGCGCTATACCCCGACATCACGGCGGGGATCGCCTCGGTCAGCTCGCGGTAGGGGGCCCTGAGGTCCTCGGTGACCTGGTGAAAATGTTCCATGCCGCATGCTGGCACGTCGTGGCGGGGCCCGGCTCGGCTCGGCGCCGGTTGGGTTCAGCGGATATCGAGAGCGGCAATGACACGCGAGACGTGGTCACGTACGACCGGCTCAGGCAAGCCGAGCTCCGCGGCGATCTGATCGTTCGTCAGTCCGTCGGCGAGCAGATCCAGGACGCGACGGTCGTCCCCTTTCAGCCCAGTGGCCCGCTCCGCGGCCCGCTGGCGGAGCCTCTCCATGACGCGGGCGGCGACGCCCGGGCTGACCGACGTCTGCCCCGACGCGGCTTTCGTGATACTCCGTTGCAGCGTTGCCGCATTCATCGGCTTGAGGATGTAGCCCGCGGCGCCGGCGGCGACGGCCGCCATCAGGGCTTCGTCGTCCATCGAACCGGTGAGCATGAGGCAGTGCGTGTGAGGGAGGTGCACACGGATGTCACGACCCACCTCTATGCCGCTTCCATCGGAGAGCCGCACATCGAGGACAGCAACGTTGGGCTTGGTGCCGCGAACCAGGTCCAGCGTCCCGGCAACGGTTCCCGACTCGCCCACCACCCTGAGGTTCTCTAACCCGTCGATCAGCCTGCGCAGGATGGCGCGCACGTCCTCATGGTCGTCCAGCAGGAAGACCCCGATGTGCGCCAACGTCCCCCCTCCTTGGTGGCCGATCAGCGTCGCACCTCGAACCGTGGGTGGACACGCAGGATAGACGGGTCGTGCTGACTCTACCTAGGGACCATGCCCCTGGAAGGCCGCCGGGAGGGCTCGCTGGCGGCCACCCCGGACATCAGACGGCCTACTCGGGTCCCCCACCTCGTGGGCCCTTGGAGCGGACTTCCTCCACCGACGACATGGCGTCGCGCAGCTCCTGAATCCAGTCGCTCTCGTGCGTCGCCACCAAGCGGACGCACCAGGCCAGCGCTTCACTTCGGCTCCGCGCCACCCCAGCGTCAATCAGCGTGTCGAGCACGCGCCGATCAGCCAGTCGGAGCCTCGTCATGACCGGGACCCCGGCGGTGGTAAAGAGCGTCCGGGTGCCGCCACACTCGGCGCCCCACGAGACCGAACGCCGGAAGGCTGGCTGGGCCTCCTCGGCAATGCGCATGCGGGCGGCCCGGCTGTCTTCCCGGTAACCCGAGATTCTGGCCCCTTCGGCCACCCGGACCTCGTCCTCTGGTGCACCGTCGCTGAGTTGCGGTGCCGACAGCGTGCCGATCACCTGCACCTCGTCGGCATCGATCTCGATGGAAACCGGCCCCTCGAACCATCCATCGGGGATCCGTCCCGCGAACCATGCGGCGATCAGGCGCTCCTGCTCGGGACCCGACGGTGGTGGGGCAACCCGCCGGCGGCGGCCGCCTCGCCGCCCGGACCAGGGTGCCTGTGGCTCCTTGTTGTGCTCGTGTTCCTGGTGCATATTACAAGATTACATCATTACATTCTGAGGGACAAGCGGCTGTGGCCAGGGCTTCTCCGAAGAGGGTGCGCCCGGCATTGGCTGCGGTGGGTACTGGGACGTCCGCTCGTCGGAAGTCGGCAGAGGGACCCGGCTTGGCGCCTGGCGCGCCGGTCAGGGTGGATCAGGATCAGGCTGGATCAGGAAAAGTGCAGCTTGAATCCGACGTGACTGGACTCGAATCCCAGCGCCTCGTAGAAGCGGTGAGCGTCGGGGCGTCGAGTGTTGCTCGTGAGCTGAATGCGGTAGCACCCAAGATCGCGTGCGGTGTCGATGGCCGCACGCAGCAACACACGGCCGATCCCCTGTCGGCGCCAATCGGGACGCACGTGGACGGACTCCACTTCGGCACAGAGGCCGCCCCTTGCCTGGAGATGGCGGAACACGAGGAGTTGGCACACGCCGACCACCTCTCCTCCGACATCAGCGACGAGCACGTCGCCCGGGGCGCCGTCGATGTCGGTCAGCGCAGCGGCGTACGGCGCCAGATCGCGGGGATCCTCCTTGTCCGGATTCAGCGCGCCCAGCTCGAAGAGGTGCACAATCGCGGCGAGGTCGCCGGTGGTGGCCTGTCGCACCAGCGGCCCGCCTGGTGACCCGCCCGTCATTGCGCCACCTGGATGCGGTCCATATCGGCCCCGTGGTGGACCGCCTCATGCAGCGTGTGATGCGCCACCCACTCGACGTCGCGAGCGGACGGATCAGGAAACCCATAGACGAGTGGCCGGACCCATTGCGCCGCCGAGAGCCCGCGTAGGGCGTTGGCGAAGAGCCGCGCGGCCATGACGACCTCCGCCGCGACATTCGACGGGTCCTGTTCGTTGTAGCGATCGAATCCCACGCGCTCATTCCGGTACATCGGCTTGAACGACGGTTCGTCTTCGACGAGCGCCACATAGACCCGGTCCCGTTGCATGAGCAGGACGTCGCGAACGTGGCACGCGTACTCAAGCACTGACCACTGGTTGGGGACCGGCCGGGCGCGCAGGGCCGCGCCATCCTGTTCGAGGCGCGCCGCCACCTCCGCTCCTCGCCGCTCGAGTTCGGGTGCGAGTTCTCCCCGTGCCAGCGCGCCGTAGGCGAACCCGCACTCGGCACAGTGAGTCACGCCGGTCATTGTTGCTCAGGGCAGGGCGGCGCTGAACCCGTACCGCTACGATCGCCACGCCGCCTGGCGGCGACAGGCAGACGAAGGTGGGCGAGAGGCAGAGGATGTCCCAGGTCAACACCGTTCAGGGTCCTATTGACGGCACTGCGCTCGGCTCAACGCTCATGCACGAGCACATATTCGTGCTGAGCCCCGAAATTGAGAAGACCACCGACGAATGGGACGAGGCAGCCCAGCAAGCACGGGCCGTCGCCAAACTGCAGGAACTCAAGCGCCACGGTGTGGACACGCTGGTGGACCTCACCGTCATCGGCCTTGGGCGGTCCATCCCTCGCATCAAGGCCATTTCTGACGTCGTCCCCGATATCAACATTGTGGTGGCATCCGGCGTCTACACGTACAACGACGTGCCGATGTTCTTCCATTTCCGCGGGCCCGGCACAATTCTGGGCGGGTCCGAACCGATGGTGGAGGTGTTCATCAGGGAGATTGAGGAAGGGATCGGCGACACGGGGATCAAGGCCGGCATCCTCAAGTGCGCCTCCGACCGCCCCGGGATCACCCCTGGCGTGGAGCGTGTACTGCGGGCGGTCGCGCAGGCCCATCGGGCGACCGGGGTACCGATCACGACCCACACGCCGACTCCCCCGGAGCCCTGGGGGTTGCAGCAGCAACGCATCTTCCGGGAAGAAGGGGTCGACCTGTCGCGGGTGGTGATCGGCCACAGCGGCGGCACCCTGAACACCGACTATCACCTGGAGCTGATTGAGAACGGCTCGTATGTCGGCTTCGACCACTTCGGAGTGTTCGGGTTCACCGTGGAGGAGCGTGTAGACGCCGTCGTACGACTGTGCGATCGCGGTTACGCGGAGCGGATAGTGCTGTCGCACGACGCGATGTGCTTCGTCGACTGGTTCCCCCGGTCAATGATGGATGCCGCCAAGGAATGGCGCTGGACCCACATTCCCGAGGACGTGCTGCCAGCGATGCGCGCACGCGGCGTCAGCCAAGCCGATATCGACAAGATGATGATTGAGAACCCGAGAACGATCCTCGAAGGGGGAGCTCCCTACTGAGCAGTAGGGCAATCAACCTGATGGCATGACCCTTTCGCAGATCGAACTCCTGAACCAGCTTGCAGAGTCGTTCCCCGATGCCATTGCGTGGAGGAACCTGGGCGACAACCGTGAACTGACGCTGCTGACGTGGCAGCAGCAATCGAATCGCCTGGCCCGCGGGCTACGGCTCCACGGGGTCACGCCGGGCCAGCGGGTGGCGCTCGCCTTCGCCGAGGACGACCCCCTTGAATGGCTCATCTCCTACATGGCGATCCACAAGACGGGAGCCGTCGCGATCCCGCTCAACACGCGCCTCAGCGGAGCCGAAATGGTGAAGATCCTCGGCCACGCGGAGGTCTCGGTCCTCCTCGGGAGCGCGAGTGTCCTGACGGCACGCCCGGAGATCAGTTCCGCTGTTGCACTCACTGCCATCGCGGGGGACGGTCCCCACCAGAGCTGGGCCGGCCTGTTCAGCAACGATGACTCGGACCTCGGCCACCAGGTGGACGACCACGACGTTGCCGACATCATGTACACATCCGGTACGACCGGTGAGCCCAAGGGCGTTGTCGTGCGGCACGGCAGCCTCGCCACCATCGACCGGGTCCCGTCGGCGTGGCTCGGCCTCGGTTTCGTCACGTCCTCGCCGTTCTTCACGACGAGTGGTTCCCTGCTCGTGTGCGGGCCGATGCGGGGAGGTTTGAGCGGGTGGTTCCTGCCGCGTTTCGATCCGGCACGCTGGTTGCGCGTCGTGGCCTCGGACCGCCCTGTTGCCGGGTTTCTCGTTCCGGCCATGGTGCAGCTGATCGTGGCGGATCCCGCCTTCGCCGAGGCCGATCTCTCGTCCTTGGCCGTGGTCAACATCGGCAGCGCGCCGATCGCGTCGGAGACCCTCCGCCGGTTCGGTGCACACCTGCCGTCGGCGGACGTGTCGTGCGGATACGGCATGACGGAATTCGGCGCAGTGACCTCCATGCCTCTGGGTGATCGGGGTCAGCACCTGGGATCGGTCGGGCGGCCTCTGCCCGGAGTCGAGGTGCGGATCATGGACCCTGACGGGCAGCCGATGGGAGTCGGAGCGGTCGGTGAGGTGGGGGTCAGCGGGACCAGGCCGCTCCGGCACTACGTCAACGAGCCGGCGGCCACCGCGGCGAGTTGGCGCGACGGATGGTTGCACAGCGGCGACCTCGGGTACTTGGATGCCGACGGCTTCCTGTGGATCGTCGGCCGTTCCAAGGAGATCATCATCCGGGGCGGCCACAACATCGTCCCCGGCGAGGTGGAGTCCGCATTGTTCGCGCATCCCGACGTCACTGACGCTGCGGTCGCCGGCGTTCCTCACGACGTGCTCGGTGAGGATGTGGCCGCGTGGGTGGTCACCAGACCCGGCACGGTCCTCACCGATGACGAGATCGGCGCATTCCTACGGTCCAGGCTGGCCGACTACAAGGTGCCCCGTCGCATTACCTTTGTGGATGCGCTGCCGCGCAACGACGCCGGCAAAGTGCTGAAAGCACAGCTGGTATCGCCCGAGGGGAGTGAGAGATGACCGATGAATTCGCCACGCTCACCGTCGAGCAGATTGATGCGGTTCGCCGGATCACGCTGAACCGACCCGCGCAGCACAACCCGCTGACCCCGCGATGCATTCGCGAGGTGTTGAACGCCGTCGCCGTCGCCGAGGCGGACAGAACCGTCCGTGTCGTGATCATCCGCAGCACGGGCCGCTCGTTCTCCTCGGGTTACGGCTTCGTCGCCGAGGACGTCGAGCCGGGCGATTTCGCCCCGCACGAGTCGACCGAGAGCGATGTCACCGCCATGCTGGACCTGGCCTCGGGCTGGGCGAGAGTATGGGAGTGTCGAATCCCGGTGATCGCCCAGGTGCAGGGTAACTGCCTCGCCGGCGGCACCGACCTGGCTCTGCACTGCGATCTGATCGTGGCGGCCGACGATGCGCGCATCGGCTTCCCACCGGTACGGTCCATGGGCGTCCCCCCCACCAATATGTGGCTGTACAACGTGGGACCCCAGTGGGCCAAGCGTCTCCTGCTCACCGGTGACACGCTGAGCGGCCTTCAGGCGCGCGACCTCGGCCTGGTGGTCGGGACGGCGCCGGCGGATCACCTTGACGAGGTCGTCCTCGACCTGGCCTCACGGATGGCTCTCATCGGGCGGGACCTGCTCATCGCCAACAAGCGGGTCGTCAACATGGGCGTGGAGCTGATGGGTCGCTCCCAATTGCAGAAATTCGCCGCCATGAACGACGCGATCGGCCACCAGGCACCGGAGGCACAGGACTTCTCCGCGCGCATGGCCGAAATCGGGCTCCGGGACGCCGTCCGGGAGCGTGATGCGGCGTTCGGACCGCCCAGACCGATTTAGACGTCGGTCAGGGTGGTCTCGCTGATGCCGAGGACGCGCAACATTCGGCCCAGGCCCAAGAACGCAGCCAGGCAGATGGTCAGGTCCAGCACCTCGGCGTCGGTGAACACTTCGCGGAGCTGATGCATGAACTCGTCGTCGACGCGTTGATGGTCCAGCGCAAACCGCTCCGCGTACTCGACGGCCAAGCGCTCCTGGCGGCTGAACTCGGCCTCTGTTTCTGGCGCTCCGACGCGGCAGTAGAAGTCCTCAGTCAAGCCCTGGGATCGGACAGAGTCGGCGCGAAAGGAAAGACACACCGAGCAATCGTTCAACTGTGCGATCCGGATGCGGGCCGCCTCGCGCACGCGGACGGGGAGGATGCTCTTGTTGTACGCCGCATCGACCAGTCGGGTGACCGCCGATCCCATGTCCGGCCGCAGCGACCAGAGTTGGACGGCGTCGCCTCCCTCGCCCTCGGGAATGTCAAGCCGTGCCATGGACCGACTTTAGGCCAGTCGCGATGGGGGCGCTTAGGGTGGTGCGCACCAGTGGGCATCAACAAGAGGGAGATCGTGGCACCACTCAAGTTCACGTTCGATTCGAGTCGCTCACGCGTCTGGGTGAATGCCCGGTCGAACCTGCATCCGATCAACACCGAGACGAGCGGCATCACGGGCTGGATAGAGGCGTCCGTGCTGCCCAGCGGCGGGCTCGACGTCGACACCCCTGTCGCGGGCCGCCTGGAGCTGGCGACCGACCACCTTTCGTCGGGGAACCACCTGTACGACCGGGAGATGAAGCGTCGGATTGACGCGCACAGGTTCCCGGTCATTGAGGGCGAGATCGTCAGCGTTCAGCCGGGAAGGCGCGCCGACCGTTACACGGTGGCCGGCGATGTGTCGTTCCACGGCCGGACGCGCCGCTTCGAGCACGAGATGACGATCGCGGTGTACGACGGTTCGCGCATTGAGCTCGCGGGTGACTATGTGTTCGACATCCGGGAATTCGACATGAAGCCGCCGAGCATGTTGATGCTGAAGGTGTATCCCGAGGTGGCAGTCCGGATTGAGCTGATCGGGACGGTGGATGAGTGACCAGGCCGCCTGGACCCTGATCGTCATACAGACTTCAGTCGCCGGTCAAGCGCCGCCTCAATGAACGAGAAGGCGCTGTCCGGTGGTGGCAGTTGTCCCCTCCGGGCAGCCGAGATGGCACTGCACGAGGTGACCACGGCCATATGGGTGAACGCCTGCGGCGTGTTCCCCAGCTGTTCACCGGTCGTCGGGTCCACCATTTCGGCGTACAACCCGACGTCATTGGCCAACCCCAAGAGCCGCGTGATGAGGTCTTCGGCCTCTTCCAGACGCCCCGCATGCGTCAGCGCGTCCAGCAACCAGAACGAGCACAGGAGAAATGCTCCCTCGTCACCCGGAAGACCATCAGGGGAACGGTAGCGGTGGACGTGCACACCGTCGCTGAGGTCGCGCCGGACAACATCTATCGTGGCGAGGACGTCGGGATGGGCCGGTGGGAGAAAGCCGAGGGCCGGCACGAGCAGCGCGGCGGCGTCGGCCAGCGGGTGTCCGGCGGCCTGGACGAACCAGCCGTCGGGCGACGCCTCGGAGCGCAACCACGCCGCCACTGCATCACGCTCGCGCCGCCAGAGGGCCACGTCGCCGGTGAGACGGCCGGTATCGGCCAGGCGTACGGCGCGATCAAGCGCCATCCAGCAATTCAGTTTCGAGTGGACAAAGTGCCGGGGTGAATCTCTGATCTCCCAGATCCCCTGGTCGGGGCGGCGCCATTCCCGGACGGTCAGATCCGCCACGCGCTTGAGGAACCCGGCGTTGTCAACGGTCAGTTCCCCACCGGCTCGCCCGAAGAGATACCCGGCTTCCAGGAGCTGACCGAGCGAGTCAAGTTGCAGCTGGCCCGCCGCGCCGTTCCCGATGCGGACGGGTGCCGACTCGCGGTGGCCGCGCAGGTGGTCAAGCGGGATCTCCGGCAGCATGCGTTCGCCGGTGACCCGGTACATGATCTGGAGATCCTCGGGACGGCCGGCCCCGGTTCGTTCCAGCCAACCCTTGAACGCTTCGGCCTCGCCCAGGTACCCCAGCAGTGCCAGCGAGGCAAGCGTGAGGGTGGCGTCGCGAATCCAGGTGAAGCGGTAGTCCCAGTTGCGGCTGCCACCCAGCCACTCGGGCAACGACGTCGTGCCGGCTGCCACCACGGCTCCGGTCGGCGCGTAGGTGAGCGCCTTGAGGACCAGGGCTGACCGGTGGACGCGACGGGTGTGATCACCTTCGTAGCTACACCGTGCGAGCCACGCTTCCCAGAACGCTATGGTCTCCGCGAGCCTCTTCTCCATGTCGGCGACGTGATCGCGCATCGCGCGGTGCGGCGAAGACGCTGCCGCGGCAGTCCACTCCACTTCCACCCAGGCCTGGTCACCGGCAGCGAGGACCCAACGGGCAGCGATGTGCTGGCGGTCCACCTCCAGCGATCCACTCGAGCGCACCCAGAGTGCATCAGGACCACCCACGACGCAGGCCGTCGTCGGGGTGAGCGGCGTGAATCTGGGGAGGACTGTGCCGTACTCGAATCGTGGACGGAGATCGACCCGGACGGCGACGGTACCTGAACGACACCGCACTCGGCGTAAGACCGACCCATGGTTGTCCACCGCGGTCGGGCGCGACGGATGAAAGGGGCGAACTGTCATGCAATCGGTCACCTCGAGCTCTCCGTGCTCGGTCATGAAGACGGTCTGCAGGACGTTGGTGGAGGGGAGGTAGCTCCGGAGGACTTCAACCGCATCGTCCGTGTCTGGTGCTATCCGGAAATGGCCGGCGTCGTCGTCCAGTGACCGGGCGAACACCGACGGCGAATCGAATCGTGGAAAGCAGAGCCAGTCGATTGATCCATCGCGGCCGACCAGAGCGAGCGAGTGGCAATCGCCGATCATCGCGTAGTCACCGATCCGGTTCATCGTCCCTGCCCATCGTCGCCATGCGGGAGCCCGCCCATGGTGCCCACACCTTAGGGACGGTCGGGTGCTTCACGCCGGGAAAAGAGGGTCTGCTTCGCCGTGGCCGCGATGGCCGGACGTCCCCTTGGACCGAGGGGGGTCCAGTACCATTCGGCCTCAATCACCGTTGAGAAGGGTGCCGCTCGAGTCCGATGACAGATGGTGGAAACGACGGCGCCACACTCCGCCAGCGGCGTCGGGCGCGCCGGGTCGAGGCCCGCTGGCGACCGCTCGCGCGGTTTGTCCTCTCCATCGGCATTGCCGCCGGAGCTTGTGAGCTGATTTGGCAGTCGATTCCGGGCACGCTCTCCGCCAGCTCCACCACGTTCGGTTACCCCACGTTCGTGAATTACGACGTGACGCGCTATTCGGACGCCTACTTCCTTCTGGCTTTCGGCTTCCCCGGTATCGCTCTCGCCACCTATGCACTCCTCTCGTGGATCGGCCTCCTCCGGCGCTCCCCCGCCCCGTCCACGACCCTTCTTCCCCTTGCCTACGCAGGCAGCGCCGAGAGCCTGAACGCGGCAGCCGGCGCGCCGCGGGCGGTCAGGCCATCCGACTACCTCTGGGGGGTGATCCGCCTCCTCGTACCCGCTGTGGTCGTCACCGTGGCGCTCTCGGCGAGCTCCGTGTCGACCCAGCGAACCATTTCGCTCGTGGACTATGGGGTGGGCGTCCTCTATGTCGTGCTCGTCGTCTTCGGCGGACTCGCCCTGTCGCACAGCAGATCCTCTTCGAGCGATGGCCCGGTCGACGCCCGTGCACGAGCCCGCGGCGTGCTGAATGCCACCTCACGCGTCAATTCCCTGGCCGGGCTCGTGGTGGTGCCGCTGACGTACTTCGTGTCGCGTGGCACGTCGGTGACCCAGCTCCCCAGCCACCACGTGGTGCGGTATTCCTGGCTGCCGCTATGGCTGGTTTGCCTCCTCACACTCATCGCTGTCCTGGTCCGGCGCCGGTGGGTTCACGCCGAGGGGGGTGCGCGCGAAATGGAGGCCAACGTGCTGGTGTGGATCGTTGGCCCAGTGCTCCTCTTCCTCCTCGTCGCGTTCCTCCCTGGCGTCCTCGGGCAATTCGGGGGCTTCGACGACGCACAGTCGCTCGCCTCACCCGAGCTGATCTTCGGCCACGGACTCCTGCCATGGCGGGACCTTTACCTGATCCACGGCATCCTGAGCGACGCCTTTTCCAGCGCCGTTGGATTCCCCGCCTTCGGCAACTCACGGTGGGGAGGCGATGCGGGAACGCTTATATACGCGGGCCCCGCCTACTGGATGGTCGGCTACTTCTTCGTCGCTCACATGTCCCGAAAGAACCCGCTCGTCCTCGCAGGCTTCGGTGCCGCGGTGCTCGCCATGCTGCTTCAAGCTCCGGCCCAACAATTCCTTGTCGTTCCCATCTGCCTGATGCTGTTTGCTGCCTTACTGCAGAAGGCCACATGGACCCGCTGCGCCCTGTTCGGTTTCGCGGTCGTGTCGTCCATGATCCTCGTTCCCGAAGCGGCCATTTTCGAGATAGGACTACTTCCTCTCGTCCTCCTCTTTGAGCTTCTCACCCACGAGCGGGGCCAGACGCCGTCGTTTGCGAGAACGGTGCGCTGCCTGACAGGCGCGGCGACGACCGCTCTCGGATTCCTCGTCTACCTGCTGGCCACCCACTCCTTCTCGGCCTTTGTGAACTTCTATCTCGAGTACTCGACCGATCACGCGGTGTCCAACGGGCTCCCGGTGCAATGGAACCTGCGAACTGATCCGCTGACGACTTTCTTCTTCTTCGCTCCGATGGTCCTGTGGCTCATGACGGTGTGGCGAGTTGCCACAAAGCTGGTCCGCCGTACCGCGTGGAGCGTACGGGACTGGACGATGGTGGCAGCGGCCACCGTGGCCATTTTCTATTTCCCCAAGGTCGTCGAGCGCGCTGATCCGGGGCACGTCCGCGAGGTGTTCTCCGCGTGCATACCTCTCGTCGTGCTTTGGGGTATGGAATGCGTCGGGTCACTCGACGGAGTGATTCGACGGACGCTTCGAACAGTGGCGAAGGGCGGTCGGCTCCGGGTCGGCGCATTGACCGCTTACCTCCACCCGGCGAGCGCACTCGCCGTGACGGCCATCCTGGTTTTCGCTTCCGTTCCATTCAGCCGGTTACCCGACGCCGCAGCCTCGTTTCACGTTGACGCGCACGAAGGGCCAACCCAGCTCCCGCGCCTTGGTTACACAACACCGGGTTCCGTGGACACCGCGCTCATCGCGAACCTGGGGAAGGTCATCGCACGCTACGCCGGCCCCCACGCCGCGGTGATGGACTTCACCAACCAGGTGGGCATCATCTACTACCTCCTCAATCGGGTGCCGGCCACGCGGTACTTCCATATCGAACAGGCCTTCACGCTGGATCAACAGGAGGTGGCCATCCGGGACATCAAGCGATCGAATCCCCCGGTCGTCGTCTACTCGAGTCAAGGCTTCGGCCTCCCTCTCTTCGACGGGTTGCCCATGATGGTGAAGGAGTATGCCGTCAGCGAGTACCTCCTCAACCACTACCGCCCCATCGTTGATTTTGACGGGGAGCTCATTCTCCTTCGAGACGATCTGGCCCGCCGCCCGAAGCCATTGCCGAGGTTGACGCTTCCCTACGCGACGACGGATCTCTACAACTTCTCCTATGAGTGCAATTTTGGGGATCTCTTCAACTTCTACCCGGTCCCCAGCACCCTGGGATCGGAGAAGCGCGTCGCGGCGCGCCTGTACTACACGGCCGTGAAGCACACATACAGAGTCGTCCTGCCGGACGGGACCGACCTCCGCGACTATCGGTGGGTGGAGATCAGCGCCAGTCAACCGATAGGGCACGCATCCTTTGCACTGTCCGACTCAGTCGGTGCCCAACCCAACCACCTGATCGTGTTCACGACATTGCATTCGGCAGGCGCGCGTGTCCACGCGTTGGTCGGCGGCTGTCTGCAGTGGCACGGCTACCACACGGATTCGCTCTACCTCACCGGGACAACACCTCCCGGCAGTACCTTCACGCTGACGCTCTTCCGCTGATTCACGACGGATCAGCCGGCGGCCCGGCCCTTCAACAGAGTTCTGTGGTGAAGTTCATTGAGACGAACTGGAACCTGCCCGCCATGGGTAACAGTGCTTCCGATCAGGCGGCGGGCTCGCTGTCGTCACTCTTCGACTTCCAAGGCGATCAAACCCCGCGCCTCGTTCTCGACCCGACCACCGGCGAGGTCGGTGGATCCGGTTACGGCGATACACGGCGCTCCTAACGCGGTGTGGGAGTCTCGCCGGTTTCAGCCACCGGGGCGATGGCCACCGGATGCTCCTCGTGACCAACTTTGCCGCGGGTACCCTCGACGGCGGTAGCGGACGGAGGACCGAGGGGGTCGGTCAAGCCGCCCTGACTTCGAGGACAGGGCGAGAGGCGGGCTCTGTGGAGCGCCGTGCGCATTGGGAAGTTCACGGTCGCAACCTGCCGACCAGCAGCGCCTCTAACCGGAGACAATCGGCAAGTGCAAGACCTGTCCCTTGCTTCCGGTGGTGATCACCACCGGGGTGGCGAGGACGCCGGCCCGATAGTTGATGTCACCAGCGGCCAGCATGATCTCAATGCGGTCGTGTGCGGCGAACTGGTGCACGATGCCGGGCAGCGTGATCTGAACGGGCTTGTTCACGTCGACGATCCGCACCGGTGCGACGAGGCCATGGATGAGCTGCGCGGTGCCGTTCGGCGACACGTCGAAGATCTTGGCGAAGAGCACCAACTGTCCGGATGTTCCCCCTACCTGCGAAACGGCTGCCGTAGGGGCCGTCACCGAGACGGTGAGGGTCGGCTCGCCGACGACGTCCAACGCCGACCTCAGAGGCGCGCTGGTCCACGACGCGTCGGTCCCGGTCACATTCGTCCCGAACAGGGGGGCCAGTGGACCGAGCGCGCCGCCCACCGCATCGGGGGTGGAGAGGCTGGTCGGCAGGCCGGCTCCCGGGGTGAGAAGGGCTTGGGTGCCTCCGGTCGGCGTGCCCGGCGAGGCGATCAGCTGGCCGTTACCCGAGAGATAGAAGCTCTGCTGCGTGCCCACCGGAAAGCTGGACGCGGTGCCGTAGGCCGGTGACGCGTTGCCGGTGTAGTGGATCCAGTCCCGGAAGTAGGCAAACGATGGCCCGGTCGGCCACGACATGCCCTTCAGGTAGTGACCGAGCCACAGATAGACCCGCAACGTCTCGTACTGGGAAAGCGGATCGGGGTTGCCGAGATCGATCTCGCCGGGGGCGGTCGTCAGGCTGGAGTGGCCCCACGACTGCCAGATCATGTCCACTGGCGTGCCTTGGTCCCTCAGGGCCTGGTAGGTGGCGATCGCCTCGTTGAGGTTGAACAGCGTGTCGTTCTCACCCTGCATCAACAGGGTCGGGATCCTGATACTCGACATGTACGACGACACCGACGCATGCTCCAATGACGCCATTTCGGCCGGATCGGGGTACCCCAGGGCACCGCTCACCGCCAGCGCGGGGCAGACGAACGTGGCGAAGTTGGGGCACGGGAGCAGTCGGGAGGGGTCGCCCTGGGCACCCTCCACCCCGTCGAGCACGCCGTCGGCACTGAACAGAAGGGCCCACGTGCTCTTGACGACCCCGGCCGTGTAGTCGACCACGCTCGTCGTGGCACTCGCGTCATTCGGCGCGAGTGAGTAGGCCAAGTTGTTCCAGGTGATGAGGGGGATGATGGTGTCGATGCGCGGATCCACCGATGCTGCGGCGAATTGGATCTCACCGCCGTACGAACCACCGATCATCCCGACTCGTGGGTCGTACTGGTCGTGATGACCGAGGTGGTCGGTGCCGTCGTGAATGACGTCGTTTACCTGCACCGCTTGGGTATGCGACGCATTCACGAACCCAATGCCGTTCTCACCACCGAGGAAGCTGACGAGCTGGCTGGCCGCTTCACCGTCGTAGAGCGGGTCGTCAAGCGTGATCTTGCACCCTGAGCCGCCGAATCCCAGTCCCGAATATGTCAGCGTCGCGTAACCGTATTTGGCAAACGCTTCGCCGATCCCGACCTGGTCTTTGTAGGAACCGCCGAACCCGTTGGTGGTCAGGATGGCCGGAACCGGGTTGGTGGGGCCGGCGCCACTGGGGGTAATGAGCTCGCCGAGCACATCACAGGACTCCGTGCCGCCCGGCCCGATGTGGACGGCGAAGTGCAGCAACTGGGTCGTGTACGCCGACGTCGGCGCCGCAGCGGCGGAACTCGCGTTCAGGCCGAGGACACCGCCTAACGCCACGACGACCCCGAGGAACGACATCACAATGCGTCGAGAGCTGGAATACATCGCCAGAACCTACTTGCGATGTTGGGAGACGGGAAGCTGGGGTTCGCCACGCGCCGCCCAATCGTCCGGCACGGAGCGGCTCCCGTTACAACTCGACCGGCTCGAGCGCGAGCGCCGGTCTCTGCTGGACGCACCCTTCGGGACGGCGGTCGTCACTTGCTTCCACACCGAGCTTCGGCGGCCGGACCCCGGTGAGCACTGTGACCAGGGCGCCCAAGGTGAAGAGGGCCGCCACCCCGAAGTTGGCGTCGAGGGGGTGCACGATGGCGCTCGCCCCGGCGCCTGTCGTGAGCTGTGCTTTACCGGCCAATGCGTTGAACGCCGTGACAAGGACGGCCAGCCCGACGGCGGCACCGAGCTGCTGCGACACGTTCACCAACCCCGACGCGGCGTCGACAATCTCCGGCTCGACCTCGTGCAGGGACGCGTTGGTCAATGACACGAACGTCATGCCGCTTCCCGCACCGATGAGCACGAGCGACAGGATGATCTGTAGATAGCTGGTGCTCTCGCCGACGCGCGTGGCCAGGAGGAGTCCGATGGTGGCGATGGATGTGCCCATCACCATGACAACCTTCTCGGGTAGTCGGCGCAGGAGCACGCGGCTGGTCAACTGGGAGAACAGGAACACCGACGCGGGCATGGGTAGGAATGCGGCCCCGGCCCGCAAGGGCGAGTAGCCCTGCACGTCCTGTACATCGTCGGGACACCGATTGACCAAATGCCCTCGCTTCCAGGCATCAACACCGTCTCGTTGGGCGGTGTGACGGCATCCCGACTCCTGCTCCCTACCGAAGTTGCCGCGCCGAGTTTCGGGAATTGATCCGCTACGACACCTGCGTCGTACGCACGAGCTCTGTGACCGACTTCGCCAGTTCGACCAGTGCCGTCACCACCTCGTTGACGAGCTCGTCCTGTCGGGGAACCAAGGTCTCGCCGAAATCGCCGATTCCGCGCAAGCCGGGTGGCAACTCGACCTGGACACCGTTGGCCATTGGAAGGTTGACCGGGTTATCGGGATGAAAGCCGAGCCGCACCCGCTCGTCGGCTACGTGGTAGCCGGCCAGTCGTCCCTGGAACAGCTTGCGCGCCGTATTGAGCAGTTGCGCGTTGAGCCCTCCGATAATGATCCCCCGCAGCGGTCCGGTCTGTTGCCCCCGGATGGCAGGCCCGTAGGGCTCAATGATGAGGCCGCGGTTGGGATCGAGCCAGAGAGCGAACCCGTCGCGCCCGAACCCGTGCACTGAAATGGCGACATCCACATGCTCCAAGAATGCCAGCAATTTGATCGAGTGGATGGGGTCGTGCAGCCGTGACGTGAGATGGACGCGCAACCGGGGTGGGTGCACGATGCCGTAGTAGGAAGCGCGTGCTTGCTCGGCAGCTCGCCTGGCGATCTGCTCGGTGCCGCGGTCCTGCGATCCGCCGTGCAGAGCCATGAAACCTACGGAGGAGCGCAGGATGCACTCCTCCCTGACCCCCGGCATGGTCAGGAGCTCGGCCAGGTCCATCACCTCAGGTTCGCACGCGGTCGGGCGTGCCGCTACCTCATCGAACGAAGGTCGATTCTTGGGACCTCCGCCTCTCGTCTTTCACCATCTTCGCCGTGGTCCCACGAGCGATTTGGCTAACCCCGCTTCGACACCGCCGTCATGAGCGGGGTTCCGACAATCGTCGCCAGGAGGGCCAGTCGCATCGCCAATGACCACAGCGACCAACGCCAGCCGGCTTGGAAGCGATGGACGAGCACCGCCACGATGCACGACGTGGCAGTGACCAACTCAGCAATGGTGGCCAGCACGTCTAGGGTCCCGAATGGTTCGGTTGCACCGTTGTCGGGACCTACAGGCACGCCAACAACTCGGGAGACGACCCACAGGGCCACGATGCAGATGCTGCCAGCGGCAACCGCGGTCAGAAGTTGCCGCGCAGGCCTGACGAGGAGCAGCACTGCGACGATGACTTGCACACTCGCCGCGCAGAGGAAGAATGCCCCGTAGAGCCACGATTGGGCGAAATGCTCCGGCGTGACAGCGAAGTGGACGATGGCTGCGGCCATCAGCCCCAAGGATGCGGCCTGAATCCACGAGTTTCCCGCCGGTCGAACTCCGGAGGCGTTGTCGCTCGCACCTTGGGTGCCTTTCGGATACCGAGCCTTCGTCGGCCAAATTAGGAATAGCGTCACGACCAATCCCCACGAGCCGAACACGATGACGTGCGTCAGATGGCCACCTATGACTGCACCAGACATCATGGCTCGCTGCTCCCACGGCCCTTGGACTCCACATCACCGCTCTCGTCATGCCACGGCCCGCCTCGCAGCTTCACTCGGGTGAGGACCTTGGTGAGTTCCTCTATCAGCTCTTCTATGAGGAACGGCTTGGCCAGAAAGCCGTCGCATCCGGCATCCCAGGCCCGCTGCACACTGTTCTCGCTGGACTTCACCGTGCACAAGATCACCGGTATCCCACTGCAGCGGGCATCGCTCCGGATGGCGGCCAGGGTGTCCCAACCATCCATGTCAGGCATCTGCACGTCGAGCACGATGACATCGGGCAACTCGTCGGTCCGGACCATCGCCAGTGCCTCGTGACCCGTTGCCGCCTCTACGACCTCATAGCCGGATCGAGTGAGGACCGCTCGGTACAGGAACCGGAGATCCTCAGTGTCGTCGATTACCAGCACTCTGATCATGCCTCAGCCCACCGCAACTTGGAGTCGAGCACCCGTCGCACCTTCGTTCCAGTCGGTCGACACTCCCAGGGACAGGTTCCGAACCACCCAGACGAAGTAGATGGCCGCGGGAACCGCCAGCCAGTCGATTAGGAGGCAGTGCCACTCAATGGCGTAGCGCTCGGTTGACGCGTACACCATGTACATGGCGTGCATCACCCCACAAGTCGGAAAGACGAAGGTCAAAGCGACACCCGATACCGACCAGCCACCCAACGTCGTGCGATTGGTCAGCTGGGTGCGAAGCAGGTAGTACCCGATGAGGAAATACAGACCGAGAAGTAGCACGTTGGGCGTTAGCCGCGGGGTGAAGTGCACCGGATGACGCAGAACGGTTGCGACCGATGCCACCAACACCGCTGCATAGAGCACGCTCAACCAGACCAAGGCCTTCAACCACCAGGGTGTCCCGCTAATGAAACGATCCCCTCGCCCCCCTCTGAGTGCTTCCACCCGAAGTAGGAACCAGGTCACTCCGGCTGGGAGTCCGATGACAACGGCGAGTAAGTCCAATGGCCCGGCGTTGCCACCAACGGTGGCGAATTGCAGACCGTGATCGAGATGATGTGGACCGCAGGTGAACGCCATTGCTATCCAGGCGAGTCCAAAGTGGGAGATCCCCCGGAACCGCCAATCTCGTTTGAGGTCGACGATGGTCATGAGGCCATACGAGGTGTAGACAACGCCCAAGACGATGTTCAGGGTGGCAACCCACATGGCGAGGCTCACGCGCGAGACCTCTCGGGAACGCCGATCTGCCGCATAAATTCGCGAATCGAGGACTCTTCGCCTGCGCTTGGTGCTGGAGCATCGTCAACATCCACTCGTCTCAGCGTGACCGTGAACGCCGAACCGTGACCCTTGCGACTGCGGACTTCGATTTGGCCGCCCATGGCCTCTACCAGGGAGTGCACGATGTAGAGCCCAATCCCCGTTCCGCCAAATCTTCGGGCATCGTTCGACTCGGCCTGCCAGAACTGCTTAAAACAATGGGCGGCCTGTTCTTCGTCCATCCCAATCCCCTGGTCGACGACCACGATGTGTGCACGACCGTCTCGGGAAGCCACCTCAATCGAGATTGTTTGGTCGCTCGCAGAGTACTTCGCCGCGTTGTCGATCAGGTGGTCGATGACCGTAATCAATGCGTCCCTGTTTGCGAATGCGAGGACCGGCTCAGTAGGTGGCATGAACGTGACTGCACGGTGTGTCCCGGCGGCAAAGGTGGCGAAGCGGTCCGAAATGATAGGAACGACGTCCATTTCCGTGCAGGTCACCTGAATGGCGCCAGCCCCGATTCGGCTTGACATGAGAAGGCGGTCGACAATCTGGGTCAGCTCCCTGGTTCGGCTCCGGATGGCGTCGAGGGCCGCCAGTCTGGTGTCCCGATCGATGTCATCAAATCGGATCAAGGTCTCGGCGAAGCCGGTGATGACCGTTAGCGGCGTCTTGAGTTCGTGTGACGCCGTGGCCAAGAACATGGTCTTGGCCTCTTCGGCCTCTTTGAGGCGTGTCACGTCCCGCAGCGAGTGGACCACCTCCAGCTGCCCCGATGCACTGGCAACCGTTGTGGCATCGGCCAACAAAGGCTGGCGTTTACCGTCGGCGCGAGTTCGCCAGAGCTCGCAGCCAAGGATCGCCTCCGACTCGCTGAATTCCTTGAGAATGGCGCACCCACCTGAACAGTCCAGGGCGCGCTCACCAAGGTGGAGGCCGACGACATCCCCACAGAAGTTCCCGACGACCGCATTGGCGGGGAGCTCGACTATGCGCTCTGCCGCCGGATTACATTCGAGGATCTTGCTTTCGGCGTCTGTCACAAAGACTGCACTCGCCACGTGCGTCAGAATCGTGTCGGACTTGGTTTGCAGCCGTTCGGCTCTGGCGTTGACGCGGTCTTGGAGCGTCGCCGATCGCGCCAGCAGGAGGAGGATCGCCAACAGCGCCAAGCTGAAGAAGAGGAGTTCCGCAGCACCCAGGCGCGCCGATCTCGGAATAAGACCCTGCGACAACGCGGTGCAGGCGATTGCCACCGCACCGAGCAGGGTGGCGAAATGCTTTCCCGCCGTGTACACCCCGAACGCAACGACGACCACGTACAAGATCAGGACGACCCGACTCGCTCCTGGGAGCAGGCATTGGGCGCCGAGGAGCACCAAGATGTCCCCAACGGGGCCTCCGATCAGCGCGACCCGCCTGTTCGGTCGAACCGAAGCAAAGAGGACGACTGTTGCAAACGGGATCCACACGAATCCCACGATGAGGAAGAACGCGTCCTCTCTGGCCCCGAGGTTCGGCAGGAAGGAGCCGATCAGGCCGATGGCCACGGCCACGACGACCCGAACCGAGGCAACGGCTCGGACGGCGATGGAATCGGAGGACCAATTGGACATCGGGCGGGTCACGGGCCGGGATTCATGTACCCATGCTGTGCGGGCCGGCGTGCGCGACTTGAGGAAGACCTGATGTCGTTCGTCGGGCACGTGATTCACGAGATCCCGCCGGCATGCGTCAAGAGCGAGCGGTCGAGGTACCAACTTGCTCCGCCCTTCTCCTTGGCGGCGAACATCGCAATGTCGGCCTGCTTGATCAACGCCGGCCCCGTGACTGCACCGCCATCGGCGAGCGCGATGCCGATGCTCGCCGTGATGACTTCCGCCGTGGAATTGCACAGGAAGGGCTGCTCGAACACCTGTGCAATCTGCTCCGCGAGATGCTGACCTTCTGAATTATCGCGCAGCGATTCACGGAGTACGACGAATTCGTCGCCTCCATAGCGAGCCACCGTGTCGACGTTCCTCACAGACGAGCCCAGTCGGCCCGCCACGGCCACGAGGAGTTCGTCGCCTCCATCGTGTCCGCGTCGATCATTGATGTCCTTGAAGCCGTCGAGATCGATGAAGGCGAGGGCCACCGAGCTACTGCATCGGTGTAGGCGGTTGACTGCAACCTCCAGTCGATCCAAGAAAAGCGTCCGATTGGCCACCCCAGTCAACGGATCGTGCAGAGCCCGGTGCGTGAGTTCGATCTCGAGACGCATCCGTTCGATCGAATGTCGGATGACTCGGGTGAGGAGTTCTTCGGACAGACCGCCCTTCACGAGGTACTCCTGTGCACCGAGACGAACTGCTTCAATTCCCAAGCGGTCGTCGTCGCGCCCTGTCACCACAACGATCGGCTGTTCGGGCGCGGCGGCACGAAGTTGCATCGGTGCATCGAGACCCGTTGCATCGGGAAGATCCAGGTCAACGAGCGAACAGGCCGGAGCCACGTCGAGAACGAGTCTGCACGCCTCACGCAGTGTCGATGCACGATGGACTTCCCACCTGGGCCCCTGCCTGCCTCCGCCGAGCAGCGACCAGAGCAGTTCGAAATGATCGTCGTCGTCTTCGACGATCAGGACCTTCGAGAGTGGGCCTGTCGGTAGGGGGTCGCCGGGACCTCTCTCGCGAGTGTCGTCGCTCGCTGTGTCAGCGCCATCGGTCAAGTCCTCCATCCGCTCGATCAACTCGCCCAGACGGCTCGCGTTGTCGGCCAGCCGTCGAACATGCTCCTTTATTTCAGGACACTGTTCATCCAGCTCCTGCACCACAAGTGTGGACAGCCCGGCGGCGACCGATGCGCGATTGCGGATCTCGTGGCGGCACTTGGACACCTCGAGATCCCGCTCCAAGGGATCTCCCGCGGCTGACAGTTCGCTCACGGCTTTGTGCGAGCGCAGGCTGAAGCATCGGCCCAAGGGACCGCACGCCCAACACCTTCCCCCAAAGACCCGATCACGGTCTCCCCCTTCGGGTTCGCTCCAGCGGTCACGTGGCGCTCGACGGGAACGAATCGTCCCTGCCTAGGCGAACTCTCCTCCAGCCGCAGTTTACGTCAAGGTGGTGGGATCTGAAAGGGTCTACGGCGGCGCGGCGTCGTCCGGTCGAAGTGAGCGGTCTATGGAAGGTCCGGGAGCTCAATGGCTGCGCAGCCAACGGCAACGCCCCACTCAATCTTCGGGATAGATGCCAGCAGCACGCCATGCTCTCGCGAAAGTGACTAATCCACAGAGTCACAATTTCCTATGCCAGTGACAGCGGATCTGGCGAGACCGCTTGCGACCTCCGACGTACCTCGTCAGGGAGAGCCTGGTCGGTCTGACCTGAGATCCCCTCGCCGAACACCCTCAACATTTCTGCGACATACGCACCCCGCCCGCGGCCCCGATTCTCAAACACTCCTCAGACGCGACAACCGGAACCACCGCGGCCTTGCACCTTGAACCGCTATCGTCGGCCACGCACTCGCCACCCGTTGGTCCCGTCTTCAATGGCATTCCGTTCCAATGCGCCTCATCGCCAGTCGCCCCAGCGAAATCCCCATCTCATGACGAATACCCCCAAGCTCGTCCTCAGAGTGACGTGTGTCGACCTCGCCCCCACACGGGGCCAGACATCGACAGCCGTCACGTCATGTGTGCACACACATATCGCTCAGGTCGGGCTCTCTGAGAATGGGAGCGGACCTGTGGAGGTGTCGGTCCGAGAGGCACGTTCGATGATTGAGAATGGGTATTTGCTCTACACCGTCAGTCCGTCGAGCGGCAAGACCGCGCTGATTCACCCGTTTACCTGTCCGTGCGGAGTTCAGACGTTGCGATCGAATTCCAATGCCGGTGACGACATGAACATTGATCGGCTTCCGCACTGCGGGTAACTGTCTTGCTTAAGAGGAGACACTGCCGCCAACCGTGACAAGGCTGGCTGCTCCTCCTCAATAGTTTGAGAGGGCAGTGCTAAGCGGGCTTGACCGTCACCGCATTTGGATGAAAACGGCAAGCGATGAGGCATGACCATGCCGTGCAACCGAGTGCTGTTTGCCCTGTTCAGGACTGTGTCGACGTTTGCCCTGTCTTCGCCGTGTCCCCCCGCGGTCGAAGGGATGGACAGAGGACACACGGATGGGCAATCCGCTTGGGAACGCACTTCCGTCGTTAGCGAACAGCAATGTTGAGCCCTAGGAGCTTTGGCGTTTGAGATTCAGGAGGAGGAGGTCGACGGTCTGTCCGGCCTCGGCGCGAGCGACAGTGCTGTCATCTGCCGTCGCCACGAACTGGGCGGCTGCGATTACGGCTGCGAGGAGCATTCTCGTCAGGGGTTCGATGGGCGCAATAACGATCTCGCCCTGCTCAACGGCGCGTTGCACCGTCTCGCGCACGAGACCGAGCGCGTAGCGGTCGGTGATGGCATTGCGGGCGTCGGGGGAGAGAACGGCCGGGCCATCGATTGCGCAGATCCGCTGAACAGCTGGGTCCAACACCGCGTCGAGATATGCGTGGCACCCAGCCCGCAGCTCCTCGAGCGGATCGTCATCGCCAACTGCCATTCCGGCATCGGCCGTCGCCCTGACGACCTCACTCTCCACCTGCTCGTACACGGCCAAGAAGAGCGACAGCTTGTCAACGAAGTGATGCTGCAGCGCGCCACGGCTCACCCCGGCCGCTGCAACGATCGCCTCGCTCGACGCACCGGTGTACCCGTGCTCGGCAAAGAGCTCACGGGCGGCCGACAAGAGGGCGGCACGCGTCGACTCGGATCGTGCGGCCTGGGTCTGATGATGTTGGGGTTTCCTCTTGACCATACATGCGGTGTGCATGTAACTTACATGCACACCGCATGCTAGTCGGCCGCTTCGCGGCAGGGAGGGACGCAATGACACTCGCAAGGACCGTGGTCGTACCTGGGATGATCGCCGAGTACGGCGCGTTCGCAGCTCTGCTCGGCACGCTGTCGGCAGAGCAATGGGCGAGCCCGAGCCGATGCGCCGACTGGCGTGTGGCTGACGTGGCCGCGCACGTGGTGGGCCAGCTCAGCGATGTCACCGCCTTCCGCCTCGACGACCTGGGCTCACCCGATGTCACGGCGCGCCAAGTGGCCGAACGTCGGGGTTCCAATCCTCATGAGTTGGCCGACGAGTTGCGGAGCAGCGCGAAGACGGCGACCGACCTCGTCGAAGGCTTCGACGAGGTTGCCTACGAGACCGAAGGGCCCCAAGCTAATGGCCAGACCCTCGGATTCGGGTTGGAATCATTGTGGTTCGACACCTATCTGCACTCCGACGACATCCGCGCTGCGTTGGGACACTCGACGACTTCGAAGACGGGCCTCGCTCCTTCGGTATCGCACATTTCGGCGGTGCTTTCCCAACAGGAGTGGACTCCGGCCACCATCCGGCTCACGGGACTGGACGAGTTCCTCGTCTCGGGAGGCGACAGTGGGCTGCTCATCAGCGGCGACCCGATGCAGTTCATTCTGGTGTCGACGGGTCGGGCCGATCCCGCCAGCATGGGGCTCGATCCCGCGGTCAACATCTACCGCTGAACAGCGGAGCCTGTGCCGGAATCAGTTCTGGCCTGGGTGGTCAGGGAACACGCGGTTTCGGAATCTGTTGGATTGAGTCCAGCCAGATCGATACTGTCGCGGACGGCGCACTGGGCGACCTCGACACGTCGAAGCTTTTGCTAATCGGGAGATGGACCCCGGCGACGCCGCTCGAACCAGCGTTGGTACTCCGTGAGCAGTGCGTCGAGCTTTGGGCGGTCCACCGTTTCCTCAATCTGCTGGGTGCCGACCAGGATGGTAAGTCCGATTCGGGCAAGGAGTTGTGCATCGTCCTTGTCGATTCCGATATCGAGGAATGCCTGTACCAGAACCGCCATCCATCGGTCGCGTAACGCCGCAACCATTTATGGACGGTCTGACGCCCGACTTCATAGCGACGGGCCACGTCGGTGACACTCGCCCCGTCGTTCAGGACCTCGAGCACGGCCTTATACCGCTGTTCCACGAGACCCAGCTCCACCAGCATGATGTCCGCCTCCTTCACTCAGGACGATGTCCAAAGTGAAGGTTGAGCACGGCCCGCAAACGCGGATGGGGTGTCGCCTACCTACCGAAGCCAGTGTCGCCCAGGTACCGAAGCCGCGTCCGGAAAGTGTCGCCCAGGTACCGAAGCCAAGGTGTCGCAAGGAGCCGAAACTCCACATCCCGGGTTCAGGTCATATGGCGCCCCCGGAAGGATTCGAACCTTCGCACACGGTTTAGGAATCCGTACAGAGCCTGGAAAGGATGACCTCTGAGGGTGTTCAACCGGACATTTGCGCAGGCCAATGGCCACGTGGCGGAAGGCACCGGAATCATTTAGTTCCCGTGTTGTAGGGCAATGTGTAGGGCATTCTTGGAAGGTAACTCTTGCTCGGGACTCACTTTCAGTTGAGGTGATCCGCTGGATAGGGGGCTGCTGAAGGTTTGGTTTCCGATTTCTCTTTGTAGATTTCAGGCAGCCTGATGAAGCAACGCCTCCGATGAGGCGACCGAAGAGGTGAAGTAAGGTGGCGGGGAGGGATCGCACCTTCACCTGCGGGTTAAGAGTCCATTCTGGAGTCGGTTTGGTTGACCGCAATTTTCCCGATCATCTTGAGGAGCTGTTGCTTCGGGCTGCTTTGGTCGAAGATTTGTCGGCGAGCGATGCTTGGCGTGCGTGGCTGGCGGAGACCGGCGGATTGGATCGCTGTGAATGGGCCACCCATCGGGTATTGCCGTTGGTCTACCGCAACCTTGCGGCACAGAGGGGACCTCAGCCGGAGTTCGAACGCCTAAAGGGTCTCTATCGCCGGAACTGGTATCTCAATCAACGCCTTCTTCGCGATGCTGAGGACATCCTCGCAGCCATGAACGCAGCTGGAATTGAGACGATGGTGCTGAAGGGTACTTCGCTCATTGCCCGTTACTACGAAGATCAGGGGGTCCGCCCGATGGGCGACCTCGATGTCCTGGTACGAGCTGATGCAGTTCCGCGCGCCATGCAGGTCCTCCTTGCCGAAGGTTGGCTTCCAGTAGATGACACTCCCTTGAAGAGGCTGGCGGTCACCCAACATGCCGTCTCGCATGTCCGCGCCGATCGAATAGAGGTAGACCTCCATTGGGATCTGGCCCCTCGACGGTGGAGGAACGACGTGTGGACAGGAGCGTTGGCCATTGAGATTGGTGGTGTTCCTACCGCGGCCTTGTCGCCACCACTCAATCTGCTCCACATCCTGACCCATGGCATCCGACCCTTCGGACAGCCTCTCGGCTGGGTCTCTGATGCCATCACCATTATCCGCAATGGAGACATGGCGTGGGATGATTTCATTGACGCTGTCGTTGTCGAGCAGCCAGGGCCGCGTCTGCTGGCAGCTCTTGTCTACCTTCGCGCTACCTTCTCCGCCCCGATCCCGTCGTATGTGGTACAGCAACTCGGCCAAGCCGATCTCGGTGGCATGGCCGAGCGCCTCGCAGACTGGGCCGTTGGTCACGACATCCGACACGGATCTGCCTACCCCGAATACTACGTGCAGTGGCGGCGGTTACAAGAAACGGACAACGACCTCCAGCTACCTCGTGGGTACGTCGAATACGTGCAGTGGATCTGGAAGACCTCGAGCCGTTGGGGCCTTGGTATCAGGCTGTTTCGCAAGGCCTGGCAAATCGCTCGCTTCGGCAAGTCCCATCCGAGCGGTGTCGCCGTGTGTCAGGATTCTGCGTAATTAACGACAATGCTAGGAGAGGAAGGATAGTCGTCAGATGTGGTTGTTGCCGAACCACCCTCGTATCATCTCTGAGACCCTGGACGATGAGATCATCGCCATCAATATGCGGTCAGGCGCCTACTACAGCTTGCGTGGACTTGGCGCATGCATCTGGTCTCGGCTAAGCGCCGGAACTGCAACCGACGATCTTGTTGGGGAACTCGAGGATCACTATCGGGAGATTCAGGTCGCGTCGCCCGTCAACGAGTTCCTTGCCCGACTGGCAGCTGAAGATCTTGTCCGAGAGGTTCAACCGGACGTGGCGGCGACGGCCTCTGACGTCCCATTGCTTCCGCTTCCCGAGCTCTTCGAACCTCCCGACTTCGAGCGGTTCACCGATATGGAAAATCTGCTCCTTCTCGATCCGGTACACGAGATTGATGAACGCGGCTGGCCGCATCGAGCTTGAACGGCCCCAGCACAGCTCTGCCGATGGCCCCGCGCGTGGAGATAGACGTGCTCCGCGAGGCAGCTGCCGCCATGGGAGAGAGTTTCGAGTCGGCCCGCGCGCGGCTCCCGGTCACAACGGTCGACATTCTCGTCGCAGATCAGAGGATTCAGCTGCAAGTCGCCGGCGCCAGGCTGGCCAAGAAGCTCCTGCGCGCTGTTGCACATCTAATGCTTGCGGCCACCGACATACAGACCGTTGACGATCGCCGCCTGGTACTACATATCTCGGACCAAGCCAGTGTCGCAGCGCCCATCCCGAAAGTTCTGCTAGCCCATGCAGATGAACCTGGGAGCAGCCCCGTCTACCGTGGCGGTGGCTACACGCTGGAGGTTCACCGCCCAGGCGGCATCGTCAGCCTGCTCGACGCGAATACGTCGGTTGCATACTGGTCGCTCACCGACGCAGAGGAGGTGCCTCCTAACGACGTGGCCTACCCCGCCCAACACGTCTTCCAGTGGTGGATGGCCCAACACGGCTGGCATCTCGTGCATGCATCCGCCGTCGCCATGAACTGCCGGGGCATTATTGCCACTGGCGACAGCGGCACGGGAAAGAGCACGCTGGCAAGACTCTGCCTGGCCGCCGGTTTCCGTTACCTGGGTGACGATCTCGTCTTAGTCGGCGACGGTCCAGTGCTGCATTCGCTCTACAACAGCAGCCGGATGAGTCCCGCCTTCCTCCGTGCCCACCCCGAACTGCAAATGGAGTCCGAGGAGAGTGGCGAAGACAAGGTCGTCAGCTACGTCGCCGAGACTGAACCCGAATCCGTTCTGTCCAGCTGTGCGCTCGCTGCCATCGTTCTCCCGAGAGCTGCGCCGGATGAGCGCACGGTCTGTCACCGTACGGCCCCGTCTGAAGCCATGCTCTCGCTCGTACGCAACGGCGTTCTGCACCTTCCCGGAACCGCCCCTGAGGCCTTTTCACTCCTTGCCTCGGTCGCCCGTCAGGTACCGACAGTCGATTTGGTGATGGGTGCTGATGTTGCCACTATCCCTGAGGTGGTCGCCCAACTGCTTGGAGAAGCGTGACACAACACGCCGCACCGCTGGTCAGCATCGTCATCCCCGCACTGAATGGTGAACGTTTTATAGCCGATGCCGTCGCCAGCGCGCAGTCGCAGACGTATCAACCCATTGAGACAATTGTCGTCGATGATGGATCGACCGACGCGACGGCGAACGTGGCGTACGAGGCGGGTGCGAACAGGGTGATTTCATTGCCGACCAACTGCGGGGTGTCTACCGCACGCAATGTCGGTATCGCTGCTTCTCGTGGCTCATATGTCTCGTTCCTCGACTGCGATGACATCATGTTGCCCGATCGGATTGCGCGTCAGGTCACCGTGGTGGCGGCCGGAGGTCATCTCGACTGCGCCATCGTCCGCCAGCGGGTGGATCGGTTGGCTAGTGCACCACAAATTGAGGGCGGTGCGTTGGGCATTGACGACGGGGAGCCCTACCCGGCGTCGACACTGCTGCGCCGTGAAGCACTTGAGCAGATCGGTGGATTCGACCCGGCATTTGTCTACGCCCAGGACGTCGACCTGGTGTACCGGGTCAAAGGTATGGGTGGAGACGTCCACATGCTCGATGACATCGGATTGATCCGTCGGCTGCACGACCAGAATGTGACCTGGCAGCTTGACGCCATGCGAAAGGATTGGTTCCGCGTCGTTCGTGCCACGATGCGACGTCCAAGCCCTTTGGTCTCGGTCATAATTCCGGTTCGGGATGGCAGTCGCTATCTGGTTGATGCCCTGACCAGCGTTCAAGCTCAGGAGATGGGTTCCGACATCGAAGTGTTGGTGATCGATGACGGCTCGAGCGATTCTTCGGCAGATATCGCGCGGGCGGTCTTCCCATCGGCAATCGTCATCGGCCAAGCCGCCTTGGGATGCGGCGTGGCACGCAATCATGGGGTGCTCCGCTCGAGAGGTCGGTATCTGGCGTTCCTCGACTCGGACGATCTGTGGGAAGAAGGCAAGCTCAAGCGACAGCTCACCTTTCTCGACGACAATCCAGAGGTTGACGCGGTCTTTGGAGCAATCAGCGAATTCGTGAGTCCTGAGTTCGATACCAATCAGGTGGTACGTGCACCGACCCGCCGAGTATCCAGCGGAAGAATCCCTTCGTCCCTGCTGATCCGGCGGGCGGCCTACGCCAGGGTTGGGCCCTTTGCTCCAGATGTCGGCAGTGCGGCCGAATTCGTCGACTGGTATGCGAGAGCGGCGGACGTAGGGATAACCATGGCAGACATTCCCGATGTCGTTGCGCAGCGCCGAATTCATGATCGCAATTCCTCGGCGCGCCTCCTCGTCTCGTACCCAAAGACCCTTAAGGAAATCATCGATCGCAGACGTCAAGCCGAAAATGGGCTTGGTGGCTCATCGCTTGGTCGAACTGGCGATCGCGGACCCTCGCCGACCGATATTTGGCGGCGTCCTTCGCCGCGCTGAAAAGCGCCTCTGAGCAGCGCCCCCGGAAGGATTCGAACCTTCGCACACGGTTTAGGAATCAGTCCGAGCTTGTCCAGGCGATTCGCTCCAGTCGCGTTATGGCTGCTCAGGGCGCATTCGTTTCTACGCAGTCATATTCCATCCATGAGGTACTGGGCGGTTGATTCCCACGGGATTCCCAAGAGAACCATTCAGTGGGTCTGCCTTACGGTTGGTTCAGAAAACCCGAAGTTCGAAAAGTTGAGCTACTCGCTGGAGCGCTGGCATATCCGGGACGATCGGTAGCGTTTCTAGCACCTCTAGCTCCAGGTCCTCATCATCGAATAACGCCCAACACTCCCAGCCTGACCGAATGCGTGATTCGTAGCGAATGCCCGCGAATTGGGGTTGTCCGCCATCATTTGCCATGTAGGCCCAGTCTGATATCAGACGGGTGACGCGACGGTCTGGCCCTCGAATTGTTGCAACGTCCAAGTCATCTAGTCCGATCGCCGAAAGGCCCAATGCCAGCTCCTTGCGCAAGAACTGATGGGTTACTTCAGATTCCACGTCCAGAAACGTTGCACTGCTCGGTACGCGGACGTGAACGGCGCTCCGTCGCTGGCGCCAGTCGGCTGCGACGGTTCCAATGTCCATGAACCCATTCTCTCGCCAGTCCTCCTCGACAACAGCTAGGAGCGATAGGCTCAGTCGAAATCGAGCCAGCGTCTCACCGAAACACGTGTCGAGATCACTCCCAAAGTAGAGAACGCCACAATCGACCGTCAACGGGTCGAAACGGTTGGTACCAGCAGCCGCCATGCCCCGCACCGATGAAGGCGGTGCCAGGGGATCCTCCCCCCTGGCTATGCGCCATAATCCGCCCTCAGGAGGCCGGACTGCGTGCGGCCCGGGCATCAGTCCGTCACCCTCCGGCGACGAAGGCCTTTGCCGCAGCCAGGGCTTCCTTGAGTCGACCCTCTCGGATCACTTCAGCCGGTGAATCATCGTCTAGCTGTGGATTCATGCCGATAAACCACGCCCGGATCACATGGGGACTCTCCTCAGCAAGAAGCAAATGAAAGATTTGGAAGGCGGCCCTGAGCCGACGTTCGGCCTCATCTCTAGGAGACTGAGCCCCCTGGGCCCAGCGACCGACCCTCTTTGAGTCGCTCACCCCAGCGATGTAGGCCACCAACTTCTGGCCCAGGGCCTCCTGGAGATAGCGGGCCACATCCTTTATCTCGAATGACACCGCCCGTTCGTGAGCATCGCTTGTCGCTGTCCTGGCACTTCGGGGCATTTGTGACCTCCTATTGCCAATGCCTGCACGTGCACGCTACCATAAAACACACCCACAACGACACCCTGAACACCACTAGATACAGGACCAGAAAGATAACCCACATGAGCGAACTTAGCGTGATGAGCAGCCAAATCGGAGAAGTGCTCGTGAGCGAAGAGCTCGTCGAGTTTCTGGGGACCGACACAATCGACGCCGCCGTTGGGCAACTACGTCTGAGCGGTGGTAACTGCTGGAGCTGTGAGGGCACAATCCACCATGTGGACGATGTTTCGCTCATTCTCCATAAGACGCCTGTAGGCGGAAAAATCGGGTTTCTTCATCTTCGGTGCGGCCCACCGCAGATCCTCGATAGCGGCCGTAACCGCAGGGCGGCGATAGCTTTCGAAAGCTACTTCCGAGATCGCTCCACCGACGCCCAAGCGTTCGCCGTCGTCCGGAACTATCCATATCCTCATGCTCTTCTGGTGGTCAGCCAAGAAGCGAGTTTCTCGGCACGTGAAGAGAACGGTGACGTTACAAGCCCTTGGCTCAATCTATGCATCGAGGCCGGTCTGATCACTCTCTGTCCCGATGTCTTCGACGCTTCGCCTGCGCTGGTCGACGGCTGGAGTTTGCGAATCGAGGGCGACAAGGTGGTCTGCGGCAGCCCGCGAGGTCCGCTCTATGAAGGATCGCTCGAAACCCCTGCAGATTGGCTAGAGGCCCTGGCGCAAGAAAGGCGCTGCATCATCTTCGTAACAGGCCTGGGCGTGAACAGCGACACCGTTGGTGATGGATTCGAGCCAGCACTCAATCTCCTGGCCTCAAGGGGATTGGTTGCTGGCGGAGCGGTGAAAGTGGACGGCCTCCTCGGCTTACACGCAGCCATGGGAATGGCGTCAGCTGCCGCCGAGGCTCGACTGGTGGAGACCCTGACCGGATTACAGCGACCGGGGGACTCTGCATGATGTTGGTAAGGAGCTGCGAAAGATCATTGGGCTGTAGGGCTGATTCGCCGCTCCAAATGAGAAACAGGGCCCTGTCGCAAACAACGAGGTGACATCAGGGCTCGGAAGCGGTGAATGGACTCTCACGATATGACAAGTCAAGCCAACGTGCGCCCAGGAGATGACATCCGCGCCCTGGCGGCAGAAGTAGAGAACCCAACTGCTGCCTACAAGACAATCCCCGCCTGGCGCGAGCGGTCTCTTGTCGCGCTGTCAGGCATTCCCGACTCGTTATGGGCGATTCAGTTCGACGTAGCGACCCGCGACCTTGGACTTCCCGATCCACAACACGCCGAATCGTGGGACGTGTGGCAATTCGAGGAGTCCATTCGCGGGGCAGCAGCTCTCCTGGTTGGAGCGGCGACCGAACTCGATCGACGGGCAGCAATGGACAATCAACCCGTCGCACCGGACGCTATCCGTGACGCGATCGCCAACTTGGGAATGTCAACTTGATTTGGCCCCACTGTGATCATCAGATTTGGTCCCACCCCTGAGCTGGTGCTTCGTCCCTCTCCTAATCTGCGGGGATGGCGGCC
>Ga0307374_10002251_pt1 | contig 34591 bp, 27 predicted proteins | sample OX3MG_FD_202532 | JGI IMG/M metagenome (GOLD analysis project Ga0307374, IMG submission 202532) | Soil microbial communities from Risofladan, Vaasa, Finland - OX-3 | ecosystem: Environmental > Terrestrial > Soil > Coastal area > Acid sulfate soil | place: Finland: Risofladan, Vaasa | collected... | reverse complement strand
AAGAAGCGCTGACGATCCGCCGGCAGAATTGATGTGGAGCGAAAGCCCGGGACAATTTCTCCGGGCTTTTGCCTATCCTCACGCAAGCGGCAGATTCATGTTTTCAGCTTCCCGTTTGCAGGTTTGTGTATTCAGTTTTTAGTTTTCGTCCCGGCGTTTCATTCCGGTGCAGCTCCGTAATTTTCCACATTATTGGCAACCTCTTCCCGAACCGGAACATTCCGCTTGCGGCCTGCCCTGGGCATGACTAGCATGGCGCGCATGAAGCTGGCCATCGAGCATGTGCGGCGGATGCGAGGCGGCGCGCAGGCCCATCTGATGCAGTGCGACGACGGGGGGTATTACATCGTCAAATTTCAAAACAATCCGCAACATTTGAGGATTCTGGCGAACGAAATGCTCGCTACTCGGCTGGCGGCGCGCCTGGGGCTTTGCGTTCCGCAAGTCGAAGTGGTCGAGGTCCGCCCCGAATTGATTGCATACACTGCGGACCTGGTCATGCAACTCGGCATGGGCCGGAAACCCTGTTCGGCGGGAAAACAATTCGGGTCGCAGTTCCCGGGGCATCCCGCGCGGATGACGGTGCATGACTTTCTTCCGGACGAACAGTTGCGCGCGGTCCGGAATCTATCGGACTTTCTGGGTGTTCTTGTATTCGACAAGTGGACGTGCAATACGAATGGCCGGCAGGCGATTTTCTTTCGCGAACCGGACGACGCCGCGGTCTTCTCTCCGGGCGCGTCTCCCGGCGCGGTCCCTTACAAGACCCCCTATGTGGCCCCTTATGTGGCCATGATGATCGATTTCGGTTTCTGCTTCAATGCGGGCGAGTGGGATTTTCCGGACGCTCCGCTGCGCGGGCTCTACGCGCGCCACCGCGTGTATCAGGGCGTCGCCGGCATGGATGCCTTCGAACCGTGGCTCGACCGCCTGGAGAAACGCATGACCGAGCAGGTGCTGGGCGAGGAAGCCGGGCACATTCCACCGGAGTGGTATGCCGATGACTGGAGCGCTCTGGAACAACTGATCGAGCGCCTGTGCGCGCGCCGCAAGCGCGTGCGCGAATTGATTTTGTCGGCCCGGAATTCGGGCCGCGTTCCATTTCCCAATTGGAAGTCCTGACCGGAGGGAAAACACATGGCTGACGAAACCCTGCAACCCTGCGCCTATCACGTGGTGCGCTACCAGCCCAACCTCATTCGCGATGAGTGGGTCAATATCGGCGTCCTGCTCCTGGATCCCGCCACGGGACGCGTGCGCCAGCGCTGGCTGGAAGACGCCGCCGACTTCGTGCGCCTGCGCCGCCTGCATCCCGGGGCGGACGAGGAATTGCTGCTGCGCTTGCCCGCCGAATTCGATAACCAGTTTGCCGGGCGTGAAATGCACGCGCAGGCCATCCTCGACAAATTCGACCAGACCCTCTCCAACGCCGTGCAGCTTTCCCCGCGCAAGGGTTTACTCGCCCGGGACCCGGACGCCGAACTGGACCGCATTTTCCGCGAGCAGGTCGAGCCGCTGCGCGAAACTCGCCGCGGCGTGGTGGAAATCCGCACGCGCGGCGACGTGCGCTCCCGGGCCGCGGATTATTTCCGCACGGAAAAAATCCTGCGCCTCATGCAAAGGGGGGTGCGCGTGGAGGAGTTCACCATTCCCGGCGATCCGATGCGCATTGATTTTTCCTACCGCCGCAACGGCACGCGGGGCTTCGTGCATGCCGTGGCCCTGGGGCGCGATCCGGGACAGGCGAAACTGCTGGCGTTCACGGCGGACTCGATTCGCGAGCGCAACGAGCACTCCGAATTCCTCGCCGTCACCGAACGCCCGCCATCGCCCGGCAACGTACGCGACCAGTTCGTCACCGGGATCCTCGCCGGCAGCGGCGTCCGCGTGCTGCCGCTCCCGGACCTGCGCAGATGGGCGCATGACGTGGCGCCGGCGCTGCGAACGAATTCGGGCGGCTCGTGACGGGGGTAGGTAGCTGGTGATCGCCTGACTAATGATCGGAGCGACATCTTGTGAAAACTGTGCGAACTTGCTGCGAAGTTGAGAGTGAACAGTCAGCAGCAGACAATCCGTACCAGCCACGCCGCACGATTCGGGCTTGACGCTCGACACTGCACATTCCACCGTCGAGACATCTCACCGGTCAGGAGAAGCTGTCTCAAAAATGCCCGCCGTTGGTGCTGACTCCGCGCCTCAGGGGCTGAAGCCGCGACCACAAAGCCTGTTTACAAGATGATTTCCAGGCGTTGTTCACCCGGCACCGTTCACCAGTCACACTCCTACAGAATCTCCTCGTTCCATTCCTCCAGGAACGCCTTGACCCTGGCGACAAACTGGTGCGCGACGGCGCCGTCCACGACGCGGTGGTCGTAGGAAAGCGTCAGGTACACCATCGACCGGACCGCGATGGCATCGTCAATCACCATGGGGCGCTTCTGAATCGCGCCGATGCCGAGGATAGCGACGTTCGGCTGGTTGATCACCGGTAATCCCATCAGCCCGCCGTAGATTCCCGGGTTGGTTATGGAGAAGGTGCCTTCCTGAACTTCCTCGGGTTTTAATTTTTTTGCGCGCGCCCGCTCGGCAAGATCGTTGATGCCCCGCGCCAGGCCCAGGAAATTTTTCTCCTCGGAATTCTTGAGTACGGGCACGATCAATCCCCAGTCCAGCGCCACGGCGATGCCTACGTTGATCTCCCGGTGCAGAACCATGTTCGCGCCGTCGGCCGACGCGTTGACCGTCGGAAATGCGCGCAATCCCTCGACACAGGCGCGTACGAAGAACGGCATGTACGTCAATTTCGTGCCGTACTTGGCTTCGAATGCGGACTTATTGCGCTCGCGAATCTTCACGATGCGCGTCATGTCCGCCTCGTCAATCGAGTACACGTGCGGGGAAACGTGCTTGGACGCCACCATGTGCTCGGCAATGCGCTGGCGCATCACCGACATCGGCTGGGCTTCGTAGTTGCCGAAATAAATCCGCTCGCGCGGGACGGCATTTTCCAGCGCGGGATGCACGGTTGCGCCGCCCGTGGCCGGAGGCGCGGCGGGCGCAGCCGCACGAACCGCCGGGGCAGGCGAACCCGCCGCGGGTGTGGCCGCAGTGGGCGCCGGGGACTTCGCGCCGCCCGGCTCCAGCGCAGCCAGAATGTCTTTTTTGCTGATGCGCCCGCCCGCCCCGCTGCCCTGGATTTCGGCCAGGTCCAGGTGGTGCTCGTTCGCCAGCTTACGGACCAAAGGAGAGCTGCGAATTTCCCGCCCGTTACCGTGGGACGCTGGCTCGGCAGGCGCCGCGCTCGCCGCGGGAACCGCCGCCGCAACTGGAGCGGCGGGAGTTGCGGTGGGAGTTGCCGCCGGCGCCGAAGCTGCCGGAGCCGCAGCAGCTGCCGCCGGGGCCGGGGCCGCCTTGGGTGGCGCAGGAGCCGCCGCGGGAGGCTGCGCAGGGGCAGATGCCGGCGCGCCCGAAGCCTCGATCACGGCCACCACCGTCTGGATCGGCACCGTATGGCCTTCGGTAACCTTGATTTCCTTCAGCACCCCGGCGGAAGGAGCCGGGATTTCGGCGTCGACTTTGTCGGTTGAGATTTCGAATAGCGGCTCGTCGCGCTCGATGCGGTCGCCGGGCTTCTTGAGCCACTTGGTGATCGTGCCTTCAAAAATACTTTCCCCCATTTGGGGCATGATGACATCTACGGCCATGTGGGTCCTCTTTCGTTTCTGTCGTCGGCAAGGGGCTTGCGATGCGCGCCCCGCCGGGCGTCTTGTAAAAATCAAAAAAACTGATAGTTGACACTCGAAAGTTGAAAGTTAATAGCAAGGCGCCCAAAACAGCATCTGGCGCTGCTTCGATCTTATATTAACTTTCAACTCTCAACTTTCGACTGTCGATTTCTTCACCAGTCACCAGTCACCAGTCACCCTAATAGTGTGCCAGTTCCCGGGCCGCCGCGACAACCTTTGCGGCGCTCGGCAAAAAATAATTCTCAAGAGATGGCGCGTACGGCACCGGGGTATCGAGCGAGGTCACGCGGCGAATCGGGCCGTCCAGATCCTCGAAGGCGCTTTCGGTTACGATGGCCGCGATCTCCCCGGCAATGCCGCCGGTGCGCGTGTCTTCGTGCACGACCAGCAGCTTGTTGGTCTTGCGGACCGAGGCCAGGATCGTCTCGCGATCCAGCGGCAGCAGCGTGCGCAAATCGATCACTTCGGCCTCGATGCCTTCCTTCTCCAGCTGCGCCGCCGCTTCCAGCGACGTGTGCAGCATCGCCGCGTAGCTGACGATCGTCAGGTCGCGCCCTTCGCGCCGCACCGCGGCCTTTCCGATGGGCACCGTGAAATCTTCCTTGGGAAGATCTTCCCGGATGCGGCGGTAGAGAAACTTGTGCTCGAAAAACAGCACGGGATTGTTGTCGCGAATCGCCGACTTCAGCAGGCCCTTGGCATCGTAGGGCGTCGCCGGGCAAACCACCTTCAGGCCGGGCGTGTGCACAAAATACATTTCCGGATTCGCCGAGTGGAACGGCCCGCCATGCACGCCGCCGCCGCACGGCCCGCGCAACACCATGGGCGCCGGAGCTCCCCAAAGGTAGTGCGATTTCGCCGCGACATTCGTGATCTGGTTGAAGCAGCATGCGATGAAGTCGATAAACTGCATCTCCGCCACCGGCCGCAATCCCGCATAGCTCATCCCAATCGCCGCGCCCACGATGGCCGACTCGCTGATCGGCGTATCGATCACGCGCTCCCAGCCAAAGCGTCCCAGCAATCCCACACTGGCCTTGAACGCCCCGCCATACACTCCCACGTCTTCGCCCAGCAGCACGACGGCCGGGTCGCGGTCCATTTCCTCGAACAGCGCCTGGCGCACCGCTTCCAGATAGGACGTTTCGGCCATCAGGGGCGCCCCGATTTCCCGCGCCGCCGCGCCGTCCCGGATTTCTTCGCAGGCTTCGGCTTCGCTGTTTTCTTTGCCGCCGTTTGCCTCGCCGCGGATTGCTTCGTCGCACGAGCCTTCGGCCATTCCGGCTTCACACTGGATTGCGGCGGCATCACTTCTTCCCTAGGCCGCTTCCAGACCGCTTCGATCGTGTGACAGCCGTCGCAGTACACTCCGCGTTCGGCGAGTTCGGGCGGAGGAAACGGCGAATTTTCCGCAAATTCGACGTCGGCCTGAATTTCGCGGGCAATCCGCGCGTCGATTTCCTTTTTCGTTTTCGCGTCCCAGAGCATATGCTCGTCCAGGTATTTCTCGTACCGGTCCAGCGGGTCGCATTGTTTCCACAGTGCGAGCATTTCCCTGGAAACATACTCGGCGGCGTCATGCTGCGCGTGGCCGCGCATGCGCATCGTCTTGGCTTCGATCAGCACCGGTCCGCGCCCGGCGCGCGCATGCGCAATCGCTTCGCGCGTTGCGCGCTCGACGGCCACCACATCATTGCCGTCCACGATGGCGCTCTCGATGCCGTAGGCCCTGGCGCGATCGGCAAGGTCCACCAGCAGCGATTGCCGCTCGACCGGCGTGGAATACGCCCACCCGTTGTTTTCCACGATCAGCACGAACGGGGCTTTCTGCACGGCCGCGAAATTCAATCCCTCGTGAAACACGCCGGTGGACGTTCCGCCGTCGCCGATCCACGTCATCGCCACGATTTTCTGGCCCAGATAGCGCCCCGCCATGGCAATTCCCGTCATCACGGGAATCATGTCGCCCAGCATGGAAATCGGGGAAACCACGTGCCGCGATTTCAGGTCGCCGAAATGGCTTGTGCCATCCTTGCCCATCGTTGGCGATGCGTAGCGCGCCATGTGTTGCGTCAGGATGTCGCGCAGCTTGAAGCCCCGCACCAGCAGCGCCCCGATGTTGCGGATCATGGGCGCGATCCAGTCGCCCGGACCCAGCGCGTACGCCGCGCCCACGGAAATCGCTTCCTGGCCGAGGCTGGAATACAGCCCGCCGACAATTTTATTCTGCCGGAACAGCCGCACCATCTGCTCCTCAAGCTCGCGATTGAGGCGCATGAAATAGTAGAGTTCCAGGTGCTGCTCGCGCGTCAAGGCAGAAACCATTCTTGCTCCACGCTGTCGGGAATCTGAGCCGGCCGCAATGTACCAGTCTACGCGGTCGCGCAGGCCGGTTGTTCTTCAAACTGCCGAAGCATTGCCTCCAGCGCATCAACCCCGGCCGCGCGCAGATCGAGGCCAAAAACCTCCGCCAGGTGCGCCGCAATCGGCGGCGCGACTTCCTGGATTTCGACGCGCCGTCCCAACAATTTTTCAAGCGACGTCGCCCGTTTCCCCGCAATCCCGCACGGCACGATCAGATCGAAATAGCGCAGGTCGGTGGACACGTTGTAGGCAAAGCCATGGGAAGTGACCCAGCGGCTCAGGTGCACGCCGATGGCGCCCAGCTTTTCTTCCTCGGTGGCAGTTCCGGCGGGGATATCCACCCACACGCCGGTTCGCCCCGGCACGCGCCTGGAAGCGATGCCAAACCCGGCCGTGGCGCGGATCATGGATTCTTCCAGGCCGCGCACGTACCAGCCGACGTCGCGGCGAATTTCGGAAAGATTCAGAATCGGATAGCCCACCAGTTGCCCCGGCCCGTGATAGGTGATATCGCCGCCGCGGTTGGTCTCAAAAAATGAAACGTCCCTGCGGCGCAACTCCTCATCGGAAGCGCGGAGATTTGCGAGTTTCCCGCTGCGCCCCAGCGTGATCACGTGCGGGTGCTCGCACAGCAGCAGCACATCGGGAATGGCCGCGGCCTTGCGCGCCGCGACCATTCGGCGCTGCAGACTCCACGCCGCGCCGTATTCCACCAGTCCGAGATCGACGATCAACCCGCTCTTCATTTTTTCCGCTCTTGCCCTGCACCCCGCCCCGGCATGGGATTTTCTTTCTTACGCGTTGATTGAAAGTCCCCGCACCGCCGCCACCGCGTCCGACATCGCTTCCCACACCGTCGGGTGCGCGTGCACTGTGGACATCAGATCGTCCACGGTGGCCTCCATCTGCAGCGCGGCCACCGCCTCCGCGATGATCTCGGTAGCAAAGGGTCCGATGATGTGCACACCCAGAATCTCGCCGTATTTTTCGTCGGTAACGACCTTAATGAAGCCCTCGTGATGTCCCAGGATGGTGGCCTTGCTGTTTCCCAGGAAGGGGAATTTCCCGGTCTTCACCGCGTAGCCGGCCTCGCGCGCCGCGCGTTCGGTCAAGCCGATCGAGGCCACCTGCGGCTCGCAATACGTCGCGTTGGGGATGCGCGTCTTTTCGATGGGAGGCATGTTCTTGCCGGTAATTTTCGCGACACACGTGATGCCCTCCATCGACGCGGCATGCGCGAGCTGCGGCATTCCGGCGACGATGTCGCCGATGGCATACAGGTGCGGCTCGGCCGTTTCCATGTACGGTCCGACGTGAACGAAACCGCGTTCGAGTTTCGCCTTCGATTTTTCCAGGCCCAGATTTTCCGTTTTCGGAATGCGCCCGACGGCCATCAACACTTTTTCGGCGGACAACGTCTGCGTTTTTCCGGCCTTGTCTTTGAACGCGACGGTGGCGCCCTGCGCGTCTTTCTTCACCGATTCCACTTTGGCCTCGGTAAAAATCTGGATGCCTTTCTTTTTCAGCGACTTCTCAAGTTCCGCCGAAATTTCTTCGTCCTCGATGGGCGTGACGCGCGGGAGCATTTCCAGCACCGTGACCTTCGTGCCGAAGGAATTGAAGACCGAAGCAAACTCCACGCCCACCGCCCCGGCGCCGACAATCACCAGCGTTTTTGGCACGGCGGGTAGCTGCAGAATCTCGATGTTGCTGAGGATGGTCTTTCCGTCGATTTCGATTCCGGGCAGCGACCTCGCGGCCGAACCGGTGGCGAACAGGATATGCGTGGCTTCCACTTCCGTGACTTTTCCGTCCTTCTCGACGCTCACGCGCCCCGGCCCCGCCCACTTGCCCCAGCCCTGCATGCCCTCCACTTTATTCTTGCGGAACAGGAATTCGATGCCCTTGGCATGCTTGTTGACGATCTTTTCCTTGCGCGCCAGCACCGCCGGCCAGTTCAGCGCAAATTCCTTCACGTCAATGCCGAATTCCTTGGCGTTCTTGAACGTGTCGTAGATTTCGGCATGATGCAGCAGCACCTTTGTGGGAATGCAGCCGACGTGCAGGCAGGTGCCTCCCAGAAATCCGTCTTTCTCGATGACCAGCGTTTTTAGCCCCCACTGCGCGGCCCGAATCGCGGTGTTATACCCTCCCGGACCGCTTCCAATGATGGCGAGATCGTATTTAGCCAAGTGTCCTCCGCGGCAGGCAAGGGTGCCGCTCGTAAAGCAAAGTTTAGGTGGAAAAGAAGCCGGCGCCCGCCTTGTCGCACGGCCTGCCCCGATGGAATCGGGACTTGCGCGGAAATTCCGCGTCACGATTCTATCAGCGGCCCCGGTGCGCCGCAACACACGGCTCTGCCTGGCAGTTCCTGCATGGACGATGGGCGGATTTCAAACTGATCCATTGCCGGGAGGGCGCTTTCCTTGACAGTTGGCATGGGCAAGCCTACAATCACCCATTTGCGAATGTGCAATGAAGTGACCCGTGGGGCCAGTGACTATGGACAAAAAGCGTCTCGAATACTACAAGAAGAAATTGCAGACCCGGCGCGAGGAACTGGTGAAGACCATTGCCCGAACCGAGGAAGAGGGCCGCACGGCCGACGACGATCCCACCGTGGATCTCGCGGACAAGGCCGCCAACTCCTATACCAAGGAATTCCTGTTCGGCCAGACCAATACCGACCGGTCCCTGCTGCAGCTGATTGACGCCGCCCTGGTGCGCATCCGGACCGGCACGTACGGCTCGTGCATCGAATGCGAAACCGAACTCCAGCAAAAGCGCCTGGAAGCGGTGCCGTGGGCGCGGTATTGCGTGAGCTGCGCGGAAAAACAGGAGCAAGGGCTGCTCTAAAGGGTTCTAAGCATCGCTGCACTGCAGGCACACATAAAAGCGGGCGTCCCGCTGCAGCCGGGACGTCCGTTTTCTGCTTCCATGTGTCATTATTCGTGACAGTTTTCCCTTCCCCTAAACGCTCGACTGGCGTAGGCTGGGCGCATCGTGTCCCGGCATGCCGCTACCTTCAGCTCCCAGTGGCGTGGAATTTGCGAAGCCCTTGCTTCGCTGGTGTTTCCCGCGCCGTGCCGGATCTGCGGACAAATGCTGGATACCAGCAGCCGCGTTCCGTTTTGTCACGCCTGCCTGGCCACGCTTACGCAAACGCTCCCTGAACCGCTGTGCGCACGGTGCGGCAGGCCCATCGTTTCGGTTGCCGTCGCCCAATCCCCCTCCGCGCCCCAGTGCCACATGTGCCGGAGCGGGGCGTATGACTTTGACCTGGTGCGCAGCTATGCGGGATACACGCCGCCAACCGCTCGCGCCATCCTCATGCTCAAATATGGAGAGGTCACCCCGCTGGGGGCATGGTTCGCCAGGCTTCTAAGGCGGGTGGTGGAGCGCGATCCACCTGCGTTTGCCGCCGACGCCGTGGTTCCGGTGCCCCTGGATGCCGGCAGGCTGCGAGAACGCGGGTATAATCAGGCAGAACTCATCGCTAGGCCCCTGGCTCGCTTCCTCGGCATTCCTTTTCGCTCCTATCTTTTGGTTCGCACGCACCCAAGACCCAATCAGCTGCGTCTAACCAGACGGGAACGTTGGGAAACCGTTCGCGGCGCTTATGCTACGCATAAACGGGCTCACGTTGACAAAATGCGTGTTTTACTGGTAGATGATGTATTTACTACCGGGGCGACGCTAGACGCGTGCTCCCGAGCCCTGAGGCGGGCCGGGGCAGTCCGGGTAGTGGGTCTGACGGTTGCGAGGGCTTTGCCTCAGGTGCATGACCCGGAGGCGGCAATGCGATATCAGGACCTTGGGGAATGAAAGCATCAGCCCAAAGCGGTAGATCACCCCGGCCGAGACCCTTACCGGCTGTCCGTGGAGAAACGCGTCCCCCGGGCGCCATTCGCCCCAGCGCTCGAAAACCGGCCATCATGCAGGAGCCGGTCCTTGTCCTGAACGCCACATTCGAACCGATCAACGTTACCGCCGTGCGGCGCGCCATGGTCCTGATGATCAAAGGCGTGGCTCAGGCGGAGGAAATCAATCATGCGCACGTGCACTCCGCCAGCAGGGCGCTGCCCGTCCCTTCTGTAATTCGTCTGCTCGCCTACCGGCATATCCCGCAGCAGACTCGCGCGCTTTCCCGCAAGAACATTCTGTTACGCGACCGCAACACCTGCCAGTTCTGCAGCCGCACGCTGCCGGCTTCGGAGCTGACACTGGACCACGTGGTGCCACGCTCGCGCGGCGGGCGATCCTCGTGGGAGAACCTGGTCGCCTGCTGCTACAAGTGCAATAACAGCAAGGGAAACCGCACCCCGGAAGAAGCAGGGTTTGCCCTGGCGCGCCGCCCCCGCCCCTTCACGCTGCACACTTCCCGGCAACTGATGCGGCTGATCGGAAACAAAGACGAAAAGTGGCGCAAGTATTTGTTTTACTAAGACTTGCCTTCAGTGCGGACTTCCGCATCCACCGCGTGATTTGAAAAAGTTCACATTCACATAAAATTCTTTTCAAAAGAGCAACCTTTTCATATTCCCCGCGTCTAAATATACAAAACCACTTCAAGGACACACCCCGGGAAGCAGCGTTGGCTCTGCCAAGGCTGCTTCTCTTTTTTTACGGCCACTTTTGGCTGCTTTTCTGCGAATTCGCGCCAGGACCAGAAATCAAAAGCCAGGAGCAAGATCGCTTATTGCCTGAACACCACACGCAGACCCCTGCGCCAGTTTTCGGCCAGCGCCACGCGCACCACTTCGATTTCCGGGGACAAGTATCGCAATACGATTTCGATCGAGGGGTGAAACCGGAATCCCGGAGCAACCAGAAATAACAGGGGCGGCTTGGCCCGCAAAGCCGCATCCGGGAAATAACCATACCGCCGGAAGTCGTCCCGGTCGTGGTGCCAGCGCACGCGCAGCCAGTAGTCCACGGCCTGCATGACCAGCTGAATGTCTTCGCTTGCCTTCAGCTCGATGACTGCCAGGCGGCCATCGCGAGTGGCCGCAAGCAGGTCAATGATTCCGCGATCGTTTGCGGAAAACGCCGGCACCTGCGCATAAATGTGCCGCGCGTCCAGCCGCGCATCGATCCGGGAAGGATCGGCGGCGACCATGGCTTCCAGCCAGCGCTCCGGCTGCGCGCGGTAGAGCCCGCGCCTGGTTTCCGAAGTCAGCGGATGGCGGACCGTTTCCATCTGGTGAACCAGGGCTTGTAGCACGGGCCATTCCCCCGGCGTCAAAACCTCCGGATGATCGCCCAGACCGAACCACATGGCCCCGAGCCTCCAGCGCGCGAATTCCAGGCCGCGAAAACGCAATGTTACTTCCTGCGTTCCCGCAGCCACGCCGATTTGGATGGCATCCGGAGCGAGGCTACGGATGCGCTCGGCCTCGGGCAAAGCGGCGGCGATGGACTGTTCGATTCCGCGGCGCGGCGTAATCCACGTGGCCAGGTTTCCGGCGTCCGATAGCGCCACGCGCCGCACGCGCCAGTACAACGGATCGTATTCGTACAACTCCGCTTGCTGGGGCGATGCCAGAGCGGTGAGGCGATGCGCCGTGATGGCGGAACTTCCCCGCGGCAGGAACAGGCGCAATCCGCACACCGAATGGCGCCGGGCGCGATCCCGCAAATGCTGCAGCCAGATCAACCCGAACGTCAGCATCCCGTCGATGGTCGCTCCAGTTTCCTTCGGAGAAGCGCCGATCACGGCAAACGCCTCCGACCCGCGATGCATCAGGCCGCGCGTGTAGGAACCGGAAAGCGAGCGATGCAGATCCGCCGAGGTAAGCAGCGAGTCCACCGTTTCGTCGGGAAAATGGTCGGTAAGAATCTGATGCAGACGACCGCAGAATTTTCCGCGGTCCACGTGGCGAACTTCGCGGCCGGCGCCGGGCGCGACAATCTCCAGTTGGGCGCGCCGCGAATGCCCGAAACGCTCCACCTCCACGACCACGCGCTCGCGCGACTGCTCGGCCACGCGAACCACGCGCCGCACGAGGCTCTGCTGCGCGCTCCAAAGATGCAGCAGCGCCGCTTCCCCCTGAATGCGCACCTCGTATTGCGCGCCGTCCAGCGCGGCGAGCCATTGCCCGTTTTCCCGCACTTCCGGCACACCCGAGGCGCACACGCCATCGAGGGCTCGTCGCAGGTCGGCGGCCAAATCCATCGATGGGAATTATATGCGAAGACAGCCGGAAAATGGGAGGGCGAAAGTCACCGTTAGTGACACGCGGACATGACCGCCATGGGCCGCTACTGGAACAACAGGCCGGTTACGCGGATCGTGGGATACGCGTTGTTCCATTGCGGGGGAATGTTCTCATAGGGAACCTGAAAATCGCGCTGCTCGCCGGGAGCCATGGGCGGGGTCGTCGGCAGGTACAGCCGCTGCTTATCCCGCAAAATCACCTGATTGAAGGGGTCGTGAAATTCAAGGGTAATTTGAATCTGCTTGACCTTGCGGTCTCCCCCGTTCACGACCGTGCCAAATATAAATGTCACCTCCTGATTCAGGAAATTTGCCGCCCGGCTCATCTTGGGTTCAATAAAATGAATTTGAGAAGCGTACGCCTGCTCGGCCGGTCCCATCGGCAGGGGTTTGAGCGCGTTCGACACCTGGCTGTTGGAATAGCGGCTGTAGAACACAGCCCCGGTCGCTATCACACATACGATCGCGATGCCGGCCAGAAATGTCAGCGGCAACCGGCTGCGCTCTGGTGTAGGGATCAAGTGAAGCTTCCTCCTAATTCCATTCCTGCGCGGCGCAACCGATTGCCCGCGGTACACCCATAGAAAATTACCAAAGATATTTCTAGCGGCCCAGCCCGATCCGGTCAATCAGCGATGCGGGAAGCCCGGCGGCGCGCATGCGCTGCTGGACGGCCCCAATATCATACGGCACTCGCCAGAATTCAATGACATCATGATCCAGATCGGCAATGGCCAGCGCGGCCCGCGGATCGCCGTCCCGCGGCTGGCCGATCGACCCGGGATTGAGCAGGTATCGCGTGTCCGGCGCCAAACGGAGCGCGGCGAAGTTCGATCCGGGTTCAGGCTTGAGCTGAATCACGCCGATTTGTCCGGCGCGGTAGGAAAATCCCCCCTGGTAATGCGTGTGCCCGAAAAAGGTAACCGTGCTTGGCGAATCGACCAGCCCTCCCATCGCCTGCCCGGGAACGAAAACATATTCGTCTTCATCGTGGTACGCACCGTGAACCAGAGTGAGACTGTCGGCGGAAAGCGGCCCGGCGGGCAATTGCGCGATGTAGTCCAAGTTTTCGGGACGAAGCTGTTCCCGTGTCCAGCGTGCCGAAATCTTCGCTACGGGATTGAAATCATCAAGGCTGCTCAACCCCGCCACGGCTTTGTCATGGTTGCCGCGAATGATGATGGGCGCAAGCGCCTTCACGCGGCTGGTGACTTCGTTGGGGTCCGGGCCGTAATCCACGATGTCGCCAAGGCACAGCACGCGCTCCCAGCGGTCTTGCACCGCGGCAAGCGCAGCGTCCAGCGCCGTGATATTCGCATGAATGTCGCTTAGAATTAAAAAACGCATCGTTTATACGCAATCCGAAAACGCAACTCGGGCCGCAATCCGCACTCGTCATGATTATAGTCGAAATTCGCGGCCGCACGCGGAACGTCTCGGAAATCACCGAATCCACATGCAATCCCCGTAACTGTAAAAGCGGTATTCCGCCTGCACTGCGTGCCGGTACGCGCCCAGAATGAATTCACGGCCCGCGAACGCGCTGACCAGAATCAGCAGCGTGGACTCCGGCAAATGAAAATTGGTCAGCAGCTGATCGACCACGCGGAACTGGTGCCCCGGCTGGATGAAAATTCCAGCCTCGGCGGGACCCGGCTCCAGCAGGTCATTTCCGGCGGGGGCATCACCGCCGCGACGCAGCGCCGCCTTGGCGGCCGCATCTTCCAGGGCGCGCACGACCGTGGTGCCCACGGCCAGGATGGGCCGGGCATCGCGGCGGGCATTGCAGATGGCCGTTGCCGCCGCTTCGGGGATTTCGTAGCGTTCGGTATGAATTTTGTGCTGTTCGATCTGGTTCTCGTGAATCGGCTGAAACGTGCCGAGGCCCACGTCCAGGGTAATGGCCGCAACTTCGATCTTGCGCTGCCGTAGTTTTTCCAGAATGGCCGGTGAAAAATGCAGGCCGGCCGTGGGCGCCGCCACCGATCCCGGGTGATCCGCAAAAATGGTCTGGTAGCGCTCGCGATCCGCCAGGTCGTCACCACGCGCAATATAGGGAGGCAGCGGGATATGGCCCAGCCGCTCTATGGCCTGGGTCACGCCGCCCCTGGCCGTCAAACGGATCCGGCGCAAACCATACTCGCCCCGGCCAATCACTTCGGCGGAAAGTTCCCCGTCGCCAAAATCCACGCGCTCACCGACGCGAATTTTTTTTCCAGGCCGCACCAGAGCTTCCCATTCGTCCGGAGATATCTGCCGAGTGAGCAAGACCTCAATTTCCGAGGATAGAAATTCGCGCGCCGCGCGGCGATTGCGGCCGGGCGGCTCGGCGCGCAGGCCCTGGCGGCGCCCAAACAGCCGCGCGGGAATGACGCGTGCGTTGTTCACCACAAGCAATTCATCGCCGCGAAGTTTTTCCGGGAAAAAAGAAAATTGCGAATCCTCCCAGCTCTGGCTGGCGCGGTCCACCAGCAACATGCGGGAAGCATCCCGCCGATCGAGCGGGCGCTGAGCGATTCGGTCCGGAGGCAATTCGTAGCTGAAATCAGAAAGAAGCATGGTTGAGTGAGAGAACTATAGATCAACAGCGTAGGGGAGAGCAAACTGTGATTACAATCAATAATGTAAGTAGCTTATTTTAAGTAATTTATTTGGAAAATGGCGGGGCGAGAAAAATCTGTACATAGACTTGACATGTATACGCGCATATTATATGCTTCGTTTGCAGTTATGGTATCACAAATTTTCGCACAGAACAGAAGGAGGTCATCTACCGATGACAACGATTGCCAGATTTGAACCCTTTCGGGGAATCTCAGCACTGCACGATCAGGTCAACCGCATTTTTAACGAGACGGTTCGCAGTCAAGCCGACGAGTCCGCCCTGACCACCTGGGCCCCGGCGGTCGATATTTACGAAACGCCCAACGAACTGGTGGTGAAGGCCGATCTTCCCGACGTGAACGAAAAGGACATTGATGTCCGCGTCGAGAACAACTTGCTCACCCTGCGCGGGGAGCGTAAGTTTGAGAAGTCGGTCTCGGAGGATAACTACCTCCGCGTGGAGCGTACCTATGGCGCGTTCAGCCGGAGTTTTTCCTTGCCCAACACGGTGAATCCCGAGGCGATTCGCGCAGACTACAAAAACGGCGTGCTGACCGTGAACCTTCCCAAGCGCGAGGAATCCAAGCCGCGCCAGGTGAAGATCAACGTGAATGCATCCGCCAACGGGAAGTAGCTTTTCGGCTCCGCTTTCCGGCTGGTGACCGCGGGGCCGGCGGCAATCCGGCCCCGTTTTTTTCATTTGAAAAGAGGTAAAAGCCAATGATCCGCTTCGACAAACTCACACTCAAGGCGCAAGAAGCCGTTCAGTCGGCGCAGGACATCGCCGCGCGGCACGATCATCAGCAGATCGAGCCGCTGCATCTGTTGGGCGCGCTGGTCGCGCAGCACGATGGCATCGTGCCTCCGCTTCTCTCCCGCCTGGGCATTCGCCCGGAAATCCTGGCGGGGGAGATTGAGGAGCATCTCGGGCGCCTGCCAAAAGTGACGGGCGTGGCCCAGCAGGAACTGAGCCAGGCATCCAACAAAGTTCTGGAGGGCGCATTCGTCGAAGCGGAGCAATTCAAGGATGAGTATGTTTCGGCCGAGCACATCCTGCTGGCCATCGCCACGATTCGCAAGGACGCGGCCGCCGAACTTCTTGCCAAGCTTGGCGCCACGCGCGACGCCATCCTGCAGGCACTTACCTCGGTGCGCGGGAGCCACCGCGTGACCTCGCAGAATCCGGAAGCGACTTTCCGGGCGCTGGAACAATACGGCCGCGACCTGATCGAGCTGGCGCGGCGCGGCAAACTCGATCCCGTGATCGGCCGCGACGACGAAATCCGCCGCGTGATGCAGATTCTCGCGCGCCGCACGAAAAACAATCCTGTCCTGATCGGGGAGCCGGGCGTTGGCAAGACAGCCGTCGTCGAAGGCCTTGCGCAGCGCATCGTTGCCGGCGATGTGCCCGAGGTGCTGCGCCCCAAGCGCGTCGTCGCACTCGATCTTGCGGCGCTGGTGGCCGGAGCCAAGTACCGCGGCGAGTTCGAAGACCGCCTGAAAGCGGTGCTGCAGGAAATCACCGAATCCGATGGAAAAATCATTCTGTTCATCGACGAGTTGCACACCCTGGTGGGCGCGGGCGCAGCCGAAGGCTCGATGGACGCTTCCAACATGCTGAAGCCCGCGCTGGCCCGCGGCGAACTGCGCGCGATTGGGGCGACCACGCTCAACGAATATCGAAAATATATCGAAAAAGATCCCGCGCTGGAACGCCGCTTCCAGCCCGTGCTGATCGCCGAGCCTTCCGTCGAAGATACGATCGCAATTTTGCGCGGCTTGAAGGAACGCTACGAGCTGCACCACGGCGTGCGCATCCAGGACGCCGCCATTCTCGCCGCCGCCACGCTTTCCCACCGCTACATCACGGACCGTTTTCTCCCGGACAAGGCCATCGACCTGATCGACGAATCCGCCGCGAGCCTGCGCATGCAACTGGATTCCCTGCCCGTCGAAATCGATCAGATCGAGCGACGCATCCTGCACCTGGAAATCGAGCGCCAGGCGCTGCTGCATGAATCCGACGCCCATTCCAAAGAACGCCTGAAAGAGCTGGAAATGGAGCTGGCCGAACTGCGCGAGGAATCCAACAAGCAAAAGGCGCAATGGCAGGTGGAAAAAGACGCCGTCGGCAAGATTCGCAAGTTGAAGGAACAGATCGAGCAGCTCAAGGCGGAGGAACAGCGCCTGGAGCGCGCCGGAGACCTGGCGCGCGTCGCGGAAATCCGCTACGGAACGCTGGGAACGGCCGAGCGGGAGCTGGCCGCCGCGCAGAAAAATCTGCATGAACTGCAGAAGAACGGCGGCATGCTCAAGGAAGAAGTGGGCGAAGAGGACATCGCCAAGCTGGTGAGCAAGTGGACCGGAATTCCGGTCGGGCGCCTGCTGGAGGGCGAGGCCCAGAAGCTGGTGACCATGGAATCGCGCCTGCGCCAGCGCGTGATCGGGCAGGACTCCGCGCTCGAACGCGTCGCCAATTCCATTCGCCGCAATCGCGCCGGGCTTTCCGATCCCAACCGGCCCATCGGGTCGTTCATTTTTCTCGGGCCCACCGGCGTGGGAAAAACCGAGCTGGCCCGCGCCCTGGCGGAATTCCTGTTTGACAACGAGCGCGCCCTGATCCGGCTCGACATGTCCGAATATATGGAGAAGCATTCCGTCTCGCGCATGATCGGCGCGCCTCCCGGATACGTGGGCTACGAAGAGGGCGGCCAGCTCACCGAACAGGTGCGCCGCCATCCGTATTCGGTGGTGCTGTTCGATGAAATCGAAAAAGCGCACCCCGACGTGTTCAATGTGCTGCTGCAGATTCTGGAGGACGGCCGGTTAACCGACGGCAAGGGCCGCACCGTCGATTTCCGCAACGCCGTGCTGGTGATGACTTCGAATGTCGGCTCCACGGCGTTATTCGATCTGGCCGGCAGCGACCCGGAGCGCGCGCGCAAGGAAGCCATGGAAGCCCTACGGCAGGCGTTCCGGCCGGAATTCATCAACCGCATCGACGACATCGTGCTGTTCAATCCTCTCGCGCAGGAACAGCTCAACAAGATCGTGGATTTGGAACTGGCCAAGGTGATGCGCCTGCTCGCCGAACGAAACGTTCGAATCGAACTGACGCCCGCGGCTCGCGAGCGGCTGGTGCAGGAGGGTTACGATCCGGCATATGGCGCGCGGCCTTTGCGCCGCACCGTGCAGCGCCTGGTGCAGGATCCCCTGGCGATGCGCATCCTCGATGGCAGCGTCCTGCCGGGAGACCTGGTGCGCGTCGACATCGATCCGGAAACCGATTCGATGCGCTTTGTGCGCGCGGAAGAAAATGCCAAAAAGGAATCCGCGAAGCAGGCCGCGGCCACAGAATCGGCCGGGGCCGCGGCAAAATCCGCGCGGCGGCGTTGAGGTTCAGGCAGAGCAGCTTCGGCAGGTGCGACGCAAGTTGACGCACCCGGCGTAAGCTTCTAGACTGATTTCAGGAAGGCATAAGGTTAAGGTATTCAGGTCAAATAATTTATGCGAGCAATCAAAACCCTTTTTCTTTTGACAGCGTTAACGCTCCTGCTGGTTCTGGGCGGCCAAGCCATTGCCGGCGAGCGAGGCATGACGTTTGGACTCATCATGGCCGTGGTGATGAACGGCGTAGCCTATTTCTTTTCCGACAAGATCGCTCTGAAATCCAGCGGGGCGCAGCCGGTTTCTCGCGAGCAACTTCCGCGGCTGTACACGGTGATGGAACGGCTCAGCAGCAAGGCCCGCCTCCCCATGCCCAAGCTCTACGTGATTCCCCAACCCGCGCCAAACGCATTCGCGACGGGCCGCAATCCCGCGCACGCATCGGTGGCCGTGACCGCCGGCCTGATGGAATTGATGAACGATGACGAACTGGAAGGCGTGATCGCGCACGAGCTTTCGCACGTCCGCAATTACGACATTCTGATCACGTCCATTGCCGCCACGCTGGCTGGAGCGATTACCTGGATTGCGTCGATGGGCCGCTGGGCATTAATTTTCGGAGGCTTCGGCGGCTCACGCGACGATGAAGGCGGAGGGATTGCCGCGATCGCGATGCTGATTGTTGCGCCGCTGGCGGCCATGCTGATCCAGCTGGGAATTTCCCGCCAGCGCGAATTCGCCGCCGACGCATCCGGTGCGCGCATGGTAGGCCATCCCTACGGACTGATCAGCGCTCTGGAGAAGTTGGGCGCATACAACAAGCGCATTCCAATGGATGTCCCGCCGGCAACGGCTTCCCTGTTTATCGTGGCGCCGTTCAGCGCCCGGCAAGTGTTTGCCGGGATGTTCAGCACGCACCCCCCACTTACGGAGCGCATTGCCGTCCTGCGCAACATGACCATAACAAAATAAGCCCTTGCGGGCATGGCACTTGTTCAGGATATGGAAGCCGTTCGCCGGGCCAATCGGCCCAGCCGCTGGAATGTGAAAATTTATTCCCCGCAGATGGTAAGATTGGATTCCGGAAAGAAAAAAATGCTGTATTTACGCCCCCCACAAACGGGCCTCGTTCCACAGGGAATTTGTTAACACTATTATTATCTGTGATTTACAATATAAGGAAAAACAGCGGCGATTTGGCCGATTGCGTGCACTAAGACAATGTGCAAGGGCCTATAAACAGGGGGGCCAGCCATGGATATGCCATGCAAGGCGACAATTCGGTTGATTTGCGAGTATCTGGAAGGGCGTCTTGCCCCTGAGGTGGCCAGCGAAGTTCAGCGCCACATGTCCTGTTGCAAGAACTGCCGCAGCGTCTTTGAAGCCGCCTCGCTTACCCTCGAAGTCTATTTTGACCGCGAAATTGAATCCACAGACACGCGGGACACTCGGGTCGCCTGATTCGAACTCCTAAACGTGAATGCCGTGTTCCTGGTGTGTAATTTTGACCAGCTTGCGCCACTGAAAAACAAACCTCCTTTTTTCAATGCCTTCACTGTATATCTCTCTTAATCGGGTAACATTTACATACTAAATCCATGTCTGTCGATAGGCGGCTGCCAATAGGCTCGCGCGGCTGGGCTTTCATGAATTCATGCATGTCAGGGATTTCGGTCAAGTGCGGGTGAAATCGCGCTCATCCGGCTCTTCCGACCAGTGAACATCGTCGATCCACCAGCGGCCACCGGTGCGAATCAACGTGAAGTTCGCGCGATAATCATTGCCATCGTCGCTGTGAAGATAGATCTGCATCGTGACGTCCGGACCGTCGTTTGCCGGCACTCCCGCGCGCAGCACCTGCGCGTGGAACATGCGCCAGTGCGTGACGATCAACTGGTGCCAGATGACAAAGGGAACCTGTCCGCGGTAGCGTTCGGAAAACATATTGTACGCGGGGAGCAGCTCTCCCTGGTTCAGCGCGCGCAACTGCGCGCGAACAATTTCCTGCGGGCCCGAGGAAAAAATGCCGAAGGGCGTATCGACACGAACCAAAACCCACTCGGTCAACGTGAATGCGGCCAGGGTCAGCGCAAGCAGCAGAAAAATATTGTGCCGGAAATTGCGTCTCCATGCCGCCGCGCCGCTCGGCGTAATCACCAAGGCGGTGTCAACAAACGCAGGCTCGCTCGCCGGAGCCAATTCCGCCGACTCTTCGGCAACGGGCTGCGAATCCTGAACCTGGGCGGGCGGGTTGTCAGAGTTCACCGTCTGCTCGGGGGGGCGTGCTTCGGGATGATTTAGCGGGTCTTCCATACAAACCTCTGGAGCAGCGGGGGAGGCGCCTCAAGCCTACTTAACGATTCTTCCACTGCGGCTTGCGTTTTTCAAGTAGGGCGCGCAGGCCTTCCTGTGAATCCTCGAGGCGGTAGAGTTCATTCAGGAAAATATTCATCGAATTGCGTAAGGCTTCGCGCAGAGGCATACCCATTCCGCCCAGCACGGCTTTCTTGGCCATGCCCAGGACGGCGCCGGATTGGGCCGTGATTTTGCCGATGAGTTCGTTCACGGCGACCTGCAGTTGCGCTTCCGGAACCAGGCGATTGACCAGGCCAAGTTCGCGCGCGCGTTCCGCGGTAATGGCTTCGCCGGTCAGCACCAGTTCGAGTGCGCGTTTTGGACCGATGATATAAGGAAACATCGTGGAAGCCAGCGGCGGGAATACCCCAATCGTGATTTCCGGCAGCGCGAATCGCGCGCGCGGCGTGGCCACTACCAGATCGCCGTAGGCGATCAGCTCCGCGCCCCCGCCAATCGCCGGGCCATCCACAATCACCAGGACAGGTTGCGGAGCTTCGACCATGGCGATGCACGCAGAGTGAAACGCGTCCAGCATGGGAAACGCGCGCGCCGCAGTGTATTCGCCAACGTCCACCCCTCCGGAAAATACTTTTCCGGCAGCGTCGAGAGCGATCAGCTTCACCGAGGGGTCTTCCGCGATCAACCCGATGCCGTCGGCAAGCTCGCGCAGCATCGTTTCATTCAACAGATTGTGTTCCGGGCGGTGCAGGGTGAGCCGCGCGACGGCGCCCTCCACGCGGTAACGGATGAATTCGAACTGCTCCGGGTTCCGCCGAGGCGCGCTGGCGTACACTTCCTCGGGCTGGACTTCGTCTGCCATTTTCGTCTCCGTCAAATGCTAGCACATGTGAGGGAAGTTGAAAGTTGTTAGTCGAAAGTGAACCGCCAAAATGCCAATCACCGGATATAAAGCGCGTGAAATGGCCGGAAATACAGGCCAGGACAGGCCCGTCACCCGGCATCGCCGTCCTTCACTTACGCGACGGTTTGGCGTATGATCCACGGCAAAATTGCAATGCGTTGCGCGGATTCGCTGCGCCGCAGGACGGAGCGGCGGGCGCGGAGAATCTCCGCACCAGAGGCACGAGTTTCCGGCGTCAAGGTTTTTCGATTTTTCCTGATTGTTTAGGAGGCATCCATGCCCGTTTCTCGAACTCTCTCTCGTACCTGGCTGCTTGCGTTGGGGGTAGCGCTGGTCATTTCGCTCGGGTCGGCTAAAGCCAACGACCTGAATCCGAAAACCCTGATCTACAAATTGCCGAACCAGATCCAATGGAAGGACGGCCCCAGTGGCGCGAGCGAGGCGGTTCTCCACGGAGACCTGGCCAAACCGGGGCTATACATTGTTCTGGTAAAATGGCACGCGCACCACATGAGCCATCCGCACTTCCACCCGAACGACCGGTATATCACCGTGCTGTCCGGGACCTGGTGGGTGGGCACGGGCAGGAAATTTGATCCGGACAAAACGGTTCCCATGCCTGCCGGCAGCTTTGTCACCCATTTTGCCAGGCAAGTGCACTACGATGGCGCAAAGGATGGCGACACAGTTCTGGAAATCGTCGGGGAAGGCCCTGCGACCGCCACTCCCGCCGAACAGAAGTAGCACCGGTTCAGCATCCGACGGCAACGGGACGAGGCGGCAGGGGTGGGCGGCAGAAAAGCGATTGCCCAACCGGGCAATCGGGACCGCTACATGCCGCACCTCGCCGCTTGACCTTTCCCCGGCCTGCCGTCAGTATTTAACCCTTATGGCATGGTTCAAGAGAGAGAAAAAGAGGATCGACCAGCCCACGCCGCCCGACGAGCGCCGCGTGAAGACCGAAGGGCTGTGGACCAAGTGCGAAAACTGCCGCACCACGGTTTGGAAAAAGGATCTGGAAGCCAACTGGCGCGTCTGCCCGAAGTGCCAGCACCATTTCCGGCTCAATGCGGCGCAGCGGTTGGCGCTGCTGCTGGATTCGCGCTGGGTGGAATACGACACCGAGCTGGCATCGAATGACCCGCTGCACTTTACCGACACCAAGCCCTATGCGGCGCGCCTGAAAGACGCCCGCAAAAAATTAAAGATGTCCGACGCGGTGATCACGGCGGAAGGTTTGCTCGCCGGGCGCCCGGTCATCTGCTGTTCGATGGAATTCAACTTTATCGGCGGGTCGATGGGCGCGGTGGTGGGGGAGAAAGTGACGCGCGCCATCGAAGCGGCCATCGCCAAAAAATTGCCTTTAGTGATTGTTTCCTGTTCGGGCGGCGCGCGCATGATGGAGGGCACGATCAGCCTGATGCAGTTGGCCAAGGTATCGGCCGCGCTGGCGCGGCTCGATGAGGTTCGCCTGCCCTTTATTTCGGTTTTGACCGACCCGACCACCGGCGGCGTCACGGCGAGCTACGCCATGCTGGGCGACATCAACATTGCCGAACCCGGCGCGCTAATCGGCTTTGCCGGGCCCCGCGTGATCGAACAGACCATGCGGCAGAAGCTGCCGAAGGGATTTCAGACGTCGGAGTTTCTGCTCGAGCATGGTTTTCTGGACGCGGTGATTCATCGCAAGGAATTGAAGACCTATATTTCTTCCGCATTGGATTTTTTCCTGGCCTAGCCGCATGACTTACGAAGAATCGGTTCGCTATCTGCTCCACCTGGGACGGGAACTCGCCTCGCCGCAACAGGCCAACGCGCGAAAGTTCGATCTCGCGGGCATCACCACGCTTTGCGAACACCTGGGACAGCCGCAGCGCGCGTTTGAATCCGTGCACATCGCCGGAACCAACGGCAAGGGTTCCACCGCCGCGATGATCGAATCCATCCTGCGCGCCGCGGGCCTGCGCACGGGCCTGTACACCTCGCCACACCTGGAGCGCATCAATGAGCGCATCCGCATCGACGGCCGGGAAATTTCCGACGCGGATTTCGCCGCCGCGTTCACGCGCATCCAAAAAGCCATTGAGGAATTGCTGGCCGCCGGACGCCTGGCCGCACATCCCACATATTTCGAATGCATGACCGCCGCCGCGTTCGATACCTTCGCGCGGTCCGGCGTGCAATTCGCCGTCTGCGAAACGGGCATGGGCGGGCGGCTGGACGCCACGAATATTCTGGTGCCCGAAGTTGCCGTGATCACCCAGATTGATTTCGACCACGAAAATTATCTCGGCCACTCGATCGAGGAAATCGCCACGGAGAAGGCGGGCATCATCAAGCCGGGCGCGCGCGTGGTCAGCGCCGCCGAGCACCTGATCGCGCGCGTCGCCGTCCGCCGCCGCGTGGCGCAGGTGGGCGCATTTCTGGTGGAAATTGAAAACGCCTTCCAGCTGGAGAATGTCGCCTGGCAGGACGGCTGCTTTTCATTTACTGCGATTGCCACCGATTCGGAAACGCGCATCCCCATCGCCCTGCCGCTTGCCGGGCGCTTTCAGGTTCGCAATGCGCTCACCGCCATTGCCGCGGCGCGCCTGCTGGCCGAGCGCGGCGCGCCCATCGAGGACAGCGACATCTCCCGCGGCATCGCCGCGACATCGTGGCCCGGCCGCCTGGAACGCATTGCCCAACGGCCCGACATTTACATGGACGGCACGCACAACCCCGCCGGCGCGCGCGAAATTGCCGTGTTTTGGGACGCGTTTCTCCCGGGACGAAAGATTTTTCTGATCTACGGGGCCATGCGCGATAAAGCCGTCGACGAAATCGCCGGCCTGCTTTTTCCGCGCGCCGCGGCCGTGATTCTCACCGCCCCGTCGCAGCCGCGCTCCATCTCTGCTTCCACCCTGGCGAACATGGCCGGCCATCATGCCCGGCAACTGGAAGTGATTCCCGATCCGGCTCAGGCACTGCAGCGCGCCCTGGAACTGGCCTCTCCCGAAGACGTGATTTTCGTCACCGGGTCGCTGTTTCTGGTCGGCGATCTGCGCAAATACTGGATGTCCCGGGCCGGGGAATAACGGGGGACCAAGCGGATCGTAATCCTCGCGCGTGCAACAACGGCCCGGTGCCCGGAAAGCGGAAAAGCGTTCCGGCCGGCGCGCGTTATTTCCCGGCCACCATCGGGGCTTTGCGCGCGTCTAACGGGAACTGGGAGCGCGGCCACGTTCGGGCGCGGTCCAGCATCCAAGAAGTCTTAAGGACATGGTCGCCGCCCCCGGGCCTCAGTGAACACACGGCAGGATTGCGCGCGTTGAGATTCTCAAGGCATAGGCATACACTTTGACCTTATTCGATATTCTATAATTGATGAATTCTTGTCTGGAAGACTGGAGCGGTTCCTTGAAGACAATCACTCTTGCAACCCTGGTCCTGTTTTTATCCATGAACGCGATGGCCGCGGATGAACCTGCGCGCGCCCCTGCCCCCGCGCCGTCGGCGCAACAGGTGGCACAGGTCGCGCCTTCACCGGTCCTGGCGACAATGGACAAGGAACTTGACCGCGAGATGCCCATCCTTTCGAAAGCCTCTCCGCCGGCCTACTTCATCAGCTACACGTTGACGTCCACGGACCGCACGCAGGTCATGGGTTCGAACGGGGCGCTGCTCTCCAGCGACGATAATCTTTCCCACTGGCTCGAAACACAAGTGCGGGTGGGCAGCTATGAGCTGGACAATACGCACAAGGTGGGCAATGCCCCCGCCAGCGGGAGCAGCGATGCCACCGCCGTCCCCGTGGACAACGCTCCCGAAGTGCTGCGCCGCGCCATGTGGAAGGAAACGGACGAGCAGTACCGGGCAGCCTCGGAAGCCCTGATCAAGATCAGTACGAGCAAGGAAGTGCAGTCACAAAACACAGAAGACCAGGCGCCGGATTTTTCCCGGGAGCCGCCGCACGTGTTTTATGGCCCGGAAGTTTCCATCCACGTGGACCGCAAGCCCTGGGAAGCGAAGGTGCGCCTGTACACGGCCGCATTTCGCGCATCGCCGCAGATTCTGAATTCCATCGTGACATTCAGCGCGCAAGCGGTAAACCAGTACCAGGTCAACTCCGAGGGCACTCGCCTGCAGTTCGGCCTGATCCACTACCGGCTGGAACTGTATATCCAGGGCAAAGCCCCGGACGGAATGAATATCGACCGCTATTACAATTATGACTGGAACAACCCGGCCAACGCGCCGGACGACAAAACGGTGCTGGCCGAAGGGCAAGTGCTGCGCAAGCAGCTGGAAGGCCTGGTGGCCGCGCCTCTGGTCGAGCCGTTCGCGGGCCCCGCCCTTCTTACCGGCCGCGCCGCAGCTGTTTTCTTCCACGAAGTATTCGGACACAGGGACGAAGGCTTCCGCCAGAAGGACATCACCGAAGGACAGACGTTCGCCCAAAAAGTCGGCCAGCTGATTCTTCCGAAGTTCATTTCGATTTACGACGACCCCACCAAAAAGACTCTGGGCAATGACATGCTGCTGGGGTATTACCCGTTCGATGACGAAGGCATACCGGCGCAGCGCGTTACGCTGGTGGATCACGGCGTGTTGCGGAATTTCGAGATGTCGCGGCAGCCGCTGAATGGGTTTCCGCATTCCAACGGCCACGGGCGGCGCCAGATCGGCGCGCAGCCGATTTCGCGGCAGGGGAACCTGATCATCCGGAGCAGCGTTTCGGTGTCCAACGCCGAGCTGCGCAGGAAACTGATCGCGGAAATCAAGCGCCAGGGAAAACCGTTTGGCCTGCTGATCGACGATATCGCCGGGGGATTCACGTTCACCGGGCGCGGCCAGCCGCAGGCTTTCCAAGTGCAACCCCTGGTCGTCTATAAGGTGTTTGCGGATGGGCGCCCGGATCAGCTGGTTCGCGGCGTGGACATTGTGGGCACGCCGCTGGTTTCGCTCACCAAGATTCTTGCCACTGGCAACACGGAGGAAGTGTTCAACGGCTACTGCGGCGCCGAATCGGGTTCGGTGCCGGTCGCCGCGGTTTCTCCCGCCATCCTGATTTCCGAGATGGAAGTGCAAAAGAAGCAAAGTTCGACGGACAAACCGCCGATTCTGCCGCCGCCCGCGCATGACCCGAAGGGAGTGCGTCCATGAGCCGCACAGAAAACAGTTGGATGAAGCATATTCATTTCAAATCTCATTTCAAAACTTTTGTCGTGGCGGCCGTTCTCCCCGCATTGCTGCTCGCACTGTTTCCCGCCGAGCCGACGTCCGCGGCGACGCCCGCGCGTCCGACGGCGACATTGGCGCAGCCGCAGCAAACCTCCCGCACCGCCGCCGCGGATTCCGACCATACACTCGCCGCCATGCAGGACGAACTCGATCGCTCCCGCGCGCGCCTGGAACTAAAAATTCCGGACAAGACGGAACCCGCGCGCCCGTACTTTATTCAATACCGGGTGCTCGATGTCGATGTCCGCACGATTGTCGCCGAATTCGGGGCTCTGGTTTCCTCGACGACAGGGCGCAATCGCATCATGAGCGTGGATGTGCGTGTCGGAAACTACAATCTCGACAATTCGAATTTCATAACCGACGACGGCTTCAGCGGCTTCCTCGGCTCGACCGGCTCAGTGGGGATCGATCGCGACTACAATTCGCTGCGGCAGGACCTCTGGCTCGCCACCGACCAGGCCTTCAAGGCCGCCGTCGAAAACCTTTCCAAGAAACAGGCGTTCATGTCGCGCCTGGCCAACGCGCCCAGCATTCCGGATTTTTCCCCGGCGCCGCCAACCGTGGATGTGCAACCCCTGCGCGATCCCGACTGGACCACGCGCAAATGGGAGCAGGAAGCCCGGGAGGTTTCCTCGGCCTTGCGCGCCTTCCCGCAGCTGTACGGCTCGCGCGTCACCTACCGGCTCATCTACACAACCAGCTATATTCTCAACACAGATGGCACGAAGATTCGCGCGAACCGCAGCCTGGCAGCGATCGAAGCGAGCATGGAAACCGAAGCCAACGACGGGATGCCGCTGCACAATTTCGTCGCCATCTACCGCCACCGTCCGGACGAACTGCCTGCGGCGGATGCGGTGAAAAAAGATCTCGAAAAGGCCGGCGAGCAGCTGGTCGCGCTTCGCAACGCCCCTCCCGCGAAAGATTTCGAAGGGCCCGTGCTGTTTGAAGCCCCGGCGGCAGGATCGCTGCTGGCGCAGACGCTTGAGCCTTCCCTGTCCGGAGCGCGCGGACCGCTGGCCATGCAATCGGCCTTCGACCAATTGATGGACCGGCTGGGCGGCCGCAGCGAGTGGACCGGCAAGCTGGGCATGCGCGTCCTGCCCAACACCGTTTCCCTAGTGGACGATCCCACCATGAAACAGTTTGATGGACAAGACCTGCTCGGCTCCTACGCCGTCGATCAGGAAGGGGTGAAAGCGCAGCGCGTGAATCTGGTTCAGAACGGCCTGCTGCTGAATTTCCTGATGTCCCGGCGCCCAGGCCCCGATCTGGTGCAATCCAATGGTCACGGCCGCGCCGCGTATCTGGGCACGCCGCGCCCGATGATCGGCAATCTGTTTTTTACGTCCACGGCCGGTGTTTCCCCGGACGAGCTGAAAAAGAAATTTTTGGATGCCTGCAAGCAGAATGGGAACAAGTGGTGCCTCATCGTCCGGGAGATGGATAATCCCGTCCTGGGCGTGCGCGAGCAGGACGATCTATCCGAACTCGTGATGGGTGCAGCGTCGGGAGCCGCCACCGGCGACCGCCTGCCTCTGCTGGTGTACCGCGTCAACGCCGAGGACGGGCAGGAAACCCTGATTCGCGGCGCGCGGCTCACCGGGCTTACCGTGCGCGCCATGCGCAACATCTACGGCATCGGCAACGACGCCACAACGTTCAATTTCATGCAGAACCAGCAGGCTGGATTTGCCGGGACGGCGCTGGCCGCATTTGGCTCGGCTTCTTCCGGCGTCCCCGCTTCGGTGATCGCGCCATCGCTGCTGTTCGACGACGTGGAGGTTCACGGCGCACGCAGCGAGCCGGAACGCTTGCCGCTGGTTCCTCCTCCACCGCTCAATTGAGCAAGCCGACCAAGCAAGCAAGATGAGGAAAAAGGTGCGCGCGGCGTGTGACCGGGAAATCGGGTCATCCGCTTCACGCCACCGGATTCTGATTGCCAAATGAGCAATCCCCTGTAGGCGCAATCCTTCCCGCGCCATCGTATAATCCATTCGAGGATTCCCCATCAAACGTTCTCCCAGTTCGGTCAAACAGATGGCGGCGCTCGGGTCGGTTGGCTCGGCGCTGATTCTTGTTTCGCTGAAGGTGTTTCTGGCCGTCGCCACCGGAAGCCTGGGCATCCTCTCGGAAGCCCTGCATTCGGGACTGGACCTGGTTGCGGCCATCCTGACGTGGTTTTCGGTGCGGGTTTCTGACCGCCCGGCCGATTCCGGACACACGTACGGCCACGGCAAAATCGAAAGTTTTTCCGCGTTCGTTGAGACGGGGCTTCTGCTGGCCACTTCGGTGTACATCATCGTGGAAGCCTTTGTTCGCCTGTTGTACAAGCAAGTGCATCTGGAACCGAGCGCCCTGGCCATCCTGATTCTCGGCCTGGCAATGGGCATTGACCTGATCCGCTCGCGCGCACTGGCCCGCGTCGCGCGGCAATATCCCAGCGAAGCGCTGGAAGCGGACGCGCTGCATTTCTCCACCGATGTCTGGAGCACGTTCGTTGTGATTCTGGGCATGATGGCCGTGTGGGCGGGCCAGTATTGGAGCATCGCTTGGCTGCAGGACGCCGATCCCATCGCCGCGCTGGTGGTCGCCGCCATCGTGATCTGGATCGGATCGCGGCTGGGTAAGCGCACCATGGACGCCTTGCTCGATGTCGCGCCCGCCGGCTTGCAGAAGCGCGTCACCGAAGCGGTGGAGGGACTGGAAGGCGTGCTATCCATCGAGCGCGTTCGCGTGCGGCGCGCGGGGAACCAGCACTTCGTGGACGTCACCATCAGCGTACCGCGGTCCGCAAGCTTTGAGCAGGTGCACGCCATCTCGGATGCGGTGGAACAACGCGTCGGCCAGATTGTTCCGGCGGACGTGATGGTGCACATGGAGCCGCGCGCGGTCGCCGGAGAGCACCTGTTCGACGCCATCCGGGCCATTGCCGCGCGGCGCGGCCTTGCCATTCACGAAATTTCCGCCGACCAGCTCGACGGTCGGCTGTTCATCGAACTGCACCTGGAAGTACCCGAGCAACTGAGCCTGCGGGACGCACATTACCGCGCCACCGGTCTGGAAGAAGAAATCCGCACACTGTCCAGCATGGCCGCGTCGTCCAACCGCACCGAACCCACGGTGAATATTCACATCGAGCCTCTGGGCACGCACATCGCATCCGTCGATGGCCAACGCGGCGAGATGACGGGCCTCGCCCGCGCCATCGGGGATTACATCAACACGCTGCCGCGCGAATATCACGAACTGGTGGATTGCCACGACGTTCACGTGCGCCAGGTCGAGCACAAAATCCTGGCGTCTTGCCACTGCGCCATGGATGGCAGCCTCCCCATTACGCAAATCCACGACGTTACGGCCGCATTGGAAGACCGCGTGAAAGAACATTTTTCGCAGGTGGCTCGCGTCACCATTCATCCGGAGCCGGTCGAAGATCGCTGATGCCCGATGAATGGTGACGCGAGACCAAAAAGACAAACCGGGGAAATGCTAAACGGATTTTCTTTGACGCATCCCGGCAAAAAGCAGCGCGGCCAATGCCAGAACTGCGGGATAGCAGGAGACCACGTACCGCGGCTCGGGCGCTTCCACCGTCGTCAAAAAAGCCGTGCGGACAACGAGGTAAACCAGCAGCAGAGATACGCCCCAGAGATTGGGCCCATCCGGCGCATTCGCACTGCCTCCGGCTTTCCCGATTCTTGACCGCCACGCAACCCAGATCCCGCCCAGCGCCAATGCAACGTACAGATAGCCCAACACGGCAAACCCGGCGGTCGTCAGCACATCCGCCGGGGAATCGCTCCATTGAGCGGCGAGGGGCCACAGCTTGCCGTCCACGGGCAACAATTCTGTGCGCGGCGTAAACCAGATTGTGAGGGCGCGTTGGAACGGAACCCACACATAGGTGCGCAGCGGATGCCGGCGCGTTCTTTCCGTCGCAATTTCGGCGAATTTCTGGTCCAATTCCGGTGAAATATCCAGATCCGGGCTGGCATTGTATTGATTGAACAAAGCGGCGACGCGCGCTTTTTCCCCGGGCGAATCAAACGCCGTGGAGGGAAGATCATCCAGTTGCACGCGTTCCTCGCCTATTTTCCACACGGAAAGATAAATATCGCGGTAGTGTTCCAGCCAGGTGCGCGTCCAGGCGTAATAGCCGACGGGCGCGTATTCACTGGGCAGCGTTGCGTTTCGCGGACTAAGGATTTGCGCTTCGTGCAGGGTTACGAAATTGCGCACCGCCCACGGCGCCAGTGGGAGCAGAAACACGCCCAAACAGGCCGCGCCAAGCAATGCCAGCTTGCGGAATTTTAAAAGTCTCCACCATCGAATCGCATAAATCAGCGCCGGGGCTACCAGCAACAGGGGCATTTCCGGACGCACCAGAGTCGCCATGCCCGTCAGAAACGCTCCGAGCAGGGCATAGGCAAACGAGGTTGGCGATCCATCTTTTCCCCGGAACCCATGTTCGAAGTTGTTCTGCCTGAGCCCCAGAACAAAACAGGCCAGCGCGGCTGTGGCCAGGAATGTGGCCAGGGTCTCGGGCAGCACAACGGCGGCGTAATTCGCTACAAATGGGCAGGTTACGGCGAGCCAGCACCCCGCAATCCATGCGCGGCGACGCGCCCGGATGGGAGCTAGCCCCGCAGCGAGCGCAGCGGTCAAAAAACAGGTACAAAGATCGAGCAGGACCTGAGACAACGAAATGGCCCGCAGGGAGCGTCCAAGTATTATTGCCACACCGGCCAGAAAGGCCGGATAGCCAGGCATTCGGATATCCACCGGAACGAGGGAACGGTAAAGCCCTAGACCATAAACATGATGATCGACCCAGTTGCGGGCGAGCTGCTGGTACATCCCGCTATCACCGGCGGAAGCTGGGAACCGAAACACAAATAATAGGCGCAGCGCCAGGCCTGCCATGGCCGCCAAGAACGCATGCACGTAAAGCATCGTGACGCCGGCGCGCCGAGCGGATATCATCGGAGTTCCCTGGCCTGGCTGTGGTGCGGTAGATTGTGCGGTCATTGAAGGCGTTTCGGCGGACGGCTAACTCGAAATAAGTACATGAAGTCACGCAAGCCCATATTTTACGATGAACAGCGCCGCCGGTGGCGGCGAACCAGCCGCGTCCTGGAAATCTGCGGAGCCATTTTCACGCTTCTGGTGATCATTTTTTTTATCAGCGTTCTGGTCAATCCGCATTTGCCCGAGCCGTTGCTTCCCACCAACCGCAGCGCGCTTCATGCGATCCGGAAAAAGGTTCGACCCAAGATTACGCTAAAACGGCGCGGGCGGCACGCGCGGGTTGAGGCGCTGGGGCAGATGCCGGACACCTATGATCCGTTGCGGGCGGCATTTTACGTCAGCTGGGACCCCTCGTCGCTGGCGGCGCTGCAGCAGCATTATCGGAGTATCGATGTGCTCATTCCCGAGCGCCTCCACTCCATTACGGCAACCGGCCGTATGGACATCGAGGCCGACCCGAAACTCGCGGCGTGGCAGCAATCGCTGCAGCAAACTTCAAACATCGAAATTCCCACGATGCCGTTGATGAATAATTCCGACGGCACCAACTGGCTCACCGACGAAATGGCGGCCATGCTGAAAAACCCCGCGGCACGCCAGCATCTGGCGCAGCAGGCGGTTCAATACATCGCGCAGCACCACTATGCCGGGCTGGTCGTCGACTTTGAGGAAGTTCCCGGGAAAAGCCAGAAAGATTTCACGCAGTTCATCGCCGAACTGGCCGCCGATCTGCACAACGAGAACCTGAAGCTCATGGTCTGCCTTCCGGCGGCCGACTGGGCGTACAACTACGCCGCAATCGGCAAAACTTCCGACGCCATCATCCTGATGAATTACGACCAGCACTGGCTGACCTCGGCGCCGGGCCCCATCGCCGCGCAAGACTGGTTCGTCAGGAACATCGAGACCATCACGAAGCTGGTGCCGCCGCAAAAGCTCATGATGGGAATCGCCAACTACGCCTATGACTGGCCGCTCAACAGGGGCAGGAAAACGCACGAACAGACGCGGGCGGAAAGTTTTCAGGAATCCGTCGTGGCCTCCACGGAATCGGATGCGCAGGTGGAATTCGATCCGGATTCGCTCAACCCGCATTACTCCTATTCGGACGAGCACAACATCACACACCAGGTCTGGATGCTCGACGGGGTGACCGCCTACAACGAATTGCGCGCCGCCGAACGGTTCGGCGTGCAAGGCACCGCGCTCTGGCGGCTCGGCTCTGAGGATCCGTCCCTCTGGCCGATCTGGGATGTCACTCGCCCGGACGACGCCGCGCGGGCAAAGCTGGAGATCATGCCCCCCGGATACGACCTGATCCTCGAAGGAAATGGGGACATCTGGAAATTCTCCAACACACCGAAGAAAGGCAGCCGCACGATTCGTTTCGACCCTTCCACCAGCAACATCGTGGACGAGAATTACAAGGTTGTTCCGACGTCCTATCGTATTTTCCAGATGGGGGCGGCGCCGCACAAAATCGCGATAAGCTTTGACGACGGCCCCGACCGTGAGTTCACGCCGCAGATTCTCAGCATTTTAAACGAGAAAAAAGCCCCGGCGACTTTTTTCGTAATTGGCAGCAACGCCAATCAGGCGCTGGGCCTAATCCGCCAGGAGTACGCCGACGGGGACGAAATCGGCAACCACACCTACACGCATCCGCGCTGGAACGAAATCTCGCGCACGCAGATAGATGTGGAGCTGAACCTAACCGAACGCCTGCTGAACAGCACGCTGGGGGTGAAGACGCTGCTGTTTCGCCCGCCTTACGGCATCGATCATCAGCCTGAAACCGCGGATGAAGTCGCGCAACTGCCCATTGCGCAATCCATGGGTTACCTGATCGTTGGTTCGCGAATCGATCCGCATGATTGGGGTGAACCGGGAGGCATTCCGCCCGCACCGGCGCCCGTGATCGTGCAGCGCGTGCTCGATCAGGCGCGTTCGGGTAGCGGCAACATCGTGCTGCTGCACGATGGCGGCGGAGACCGCTCGCACACCGTGGCGGCGTTGCCGCACATTATCGACGGCTTGCGGGCGGCGGGATTCAAGCTTGTTCTCGTGTCGGAACTGGTCGGGCAAACGCGAGCGCAGCTCATGCCTCCGCTGTCGTTTCGCGAGCGCCTGCTGGCGGGCGCCGACGGGCTGATTTTCACGCTGTACGAGTGGTCCCGGCTGAGTGTCGCTTTCATATTTCTTCTGGGCATCGGACTGGTAAGCTGCCGCGCGATCGTCGTGGGCGTGCTGGCGATCATTGAAAAGTTTCGCCCCGCTCCCGCCGATCACCCGGAATTTCAGCCTCTGGTGAGCGTGCTCATTCCCGCGTACAACGAACTGGGTGCCATCACCTACACGGTGAATTCCGTGCTCGAATCCGATTATCCGAAGTTGGAAGTGATCGTCGTCGATGACGGATCCACCGACGGCACCGCAGACCTTCTGGATGAACAGTTCGGGCGCAATCCCTCCGTGCGCGTGATTCATCAACCCAACCACGGAAAACCCACGGCGCTTTCGCATGGCCTGGCCGAAGCCTCCAGCAGCATCATCGTGACCATCGATGCGGACACGGCCATCGAGCCCTCCGCCATCAGAAAACTTGTCCGGCACTTCGCCAATCCCAAGGTCGGCGCCGTCGCCGGAAACGTGAAAGTGGGAAACCGGGTCAGCTGGCTGACCCGCTGGCAGGCGCTGGAATACGTGACCAGCCAGAATCTGGAAAAGCGCGCCTTCGATCTGCTGAATTGCATTCCCGTGGTTCCCGGAGCGCTCAGCGCCTGGCGAGCCGAAGCT
>Ga0307374_10002250_pt1 | contig 34593 bp, 30 predicted proteins | sample OX3MG_FD_202532 | JGI IMG/M metagenome (GOLD analysis project Ga0307374, IMG submission 202532) | Soil microbial communities from Risofladan, Vaasa, Finland - OX-3 | ecosystem: Environmental > Terrestrial > Soil > Coastal area > Acid sulfate soil | place: Finland: Risofladan, Vaasa | collected... | reverse complement strand
CCGGAAGACCGAGTGCCCGGCAGGCCGCCTTGGCCGGCACAGGGTTCGGGTGGGTGTCGCTCGATTCGAATTCATAGGACTCCATCAACCGGGCGTTCAACGAGCGCGCCGTCTCGACCTCGCCCTTGGCGAAGGCACTCACCATCTGTCCCAACTCGAGACCGGCCCAGTGGCTGGCCACGCTGACCAGGCCGACGGCGCCGATGGCCAGGAAGGCCAGGGCCAGGTTGTCGTCGCCGCAGTAGACCTCGAAGCCGTCGGGGGCTTCAGCCACCAGCCGGGCCGCACCCGGTACGTCACCCGCCGCGTCCTTCACCCCCACGATGTTGGGGACCGCACGCGCCAGCCGGAGCATGGTCTCGTGGGCGATCTTGCGTCCGGCCCGGATGGGGATGTCGTAGAGCAACACCGGCAACGGGGTGCTGTCGGCCACGGCGGCGAAGTGATCGGCCAGCCCGTGCTGCGAGGGCCGGCTGTAGTAGGGGGTCACGACGAGAACGCCGTCGACCCCGGCCTCGGTCGCCACCTCCGTCAGATGGATGGAGTCCCGGGTGTCGTTGGTCCCCGTCCCGGCGATGACGGGGACGTTGACGGCCCCGGCCACCGCCCGCCACAGCACCGCCAGTTCGGCTTCGGACAGCACGGGCGCCTCGCCCGTGGTGCCGGCCACCACCAGGGCGTCGCTCCCGTGAGCCGTCAACCAACGGGCCAGCGTCACGGCACCCTCGATGTCGAGGGTGCCGGAATCGTCGAACGGGGTGACCATGGCGGTCACCACTGCGCCGAAGCGACCGGCTCCTGGTATCGATGCCACGCCGTCAGGTTAGTACCGGTCCGGCGGGCCTGAGGCGAGGCTCATGGACAGCGGCGATTTGACCGGGGGCGGGGGGCGACGATCAGGCGACGGCCTCAGTCCCGGTGGCCTGCATCGTCTCGTACTCCTCGCCCGTGTCGGCCCAGTCCTCGAAGGCGATGGCGCCCATCTCGGTGAACTTCGTCCTGAGCCAACCGTCAGCGGCGTCGAGGAGACCCAGCTTCTTGCAGTTGGGGACGATCTTCGAGAAGAGCAGGGTCTGGAAGGTCTGCCGCTCAGGGACCTGCAAGAGCAAGGGGACGATCTCCTTCGGATTGGCACCCATCCGGTCCCAGACCTCCTGCTGGAGGAAGCGGTCACGCATGCGGATGGCCGCCTCGAAGGCGAACTCCTGACGCTCCCGGATCTCGGCCGCCGAGAGCTCGGCGTAGTACTCCTGGAGGCTGAGCACCCCGAAGGCCACATGGCGCGATTCGTCGGACATCACGTAGCGCAGCAGTTGCTTGAGCAGCGGCTCCGTCGTCATCTGGTGCATGAAACCGAAGGCGGCCAGGGCCAGGCCCTCGACCATGATCTGCATGCCCAGGTAGGTCATGTCCCAGCGCTTGTCGGCGATGATCTCGTCGAGCAGCATCCGCAGATGCGCGTTGATCGGGTAGTGGCCGGACAATTTGTCGTCCAGGTACTTGGAAAAGACCTCAACGTGCCGGGCCTCGTCGACCACCTGGGTCGCCGCGTAGTACTTGGCGTCGATCCAGGGAACGGACTCCACGATCTTGGCCGTGCACACGAGCGCACCCTGCTCGCCGTGCATGAATTGCGACAGCGTCCAGTTCTGGCTCTCCACCCCGAACTGCAACCACTCCTTGTCGCCCCAACGGGCGATACTGGTCCCGGACACGTCGATGCCCTCGTGGAAACCGCCGTTGGCCACGGCGTTGGCCGCCACCACCTTCTCCTGGTCCACATCGATCTCCCAGGGGAGGTCGGTCTGACCGTTCCACTGCGCCTTCTTGGCCTTCTCGTAGAGCTTGTCGAGCTTCGGCCTCTTACCCTTCTCGTAGTCCCAGGTAAAAACGGTGTCGTAGACGGAGTGCACCGAGTGCAGGCGCTCGTCGCTGTCGGTGTTGACCACCGACATGATGGCCTCGAGGTCGTTGATCTCCTCTCGACCAATGATGTCGATTGTCGGCCGCATCTGATCCGTCATGACGCTTCCCCCTTGGGTGGTTGGGTCGATCGTGGAGGTCGGTCGATTCTCTCGACGCCTCCGGGCTCGGTGCTGTCCGTAGGGCGAACGGTGTGGTCGGGCAGCATGAAGGTCCGCACCAGGCGGCGGACCCTGCCCTCGTCGGTCAGATCGACGCCGTCGGCCGGGCACAGGAGGTGCGAGAGCACGATCCGTGCCGCCCATTCGGCCACCCTCTTCGCCTCGTCGTGGTCGAGCCATCGTCCGAGGAAGGGGGCCGTGAAAGTCGACGAGACGTCCAGGACGCTGTCCATGTGGCCGAACGCCAGGTGGGGAAGGATCACCTCGGGTTCGTGATCGAGCAGGAAGGACAGGCCGGGGTGCTCCGTGATCCGCAACGCCGCTTCGGTCATACCCACCACCAGCACATCCTCGAGATCGGAGGCCGCACCCATCCGCAGCGCCAGAGCGCTGAAGAAGCGGGCCACCTCGGTGTCGACCACGGCGCACATCAGGCCGTCTTTGCCCCCCGGGAAGACCCGGTAGACGGTGGCCCGGGAACATCCGGCGGCGCGGGCGACATCGTCGAGCGTGGTCTTGGCGATGCCCTGCCTGGCCACACATCGGAGGGCGGCATCGGCCAAGCGGACCCTCTGGGGAGTGGCGGCGGCCTCTGGCTCGCTGCTCGCGGCCGAGTCCGGGGTCTCATCGCGGACGAGCTCGAGCCGGGCGGTACCCATAGATGAGACAGTATTGCGAACTCTGTCTCATTGTCAACGAGCCCCTTCCGGCCCGTCGACCCTGGTCAGTGCCTATCTGTCCACGACCTGGGTGTCGCCCATGATCCCGGGAAGCAGCTCGACCCGGACCAGGGTGCGGACTTCGGCCGGGTCGGTCAGATCCCAACGGCCGGGCGCCGAGATGTACGACAGGATCATCCGGGCGAGAAAGTCGGCCGCCTCGTGCACCTCGAGGCCGTCGGGCAGTCCATGCTCGTGCAGGTAGGGGACGAGGAAGCCACTGATCAGGCCCACCGTCCGGTTGGACTCCACCGTGAGCTTGGGAAGCAGGACATCGGGCTCGGTCTGCAGGACCTTCTGCAGGACTTCGTGTTCGAGGACCTGGCGCCGGGCGAAGATCAGACCGCGTTCGAGGACCTCCTCGAGCGAACCCGCCCCGTGCACCTCCTCGTAAAGCCGCCCGAAGAATCGGAGGTACTGCCACGAGACGACGGCGTCGACCAATTCGTCGCGACCGCCGGGGAAGTATCGGTAGACGGTGGCTCGCGACAAGCCCGCCTGGCGCGCCGCGTCCTCCACCGTCGTCTTCGACAACCCCCAGCGGGCCACGCAGGCATAGGTGGCCTCGAGAATCCTCTGTCGGGTGTCGGTCTCCACCACCGCCAACGCTACGCCCCTTCCCGACGCGACGAGGAGCCCTTCGTGACCCTGGTGATCAGCCCTGTGGATCAGAAGGCCAGGAGGGCGTCGAGGCTGAGGGTCAGCCCGGGCCTCTCCCCCACCGACTTCACGGCCAGCAGGACGCCGGGCATGAACGAGGAGCGGTCGTAGGCGTCGTGGCGGAGCGTCAGAGTCTGACCCAAGGCGCCGAAGATCACTTCCTGATGGGCGACAAGCCCCGGGAGTCGGATCGAGTGGATCCGGATCCCGCCCGGCCCTTCCCCGCCGCGCGCCCCGGCGACGACGTCGGAAGCCGTCCGGTCGGCGGGCCAGGCGTCCTCCCCCGCCTCGCGCCGGGCCCGGTTCACCCGTTCGGCAGTTCGGAGAGCGGTGCCCGACGGTGCGTCGAGTTTCCCGTCGTGATGAAGCTCGATGATCTCGACGCCGTCCATGAAGCGGGCGGCCAGCTCGGCGAACCGCATCATGAGAACGGCACCGATGGCGAAGTTGGCGGCCAGCACACAGTTGGCCGTCGACTCCTGGAAGAGCGCGGCCACGGCGGCCACGTCGACATCGGCGATGCCGGTCGTCCCCACCACGCTGTGGACGCCGTGGGCGGCGCACCAGCGCATGGTCTGAACGGCCACGTCGGCCACGGTGAAGTCGACGGCGACATCGGCCCCGGAACGCTCGAGCGCCTCGAGATCACCGGCGACCTGGATGCCGGCTCCATCGGTCCCGGTTACCTGCCGGAGATCGATCCCGGCCAGCCGGGGATCGACGGCCGCCACCAACTCGAGGCTGGGGTCCTCGGACACGGCGCGACAGACCTCTCGGCCCATCCGACCTCCGGCGCCGAGAACGCCGACGCGCAATGTCTCGGTCATGGTCGGGGGGCCGTCCTGCCGGTCGGGCCGGTCACGGCGCGAAGTCGTCTCGATCGAAGGGGCCGACCACCGACAGAGTCCGAGGCTCGTCGGCCAGCTTGCCGGCCAAGGTGGCCACTTCCGCCACAGTGACGGCGTCGACCCGGGCCAGGAGGTCATCCACGTCCAGAACGTGTCCGTGCAGCAGCAGGCTGGAGCCGATCCGGCTCATGCGCGCCCCCGAGTCCTCGAGCGAGAGCAGGGTCTCGGCCCGCAGATGTCCGCGGGCCACCGACAATTCGCGTTCGGTGATCCCCTTTTCACCCAAACGATCCAACTCACCGTGAACGAGGCCGAGAACCTCACGGGCGTGCTCGGGCGCCGTGCCGACGTTCACGGCAAGCGATCCGATCTCGTCGTAGTGGGTCCTGTCGGACCAGATCGAGTACGCCAATCCCCGTCGTTCGCGGATCTCTTGGAACAGGCGGCTGGCCACGCCGCCGCCGAGGACGTGATTGAGCACGGCCAGCGGCCAGCGGTCCTCGGAATGCCGGCCCGGTGCCCGCAAGCCCACCACCAGGTGCACTTGTTCCGTCGGGCGACGGGTGACCACCAGGCTGTGGGGGGGCGAGTCCGGTGGTCTGCGTTGCGGCGCCGACCCGCCGGATCGGCCGCGGAAACGGCGATCGACCTCAGCGGCCAGATGGTCGTGGTCGAGGTCGCCGGCGGCCGAGAGCACGAGGTTGCCCGTCCGGTAGTGGGTGTCGAAGAAGTGACGGATCTCCGGGGCGTCGAGGGCGGAGACGCTGGCCGGCGCCCCCAGCACCTCGCGGCCCAGGGGGTGGCCGGGGAACAGCGCCCCCACGCACTGCTCGGCCGAGAGGTCGGATGGCTCGTCGGCGTGCATGAGGATCTCATCGAGGATCACCTGGCGTTCGGCCTCGATGTCGTCGGGCCGAAGCGCCGGGTCCGTCATGATGGCCCCGAGGACGTCGAGACCGAGAGGAAGGTCCTCGGAGAGCAGCCGGATGTAGAAGACCGTGTACTCCTTCGTGGTGAAGGCATTCATGTCCCCACCGACCTCGTCCACCGCTTCGGCGATGTCCGCCGCACTCCACGACGGGGTCCCCTTGAACAACAGGTGCTCGAGAAAATGCGACGCGCCGGCACGCCGCTCGTCTTCGTCGCGCGAGCCGGTTCCCACCCATACGCCCACGGTGACCGAACGGACGTCGGCCATGGCCTCCGTGACCAGTCGGATCCCGCAGTCGAGGACCTCGGTACGGATCACCGCGGATGCCGCGGCCGTCCGGACAGTGTCGGTGGGCCGACGATCACCGACGCCGGGGGCGTCGGGGGCGACTGTCACCACGGTCACGGTCGCCGCCTCCGGACGTGGGCGCCGGGCCGAGGTCACCGAGCTCGCTGGTGAGCTCCGCCTCGAAGGCCGACTCGAACGAGGCCACCGGCGCCGAGGCCGGTGACGCCGACGGGCTGGCACCGCGACTCCCGCCGCGATCTCCACCACGGTCGCTTCCTCGGTCACCGCCCCGGTCCGATCCGCGATCGGACGACGAGCTGGGTGCCGCGCCACCGGTCGGGGCCGGCGGGTCTCCCACCAGTGACAGAGAGACCTTGCCCTGGGGATCGATGTCGTCCACCTTCACCTCGAGCTCCTGACCGAGCGAGAGAACGTCCTCCACCCGGTCGACCCGCTTGCCGCCACCGATCTTGGAGATGTGGAGCAGGCCGTCGCGACCCGGCAGGATGTTCACGAAGGCACCGAACTTGGTGATGTTGACGACCTTGCCCGGGTAGACGCCTCCGACGTCGGCCTCGGGAGGCTCGACGATGAGGAAGATGCGCTTGCGGGCTTCGTCGACCGCCGAGCTGTCCTTGGCCCCGATGGTCACGAGTCCGAACATGCCGTCGTCGTCGACGGTGATGTCCGCCCCCGTCTCGGCCTGCAGGGTGTTGATGACCTTCCCCTTCGGCCCGATGACCTCGCCGATCCGGTCCACCGGGATCTGGAAGGAGACGATCTTCGGGGCGTTGTCGGCCACCTCGGGCCGGGGGCCGCTGATCGCCCCGGCCATGACCTCGAGGATCTTGAGCCGGGCATCACGCGCCTGGTTCAGAGCCCGGGCCAGAACGTCAGACGGAAGCCCGTCGATCTTGGTGTCGAGCTGGAGGGCGGTGATGGTGTCGCTCGTCCCCGCCACCTTGAAGTCCATGTCGCCGAAGGCGTCCTCGGCACCCAGGATGTCGGTGAGGGTCACATAGCGGCCCGAGTCGAAGACGAGGCCCATGGCGATACCGGCGACCGGTGCTTTGATGGGCACCCCGGCGTCCATCAGCGACAACGACGATCCGCAGACCGAGGCCATCGAGGTGGAACCGTTCGACGAGAGGACCTCGGAGACGAGCCGGAGGGTGTAGGGGAATTCGTCCTGCAGGGGCACCACGGGCAGGAGAGCCCGCTCGGCCAGGAGGCCGTGCCCGATCTCGCGTCGCTTGGGACCGCGCATGAAGCCGGTCTCACCGGTGGAGAAGGGGGGGAAGTTGTAGTGGTGCATGTAGCGCTTGAACTCGTCGGTGCCGATCGTGTCGAGCATCTGGTTCATCCGCGGCATACCCAGGGTGGTGATATTCAGGACCTGGGTCTCGCCCCGCTGGAAGAGCCCCGTGCCGTGGGCGGTCGGGATGAGATCGACTTCGGCCGACAGGGGACGGAGGTCCGATGTCCCCCGGCCGTCGATTCGGATCCCCTCTTCCACGATCCGGGTCCGGACGATCTTCTTGGTGAGAGAGCGGACGGCCGCCTTGATCTCCCGGCCCCGATCGGGGAATTCCGTTTCCAAGTCGGCCATGACCGACTGGGTCGCCCCGTCGAGCGCGGCGTTACGGTCGGACTTCTCGGTGATGGAGTTGGCCTTGGTGATGAGGTCGGTCCCCACTGCCGCCACCCGGGCGTAGACGTCGTCCTCGTAGTCGGTGAACAGGGTGTAGGTGATCGGGGGCTTCTTCCCCGCCTTGGCCACCAGCTCGCGCTGAAGAACGATCGACTCCCGGATCCAGGTCTTGGCCGTCTCGAGACCTTCGCTCAAGATCTCTTCGGTGACCCGGGGGGTACCGGCCTCGTAGAAGCCCCAGGACTTCTCGGTGCCGCCCGCCTCGACCATCATGATGGCGATCTCGGCGTCGGCGTCTTCAGAGAGGGCGCGGCCGGCCACGACGAGCTCGAAGCAGGATTCGTCACCTTCCTGGTAGGTGGCGTGAGGAATCCAGCTTCCCTCTTGGGACCAGGCCACCCGGACGGCGCCGATGGGCCCGTCAAAGGGGATACCCGAGAGCATCAGGGCCGCCGAAGCGCCGTTGATGGCCAGGACGTCGTGTGGATTCTCGAGGTCGGACCCGAGAACGGTGCCCACCACGTGGACCTCGTTGCGGAATCCCTCGGGAAACGACGGCCGCAGCGGCCGGTCGATCAGCCGGTCGGTCAAGATGGCCTGGTCCGGCGCCTTTCCCTCCCGGCGGAAGAACGAGCCGGGGATCTTGCCCACGGCGTACATACGCTCTTCGATGTCGACGGTGAGGGGGAAGAAATCGGTCCCCTCCCTCACGCTCTTCGACGCGGTGGCCGTGACGAGGATCATGGTGTCGCCGATGCGACCGAGGACAGCTCCGTCGGCCTGGCCGGCGAGCTTGCCCGTCTCGAATGAAAGTGTGCGATCGGTCCCGCTGATGGGGGCCGACACGATGATGGCGTCCGCCATGTGTCTCCTTGTGTGCGTCGCGGACATCTGTCAGGCCAGTTCCCAGTCGTCGACCACCCTGGTGCCGGCTCTGAACATCGCCGCCTGATCATCGGGTGGACCGTGATCGTGGCGACAGATGGTCGGTGCGAGCCGGTACGGGTGACCGGCGACTGGCAGCTGACAGCTGTCCAGATGCCCTGATCCAACTCTGTCTCGGGCGGGGGCTCCGCCCTGTGTCCGGGAAGGGTCCCCCCTGCCCGGGTGGTTCCCGTCCGGCCTGCTGGCCGCCCGGAAACCGGACCGCTAGCGGCGGATGCCGAGACGGCCGATGATCGACCGGTAGCGTTCGACGTCGTTGTCCCGCACATAGTCGAGTAGCCGGCGTCGCTGGCCGATGATCTTCATCAACCCACGTCGGGTGTGATGGTCGCCCTTGTGAAGCTTCAGGTGCTCCGTCAGATGGGTCACGCGTTCCGTGAGGAGCGCGATCTGCACCTCGGGAGAACCGGTATCGGTCTCGTGCAGGCGGTATTCGGCAATCGTCGCAGGCTTGTCGGGCATGTGTGAAGAACGACCTCGGAATGACTTGGGGGCGGTGCAGGCGTCGAAGCCCGTCGCCCCCACCCGGATCCCACCGGGACGGCGCCCCGGCTGGCACTTGACTGTAGCAGGGCGTTCCGGTGGTGTCCGCACCGGACTGGACCAGGCTCGGTCGTGGTGCCCCGGAGGCGAGCCGGCAGGCTCAGCCGGACCGGGCCGCCAGGATCACCCTGGTGGCCTCCACGTCCCGGGTCATCTGGGCCACCAGGTCCTCCACGGCGGAGAAGCGCTGGTCGTTGCGCAGACGCTCCACGAACGCCACCTGGGCACGTTCGGCGTAGAGCTCGCCGGAGAAGTCCAGGAGAAAGGCCTCGAGGATCGGTGAGCCGGCCGGGGCGTAGAAGGTGGGCCGGTGGCCCAGTGACACCGCCGCCGGATGGACCGATCCGTCGGGACGGCCGTACCAGCAGGCGTAGATGCCCTCGCCCGGGAGGGCGATGTCGGTGGGGACGTCCACGTTGGCCGTGGGGAAGCCGAGCTCGGGGCCGCCGCGGCCGTCTCCGTGGACGACGACCCCGCGGACCTGATGGGGCCGGCCGAGCAGGCGCCCCGCGCCAGCCACGTCCCCCTCGGCCAGAAGGCGGCGGATACGGGTGGAGGAGACCGCCTCACCGGCCCTGTCCTGCTCCAGGCCGAGACCCACGACCTCGAATCCGTGCCGCTCTCCCATCTCGGCGAGAAGCGCCACGTTCCCCTTGCGGTCGTGACCGAAGTGGAAGTCCTCCCCCACCACGACGAGGCGGGCGCCGAGGGCGCCGACGAGCACTTCGAGGACGAAGCCCTCAGCCGTCTCGTTGGCCCGGGCTTCGTCGAAGGCGACTACGACCGTCCGGTCGACACCGGTGGCGCCGAGGAGCTCCAGCTTCTGATCCAGGTCGGTGAGGAGTCGGGGGGCCGACTCGGGACGGACCACGGTGGCGGGATGACGGTCGAAAGTCACCACCGCCGTGTCGAGGTCGCGGGCGCCGGCCATAGAGCGGAGGGCGGCGATCAGATGACGATGGCCGGAGTGGACGCCGTCGTAGGCGCCGATGGTCACGGCCGTTCCCCGCGCCGGGGCGGTGCAGTTCTCGGGCCCGAGGACAACCTCCATCGTGCCGAGATTAGTTGTGTGTCTCAGGGCCCCGGCCGGGCCGTCTTCTCCCGACCGCGGCGTTGCCGTCACCCGCTCGCCGCCAGGACGCAGGCGGCCACCATCCGGTCCGTGTCGGTGGCCTGATAGACGGCGAGGAGTTGGCCCCGACGGTCGACCAGGGCCCAGGGACCGGCGCCGGCGGCACCGAGCGCCACCTTGTCGAGCGCCAAACCGTGGGAGACCTGACGCGCCGTCTCGTCGTCCACATCGACCTGGGTGATATCGCGCAACGCCTGGACGGGGGTGAGCATGTGCGCCGGGGTGAGTTCGTCGAGACGGTGGGCGTCCTCCACGCCGAACGAACCCACCCGTGTCCGGCGCAGACGGCGGAGGTGGGCTCCTCCGCCCAGCGCCGCGCCGAGGTCGGCGGCCAGCACCCGGATATAGGTACCCGATGAGCACTCGACGACCATCCGGAAGGTGCCCGGGTCGTCGCCGGGAGAGAGAACGTCGAAGCGCGACACCGTGACGGGCCGAGCGGGCCGGTCGACTTCGAGACCGGCCCGGGCCAGCTCGTGGAGCCGGCGACCGCCGATCTGGACGGCCGAGACCATCGGCGGGACCTGTTCGATGGCACCGGTGAGGGTGGCCGCCGCCCGGCGGACCTCGGGCAGGGTGACGGCACTCATGTCCCATGTGCCGGTGACCTCGCCGGAGGCGTCGAGAGTCGACGTGGCCGTGCCCAGGACCACTTGGCCTTCGTACTGCTTGCCCAGAGCGGTGAGGAAGCGCAGGGTGCGGGTGACCCGGCCGACGCCGACCAGAAGGACACCGGTGGCGTCGGGATCGAGGGTCCCGGCGTGGCCGACGCGCCGTTGGCCGAAAATCCGACGGCAGCGGGCCACCACGTCGTGCGAGGTCCAGCCCGGTTCCTTGTCCACCACCACCAGTCCCATGGGACCGCCGTCAGGGTCGCCGCGGCCCCTAGCGGTCATCGACGTCCGCTGGGTCCTCGCCGCCGTCGCCCTGGCGCAGGCGTCGGAGGACCTCCTCGACCTGGAATCCGTGGGCGACGGCCGGGTCGGGTTTGAAAACGAGCAGTGGCGTGCGCTTGAGCCGAACCTGCCGTCCGATCTCTCGCTGGAGGTTCACCCGTTCGTCGGCCAGGGCGACGGCGGCGTCCTCGGACAAAGAGCTCAGATAGACCGTGGCCTGGCGAAGGTCAGGGGCCGTCTCAACGGAGGTGACGGTGATCAGGCGGAGACGATCGTCGATGTCCGAGAGGCGTTCGAGAGCCTCGGCCACCACCTCACGCAGCACCTGGTTCACGCGCGCCGTGCGCGGGTAGGGCGATGGCGACTTTTCGTGCGACCGGCGACCGCGGACCATTCAGGTGCGCGGGATCTCGCGCTCCTCGAAGGTTTCGATGATGTCGCCTTCCTTCAGATCCTGGAAGTCGGACAAGCCGATCCCGCATTCGAAGCCGGACTGCACCTCGCGGGCATCATCTTTGAAGCGGCGTAGCGAAGTGATCGTCCCCTTCCAGATGACGACACCTTCGCGCAGGAACCGGACCTTCGAGCCACGGGTGATGACGCCGTCACGGACGTAACAGCCGGCGACGGCTCCCACCCGGGGCACCCGGAAGACCGTCCGGACTTCGGCCTCCCCGGTGACGATCTCCTCGACCTCGGGGGCGAGCATGCCCACCATGGCCTTCTCGATCTCCTCGAGCAGCTTGTAGATCACTTCGTAGGTTCGGATCTCCACGTCACGCTCGACGGCCATCTCGCGGGCACGGCGGTCGGGACGAACGTTGAAGCCGATGATGGTGGCGTTGGAGGCGACCGCCAGTTGCACGTCGTTCTCCGTGATGCCACCGACCCCGCGGTGGACGAAGCTCAGTTTCACCTCGGGTCGCTCGAGCTTGCGGAGGCTGTCGGTGATCGCCTCCAGGGTGCCTTGGACGTCGGCCTTCAAGATCAGATTCAGGGTGGCCGACTCTCCCCGCTGGATCTGCTCGAAGAGATCCTCGAGGCGGGCCCCCGGCGCCGTGGGCGAGGGGGCATGGCCCGCCACCCGGTAACGGCGTTCGCGGGCTTCGCCGATGGTCCGCGCCGTTGTCTGGTCGGACGTGACCCGGAATTCGTCGCCGGCCGCCGGGGGTTCGGAGAAGCCCAGGACCTGGACCGGCATAGACGGAGGGGCTTCTTTGACCTGGTCACCGTGATCGTCGATCAGGGCCTTCACGCGGCCCCAGGCGGCGCCGGCCACGATGGGATCGCCCACCCGGAGAGTGCCGCTCTCCACGAGAACGTTGGCCACGGGACCACGTCCCGCTTCCAGGTTGGCTTCCAGGACCGCGCCCCGGGCGCGCCCCTCGGGGCTGGCCTGCAGTTCCTCGACCTCGGCCACCACGATCAGCTGTTCAAGCAGCTCGTCGATCCCGATCCTCTGGAGAGCCGAGACCTGGACCACGATCGTGTCACCGCCCCAGGCTTCGGGGACGAGTCCGCGCTCGGAGAGCTGCTGCAGGACATGGTTGAGGTCGGCGTTCTCCCGGTCGATCTTGTTGACGGCGACCACAATGGGGACATCGGCCGCCCGGGCGTGGTCGATCGCCTCCACCGTCTGGGGCATGACGCCGTCGTCGGCCGCCACCACCAGGACCACGATGTCGGTGACGTTGGCCCCGCGCGATCGCATGGCGGTGAAGGCTTCGTGGCCGGGCGTGTCGATGAAGGTGATCAGGTGCCCGTTCACTTCGACCTGATAGGCCCCGATGTGCTGGGTGATCCCGCCGGCCTCGCCGGCCACCACGTTGGAGGAGCGGATCCGGTCGAGAAGCAGGGTCTTGCCGTGATCGACGTGGCCCATGATGGTGACCACGGGCGGCCGGGGACGGAGATCCTCTTCGTGTTCCTCTTCGACGTCTTCGAAGTACTTGGCCTGGAGTTCGGCCTCCTGCTCCTCGCCCGGGTCGACGAGTCGGATCTGCGCACCGATTTCGGCGGCGAAGAGCTCGATCATGTCGTCGCTGAGCGACTGGGTCGCCGTGACCACTTCCCCCTGCAGGAACAGGAAGCGGATGACATCGCCGGCCGAGCGGTTGAGCTTCGGTCCCAACTCGCGCGGCGTGCTGCCGCGCTCGATGATGACCTCGAAGTCGGGGACAGGGGCGTTCGACGGCGTGTAGGTGGTCGCTTGCGTCGGCTCGAGCTCCTCGAGGTTCCGACGACGACGGCGCGGACGTCGCTGGGGGGGACGGCCCCGACCTCCGGGACCGCCGCGCAGTCCAGGGGGAGGCGGGCCTCCACCGGGTCGTCCGCCGAAACCACCACCGCCACCACCGGGGCCACCCCCGCCGGGGCGACCTCCGAAGCCGCCGCCGGAACGACCCGGGGGGCCTCCCGTGGTGGGACGCCCGGAACTCGCCGGACGTCCCCCGGCGCCGGGGGGACCACCGGGGCGGGGACCGACAGGGGCGCGCCGACCCGGAGGCGGAGGAATAGGCCGACCGGAATTCGATCGAGGGGGCCCCGGAGGCGGCGGGATGGAGCGGCCCGACGAACTGACAGGAGGCCGAGAAGGCCCGGCGGCCGGATCGGGTCCGGGCGTTGCGGCGCCCGGAGCGCCGGGAACAGCAGGGGCCTCGATCGAGGGAGCGGAGGCGGCCGGTCGGGCGGGGGCGGCCGGAGCCGGGGCGGCAGCCGCCGCCGGGCGGGCCGGGGCGGCCGGAGCCGCCGGGCGGGCCGGGGCGGCCGGGGTGACGACCGGAGGTACCGAGGGAGCAGAGGTCGGAGCGGCCGGCGGAGGAGCCGCCGCCGGTCGGGTGATAGGACGCGGGGAGGTGACTGGCCGCGGGGAAGGCGCCGGAGCGGTGACCTCGCTGGCCGGTCGGCTGGTGATCAATCCCGAGCGTTCTGACCGGGTGGGCTGGGGCGCGGGCGGAGGCGTGGGCGATCCCCCACTGGGTGCTCTCACCTCGGGTGATGTCTTCGTCGCCTTGGCGGCCGGCGTCTCCTCGGCGACGTCCTCGGGTTGGACGGCGCGACGAAGTCCCTCGCTGTCGGCCTTTCGGCGTACTCGATCGGCCTGGGCGTCCTCAATCGAGGAGGAGTGGCTCTTGACCCCGATGCCGAGCGACACACAGAGGTCGAGCGCTTCCTTGTTCGTCAGGCCGAGCTCGCGAGCCAACTCGTAGACGCGGATCTTTTTTGGCACCGGCTCCTACGATCCTTCTTCCTCTTGTGGGCGCGGTCCGGCTAGTCGGCCCGCGGCACCATCCTCGCACACCTGGGGGGTGCTCCCTCCCTGGGGAACCACCCTGCTGAGCTGTTCCTGCAGCCGTCGGACGGCCTCAGGGGCGACGGGGGCCTTGAGCGCCCGGCCGAACGCCTGCCGGCGCGCTGCCTGCTCCACGCACGAAGCGGTGGCTGCGCACAACCACGCACCCCGGCCCGGCCACCCCGCACCTAGGCGCAGTCCGCCATCGGCACCTCGCACCACCCGCACCAGCGTCTCGGGCGATGCGACTCGCCGGCAGCCGATGCACGTGCGGCGCGGCGCTATGAAGGACCCTCCGCAGCCTTGTCCCCCATTTCGCCGTCCGCTCCGGCTCTCGCCACAGCCGCCTCCTCGGACGGCGCCTCCTCGGCCGGGTTGGCCGGCTTCTCGACGGCCTCATCCGGTGACCCGGTCACGGGTGCGGACCCCGCCTCGGTCGGCTTCTCCGGGGCCCCGGCGCCAGCGGGCGTGTCCTCGGCGCCGGCGACGACGCGTGACCATTCGGTGGCGGAGACAGCCTCGCCACCCTCAGCCGGCTGCCAGACCATCTCGCCCGCTTCGTTCTCGACCCACTCACCCTCGGCCCACTCCTCGCCGTAGCGGGATTCCTCTTCGGCCAGCTGCGTCTCACTCTTGATGTCGACCCGCCAACCCGACAGACGCGCCGACAGACGGGCGTTCTGACCTTCCTTGCCGATGGCCAACGAGAGCTGATAATCGCTCACGATCACCGTCGCCGTGCCCGTCTCGTCGTCGAGCCGGACCTCCCGGACCCGCGCCGGCTGGAGGGCGGCCTGGATGAACTCGACCGGATCGTCGGAGAAGGGGACCACGTCGATGCGCTCACCGCGCAGTTCGTTGGTGACCATGCGGACGCGCGATCCACGGGCGCCGACGCAGGCGCCGACGGGGTCGACGTTGGGATCGTTCGACCAGACGGCGATCTTCGTCCGGTGGCCGGGCTCGCGGGCGGCGGCCTTGATCTCGACCACGCCGGAGGAGATCTCGGGGACCTCCAACTCGAAGAGGCGCTTCACCAGGCCGGGATGGCTGCGGCTGACCACGATCTGGGGACCCTTGGTGGTCTTTCTGACCTCGACGATGTACGCCTTCAGGCGGGCCCCGTGCTCGTAACGCTCGTAAGGAACCTGCTCGGCCTGGGGGAGCAATGCCTCCACCTTGCCCAGGTCGAGGAGGGTGTAGCGATTGTCCGTCTGCTGGACGATGCCGGTGACGATGTCACCCTCACGGCCGGCGTACTCCTCGTACTTGAGATCACGCTCGGCCTCGCGGATCCGTTGGAGGATCACCTGCTTGGCCGTCTGGGCGGCAATACGGCCGAAGTCGTTGGGCGTGTCGTCCCACTCCCGGATGACGTTCCCGTCCTCGTCGAGCTCCTGTCCGTAGACGCGGATCTCGCCCGATTCGGGATCGATGGTGACCACCGCTTCCTCGGCCGCTCCCGGACGGCGCTTGTAGGCGGCCACGAGCGCATTGGCCAGGGCGTCGAACAGTGTTTCGACGGAGATTCCCTTGTCGCGCGCGATCTGGCCGAGGGCATCGAGGAACTCGAAGTTCGTCTTGCTCATGAAGTCGTGACCTTCTCCCTATCGGCACCCAGTGATGAGCGCACCGCTCGGTGCTGCGCTGAGCCGTGGCGGCGACCATCCGAGGGACGGGGCTTGCCGCCCCACTCGAAGACGGTCCGAGCCCGCTCCACCTCGGCGTACGAGAAGGGTCGTCCGCCCTCGGGCAGGTCGTCACCCTCGAGTACAAACCCGTCGTCGTCGGCCGAGACCACGCGACCGGTGACGCGACGCTCGCCTTTGCTCCCTGTCGTCGTGCGGACGGTGACCATCTCACCCACGGCCCGGATGAAATGCCGGGCCGTGCGCAGAGGTCGTTCCACCCCGGGGCTCGACACCTCCAGGGTGTAGTGCTGCCCCGGCATCGGGTCGTTCGTGTCAAGGAGGGCGGAGACGGCCCTGGTGGCATCGGCGATGGCCTCCAGATCGGCGCCGTCGGTGCGGTCGATCACCACCCGTACCGTGCCGGAGCGCATCTCGACATCGACCAATTCGAAACCGAGGGGAGCCAGGGTGGAAGCCAAGAGGTCGGACAGCGCTTCACTCATCTGGTCGCCACCTCCTTTCACGCTCCTCGCCGACCTCGGGACGGCCCAGGTCAAACCGGCCGCCACCAGCAATAGCGTGAGGAAAGAAGAAGCGTGGGCTGCCCGCCCACGCTTCGACGCACCACACTCCACTCCGTGTCTGAACGGCGCAGGAAGTATACCAGCCGCTTTCCGCCGTCTTTCAGGCGCCCCACCGCCGCCTGATCGGTCGGCGGCGGTCGCACACAGTGATGGTCCGCACACATAGACGAGCCGTGACGGTGGTGGGCCGGCTGCGTCTTCGCCGGGTCCGAGGCGACGCGCCGCACCCCGTAGCATCGGCGGTCACATGGCCAAGAGCGTCCTCACCCCCCAGGCAACCGACTTCCCCCGCTGGTACCAGGACATCGTGGCCAAGGCCGAACTGGCCGACAACGGGCCGGTCCGCGGGACCATGGTCATCCGCCCGTACGGATACGCCATCTGGGAGCGGATGCAGGCCGAGATCGACGTCCGGATCAAGGCGGCGGGGGTGGCCAACGCCTACTTCCCGCTCCTCATCCCCGAGAGTTACCTCCGGCGGGAGGCCGAACACGTCGAGGGTTTCAGCCCCGAGCTGGCGGTGGTGACGCACGGGGGCGGCAAGAAGCTGGAGGAGCCCGTCGTGGTGCGGCCGACGAGTGAGACGATCATCAACTCCTACTTTGCCAAGTGGATCCAGAGCTACCGTGACCTCCCGCTGCTGATCAACCAGTGGGCCAATGTCGTGCGCTGGGAACTCCGGCCCCGGTTGTTCCTACGGACGACGGAGTTCCTGTGGCAGGAAGGGCACACCGCGCACGCCAGCGCCGGCGAAGCCCGGGAATTCGCCTTGAAGATCCTGTCCGACGTCTATGAGGACGTCATGGTCAACGTCCTCGCCATTCCGGTGCTGAAGGGCCGCAAGACCGACAACGAGCGCTTCGCCGGGGCCACCACGACGTGGACGTGTGAAGCCATGATGCGCGACGCCAAAGCCCTGCAGATGGGGACGAGCCATGAACTCGGTCAGAACTTCGCCCGCGCCTTCGACATCACCTACCTCGACGAATCCGGAACCCAGGCCTACGTCTGGCAGACCTCGTGGGGCGTCTCGACCCGGCTGATGGGGGCGCTCGTGATGGTCCACGGCGACGACGACGGACTGCGGCTCCCGCCGCGCCTCGCCCCCATCCAGGTCGTGGTGATCCTGGCCCGGGCCGACGAGGGCGCCGCCGATGTCGCGGTCACCTTGGCGGCCGAACTGCGCGCCGCCGGGATCCGGGTGGAGCTCGACACCCGGACCGATACGTCGTTCGGACGCCGGGTGGTGGACTGGGAGCTGAAGGGGGTGCCACTCCGGCTCGAAGTGGGGCCGCGCGATCTGGCCCAGGGCGTGGTGGTGGTGGCGCGCCGGGACACCGGGACCAAGACCTCGGTGCCGCTGGCCGGGGTGACCGCCGAAGTCACCGCCACCCTCGACGCCATCCACGGCGCGCTGTTGGAGGAGGCCGCGGCGCTGCAACGCAGTAGGACGGTGACGGTCGGGAGCCTCGAGGAGGTCGAGCCGGCGGCGGCATCGGGCTTCGCCGTGATGCCCCTGTCGGCCTTGGGTGCGGACGGCGAGACCACGCTCAATCGGGCCGGACTCTCGGTGCGCTGCATCCAGTCGGCCGACGGGGGTCTTCCCGGACCCGACGATGGCGACGACGCGTCCCTCGTCGCCATCGTCGGTCGGGCTTACTGAACGACGCTTCGTGCCCCCTATCCGGCGAGGCCACCGTCCTCGTGGATCTTCCGGCGGATGATCTCGACCTTCTCCGCACTGTGGTTGGCGTCGTCGCCTCTGTTTTCGAGCAGCGCACGACGATCCGCTTCCGCTTCCGCCTCGGCACCGGCGTCGGCCGCCGCCAAACGGGCGTCGAGGCCCTCGGACACGAGCTTCTGCGCTTCCTCCACCAATGCGGCCACCATCTCGTCCTCGGGAACGACGCGGATGATCTTGCCCTTGATGAAAAGGTGGCCACGTTTGCGGCCGGCGGCGATGCCGAGATCCGCCTCACGCGCCTCTCCCGGACCGTTCACGACACAACCCATGACAGCCACCTGAATGGGGAGGTTGAGCGATTCGAGCGCCTCCTGGGCGGCGCGGGCCACGCCGATGACATCGATCTCGGCCCGGCCGCACGAAGGGCAGGCGATCAGATCGAGGCCCTTGCGTTCGCGCAGCCCCAGCGCCTCCAGCAGCTGACGTCCGGCGCGAGCCTCCTCGACCGGATCGGCGGTGAGGGAATAGCGGATGGTGTCGCCGATGCCTTCGGCCAGCAGCGCGGCGATCCCCGCCGTTCCCTTGATCAGGCCCGCCGGTGGCGGTCCCGCTTCGGTCACCCCGAGGTGCAGAGGATGGTCGAACGTTTCCGACGCCAACCGGTAGGCGTCGATCATGAGCGCCACCGACGAGGCCTTGACCGAGATCTTCACGTCGTTGAAGCCGACTTCTTCGAAGAAAGCGAGTTCCATCCGGGCCGATTCCACCAGGGCCTCGGCCGTCGCCCCCCCGTAGCGCTTGTACAGATCGGGGTGCAGGGACCCGGCGTTCACCCCGATCCTGATGGGCACGCCTCGGTCCTTGGCCTCCGCTGCCACCTGCTTGATCTCGACCTCCTTGCGGAGGTTCCCCGGATTGAGCCGCAGTCCCTGGACGCCGGCGGCCAGGGCACCGAGTGCCATCTCGTGGTGGAAATGGATGTCGGCGATGATCGGCACCGGCGAGCGGGGCACGATGTGGGCCAGGCCTACGGCGGCCTCCTGCTCGTTGCAGGTGCAGCGCACGATGTCGGCGCCCGCGGCGGCCAGGGCGTAGATCTGGCTGAGTGTGCCTTCGACGTCGGCCGTCTTGGTCGTCGTCATGGACTGCACGGAGATAGGCGCGTCTCCCCCGACGGCCACTTTCCCGACATGGATCTGCCGGGTGGCCCGTCGCACCGTCTTCGTCCCGTCCACCGTCATGGAGCCGACACCGTCACTGGAAGGGGTTGGCGATCGGGTGGGCGATGTCGAGGAAGACGGCAGCGACCACGAAGACGATCAGAAAGAGAACGAAGGCCGATGCCACCGGAATCAATTTGGTCACGTCGGCGCGGTACGGCTTTCCCTTGCGGCTCCGGATCCGTTCGTAGACGGCCACGAGTACGTGGCCGCCGTCGAGCGGGAGCATGGGGACCAGGTTGATGATGCCGATGGCGATGATGATGATGACGAGCACTCTGATGAGGTCGTTGGCCCCACTCTGGGCCCCCTGGGTGGCCAGTCGGACGGCTCCTACGATCGAGACGGGTCGACTGGCGGTCCGGGCCGCGGCATCGGCCGCCTTGGTGTTGTCGAGCTGGTTGAAGAAGGCACTCAGTCCGTGCGGAGAGAACGTGTGCCCGAGTCCCGCCACGGTGCCTGTGGTGATCTGTTCCAGGTTCGCCGCCGCCGTACCGAGTGCATGGACTGGCGACACCGGGGTCATGGTGGCGCCGATCTCGATACCGATCCGAGCGCCGTTCTTCTCGGACCCGGCGGCCAGTGCCGGGACGACGGTCACGGCGACCCGCCGTGCGGGGCTGCCGCGATCGACGACGAGAGCCAGGGGTACACCGCTGTGGCTTCCGATGGTCTTCTCCATCTGCGTCACGCTCGTCACCGGCCGGCCGTCGATGGAGACGATGACATCCCCGACGCGGATGCCGGCGCTGCGGGCGGGGTCGAGGCCGTGGGCCACGGGTGAGAACCCGGCCACGGTGGGCGTGGGCTGCGGCTGGCCGATGAAGACGAAGAGCGACCAGAGCAGGACGAAGGCCATGACGAAATGCATGAAAGAACCGGCCACGGCCACCATGATCCGGTTGTGGAAAGGCTGGGCCCGGTAGGTGCGCGTTTCGTCAGCCGGGCTCACATCCTCGGTGTTGCTCATCCCGATGATCTTCACGTAGCCGCCCAGCGGGATGGCTTTCACGCCGTACTCGGTCTCACCCCGGCGGAAAGACCACAGCCGGGGGCCGAATCCGAGGAAGTACTCGGTGACCTTCATGTGGCTCCACTTGGCCGTGGCGAAGTGGCCGAGCTCGTGGATCATGATCATGGCGATGACGGCCACGATGACGATGAGCAGGTCCAGGGAGTGGGTCAGCATGGAGAGGGCCAAGATGACGGCCACCACGGCCAGCAGCTGGACGACCGATCCCTTGGGCTCCCGGTATTCCGACACCGGTCCGGACGTACCCTCACCGTCATACCGAATGCCGTTGCCGGCAGCACCACTGTTCGGTGCGAGGGCACCTCTCTCGGGGTGAAGGGCGCCCTCGCCGGCCGGGCTGACGGTGACGATGTCGGCTGTGCCGCCCGGGTCGTTCACGCCGCGAGTCCGCGACGGCGGACGGCTTGCTCGGCTCGTTCCCGGGCCCGGCGGTCGGCCTCGATCACGTCACCGGCATTGGCCACCGGGGTCTGCTCACAGGCGTCGACGGTTTCGGCCACCACGGCGGCGATGGCTCCCCATCCGACCCGGCCCTCGAGGAAGGCGGCCACGGCCACCTCGTTTCCGGCATTCAGCCACGCCGGAGCGAGACCACCGGTCCGGCCCGCCTGTTCGGCCAGGTCGAGACAACTGAAGACGCCGCGGTCGGGCTGCTCGAAATCCAGCCGGCTCAACGAGCCCCAGTCGATGGCGCCGAATGGGTGCTGAAGCCGGTCAGGGTAGGCGAGGGCGTAGCCGATGGGTAAGCGCATGTCGGGAAGGGAGAGCTGGGCCACGGTGGCCCCGTCGCCGAACTCCACCATGGAGTGTACGACCGACTGCGGGTGAATAATCACCGCCATCCGGTCGTAGTCGATCCCGAAGAGCTCGTGGGCCTCGATGACCTCGAGGCCCTTGTTCATCAAGGTGGACGAGTCCACGGTGATCTTGCGACCCATCCGCCAGGTGGGGTGGGCGAGCGCCTCGTCGACCGTCACCCCTTGGAGTTCGGCCCGGGTCCGACCCCGGAACGGGCCCCCGCTCGCCGTCAGAACCAGCCGGGCCACCTCGTCCGGCGATCGTCCGGCGCGCAGGCACTGGTGCAGGGCACAGTGCTCCGAGTCGACGGGGATGATCTCGGCCCCTGGGGTGCGTCGGGCCCGCTGCACCACGGGGGCGCCGGCGATCAACGACTCCTTGTTGGCCAGCGCCAGCCGACGGCCGGATTCGAGTGCCGCCAGGGTGACGGGCAGACCGGCGAACCCGACGACGGCGTTGACCACCACGTCGCCTTCGCGGGCAATGGCGATCAGACCGTCGATCCCGGTGAGCACCTCCGTGTCGGGCGGCAGGGCGCCGGCCAGCTCGCGGGCGAAAGACGCGTCACCGATGGCGACGACCCGGGGTCGGAAACGGCGGGCCTGGGCTACGAGGAGTTCGACCGATCGCCATGCGCCGAGAGCGATCACCTGGAAGCGGTCGGGTTCGGACGAGACCACATCCAGCGCCTGGGTGCCGATCGATCCGGTGGAACCCACGATGCTGACTGCGACCGGTCGTGGGGTACGTTCCTGGCGCCCCGTCATCTGCGTGGCCCCTTTCGCACGTAGCTCACCCGAGGTGGAGCACCCGCACCAGATAGTACGTCGCCGGCAAGACGAAGAGCAGGCCATCGACCCGGTCGAGGATGCCGCCATGGCCGGGCAACAGCGACCCCATGTCCTTCAGTCCCAGGTCGCGCTTGATCAACGACTCGCAGAGATCGCCGATGGGGGCGAGGGCGGCGGCGACCACCCCGAGGATGGCGGCCTTACCCGGGGTCCAGGGATGGACCTGACCGGTGATGGCCGCCGACGCCACGATGGCGAAGACGGTGCCCCCGACCAGGCCTTCCCAGGTCTTGTGGGGGCTCACCCGCGGCGCCATCGGGTGGCGCCCCCGCCAGCCTCCAACCACCAGTGCTCCCACGTCGGCGGCCACCGTGGCCACGGCGGCGCCGAAGAGGAAGGCCACACCGTGCCGCTGGGGATACTGGCTGGGAGCCAGGAGAAGGCCGGCGAACGATCCCAGCAACCCCACCCAGGCGAAGCCCAGCACCGTGGAGGAGATTCCGGCGACCGGCGATCCCCGTTCGGCCCCGATGAGATAGAGGACCATCGATGTGACGACCACCAGGACGAAGACGAGGGGAAGAGCGGAGACGCCCTTCTGGTAGGCGCTCACCATCACGGCGCCGGTGCCCACCAGACCGAGGAGAGTGGCCGGATGGCTACCCGAACGACGGAAGGCGGCATAGGCCTCGGCGGCCGCCAGCACCACGACCACGGTGGACAGAACCAGGGTGGCCACGCTGCCGAGTTCGAAGCAGGCCACGGCGATCAGGGCGAAGCCGAGCCCGGTGGCGATGGAGACAGGAACGTTTCTGCCCGTACCGCTCCCCGTCTTCTCTGACTCCCCTGTCGGACGACGGTGCTTGCGTGGCCGGGCCCCGGGAATGGCCGCCGGGGACAGCGGTTCGGTCGACGGCCGCAGAGGCGACGAACTGATGGAGGGGACGCCGTTGGCGCCGGGACGGGCCCACCCGCCGGCCGTCTCCGGCCCACTGTCCTGCTCGGACTCCGGGATGACCGGGGGGCGGCCGACCGAGGACGCGCCTCTCAGCTGGTTGGGGACGTCATCGTCGGAAGGGCCACCACCGCCGGCCGCCGGGGCGGCGGCCCCGGAGAAGGCGGTCCCGGCCGCCGGCGTCCCCAGATCGTCGAATTCCCAGGGCTGGCGTTCCTCGAGCGGCACCTCTTCGAGGGCACCGACCCGGGTCGTCTCGTCGGCCAGCAGTGACGGGTCGAAGGCGCTGTCGTCCCACTCGTGGCGGTGTTCGCGCCAGGCCGGCCCGGCGTCGCCCGAGGCGGACCACGTCCCCTGCTCGACCTCCAGATCGCTGCGCCGTTCGAGAACGGCCGGCACCTGGCCGGTCGGGGGATCGGTCCAGTGAGGCAGCTCGGTGGAAATCGGCGGTTCGTCGGGGTCGTCGGGGCCGTCGTCCAGCCAGGAGGGCACCGACTGCTGCCGGCCGAGGTCACGGGTATCGGTCGACGCCCAGGGGTCGACCTCGTCGTCCTTGCCGTCACCCGCTGCGAATCCCCCGTACCGTTCCTCGAGCGCGGAGCCCGGGTCCGATGCATCGTCGGGATAGGCGGCGGCCCCGGTCGGCGCGGGGTTGGACGGGGACTTCTCGGCGGCAGGCGGCCCCGCCGGTTCGGCGCCGATGATCCGGACGCGCTCGGTCACGGGGTCGACAAAGGACTCCGTCTCCGGCTCGTACCCGTCGCGCTCGTCCACATCGCCTCCTGACCGGCCACACGGGCCCGGCTGGGTCAGATCTCGAGCAGCTCCTGCTCCTTGTGGGAAAGGAGCTTGTCGACGGCCGCCACCATTTCTTGCGTGAGCTTTTCGAGATCGCGTTCGACCCGCTCGAGGTCGTCCGACGAGAGGTCGCCGTCGCGCTCGAGGGCTTCGAGCTCGTGACGCGCCGCCCGACGGAGATTCCGTATGGCCACCCGACCTTCTTCCGCCTTGTGCCGAACCACCTTGACCAGGTCTTTGCGGCGTTCCTCGGTGAGCGGAGGAAAGGCCAGCCTGATCACCGCCCCGTCATTCGAGGGCGTGATCCCCAGGTCCGATGCCTGGATGGCCTTCTCGATCGAGGCCAGGGTGGACTTGTCGTAGGGGGAGATCACGAGCATCCGCGCCTCGGGGACGCTCAGGCCGGCCACCTGGCGGAGCTCCACCTCGGCGCCGTAGATGTCCACCCGCATGTGCTCGACCAGCCCGGACGTGGCTCTCCCGGTCCGGACCCCTCCGAACTCCGTCTGGGTGTGGCTCACCGCCTTCTCCATCCGATCACGGGCGTCGGCCACGACCACCAGGGACAAATCGTCGTCCATCACTGGATCAGCGTACCGATCTCGTCGCCGGCGAGCGCACGACGGAGATTCCCCGGTCCCATCAGGTCGAAGACCAGGACAGGGAGACCGTTGTCCTTGCAGAAGGTGATGGCGGTCAGGTCCATGACCCGGAGGTCCTGGTTGACCACGTCCATGAATTCGAGCTTGTCGTAACGCACGGCGCCGGGATCGAGCTTGGGGTCGGCGTTGTAGACCCCGTCGACCCCCGAGTGGGTGCCCTTCAGCAACATCACCGCCTCGATCTCGGCGGCCCGCAGAGCGGCCGAGGTGTCGGTGGTGAAATAGGGGTTGCCCATCCCGGCGGCGAAGATCACCACCCGGCCCTTCTCCAGATGCCGGATGGCCCGGCGCCGGATGTAAGGCTCAGCCACCTCGGCCATGTGCACGGCGGACAGAACGCGTGTGGGTGGTCCGAGCCGCTCCACCGCATCCTGCAGGGCGAGGGCGTTGATCACGGTGGCCAGCATGCCCATGGTGTCCGACGTCGTCCTGTCCATACCCTGGCCGGTCCCCGTCGTCCCCCGCCAGATGTTGCCCCCGCCCACCACGATGGCCAGCTCGAGGTCGAGCTCCTCCCGGGCGGTGGCGATCTCGAGGGCCAGCCGCTCCACCACCAGAGCATCGATGGTCTCGTCGGAGGCCGAGGAGGCCAGAGCCTCACCGGACATCTTGAGCACCACGCGGCGACGGACCTTCGTGCTGCTCGACACCTGTCCGCCAGAATCTGTCACCGCGCGCCTGGAGCCCTAACCGCCGACGATGACCTGGGCGAAGCGCACGATCTCGGCCCCCCCGATCAGGTCGGCGATGGTGCGCTTCTCGTCCTTGGCGTACGGCTGTTCGAGCAGGCACCGTTCTTTGAACCAGCCGTTCATTCGGCCGTCCACCACCTTGGGTAGCGCCGCCTCGGGCTTCCCCTCATTCCGGGAGATCGCCTCCACCGTGGCCCGTTCGGCGGCCACCTCGGCTTCGGGCACCTCCTCCCGACGGAGATAGATGGGCCGGGCGAAGGCGATGTGCACGGCCACGTCGTGCGCCAGCTCGTCGGTGCCCGAGCGCATCTCCACCAGAACGGCATTCACTCCGCGGCCCGACTGCATGTGCAGATAGGTACCGAGCGTGCTGTCATCACCCAGCTCGAAGCGGACCACGCGACCAAGAGAGATGTTCTCCTTCAGCGTCGTCTTCAGCTCGTCGATGTCACCAGTGCGATCCTCGGCGGCCGACTCCCCTTTGCTGGCGACGTCCTGAGCCAGCTCCTTGGCCAGTGAGACGAAGGCCTCGGACATGGCCACGAAGTCGGTCTCACAGCGCAACTCGACGATGGCCACGGTCCGACCGGCGTCGCCGATGGCGACCGCGCCTTGCGTCGCTTCCCGATCGGACCGCTTGGCCGCCCCGGCCAATCCCTTTTCCCGGAGCCATTGCTTGGCCGCTTCCATGTCGCCGTCGTTCTCCTCGAGGGCGCGTTTGCAGTCGAGCATGCCGGCCCCGGTGGCCCGGCGCAGGGTCTGCACATCTTTGGCGGAGACGGTGACCATGACGCTTACTCCCCCTCGGCCGCACCGGCGGCGTTCTCCGTCGGTGCCTCGGCCGGTGTTGTCGACGGTGATGATGGCGGGGCAGCAGCCGCCGGCTCCACCGGGGCCGCCTCCACCGGGGCCGCCTCCACCGGGGCCGCCTCCACCGGGGCGGCCTCCACCGGAGCGGCCTCCACCGGGGCGACAACCACCGGGGCGACAACCGGAGCTTCGGCCGTGGCGGCCGGAACGGTGTCCGTCGCCGCCGATGGCCCAGTGGATGGCCCGGCGGCCGCAGTAGCGGTCGCCCCCGGCGCGTTGGCGTCCTCGGCCTGCGGGCCGACGTCGGCCGGCACCTCGAGGGTCCCCGTCGTGCCCGCTCCGGGCCGCCTGACACCACGACCGGTGGTGGTGGCGGCGGGCGCGGGGGGCGCCACCTTGCGCTGATTCTCGGCCACCCAACGGCCCTCGATGACCGCCTCGGCCAGCACCCGGCACATCAGGGCACCGGAGCGGATGGCGTCGTCGTTGCCCGGGATGACGTAGGTGATCACGTCGGGGTCGCAATTGGTGTCGACGACAGCGACGATCGGCATACCGAGCTTGTTGGCCTCGGTCACGGCGATGTGCTCCTTCTTCGTATCGATGACGAAGACGGTGTCAGGCAGACGGTCGAGGTCACGGATGCCGCCGAGGTTGCGCCGAAGCTTCTCCAGCTCACGCCGGTGCTTCAGGGCCTCCTTCTTGGGCATCGCCTCGAAGTCACCGGCGCGCTCCATGGCCTCGTATTCACGGAGCTTTCCCGTCCGCGACGAGATGGTGCTGAAGTTGGTGAGCATCCCACCCAGCCAACGCTCGTTGACAAAGGGCATCCCGCAGGCACGGGCGTAGGTGGCGATGGGACCCTGGGTCTGCTTCTTCGTACCGACGAAGAGCACTATCCCCCCCTTGGCCACCAGGTCTCGCACGTAGCCGTAGGCCTCTTCGAGCCCGGCCAGGGTCTTGTTCAGATCGATGATGTAGATCCCGTTGCGCTCGCCCAGAATGAACCGGCGCATCTTCGGGTTCCATCGGCGCGTCTGGTGACCGAAATGCATACCGGCCTCCAGCAACTGCCGAGTCGTGACAACAGCCACGGCTTCTCCTTCCATCGGTTGTCCTTCCCCGGCGCTGCGCCCCCGCGAGGGGGACGACCGTTGGACGCGCCCGGGTGCTTGGTGTGTACGTGACCTCCCCCACCGGGTGGCGGGGAGCGACCTATCCTACCCGACCTGTGTCGGGCCCTTCACGGGCGAGGTCCGGCCGGTCGGGCCACCGGGGCCGTCACCGGTCCGGCGTCGCTCAGCCGGTACGGCTGGCCACGCCCTCGGGGGCCGGTTGGGTCTGCGGGGTGCTACGGCGACCACCGCCGGAACGACCTCGGGCCGGTGGATCGGTTCCCTCGGGGGTGGTCCGGTCACTCATCCGGGCCCGGAGTTGCAGAACCGCCTTGGTGTGGATCTGACAGACCCGGCTCTCGGTCACACCGAGGATCTCTCCGATCTCGGCCAGGGTCAGACCTTCGTAGTAGTACAGAGACAACACGGTCCGTTCCCGGTCACCGAGTTGCATGATGGCCTGGGCGAGGATCTCCTTCGACTCCTTGTCCTCGAACATGGCCACCGGTCCCGCCGCTGCATCGGGGATGGTGTCACCCAGAGTGGTCCGCTCGCTGCGATCGCCGCCCACGAGGAAGACCTCGTCGAGAGCGGCCACCCCGACGAAGGAGATCTGCCGGAGGATGTCCTGAAGGTCCTGCTCGGAAATGTCGAGCTCGGCCGCCACCTCGGCATCGGTCGGCGTCCGCAGCAGAGTCGCCTCCAATGCCGCGTAGGCCTGTTCGACCGACCGGGCCTTGGCCCGCACCGACCGCGGCACCCAGTCGATGGCTCGCAGCTCGTCGATGATGGCGCCCCTGATTCGGGGAATGGCATAGGTCTCGAACTTCACCTGCCGGACAGGGTCATACCGGTCGATGGCGTCGATCAGGCCGATCACGCCGTAGCTGACCAGGTCGGCGCCGTCGACGTGTTGCGGGAGTCCGACGGCGACACGGGCGGCCACGTACTTGACCAACGGTGAGTAGAGGACGATCAGCTGGTCGCGGATGCGACGGTCACCGCTCTGCTTGTACTCGACCCACAGTCGAGCCGTCGACCCGTCGTCCTCTGTCACCAACTCTCCCTACGCACGGGGATGGGTCGCTCCGTAGACCGAGAGCAGCCGCTCCTTGCTGACATGAGTGTAGACCTGCGTGGTCTGGAGACTGGCGTGCCCGAGGAGTTCCTGGACGACCCGCAGGTCGGCGCCGCCGTCGAGCATGTGGGTGGCGAAGCTATGACGCAGAGCGTGAGGGTGGGTGGGCACGGGAGAACGGCGATCGAGGAGCCTCCTCACGTCCCGCGGTCCCAGCCGACGGCCGACACGGTTCAGAAAGACAGCCTCGGGGGGGGACCCCGGCCCGGCGAATTCCGGCCGGCCGCCCTCCAGCCAGCGGCCGACGGCCCGGGCACAGAGATCGTGCATGGGCACCCGTCGCTGGCGTCCGCCCTTACCCCAGACGGTGACGATCCTCTCCGCCAGGTCGATCTCGCTCCGATCGAGACCGCAGAGCTCGGCCACCCGCAGACCGCAGCCGTAGAGCAACTCGAGCACGGCGTCGTCGCGGGCCCGGGTGGCCGCGTCACCGGGTCCCGAACGCGTACCGGAGGTCGCCGACGGCGTCGCCATCGCTGATCCGGGCGCCGTCGGCCCCGGTGGCGGGCCGTCGAGCATGGCGGCGAGCTCCGAACGGTCGAGGACCCGCGGCAACCGTGCTCCGCCGCTCGGGGCGGTGAGCCGCCGGGCCGGGTCGACTGCGACATCGCCGCGTCGGGTGGCCCAGGAGAAGTAGCAGCGCAGGGCGGCGGCCTTGCGCGCCATGGTGGTGCGGGCATGACGACGGGTGGCCAGGTAGGCCAGGTAGCGCCGGAGCACAAGGCGGTCCACATCGGCCGGACCGGCGACGGCGCCCCGGTCGGCCCACTCCACGAACGCCCGGACGTCGCCGCGGTACGCACGCACCGTTTCCGGCGACATTCCCGCCAGCGACCGTGCGAACGCCTCGACGTTCCAGGCCATCGGACCACGCTACCTGTGGCCACCCCGCTCCGGCGCTATCCTCGGCCCGCGGTGGAGGGCGAGACCACCCTGGCACCGGGACCTGGACACCTGACGGGGAGGGAAAGTGCCTGACCGCATCGACCGCCGATCGTTTCTGGCCCGAGGGGCCCTCGGAGCCGCCGGAGTCGCCGCCGCCGGAACCGGAGCCGGAGGTCTGCTGGCCGCCTGCAGTTCCGGCCCGGGTTCAGGAAGTCCGGGGGCCTCGAAACCCAGCGGCAGCCGCAACGGCATCACCAGCGCCACCCCCAAGAAGGGCGGCAGCCTGACCTTCGGTGTGGAAGCCGAGGAGCAGGGCTTCGACCCGGCCACCGGCCGCTTCGACGAGACCGGCGTGCTCTACGCCCGGACCGTCTTCGACCCCCTCACGATCGTGGCCGAGGATGGCAGCGTCCAGCCCTACCTGGCCAAGTCGGTCACCCCGAACGAGAGTTACGACGTCTGGACCATCGGGGTCCGGCCCGGGGTCAAGTTCCACGACGGCACCGACTGCGACGCGGCGGCCATCGCCGGCAGCATCGAGCACTTCCTCACCGGGGAGCTCGGCATCACCTTGACGCCGTCGCTCAAGAAGGTGGGCGGCATCACCGTGACCGACCCCAACACGGTGACCATCAATCTCATCCAGCCGTGGGTGCCCTTTCCCACCTACCTGACCGGAGGAATCGGCGGCCAGGGGGGCTACATCGTGGCCCCCTCGATGATCGCCGACAAGAACGGGGGCTCGAACCCGGTGGGCACCGGCCCCTTCATCTTCGACAAGTGGGTGCCCAACGACCACTTCAGCTCCAAGCGGAACCCCAACTACTGGCGGACCGGACTGCCCTACCTCGACGAGATCACCTACAAGCCCATCGTCGACGCCGACTCCCGGTCGAGTGCGCTGAAGGCGGGCACCATCGACATCATGCACAACGACGTGCCCGAGGTGATCCTGCAGTACCGCGACGACACCAGTTTCGGCTACGTCGACGACTCGCAGCACGTGGTGGGCGAACCGGACATGAACTTCGTGATGCTCAACCTGTCGATGGCCCCCATGGACAACATCAAGGTCCGCACGGCCATGGCCATGTCGGTCAACTCCAAGCAGTTCTCGACGGTCGTGGACAAGGGCGTGAACGCCCCCACCAACCAGCCCTTCGTGGCCGGGTCGCCGTACTACGCCACCGACAGCGGCTACCCGGCCTACAACCCGAGCGGGGCCAAGGCCCTGGTCGACGAGGTGGCCAGGGAGACGGGCAGCCCCGTGTCCTTCACTCTCATCAGCACGACCTCCGGCTCGTCCATCAAGGCCGCCCAGTTCCTGCAGCAGCAGTTCCAGACGGCCGGGATGCAGGTGACCCTGCAGCAGGTCCAGCAGGCCGACGAGATCAACGACGCCCTGGCCGGCAAGTTCCAGGCGGTGGAGTGGCGGCAATTCGCGGCGGTCGATCCCGACCTCAACTACCTCTGGTGGAGCCCGACCGAGATCTTCGGCAGCATCAACCCGAACTTCGCCCAGAACAAAGACCCCAAGATCGAGACGCTGCTCCAGCAGGGACGCCAATCGACCGACCCCACCGTCCGGGCCAAGGCCTATCAACAGATCGCCCAACAGCTCAACAAGGACCTTCCCTACATCTGGAACGACAGGGCCACCTGGGCCATCGTGGCCAACAGCAAAGTCCAGAATTTCAACAATCCGGTGACACCCGACAACGCCAAGGCCTACGGCATGATCGTGGGGACGATCTGGACACCGCAGATCTGGCTGAACGCCTGATCCCGGCACCCGGCGCGGGCACAGCGGGCGCCGCTGGTGCTGGGGGTCGTGCCTTGTGCTGTACTCGCTCATGACCGCCCGCCTGCTCCTGGTCGAAGACGACGAGCGCATCCGAGCGTCGATGCGCCTGGCCCTCGAGGACGAGGGCTACGAGGTCGACGAGGCCGGGTCCGGTGAGACCGCCCTGGAGCGGTTCACCGATCAGCCGGCCGACGTCGTCCTGATCGACCTGATGTTGCCGGGGATCGACGGCTTCGAGTGTTGTCGGCAGCTGCGCCGGACGAGTGCCGTCCCCGTGATCATGGTCACCGCCCGCACCGATACCCACGACGTGGTGGCCGGGCTCGAAGCGGGCGCCGACGACTACGTGACCAAGCCCTTCGTGGCCAAGGAGCTGGCCGCCCGGATCCGGGCGCTACTGCGACGGGCCCGGTCGGTGGACGAACCGAGTGTCCTCACCTTCGGCGAGATCGAGGTGAAGCCGGACGAGGGGACGGTGCAGCGGGCGGGCCAGGAGGTGCACTGCACCCGGACCGAGTTCCGGCTGCTCTGCGAGCTGGCCGCCAATCCGGGCAAGGTGCTCAGTCGCGAACAGCTGCTCGACCGCGTCTGGGGCTACGACTATTTCGGCGACGGCCGTCTGGTCGACGTCCATATCCGCAGGCTGCGGACCAAGATCGAGCCGGACCCCGCCAATCCCCGCCATATCCTCACCGTACGGGGAATGGGCTACAAGTTGACGGCCTGAGGATCGGCCGTGCGCGGTGATCGTCTGCGCGTGGAAGCCGAGGAACGGCGGCGGAGGGTCGACCAGGGCCATGGCCGGGAGGGTCGGCGGTGGTCACGGCTGGGACTGCGGGCCCGGGTGACCGTCACCTTCGGGATGGGTGCACTGGCCCTGTCGGCCACCATGGCCGGGCTCACCTACTTCACGGCCCGGCAGTTCATCCTCCACGAACGCGAGACGGCGATCCTGCGCCAGGCCTATGTGAACGCATCCCTGGCCCGTTCGTCGCTGCGTTCACCTACCCAGAACATCACCCTGCTCCTCGACTCCCTCGACACCCTGCCCGGCTCGTTGTCGGTGCTCGAGCAGCGGGGCCAGTGGTACGCCACCTCCATCTCGGTCGGTGAAAACGCCATCCCCGTCGGGCTGCGATCGCTTGTCCTCTCGGGCGTTCCCGCCAGCCAGCACTTCGTGCTGAACGGGTCCCCCGAGATGGTCGTCGGCGTCCCCGTCCCGAGCGTGGGATCGGCGTACTTCGAGGTCTTCTCCCTCGACGAGCTGGCCCGGACGTTGCGGATACTGGCCCTCGCCCTGGCCGGTGCCGCCCTGGTGACCACCGCGGCGGGGGCCGTCATCGGCCGTTGGGCCAGTGGACGAGCCCTGCGACCACTGGACGAGGTGTCGAAGGCGGCCGAGACGATCGCCGGCGGCCGGCTGCACGTCCGGCTGGTGGCGGCCGACGATCCCGACCTCTCCGCCCTGGCCGCTTCGTTCAACCGGATGGCCGACGCCTTGCTCGAGCGGATCGAACGCGAGGCCCGCTTCACGTCGGACGTGAGCCACGAACTGCGTTCCCCTCTCACCACCCTGGCCACCTCGCTCGGCGTGCTCGAGTCGCACCGCGACCATCTCCCCGTCCGCAGCCGCAGCGCCGTCGACCTCCTGAGCGGTGAGATGAGGCGGTTCCAACGGATGGTCGACGTACTGCTCGAGATCAGCCGGGTCGACACGGGGTCGGCCGAGCTTCTGCTCGACGAGGTGGAGGTGGGAGAGCTGCTCCGGCAGGCGGCCTACGCCGCCGGAGTGGGCCGTATTCCCGTCGACATCGACCCGGCCGTGGGCCGCTTCCGGCTGCGGGTGGACAAGCGGCGCATCGAGCGGGTGGTGGCCAACCTGGTCGAGAACGCCAGCCTCTATGCCGGCGGGGTGGCCCGCTTCGCCGTCGAACCCGCGGCCGGAGGAGTCCGGCTGGTGGTGGTCGACCACGGACCGGCGGTGGCTGCCGGCGAGCGGGAACGGATCTTTGAGCGCTTCTATCGGGGACAGACCTCGGGCCGGCGGGGGGCGACAGAAGGCACCGGACTGGGGCTCTCGCTCGTGGCCGAACACGTCCGCCTGCACGGTGGACGGGTCTGGGTCGAGAGTGGTCCCGGTGGGGTGAACCGCTTCGTCGTGGAACTGCCGACCGCCGATCCCGACCAGGCGGCGTCGTGAGCGGTGGCCTTCCGGCGAGCAACCGGCGCCGTCACCGCTGGCGGGGGCCCTTGGCCGCCGTCGTGGCCGTGACCGTGCTCGGACTGGCCGGATGCGGCGTACCCGTGGACCGGTCACCGACGACCTTGCCGCGCCGCGGCGTCCCCTTCGGGCTGTTACGCCCGTCGTCGCGCTCGACGACCACGTCGGCTCCCTCGCCGGCATCGGCGGCCATACGGATCTTCCTGGTGGGCCCGTCGGGCCGGTTGGCGGCCGTGGCCCGGCAGGTGCCGGCCAGCCAGGAGGCGCTCAGCGCCGTGCTGGGCGCCTTGGTCGTCGGCCCCACCAATGCCGAGGCCGCGGCCGGCCTGGGGAGCGCCGTTCCCTCTCAGACGACGGTGCTCGCCGCGGTGGTCGGCCAGGGGGGCGTGGCCACCGTCAACCTGGGCGTCAACTTCGCCCAACTGGTGGGACAGGCGCAGATCGAGGCCGTGGCCCAGATCGTCTTCAGTGCCACCGGCGTCACCGGCGTGACCGGCGTGACCTTCGAGCTGGCCGGTCGGGCCGTGAAGGTCCCCGTGGCCAGCGGAGCCCAGGTGGCCGTGGCCACTCCGGCGCAGTTCGCCGCCCTCGCTCCCGGGGGAAGCACCAACAGTTGACGAACGACCCGTTGGTCGCCTCATGGTTCCGACCCGGGTGCGAATGTCGAGCGGTACGAACTGACCTTCCATTGGCCCGACGCATCTCGATCCAGGACATAACGCGCGTCCAGCTGTCCGTGCACGACCGCCCAACCGACGGCCCGGCCGCTCGCTGACGTCACTCGGTCAGTGACGCCGCCCTGCCAATCAGTGACAGTGACCCGAGCCGTGACAGTGGCGTTCATACCCGTCACGTCCACCTTGGAGACTCGTGTCCGCTCGAGGATGGGACCTGGAGGTCCCACAGTGAGCGTGGGATTGTTCTTGACGCAACGGGATTTCGTGGAGATCTGCACCTTGTGAAGAAGTCGCGACTCGAGTGACGCCGCCAAAGGCCTCGTGAACAAGGCGGTCAGCTCTCGGTGCATGAAGGTCCGCATTCCAGGGACCAGCGATGCGTTCAACACTGTGCAGCGCGCCGCGTTCCAATGCCATGGTGCACTGCGTGTGCTGATCTCGCTCTGCCGCCATACTCCCTCGGGACCCGACAGGACCCACCGGCCACCGACTTCGACCGGGAGGTAACTGACATCGGCCGCGGCCTGTTGCGCATGGGCCACCACGAGGGCGATCTGGGCATCAGATCTCGACCCGACGCATGAGGCGAACGCCGATGCGCTCACCACCACGCTCGTGGCCAGTGCCGCCCGTCGGACTCTGGCCCCGGCGGGGAGTCCGACGCTCAGGCCACAGACCGTCACGCGCCTGGTGATCATCCGCCGAGACTAGATCGTCTCCCGATAGATCGGCAACCGGTGGATGGGCACGGTGGATGGGCACGGTGGATGGGCACGGTGGATGGGCACGGTGGATGGGCACGGTGGATGGGCACGGTGGATGGGCACGGTGGATGGGCACGGTGGATGGGCACGGTGGATGGGCACGGTGGATGGGCAGCGCACCCGGAGTCCGGCATTTGTCCCCGGCTCAATGGGCCAGTCCGTAGGTCCCCGGCCCCGGCAGGGTGGCTGAGGCCGGCGGCCGACGAGGGGCATAGGACGTCGCCTTGGTGCCGAGCGACGAGATCTCCGACGTCCAGGTGGCCGAATCGACGACCCTGATGCCGGCGGCGATGGCGGACAGGTCACAGCCGCTGCCCTGGAGCCGGACGTCAATACCCGGTC
>Ga0307374_10002249_pt1 | contig 34604 bp, 33 predicted proteins | sample OX3MG_FD_202532 | JGI IMG/M metagenome (GOLD analysis project Ga0307374, IMG submission 202532) | Soil microbial communities from Risofladan, Vaasa, Finland - OX-3 | ecosystem: Environmental > Terrestrial > Soil > Coastal area > Acid sulfate soil | place: Finland: Risofladan, Vaasa | collected... | reverse complement strand
CCTTGATGCGTCCTCTCTGGCGACGTGCTATTCCAGTAGGTTGGATGCTCTCATGAGGGATCGCGGACTGTAACCACATCCACAAAGCGTCCCAGACGACGGAAGTTTAGCAAGATTGCCGAACTGCCTAATTATGATGCCATGCGAGCATGCATTGAGCGAGCTTCTCCGATAGTACCGCATGATCGTGAGGGTCGGTCGATATCGACGAATAGCGAAGTCAAGCGATTCCGATTGGCACCTTGCGCTGCTATGCGTGCGTTTGCCTACGTCTGCCGTGTTAATTAGCATCGAGTTTGGCTAGCTCGCTGACAAAAAGCGGGTTCTGTGGGAATTCCGCGACGAGTTCCTTCAGTTGCGTGCGGGCAACTTCTGGCTTTTTCTGGCGCAAGGCCACCATCGCCAGCAAAATCTTCGCGAACGGCCGCAGGTAGTGGCCGTGATCGGCGGCGATCTCAAGCTGCTGGATGCCGAGCTTCTTGTTGCCGTGGATTCCCGCGAGGCCGAGGAAAAATCTCTTGATTGCCGGCAGACTTCCGATGATGTAATTTGCCGTGCCCAGGCCAAGATAGGCGTCAGCGGCGTCTGGCGCGACCCGCAACAGTCTCTTGGAGTACACATCCGCTTCGCGGATCTTTTTCAGGCTGTCAAGCTGACGCTTGTCGATGAGGCTGGCATAGTCGGCCTGCATGCCGAGGCTAAGAGACATGGCAAACAAGGCATTCGGATCGTTCGGGTTCGCCTTCAATTCGATCTGCGCCAGGTTCTGCGCCTTCTGGTCCGCGGCGAAGAACGCCGCGCGAAGTTCAGGATTCGGCTTCAGAGGGATTTTGCCAAAAAATCGCTTGTCGTTCATGAAAAACTCGGAGGTCAGAACGCCCTGCCGATAGCACTCTTCAAACAGAAAAGCGGCCGCTTCCGAGGCGTATCCGAGGGGGTCTTGCGGATGAGACTTCTCCCAAGCCTCGAACTGCTCGTGAGCTTCCTCAGGCTTCAATTCGTAGAGAAAATGAAAGCCGGCGTCGAGTTCCGGCACGCGCAGCGCCACCGTCGGAGTTTGGCTGGGATGCGCCGGCGCAGGCCCAACATCCAACACTCCTGCCAGCAGAGTGCCGCATAGAAGCAAGCAGATTGTCGATAAGAATCCGCCACGACCGTCGTGATTCCAATCGCTCGGGCGGACGGCGCCTTCTTCTGAGTTTGGCCGTCGCATGATGTTCGCTTCAGGACTCAGAAATGTGAGTGACTCGTCTGTGGGTCGCGTCCAAAAGTTCAATGTGCAGCAATTCTCTCCCTGCCCACAACTTTAGTCGTGCAGGACAACACTCAGGAGGGAATCATTGATGTGGATGCCGCCATTGTATTGAATGAAACCCAGCTTTCTGAATTTGTTCATGAAGAAATTGACCCGGGAGCGCGTGGTGCCAATCATTTCCGCCAAAGTCTCTTGCGATATTTTGGGAAGCGTTTTCTGAGGGTGTTCCGTGGCTCCGTACTGCGCGAGCAGCAAAAGCGTCCGCGCCAGCCGCTTCTCGCTGGAATTGAAAAGTTGGTCGACCAAATCGGATTCCACGCGGATGTTTCGCGCGAGCATATAGGCGATGAAGCGGTCGGATAACTCGTGTTCCTCGTGCAGCGCTCGCACCATCTCGTGTTTCTCGATGACGCGCACAGAGGTAGATGTGACCGCAGTGGCAGTCGCCACGCAAACGGCTTGGCCTGCAAGGCAGGCTTCTCCCACAAAATCCCCCGGCCCCAGGATCGCTACCACCGCTTCCTTGCCGGTTCTATTCACCACCGTAAGCTTGACACCACCATCCTGAATATATAGGACGTTCTTGGCTGGATCGCCTTGCGCGAAGATGGTTTCTTTGGCTTTGAACTTCTCAACCCTTCGGCCCAGGCCGGCCGAATCTAGAAATACTTTCACATCGAACGCAATTTTCCCAGGCGCCTTCAGTGGAGGAACACTTGCAGAAACACGCCGCTTGGGAGGAGGAAAAGAGAGCATGCAGTAGCATACCACCTCCCCCCCCCCCCGAGTGTGCAATAGTGCACATCGGCGGTTCCGACCCAAGATTCGCGATTACCGAAGTGATTGACGACTCGAGTGGTTCCGCAGGACTTTTCGCAACGACTGGTGCACTTCGAGGCCCCGGTCCCCATCGTAGTTAATAAATCCCTGCTTCCTGAATCGATTCATGAACAGAGTGATTCGGGAACGCGTGGTCCCGACCATTTCCGCCAGAACCTGGTGACTCAGGGCAGGAATCTCAATCACCGGCGGGCCTTTCTTATCCAGATGCGCTAGCCGCAGAAGCACGCGCGCCAGGCGTCGCTCGGCAGAAGAAGTCAGTAGTTCTGAAACGTGTTCCTTGTACTTCTGCACGCTGGACAGCAGATAGCCCACCAGGGAGTTGGACGTCTTATTCTTTTTGCGAAGCATTTGGAGCATGTTGTTTTTCTGGATGGTGCGTATGGAGCTGGCGGTCAACGCAACCGCCGTGGACATACGAAGGGGATAGCCAGCGAGGCAAAGCTCGCCAAAGATATCGCCCACCCCCAGGATGGCTGTGACCGCTGAAGGCCGGTGTTTCGCTCGCGAGGTGAGCCGCACCCCTCCCGCTTGAATATAAAAAAGCGTGTAAGCAGGCTCGCCTTGCGTATAGATGTTTTGTTTTTCCGGATAGTGCGAGACCTTACCGCCCAAACTGGTTCCCGAGGAGAAGGCGCCAAGCGGAGTGGTGATTTTTCTGGTGCGTTTCATGCGCCGGATCCACTCCTGACTAAGATGTCTTGCAATGTGAGGTTTCCATGCGATCGCAGATTGGTTCGCTGCCAGGATCTTCAGAGCGGCTTCGGCTGCGGGCCTGCACTTGTTGCCGCCGGAGCCTGTTCTCGGAAACTGCAGCTCACGCACTAGCTCGAAAATGACGCTTTGGGATTGTGGCTGTGACTGTTGTGCCGTTCCGACTAGTTTCGATCTCTAAGCAGCCACCGAGTTGCATAGCTCTTTCTCGCATACCTGTGATGCCAAGCCCTGCCGCGCTAGTTGGGGAAGAATGATCCAGCACTGAATCCGGTATCCCTTGACCTTCATCGCTGATTTCTACGACGACACCATCGACAGTCCGGCCAATCTTCACTTTGGCCTCTGTAGCTCTTGAATGGAGGTGAACATTTGTGAGAGCGGACTGTACGATGCGGAAAACCGCGAGTTCGGCTTCTTCAGATAGCCGGGGCAATTCTTGCGGCGATTCCACTTCGACATGTAAGCCTTTGCCCTGATTAATCCTGCTCACGTAGCACCGGATTGCCGCGTTCAAACCACACTCATCCAGCACCGGCGGATGAAGCAGGCGGGAAACGGTTCGGAGTTCATCCGAAATGTTCGCGACGAGAGATGAGCACTGTGAGAGAACCTTGTAACGCTTTGCCGCGGTCATCCTGTCTTCGAGCGTCGACAGATTCATCGCCAGCAGAGCGAGTGTTTGCCCGGCACTATCGTGCAACTCGCGTGCGATCCGATGCCGTTCCGCATCTTCAGACTGATAGAGCCGCCTGAAAAGCCCGCGCATCTCCTCTTCTTTGCGGTGGCACTCGATCGCAATTGTGGCCATATGGATTACCTGTTCGATCAGTTCCAAGTCGCGACCACCGGGCGGCAAAGGCGTTGGGCGAAATAAGATTAGCGTTCCCAAGATTCCTTTTTCCTTCGACAAAACGGGCGCGAGCCATGCCCCCTGAATCCCCTGGCTAACAGCCGAGGCCCAGCAATCTGTAAACGAGGGATCGACTTTCATGTCGACGATCGGGACGGGTTCTCCGTCCCGCCCAGGAGACTTCTGGAAACTGGCGCAGCAGGACAATGGCAAACCTTCGAACGCTTCAATCCTGATTCTGGGAACCCTTGGGCCGGCTGCAAGCCGAAGGCGCCCATCGCAATCTGGCAAAAGAAATGCGGGTATCACTCCGGGTAACTCAGTACCAGCGAAGTCGCAGATCTGGTTCAGGACTTCCGTAATGGTTGCTCGTTGAGCGAGCATTCTCAGGACCTGTGTGTCCGACGTCGGCTGCGGCCGAGAGAGGGATCTGGCCATCTTTGTCCTCTTTCCCTGAGGTCTGTACCTGTTAGAGCCGAAGGGGGATCATACGCACATCGGTTTTGAGGGTCTGTTCAATTCGGGACACTTTCCTCGCATAAACCCGCTGACAGGCGGGTCTCTTCAGGATCGTCCAACTTTAGGCTGGGAGCTCTGCCGGGGTGCTCAATTTAAGATAGAGTTACTTGATAACTTTATAACTTCTAGCAGTCTCGCGGCTACAAGCTAGCAAGTCACCGATGGCTGTAGCGAGTTAAGGCGTCGCAGAGAAGGCGTTGCACGAAGAAAACCCGCGATCAAAGGGAAATAGAACTGGGGTCAAATCTTCATGAAAATGTGGCCCAGCTTGCGCACAACCACAGGCTCGCCACAACTCCACGCGCGCAACCGCCCACGCTGCTACAGGTCGTCAAGTCGTATCCGCGTTCTAATCCACACGTCGTCTGTCACTGGATCTAGGATTGCCCGCTGCTGTACTTTTCTGTTCGGCTGCCTACGACGCCATTCAGCACGAGCATTAGTAGCCCCACAATCAGGATCACATGAATGAAGGCGTTCGTTACGTTGAAAACAAACAGGCCGAGAAACCACAGAACGATCAGGACTGTAGCGATGCGTCCAAGCACGTTTTCATCTCCTCACCTCTAGTTTCAATTTAGCTAGGGACTGTTCGCCCGCCTCGCACTGGATCGGCCTCATCGAAGCTGAGCGCCGGAAAGCCAGGAACCCAAGGGAGAGCAGGCCAAGCAGCAAATAGCCTAGAGTGCCGGACTCCGGAACCGCCGTGTAGACACCCTCATCCCGATGTTTTCGGTTGTGTTCCGCTTCTTTCCCCAACAGCCACACGTCTCCATGGGAATTGGAATATATGAAGGACCGAGGATCAAAATCCATGAGAATGGCCAAGTGAGCGTCCCTGTGCGGTGAGAACGGGCCGGCCACAAGGCGTTCGCTCGGGAGTGCCTTCAGTGGCGGATTTGAGTAGCCGGTCGTTCTTGCTGAGACTTCAATAATAGGAGATGCCTCCGCGTGTCCAAAAGAAGTCACTCGATCGGCCCTGCAAGCGGGCGCCATGGCGATCAGGAAAGTTCCGCAAAGCAACAAGGCTGCTCTGGCGTTCATCTAGTTTCTTCCCTTTTGCGATGGATAGGATTGAGTCATTTCGGATATTAGACGCGGCGAAAAACAAACGATGTTCACTTTTATACACATCCGTTACTTCTTCTTGTCGCCGTCGTGTCTCAACATTCCTGGGCAGGCGACATACTTACGACCATGTACAAAAAACTGGTAATGGCGCCGTCAGTAAGAATGGCTATCGGAGTGGCAAGGTCGAGTTTAATAAATCCGGGTTCCATGGCTGGGGTCGGGTCCTTCGCTCCGCCTCGCCATTTCCGAAAGTTAAATGCCCCTGGGAATCAGGTGGCATAGAGAACTAGTAATTTAGTCTTGAGCGATTAAGCGGGTTTTCTGATTCTTCGCCGAGTAAAGGGCCTTATCGGCGGTGTGCAGTAGCGATCCAATCGCCTCGCCGTCATTCGGGTAACTGGCAACACCCGTGCTGACACTCAACTTGGGTTCCTCGCCGTCGTTTTCGAAGAGTTTACAGACACGCTGCGCCACCAAAGTGGCTGCGCCTGCTGTCGTCTCCGGCAGAATGAGCGCAAACTCGTCCCCGCCATAACGTGCCGCCGTATCGATGGAGCGGCAACAGAGACGCAGGACGCCAGCGAGCCGGCACAGGGCCCGGCTTCCGGTCTGGTGACCGAAGCGGTCATTGATCGCCTTCAGCCCGTCCAAGTCAAGGAATACAAGAGCGAATTCTCGTCCCGTTCGTTTTGACCGCTTGATCTCGGCGTCCAGCACGTCGACAAGTTCGCGGTAGTTGGCCAAACCTGTTAACCCGTCACTCGCCGCTCGCTTCCGGAGTTGCTCCTCCAGAGCACGCTGAGCTGTGACATCCTCGACAATGATCCCGTACCCATCCAGCGCGATTTTCTCGCCGCGCGCCCTTCGTGCGCTGAACCGCACTCTTACGGTCGTACCGTCTTGCCGCTTCCAGTCAGTTTCGACAGGATCAATGCGCCCGGTTTGGACGGCGTGCTGCAGCAGTTGCGTCCACACGAGCGGGTCCCGAATGATGTCGATCGCCAGGTTCGCGGACTTCAGGTCCTCTCTTGACTTATAGCCAAGCATGTTCACTAGCACCTGGTTGACGTCCAAGACGGCGCCATGAGCGCTGCAACGGCACATTCCGTAGGCCGAGTTTTCCACCAAAGCCCGATAGTCGGCTTTCGAACGTTGCAACTGCTTCTCGGCTCGATCGCGATCTTCGCGCAAGTTCTTTTCATCCAGAACTCGCTGGACAGCCATGGGGAGACGCCCGATGCGATCCATTTCGATGCAATCGCGAACGCTACTTTTAGCGAATTCCATAGCGGATTCTCTCCGCAGGGTGTCGGTCACGAAAATAACCGACGTTCCGCCGCTGGCCTGTGGCAGAAGATTTGCTTTCTGCGCCTCTCGCGCGCCGCCGCTTGGCCATTCCGCGATAATCAAGTCATAGCGCTTCGCGGACGTCCGCTCGGACATTTCGTCAGTGTTTTGCGCCACATCCGATTTGAATAAAAATCGCACCCCACGCAACTGATGCAGACAGCGCTCTACAGCCAATAAGTCGCGGTGAACGAACAAAATTTGGAGATGTTGCTGGCCGCGTTTCGATTTGGATCGCGCCACCGCATCCGGCTGATTGGGTGTTAGTCGCATGTGATTTGAAGTGGCCATCTAATTAGGAAGCGAGCGGCTCTAGCCAACTGCGGTTAACCTTCATCGACGAACGCAGCTTAGAGAGGCTCGTTACTCGTAAATATATGCGTTCTTGGGCTAAGGTGGCTGTTCAATTTGGGACAGTTTCTCGCAAGCACGGTCTGGTTTAATTGGCGACAGTTTGGAATGGCCGGAGCCGATGCGCCCATTCCCAACGCCGAAAGTGAGTGAACGTAACCAGGAAATCCAGGCGTGTTTGGAGGGGAAACGACGGTGCCCGTTTTATGTCCGCATTGCCGAAACAAAGCTATTCGCCGATCGAAGCGAAGGGGGATGCTCGAGTCGTCCCTACTGAGCCTGATATACGTGCGTCCGTTCCGATGCAAAGATTGCGATTACCGTTTCTACGGCTTTATCTCGCCGATGGAATCGACTCAATACAAAAGTGCGGCGCCCCGCTAGCCCTGGCATGCCGTTGGGTTCTCTTCTTGGATATCTAGTCCCGGAAACATCCTGGCGTTGGTGGGCTGGAGCCCGCAGCTGAGATGGTGCCCACAGGTGCGTTCGAACAAGCATGAGTTACATCCTCTTCTGTGTGAGCCTGCGCCGCGTTTCAAGCGGCCACGAATATGGAAGTCGCCATTGCACCGGTTTGAACGGTCGACGTAGCCAAGCTAAAACCGATGCCTTCAATCGTAGCCACTGTCGTGATCTCGCGGCAGACCGGCGTCCATCCCGCCGAGCGAGCCGCCATAGGCGCAACGCGTGAACCGACTGGAGAAGACGTTTCCGGCGCGAGCGCAAAATCGCAATCGTTTGCAGCCAGGCTGGTGAGTTCACAGCGGATACGAACCGCTTTCTCGACCTTGCGCTCCAATGTAAAAACGAAAGGCATAAACCGAGAAGAATTTCCAGCCTAGGGTTAACGGGATCCGATCGTGTTGCGTTATCCGTTGTCGGAGCGTACGCGGGGTTGTGACGGCCGGCCACTTGGCAACGGCTGGAATCTGTCGAAGGGTCAAGCTTCTCTCTCGCTTTAACCACGTGAAGGAAAGGAGCGGATGCGCTCGGCGCCCGTTCCATCGCGAATTGAGCGATGAGTTCCATCGCGTCGCCAGAATCAATCGCGGCCGAGCCCGAGGATGTACCTGCTCCCATCCATCCACATTCGGGCGCCGTCGGCACCGACGTAGAGACGTCGAGGGTCTGGCTTTCCGTGCGTGCCCGAGGCACTTCGCAATTCAAATCCGGGATGGTAATCCCTTTGGCTCGGGCGAGATTCTTGTGCGCCGCAGCACAACCAGGCGCAACGCAAATTGCCATACCGCTGAGGTTTTCCTCCAAGAGCGGTTTGGCAGTTTCAATCTGGGGCTCAGGCGCATTCGCGAACACCGATCGAGATGAAATCATAGCGGCGCCCACAGCCCCCACGGAATCTATGGACGGGGCGAGCGGCTGGATGTCGTCAAGCTGAAACTCGCGCGCGATCTCGTCGATGATCTGTACCGGCACTGGCCGGACACCGTCCACATAGGCGTTAATTAGCGCATGCTCGCAGAGTAAGTTCGTAACGCGCGGAATCCCCCGCGAATAGAAGTGCACGGCGTCCATGGACTGGGACGCAAAGACCGGTTTGCCGTTGGCACCGGCGATGTGCAAACGCGCCTGAATGTAGTCGTGCGTCTCCTCACGGGTAAGCGCCGTAGTCCTGCATCGCAGCACGATCCGCTGCTTTAGTTGGCGCAACTCAGGCCGCTTGAGCCGGTCATCGAGTTCAGGCTGGCCAGCCAGCACGATCTGCAATAGTTTTTCATGCGCGTTCTCTAGATTCAGTAGCATTCGAATCTCTTCCAACACGTCCGTGGATAGACCTTGCGCTTCATCCACGATCAACACCGGTACCTGGCCCGCACGATAGCGCTGAATCAACCACAGATTCAGGCACATCAATGCGTTTCCCTTCCACCGTGAGTCGAACGGCACACCGAAATCGGCCAATATGAAATCAAAGAGATGTCTGGTTTCCAGATGTGAGTTGAAAATGAATGCTGTGGGCGTCTGCTGCTGGTGCAGCCAGTCAAGCACGCGGTTGATGAGCGTGGTCTTGCCCGTTCCGACTTCGCCCGTGAGCAGGATAAGACCTTTGCGGGCCTGTATCCCGTACGTCAGTTCGTCCAACGCCTCCCGCGTCTGCGCGGTCAGATACAGATAGCGTGGGTCCGGATTGACGTTGAAGGGATTTTCGCTCAATCCAAAGAACTGTTTGTACATGTTGGCCTAGACGGCAAAGCTATGATGTTTGGCCGCGTTAATTTTAAAATTGTCTCTCACCCGAAACACTAATTGACGTATGGCGTCTTTTCCGGCGGGCTGTCGACGAATTTGCGCTTTAAATGCCCATAATTCTTCGGAAACTGCGCTGCGTCTTCCTGACGTTGTAACGCAACTGCCGCCAAATGAATCACCCGTGTAATCAGCTGAGCCTCATGCGGGGTGGGACGTCGTTGGTCGCAGCAGTAAATTTGAAGTCTGCCCAGGAGACTCCTGTCACTCGAAAGAATACTTCTGGACGAGAAAACGTTCAGGCCGCATTCCGTGGCTAGTCGGGTGATCGATAACAAGTCATTGTCCTGGTCGTCCGGCAGCAACACGAGCGATACCGAGTTACCGATCTGAAGATCGATCGCAGTGCAGAGTTTATTCAGGATTCCCGGGAGCGGCGCGCCGAGAGAAATCAACTCAACGATTTGCCTCTCACCTACCAAGAGTCGGCGCCTGATGTCGTTACCACGCCGGCGCGGCCGAGACTCCGTTAGCAGCCAGCTCGTTTGTGATTTGTTGTTATCCATCCTGGGACTCCTCGTTTCTATCAAGAATCCTAAATTCTTCACGAACCTTCATTTCCTCGTCTTGTTTTTGCAAGGCGGAAAAGATCTCTTTTGTGAACTCTGCCCATTCTTCTTTGAGCTTTTCCAGGGACTGATGCCGGTGTACAAAATTCTGATCCGATCGCATTGTCCCTATCCCAACCGGCTCGGTTCCTCGTTGTCCCGAAAATCGACATCCTCACGACGAGGGAGCGAGACAGGTCGATCCTTCACCTCTAGCCCATCGGTCATCTTTCTAGATTTCCGAAACACCATCTTAGAAGCGGCAGAGACGCTTGACTGTTCAATATGGGACATTGCCCCATTTTATTGAATCGGGTTTTCAGCGTGCGCGCCCACCATCGCGGGGGGCCGAGAAAACCCGATCCAGTAGTTCCCATATAATTACTACACTGTTATACATACACTGGGTTAGATATTTCGCTCGACTATCGAACGGCATCAAATACTCGCGCGAGGGAATGCCATACCTGCGCCGGGCGTCCGATCTGAGCGCCTCTCCCAAAGTGAAAGCTCAGGCTTAGACCATAGCGATCTATCGAGCGTGACTCGATCGAAGAAGTTTGCCGCAGAGGACGGAAATCCTCCAGACCGCCGGCAGCAGACGGACCAAGCTGCAAGTTCTGCGTGTTACTCGTGCTGCTAAATCCATCAAATCGCAAACGCCCGCCCCAGAGGTACAGGAGCGGAAGGCTCGACCTCGTGACGAACAATGTCTTAACCTTGCGCATCTGCGACAAGCTCTCCAGACCGTCCAGGCCCTGTCCACGTTCGTAAGCTCCCGCGAACGCGCCTGTAAAGTGGTCGGGTTCTATTGTTGGTTTCGCGATCCCTAGCGGGGGCCTGGGCATCGAGGGCGTAGGTGTAATTCGAGCCGTGGTCACAATAGGCGCGAGCGACCCTCGCATCGAGACAATCTGAACCCTGGGTATTTGTGCCACGGCCGACACAGAACTACCCAGAAGCATGCCCAGCAATAAACTCAGGTATATGCGCATTGACTTCCTCGGACAGCTCGGGAACCGCTTCGCTGTCGCCCAATAAGGAAGAAGTCGGGACCTTGACGTCCTGATCCTGTGTTTTGGGAGCGACCGAACCCGAAATCGACTTGAGCCTAAGCGGCAAACGCGAAGAGACGACAACATCCCGCACCAACGGCATAATTCTACTGAGTTGCAAACTCTCGGTCTGTCCCATTCTGCACAGTAGACCTGTCCTTTTTCGCACAGACGCTCAACTCTCAAACCATTAGTCTACGTGCGGGTTCTGATTCTTCGGCGCATTCGTCCCTGGTTCCGTCGAGTCAAGAGTGCGAATGCTCAGCAAATCATCGATGCAGGTGCTCTTGGTAATGCTCGCGGCTTCATCCGCGGTCTTTGCTCAATCTGGGGGGAAATCTCCGGCCGGGTTTCAAAATGATGCAAGCGTATTGGCTGCCCGTCAGATCGCTGAGTTGTCGGTCGCGGCCACCGAGCGCAGTTGGCGAGCACGTGACCAGTACACGTACACAGAGCGCGATGAGGATCGGCGCCTGGACGCGCGGGGACAGGTGAAATCAGAAAATACCGATCTGTCCAGAATTATTCTGGTCGAAGGCGCTAGTTTTGAGCAGCTCATGGAGCACAATGGGCATGCTCCATCGGCCAGGGAACAGACGAAGAGCTACGAGGGAATCGAAAAGCTGAGGCACGAAACAACGGCGGAGCGGAGTGTCCGGCTCCGCAAGGAGGGGGAAAACATCTCTTTTCTCGGCGACGTGCTCGAAGCTTTCGACTTCCAACTGATCGGCGAAGAGACGGTCGGGGGCAGACCAGCTTACGTGCTTCAGGCCACGCCGCACCCCGGCTATCATGCGCGGGGCAAGTACGGCAAAATGTTTTCCAAGGTCGAAGGCAAGCTTTGGGTCGACGAGGACGACTTCGGCTGGATCAAAGTAGACGGCGAGGTAACGCAGGCGTTCTCGATGGGATACTTTGTGGCCCGTGTGCAGCCTGGCTCCCATATTCTGCTGAACGAGACGTCCGTTGGCCACGACGTCTGGATGCCGAGCCGCATCGAAGTCCGAGCAAGCGCCAGAGTCCTGTACCTAAAGAGTGTGGACATCGACAGGATTCTCACGTACTCCGATTACACGCAAGTAACGGACGGCCCATATTCCGTGCAGTGATGGCTGATCCCTGCTGCCCCAAGCCGCGCCCTATTCACTTACGATCCTTCGGGCAGCGTGTCGCGTAAACGAGTTCGGGAGTTCGAGCCTTGAGAGAAACGCCTCGACTGACCGTTGCGAAATTTGAACCCTTGGAGAAATCGCGTAATAGCTCGGCGGCCTTACTCAGCCCCTCTGAATAAATAGGACGTACTTGCCTCCGCCCCGGTTCGACACAATCGCTTCCTGTTTCTTGACTTCCGCGATCTTTCGCACCCCCCGCCGAACCAAGAAATTCACGTGCATTGAACTCGCTTTGCCATTGGATGTTCGGCGCTTTCGGGCCTTGATCGCCATAGCTTATAAGGCTTAAATCGCAGCATGCGGCCGTGGGTCTGGACACGAATGTGTGCATAAGTGAACAGCCATAAGCATTCGTCTCTTCTAAGATGCTGCTTGTGAGAAAAGCAATCAGGGCCGGGGCGAAACAAGTCCAACAGATTCGGTTCGAACGGTACTGGATGTCGCAGGTTCCTTCCCACTCCAACCCGCACTAGCGGTTTTCTTTAGATCCAAACAGATATCGGTCCGTCGCCCTGGAGCCGGTTGGAGTGTCTCCCTGCGCAGAGGAGGCGATAGAGAAATGCCGTTACTTCAAGTGCTGGTGGTTCTCGTAGTGGTGGGTGTCCTGCTTTGGCTGGTCAACAGCTTCATACCGATGCAAGGAACGATTAAGTCGATCTTGAACGCGATCGTTGTGATCGCTACGGTTTTGTGGCTTCTCAATATTTTCGGGGTGCTTCATTCGCTCTCCCACATTCACGTCGGGACGTGAGCGATCCCGATAACACCGGCGCGAATGGTGCGCGAATTACCGCAATGGAGGCAACACACGTGAAGGTACTTGCAGCGGTCAGCACAGTAACACTGTTTTTGCTTTTCGGAATGGCCGTCCCTGCCCTCGCGCAGAACGACCGCCAGGACGAAGGCGCTAAACCAGCGCAGCACGAAGAACAAGCCAAGCCCGCCAAGCAAGAGCGGCAGGCGAAGTCGGCAAAACAAGAAAAACAAGCGAAACCAGCAAGGCAGGAACAGGCCAAGACGGATAACCGGCAACAAACCAAATCCTCAAAGCAGGAAACCCAGAACCGGCCGCCGCAACGCGAGCAACAGGCGAAGCCAGTAAAGCAACAACGCCAAGCGAAGCCCCAGCAACGCCAAGAACAGGCCCAGTCGACCAAACAGGGAGATCGGCAGCAGGCCAAGAACCAGCAACGACAGACTCAATCAAATGATCAGCGCCAAGCCACTGCCACAAGAACGGAAGATCGGCAGCGGGCTGATAACCGGCAACCTCAACGGAGTGAAGCCGACCAGCAACGACAACGCTCGCAGCCAGAACTACGGCTCAGTGCTAGAGGTGAAGGTCGCATACCGGATGCTCGCTTTCGGTCCGATTTTGGCCGTGGGCACGAATTCCGCATCGGCAGTCCGAGACTTGTTGACGGGTATTCGCGCTTCCAGGATGGCGGCTATTGGTTCGGTTTTGTCGATCCGTGGCCGGTGAATTGGTATTACACCGACGATGTCTACGTTGTTTACACCAACGGCGGCTATTACCTGTGCAACCCGTCTTATCCCGGCACTCAGATTGCCATCAGCGTAGTGCTCTAACCATCTTTTCACCCAGCTTCCGGGCGGCCGAAGTTCCAGAGTTTCGAGCCACGGGGCGGCCCTGGGAAAACGGCAACGGTTGCATTCGCGCAGTAGCAATGAATTGGAGCAGAGAGGGAAAAACAATGCTCGGAGCTATCTTGATCGTGGTTTTGGTGATGGCGCTCCTGGGAGTGCTGCCAAGATGGCGGCACAGCCGGGAGTGGGGTTATGTCCCGACCGGGGGAATTGGACTGATTCTGGTCGTGGTGCTGATTCTCCTGCTGCTCGGCCGCATTTAGCCGCCGACGCTAGGTAGGAGTAGTGGATGTTTTTCGGTTGGGAATGGTCGGAGAATGAGTTTCATTCAACGCCTTCGCCCCAACTCATGGGCTGGATTCAAGCGCCCTCACAAAGGTTCCGGAGACCACCCATCCGCGGCCGCAATTCTGATCCTGGAGGTCAGCGATGATACGTAAATCAATTTTGGTTGTCTGTTTAGGACTGCTTGCGACCGCGCCGCTTTTCGCGGCTAACACTTCACAAAAGCGGCTTCACAATGCAGGCGTCGTCATGAAGGAAATCATGAACACCCCGGAGAACATCCCTCAAGAGGTACTCGAGAAGGCTGAGTGCGTGATCGTTTTTCCGTCCGTTCTCAAGGCGGCGTTTGTGATCGGTGCGAGCTACGGCCGCGGGGCGATGGTTTGCCGAACGGGAAAGGACTTCAGGGGACCGTGGGGTGCGCCAGCAATGTATGCGCTGGAGGGAGGCAGCATCGGATTCCAAATCGGCGGCCAGGCTACCGATCTCGTCCTCTTGGTTATGAACGACAGAGGGGCAAGTTCGATTCTCAATAGCAAAGTCAAATTGGGCGCCGACGCTTCTGTGGCCGCCGGTCCAGTGGGCCGGGACGCAGCAGCAAACACGGACGCGTATATGCGAGCGGAAATACTAAGCTACTCGCGTTCGCGCGGCCTATTTGCCGGCGTTTCGCTCGAAGGTTCCACGCTTCGACCGGATAACGACGCGACGGCGGAAGTGTATGGCCACAAGTTCACGGCGCGACAGATCGTTTTAGGCGGGGAGGCACAGGTTCCTCCGTCCGGCCGTCTCTTGGTTTCCGTACTGCAGAAATCTTCACCTCGAAATGAATCGGAGCGGCACGCGGGTAACTAGTCTCACGGGTGAGCCGCTCTTCTTCGATCGAGGCGAGATTTGGGCCTCGAGAAGAGCGGTTCCTCCGACTCGGTACTCCATGGGTCTTCGGAAAAAGCTGCTCAGGAGAATTGGCATTTTGATCGCGCGCTTGAGCAAGTGTCCCGTCTGGACTAGGTCTTTCCAAGCTGCCACCACAGGCATAATGTACGGAGAACAGCCGAGCCAGGGATCAAGTAAGACAAGCACGCAACATATTGCACCCGGCTCTCGTGTCATCGGTTCCGGGCGCATGAACGACGCTCACAGTTGGGCCTGCTGACCTATAATCTGGACGAGCCATGGCGTCGGATGGTGCTGCTGAAGAGAATCGATCATCGGTTGCTGACTAGCCTGCAGCAGCGCTCTCGTCAAGCGGACGACTGATCAAGCAGGTGCCGATAAACCTGAAGGACCTAATTCATTTCCAGCCCGTAGAGCCACCTGGAAAATCAGATGGATGCGGTGCCCGGGCCGCCAGTCAGCAAAGGAATGCTTTCATGATTAGCCCTTCTAAAGTCCGTAAGATCGCTTTTGTTGGCGACCATCTGCCACGCAAGTGCGGCATAGCTACGTTCACGTCCGACCTGCTTGCCGCCGTTCGAAGCGCATACCCTCAGAGTCAGTGCCTCGCTGTCTCGGTGAACGACATTCCGGGTGGCTACGAGTACCCAGAGGTAGTTCGCTTCGAAATTGAGGAGCAGGACTTGTCGTCCTATCTCCGTGCTGCGGACTTTCTCAACATCAGTGACGTGGACATCGTTTGCCTGCAACATGAGTTCGGCATTTTCGGCGGGCCAGCCGGTGGTCACATCTTGGCACTCCTGCGCGAATTGAGAATGCCTGTCGTCACAACGCTTCATACCCTGCTCCGGGAACCGAGAGCCGAGCAGCGACGCGTGATGGAGGGGTTAATCTCGCTCTCTACCAGACTCGTCGTCATGGCCGAGCGTGGACGGCAGATGCTGCAGGATATTTACCAAGCCCCCCCGACGAAGATCGACCTCATTCCGCACGGCATTCCGGATGTAGGCTTCGTCGATCCGGCTTATTTCAAGGATCAGTTCGGGGTGGAAGGAAAGGTGGTGCTGCTAACGTTCGGGCTGCTCTCGCCGAATAAGGGTATTGAATATGTTCTCAATGCACTGCCGCAAATTCTGGCCGACTTCCCCGAGGTGGTATATATCGTCCTTGGCGCCACCCATCCTAACGAGCTGCGGGATCATGGGGAAGCATACCGGCTCAGCCTCGAGATTCTTGCTAAGAAGGGCAAAATTGACAAGAACGTCATTTTCTACAACCAGTTCGTGGATATTGAGAATCTCAAGGAGTTCATCGGCGCGGCGGACCTTTACATCACGCCCTATCTGAACGAAGCGCAGATCACGTCAGGAACTCTGGCTTACACATTCGGAGCCGGCAAAGCGGTAGTGTCCACTCCGTACTGGCACGCAGCGGAGTTGCTGGCGGAAGATCGCGGTGTGCTGGTGCCATTTAGCGATGCATCGGCCATCGCACGCGAGGTGACCGCTTTGCTGCACGACGACACCCGCCGGCATGCCATGCGCAAGAATGCCTACAAGATGGGGCGCGAGATGGTATGGAGCAACGTGGCTCAGATGTATATGCGTTCCTTCGAGTGTTCTCGGGTGGAAGGGGCCGCACGGACGCGAAGATTTCTTGCCACCAAGACCCTCGACCAAAAGCCGCGGGAACTGCCGCCGATGAAGCTGAGTCATCTTTCGCGGATGACCGATTCCACTGGGGTCTTTCAACACGCCGTTTTCAGTGTTCCGAATTTTTCGGAAGGCTACTGCACGGATGATAACGCCCGTGCGTTTATCCTGGCAGTGCTGCTCGATGAATTGGGCGAGGATCCGGAGTCGGTGCGGACACTGGCCACCACCGCCGGGGCGTTCCTCCATCACGCCTTCGATCTCAAAACCAAACGCTTCCACAACCACCTGAGTTTTGGGCGGCACTGGCTGGACGAACAGGGTTCGGAAGACTGTCAAGGGAGGGCGCTCTGGGCGCTGGGCACCGCCGTGGGGCGATCATCCTTTCGGAGTTTCCAGATGATGGCAGGACAGCTCTTCGCGCTGGCTTTGCCCGCGCTGACAGAGTTCTCGTCTCCTCGGGCTTGGGCGTTCGGCTTGATCGGCATCCATGAATACCTGCGCCGGTTGAGCGGCGAGAGCCTGGTCAACCAAGCTCGAGAGGTACTGACTTGCCGACTGATGGATCTATTTGAAGCAAGTGCGCGTCCGGACTGGCAATGGTTTGAAGAGGAACTCTCGTACGACAACGCGAAACTCGCGCACGCCTTGATTGTGAGCGGAGAGGCAACAGGAAAACCAGCGGTGCTTCAACGCGGCCTCGATGGCCTACGCTGGCTGACAAAGTTACAGATGTCCGAGAATGGTCACTTTCGACCTATTGGCAGTAATGGGTTCTATCGCCGTGGCGGCACGCGCGCCAATTTCGACCAGCAGCCTGTTGAGGCGCAAGCAACCGTCTCGGCCTGTTTGGAAGCCTATCGCGCCACCTCGGATGTGTGGTGGTATGAACACGCGCAAAGCGCCTTTGACTGGTTCATCGGCTGGAACGATCTTGGACTCGAACTCTACTCTCCGGAGACAGGCGGCTGCCACGATGGCTTGCATGTAGATCGGGTCAACGAGAACCAGGGAGCGGAATCAACTCTGGCCTTCTTACTTTCATTGGCGGAGATGCAATTAGCACAAAACATCCGGACGAGTTTTAAAGAACCGATCGCCATCCAGGAGTAGCCGACGCCCCCATGTCCATGCACCTGAAACGTACCGCCACAATCCTCAAGCCTGACCAGTCCCGTGTTCTCCTCCGCCCCTTCAGTCCGGGTGGTCCCGAGCGGGTGGCCCGGATAATCGGCAGGATCATGGCGATCCCAGAAGATCGGGTCAGCCGGCTGTTGGAAGAAGTTTCCGCTGAGTTATCTCCGCGCCACCAGCAAATCCGCAATCTCTTCCTGCAGCGCTTCGAACAGGTCCGCGAATCTTTGGCGACGGTCGACGGTGTGTCGGAACAAAGACGGCTCCTGATCGGCTCCTATTTTCTGGCCGAGTACTCTTTAGAATCCGCTGCCCTGTTCAATCCTTCCATCGTGCCTCATCCTGACCAAACTGGTCTGCCGTCGGGCGCGCTGCGGTTTGTCCTTAGCTTGCGCGCCACCGGGGAAGGACACATTTCTTCGATCACGTTCCGGACCGGTGTTATCCATCCCGATCAGCAGATCGAGGTGTCGTCGGCTTCCGATTTTCTTGCGGAGCCGCGTCAGATCCCCAACCCCGAGTACGAGAAGCCACAGTTCCGGCGAAAACTCAGTGAACTGGGATTGAGCGGCGAATTCACGCGCCGGATCATGAACAAACTCGGGGAGTCGTTCGCACTCGAGGATCTTCGGGCCGCGCTCCAAAAGGAGGAGTTTCTTCTGCCAGATGGAATGACGCAGGAGGATCAAAACACCGCGCAGGGGATTTGGATGCTGGCCCGGTCGAACTACGAGGTCCAGTTCCGGCCGGAGCAACAGTTGTCTGAACGGATACTATTTCCAGCCACTCCTTCGCAACGCAACGGCATCGAAGACGCCCGCTTCGTTCGCTTTCGGAACGACGATGGTACCCACATCTACTATGCAACGTTCACCGCCTTCGATGGCAGGGTCATCATGCCCGAACTGGTGGTGACTTCCGACTTCCTGAACTTTCGATTCATTACTCTGAACGGTCCGGCCGCGGAAAACAAAGGTATGGCGCTTTTCCCACGGAAGATAGGCGGCCGCTATGCCATGCTCTCCCGCCAGGACAATGAGAACATTTGCCTCATGTTTTCCGACGATGTCCACTTCTGGAATGAGCGCAAGGTGCTCCTCGAACCGGCCTTTCCCTGGGAACTGGTCCAGCTCGGAAATTGCGGATCTCCGATCGAGACCGACGCCGGGTGGCTCGTCCTAAGCCATGGTGTTGGCCCTATGCGGCAGTACTGCATCGGCGCGTTCCTCCTCGATCGCGACGACCCGTTCAAAGTGATTGGACGGCTCCGCGAGCCCTTGCTCAAGCCGAACGAGAACGAGCGCGAAGGTTACGTCCCCAATGTCGTTTATACCTGCGGTGCTCTAATCCACAACGGCGAACTAATCATTCCTTATGGCTTGGCCGATCACGCCACCGGTTTCGCAACCGTCGCGCTCGCCGAAGTGCTGAGTGCCATGGAACAGAAAACCCCGTTACCGGCATGACCATCCCTAACAAAAAAGTTGCTATCCTGTCGCCGGTAGCGTGGCGAACACCTCCCCGCCAATACGGCGCGTGGGAGACGGTTGCCAGCAACGTTACCGAAGGCCTGGTGTCCCGTGGGTGGGATGTGACGTTGTTCGCCACCCGAGACTCTGTGACCCGAGCTCACCTGCATGCCGTGGTCGACCGGGGATATGAAGAGGATCCCGCCATCGATCCTAAAGTAGCCGAATACCTTCACATCTCCGAAGCGTTCGAGCACGCTGCTGAGTTTGACCTCATCCACAGCCACTACGACTTCATGGCGCTGTCCTATACACGGCTGGTGACGACGCCCGTCCTCACGACCATCCACGGGTTCTCGTCTCCCAAAATCATGCCCATGTATGAGAAGTATCGTGACCGATATTTTGTCTCCATAAGCAACTCCGATCGCGCGCCGGGTCTGAATTATCTCGCCACGGTGTATAACGGAATCGACTTGTCGTTGTACCCGATCCAGGAACCTGGCGGCGATCACCTGGTCTTCCTCGGCCGGATTCATCCGGACAAGGGTGTTCATCTGGCGATCGAGGCAGCTCGCCTGGGCGGGTTGCCGCTGCTGATCGCGGGTATTATCCAGGATCAGACCTACTTCCGCGAGCAGGTCGAGCCCCATCTCAATCACACGATCAGATACATCGGGCCAGTGGACGTGCCGGGCAAGAACGAGCTGTTCGCGAATGCCCGAGCGCTGCTGCATCTGAACACCATCCCGGAACGATTCGGGCTGGTCCTGGCGGAGGCCAACGCTGCTGGCGTGCCCGTAATCGCTATGGACCTCGGCTCGTGCCGCGAAGTGATCAAAGACGGGCAGACGGGTTTCCTGGTCAACAACGTCGACGAGGCGGCGCGGGCCATGAAACACTTGGAGGATATCGACCGCGTCGCATGCCGCCGACGGGTCCAGGAATGCTTCTCGATCACAACCATGGTGGAGGCGTACGAACGGGTTTACAGCACGATCTTTGATCTGGAAGCGGCGAGAAAATCATGAAGCCGGACATTGTCAGACGCTACTCTCACAACCCCATCCTCACCAAAGCCGAGATTCCTTACCCGGTAGAAACGGTTCACAACGCGGCGGTGGTGAAGCACGAGAACGAGTACATCATGCTCTTCCGTTCCCATCTACGCACGGGACGATCCATTATTGGATTGGCACGCAGCGCTGACGGATTCCACTTCGTCGCTAATCCAGAGCCCTTTCTGACTCCTGCCCGGGACAGTCCTTTCGCGGCCTACGAAGAGTTCGGCGTCGAGGATCCGCGGGTCACACAAATGGACGGGGAATACCTCATCACATACAGCGCCTACTCGCGAAATGGCGTGCGAATCGCCCTGGCAAAGACGAAGGATTTCTGCCAGGTGGAAAGGGTCTCCCTGATCACCGAGGCGGACTACCGGAACGTGGTGATCTTTCCGGAAAAGTTCGACGGACTTTATGCGCGTCTGGACCGTCCTCACTCAGAAATCGCTCCCTGGTCAATCTGGATTTCCTATTCTCCGGATCTACGTTTTTGGGGACAATCACAGCTCATCATGCGTCCCGAACCCTATCACTGGGACGAAATGAAGATCGGTCCGGGCGCGCCGCCAATCAAAACGGACCAGGGATGGCTTTCCATCTATCACGGCGTTTTCCGGACGATGGACGGATCGGTCTACCGCTTGGGCGTCGCCCTTCATGATCTCCTGAACCCGGCAAAGATCATCGGCGTGGGCGACTCGTGGATCTTGCAGCCAGAAGATCCGTGGGAAATAACGGGCTACGTTCACAACGTCGTCTTCACTTGCGGTGCCGTCCCGGAGTCCGATGGAACCGTGAAGATCTATTGGGGCGGCGCCGATACGGTCATGTGTGTGGGCGAAGCCAATATCTCCGATCTGGTCGCATTATGCCAAGATCACAGCAGAGCGGCAAAATGAGCTGGCCACGTTCCCGGTGGTCAGCTACAGGGATGCAATCCCAGCCTATGACCTCGCACGCCACCTACGCTGGGAGTCGGATCAATTCCAGCCTAAAGGACAGTAGGCTCTGTTGACATCCTCTCTACGACGATGAAAATGGGACGTATCCGATTGATCGAAATTGTTGTTTTCTATCGAGGCAGGAGGTGCGATGGCCGAAGTCGGACTCCTGCCGTTTGCCCGCGTCGCACTGCAAGTCTCCCAAGCGGTGCTGCCGCGCTACCGAGGACTGCGGAAGAACGCCAACCGTCTGTTCACGACCTGCGCCCTGGTGAACCTCTTCCTGGTTCGCAAGCGATTGCTGTGCGCGACGGCGGGGTAGTGTCTTCCCGCGCTTCCGAATCGCCTGGGCGGGCCGGTTCGAAAGCGAAACGGCCTCGCTGGGGACTTCCAATAGGTTTTTCATCCCCCTTGCCACCATCCGCCTCGCGAAAATCAACCCTTGTTCAGAGGTTCCCTAATCAGTCTTTTGGCTCCTTCATGAGCGCTAAGCCACCGACATCCCGATCCCAAACCAGATTCCCTCCTTTCCTCCGAGCCTTCGTCGTCCACCAGCTACCAAGTCTACTCGGAGCAAGCAGCCGACAACGTCATCTGACCAGACCGTCTACTCTTCTATTCAATTGGCCTTGAGCTAGAGTTTGGTAACCAGTTCGAGTCGAATTTGATTCGCAAAAACTTCAGTGCGTCCATTACATTGGAACGGATCTTATAGATTTCCTCGGGCGTCAAAACTTCACTTTCGTGTGGCGGAGCCCACTTCGTGACGCCGAGCAGATAAATGAGTTTTCCCGCGCCGCCTTTTAAAGGCTCCATCCCAACCTCGATGGTGTGATCGTCCTCACGGTAAATTAACTTATACAGTCCATGTGTCGCGACAGCAAATCCACCGCCTAACACGCCGCCTGCATCGGATAGCATGCCACGATGAATTATGCCCTTTCGGCGAAAGTTCATGGGACGTTAGTCCAATCGATGTTTGTGATTCCAAGATTTTCATTAAGGATCGGCAATTCCGTATTCCAGAATATGCTGTTTGCCACAGCTCCAGGAGGCGCTCCCGCATAGCTGCCTGCGTAAACCGTCACATCCCCGGTCGCCGAGTCCGCGTATAAGCTAGAAGCGTAGTTCCAAACCGAGTTCGGGACATAGTCTCCTAGCGCGTTTAAGACGCTTCCGACTGGCGTTTGGAATATGGGGGTTCCCGAACTTGCAGCAGCCGCATCGGACGCATCCTGCCCGTAGAAAAACACCGCTTGATCAGCACCCGCGGAAAGTCCTTGCTGCAAAGCCCACTCGCCGCCGAACCCCGCTGCGCACCCGGCCATCGCCCACGGCACACCGCCAACTAGGCCGTTCCAAGCGCCACGCCAACCGGCGCCGAATTTAGACTTGCGACCGGCGAGCTCGTCGTAGACTTGAACTCCAAGGTATCCGTCGTAAGCGACCAAGGCCCCGATCGCGCACGCCGGATTTGTCCCGTTGGCATCGCGCTCGTTCGATGGGCTATTTTGTGCGTATACATACAGGTTCGCGTCCCCTCCCAAGAGGCCGATGTGATCCTCGCTGATGAATCTTTGGAACGTCGGCGAATAATAGCGCGACCTGTAGAATTCGATTCCTGTCCCATCGTTCTCGCGGGCGGTGTACTGGTAAGGATTGGACGACGTGCCGGTTGCGGTGGTATTGCCGAACGGTTCGTACGTATATTGTGCGAGGCTACTCCCGCTATTGTCGGTCAACTCAATCGTGCTGCCGAGCGCATCCGTCAGGAAATCTGCATTCCCGGAAGCGTCCGTCCGCTGCAAATACTCGTCAACTCCGAGCCCCGTCAGCATGTTCGCTGTCGGCGTCGTTCCTGAAAGCTCTTGCACCGGATTCTCGCCGTCGTAGGAGTAATTCGTGGTTCCCAAGATCGTCGTCTTCGCAACCCGCCGTTCGAACGGCCCATATTGGAAGGTATCTGCGCCGGAATCCATCGACGCCAAATGGTTCCGGGCGTCCCATACGTACGTGTTGGTCCCGTCGCTCAGCATGTTGCCGTTGGCGTCGTAGGTCGGCGTGGCGGTGCCCCACTGCGTCAGTTCATTTGACGCATCGTACGCGGTGGTGGAAATCGCATTCGGCAAATTCCCCTGTGCCAGACTTCCGCCCATGCTGGTCCGCCGCCCCGCCAGATCGTACGTGTAGGTGAGGTTCCCGAGCGAATTCTGCCCCACCGTGTAGTTGATGGCGGTCAGTTGCGACGCGTTGTCGTAGCTCTAGCTCATGGTCACGCCGTTGGGCAGGGTCAGCGAGGTGCGCCTGTTCGCGTTGTCGTAGGCAAAAGATACAGTGGAAGTGCCCTGGGTAATTTGCGTGAGCCGGTTGGCCCAGGCTCGTCCTGTCCAATGTCTCGTGGTCATTTCGAGGGGCATGATACCATCACGATACGTCACGCCGGAGTATGTTGTTGCGGGTGGCCCGCGCTCGGTCTGTGAGCGTGGGAATTTCGAATTGCCATTTGCAAAGAGGAGTAGTGGCGCGCCCGGAGAGATTCGAACTCCCGACCCTCTGCTTCGAAGGCAGATGCTCTATCCAGCTGAGCTACGGGCGCGCAACCTGGGAAGATTCTAGAACATTCCCAAGCCGCGGAGCCACCAGTAGATATTTTGGGTTTTTCGAGGAAGCTAACCGAACAAACAGGCGAACGACATACCTTAGAACGCTAGCGGAATCCCACCTCAGATTCCCGAAAGGCGAGTCGAGTATTTAGGTCGCGCTGAATCGCCCGGTGCCTTTGATCTTTTCCGCTCCCGCGCCTCGCAGGCGGTCTTCGAAATCACCACGGGACTCCACCGCGGGATCGACCACTCCAATCAGAATCTTGCCGTACGAAATTTCCGGATCGTAAATATCCAAATTCCAGCGCAGCAGCTTGGCCGTGATCAGCAGCGTGATCGCTGTGGTTAGGATCGCGCCTAGCATGGTGAGTTCATACGTGATGATCCCGCTGGGCCATTTTGAGACGAGTGGCATACCACCCGAAATAATGTGTGACGGATACGCGACCTGCGTGTACCGCGCCAGCAGATATCCGCACGTTCCGCCCACTAGTCCGCCGAGCGCGGCGATCCATGGCATCGGCGTTTTGCGATCCGTGTGCGCAAATTCGTATTCCTCAAATGGCTCGGGCGACATGACCAGCAACTTGTCAGCCGGGACGCCCGCCGCTCGCAAACCCCTCAGACCGCGATCCGCCGCCGCGGGATCGGGAAACAATCCGTAGATGGAATCGGCCATCGACATCTCAGTCTCCCGCCTCGCTCGCGGCCATCAGCGCCTCAGACGGCCGGTGTTCCAGCGCTTGGCCGCCCTTCAACTCCCAAACCGCTATCACCGGCACGGCCTTCGAAAACAGCATGTACAACATGCACATGCCCGCGAACGTGCCGGCTGTGATAATGATTTCCACCCAACTCGGCCGGTACGTGCCCCAGCTGTACGGCAAGTATTTCTCCGAAAGCGATGGCACTATAATCAGGAAGCGCTCGAGCCACATGCCGATCACCACCGTGACAGACGCTATGACAATCCCGGTGATCGTGCGCAGCTTTTTAATCGCCAGGATTGGCACCGGAATGATGAAGTTGCAGACCACCATCGCCCAGAAAAGTGGAGCATACGCGCCGCGCTGCGTCAGCCAAAAAATCGGCATTTCGTACTTCTCGTTGCCATACCAGCCGGTCAATCGCTCGGCAAACACGAAATAGAACCAAAGCAAACTCATCACCAGCAGCAGCTTGCCGAGATTCTCGAAGTGGATGGGCCGCAAATACTCCTCGAGATGCAAAAACTTCCGCAGCCCGGCCATGGCGATGATCAGCGCCGCAATGCCGCTGAAAATCGCTCCCGCTACGAAGTACGGAGCAAATATCGTCGAATGCCACATCGGCACCGGCGCCATGGCAAAGTCCCACGAAACGATGCTATGTACCGACACGGCCACGGGAATAATCGCGATGGCCATGATGTGCATCGCCGTTTCCAGCCGATGCCACTGCTTAGGCGTGCCGCGCCAGCCGACCGCGAAGAAGCGGTAAATTTTCTTCCGCACACCGGTAGCGCGGTCGCGCATCATCGCAAAATCGGGCACCAGCGGAAGCAGCAGGAACGTGACGCTGCCCAGCAGATACGTGTTGATGGCGAAAAAATCCCACAGCAGCGGCGAACGAATATTCGGCCAAATCCCGCGCTCGCTTGGATACGGAATTAGCCAGAACGCCAGCCACGGACGTCCCAGGTGAATCAACGGAAACATGGCGCTGATCGAAAGCGCGAACACCGTGATCACTTCCGCGCAGCGCGTCACCGGGCGCCGCCAGGTAGCGTTGCTCAGGCGCAAAATCGCAGAAATCAGCGTGCCGGCGTGGCTCAATCCGATCCAGAAAACGAAATTCGTGATGTAAAACGCCCAATACACCGGCCGCCGCAGTCCCGTAACGCCCAGGCCGTTGTACACCTGATAGCCAAACGCGTATCCAGCCGCAATCACCACTGCCAGAAAACACGCCAGCACAATAAAGTAGCGCGGCGTGATCACCGACAGCGGCCGCAGCAAATCCTCGTTAATCTGTTCAGGCGTTTTCGTTGCCATTCCACGAATCCTCTTGCAGGTAAGTGACCTTCGGCAAAGTGCCGAGGTCCTCAAGTAACTTCGTGCCGCGGCTCGAACGCGCCAGCCGCGAAACCTGGCTGTTCGGGTCGCTCAAATCTCCAAACACCATTGCGGTCGGCGGACAGGACTGCACGCAAGCCGGCTGGATTTCTCCGTCCTTCACGTCCCGCTTTTCCGCCTGCGCATTAATTTCCGCGGCTTTGATGCGCTGAATGCAGAACGTGCACTTTTCCATCACTCCCACTTCGCGCACCGAAACATCCGGATTCAACTGCAAATTAAGCGGTTTATCCCACACCGGATTGAAAAAATTGAAGAAGCGCACGTTGTAAGGACACGCGTTTCCGCAATAGCGCGTGCCGATGCAGCGGTTGTACACTTGACCGTTCAAACCTTCTTCCGTGTGATAGCTCGCGAACGTGGGGCACACCGGCTCGCACGGCGCTGCATCGCATTGCTGACAAAGCACCGGCATGAATTTCACTTTCACTTCCGGAAAATTGCCCTCGTAATAGCGCTCGACGCGGATCCAGTGCATCGCACGGCTCTCCGCGGCCTGCTGCGCCCCCACGGTCTTGATGTTGTTTTCCGCATGGCAGGCCACCACGCAGGCCTCGCAGCCCGTGCAGCGGTCCAAATCGATGACCATGCCCCATTGATGACCCATTTAGCTCTCCAACCCGCTTCGCGTTTTGCGGGGCACAACGGCCTCGCGCGATTACCTGTGCCGCAACTCCTGAGTGCTCTCCCGCAAGCTTCCTCCGAACAAAATCAGCTGCCCTTCGCCAACTCGCGAAATCTTCACCCGCGTCGCCGCCCACGCCAGCGTGTTCGCTTGCGCCACCGACATCGGCGCCAGAATCGAAATCGGATTCGCGCCGCGATTGCTCGCGAAGCGCGTGTAATTCTCGTGACCTTGTCCGATGGGCATGGCGATCACATCCGGCGCGATTCCTGGCGTGATCATCGCTGGAGCGCGCAGCGTCCCGTGCTGCGAAGCCACTTCGACTAAGTCCGCCTGCTTGATTCCCAGCTTATTCGCCGTTTCGGGATTCATCTCAAGCCAAGTGCCCCACATCGCCGACGACATCGGATCAGGCGCCTCCTGCATCCACGGCAAATCCGCCAACGAACCGTCGTAAAGCATCTGCGACGGGAACGGCATGAAGTAGTAAGGATACTCGGTGGAATTCCCATCGAATTCTGCAGCCGCGAATTTCACGGGACCAATTGCCTTGCCTGAGTTCCTCGGCTGTGCCGCGGTTTCCTCCGTTCCCCACCAGCCGCCCTGCTGCTGCGCGTTGGACCAAAAATCGTCGACCGTTTTAGCGTCTTTCGAGCCCTTTGCCTTGTAGAGCGCCGCAAAATCTGCCTGGATCGCTTCGTCGTACGTCTTCCACGGCAGCGCCTGAGGCGTGTTGCCACCCAGCTGGTGCGCCGCGTCGAGCAGCACATCGGGCATCGCGCGCGTGTCGTGCAGCGGCAGCATTGCAGGAGGCGCCACGCTCACCACCATCCGCGTTGATCCCGCATCTGGCGTGTCTTCAATCCATGATTCCAGCGGCGAATGATCTGGCAGAATCAGGTCCGCCAAAATACTGGTCTCGTCGATGAAGCTGCCAAAGCTGGCGATGAACGGCGCTTTCTCAAACGCTTTCCGCACGCCCCACGCGTTGGGCGTCGCAAACACAGGATTTGCGCCGTAAAGCAGCAGCGCCGCCACGGAATTCGAGTCGGATTCGATCTCTTGCGCCAGCGCGCGAACGGCAGCTCCGCCTGAAGCTGCTTCCGCAGTTCCGGTCTTTGCAACTCCGGAATTCCACACTGGGCTAAACTGAATTCCTCCCGGCTTCCCCGCACTGCCTAGTAACGCGTTCAACGCATTCACTGCCACGGCATTGAACAAGCTGTTGGTATGCGCCGCAGCCGCATCGCCGATCAATGCAACCGCTGGAGCGTGGGCGGCCGCTTCGTGCGCGATCCTTGTGATCGTCGCAGCCCTCACGCCAGTCTGCCCCGCTACCTTCTCTGGCGCGAAGTCAGCGAGCTCAGGCCAACCGTCGATGAGAGGCAGCCCTGCGACCACGGCCGCCCGCAATTTGTCCTGAATCAGGACGTGCGCGATGCTCAGCGCCAGCATTCCTTCCGTGCCCGGAGTGCACGGTATCCATTCATCAGCGTTCGCAGCGGTCTGGGAAATTCGCGGCTCGAATTGCACCAGCTTCCCGCGCATTCCCGGCCGGCCCTTGCGCATTTCGCCATAGCCAACCGACTGCGCCACCGGCGAATTCCAGGTTCCTAGGAAATTCGCTCCGAACGAAAGCACGTAACTCGATTGCGCCAGGTCAACCGTTGGCGGCGCTTCGTGATGGAAGCTCGCGGCGTTCGCGGTGCGAATCACTCGTTCGTCAAAGAACGCAAACTCGATCAGCTGTGAATTTTTGAATGAGCCAACAAACTTGCCGGCGATATTTCTCTTCTGCCCTCGCAAAGGGCTCGACACGAAAGCGATGCGCCCCTGCAAATTTCCGGCGTGCGCGGACGAGAGCTGCGACACCAATTGCTTCATCGCCTCGTCCCACGAGATCTCCATGAACTCGCCCGAGCCGCGCGGCCCAGATCGCGCCAGCGGATTCCGCACGCGGTCCGGGTGATAAGTCACCTGCAATCCCGCCTGCCCTCGAGGACACAGTTTGCCCTTGTTGATCGGGTGCGCCGGATTCCCTTCGAGCTTCTTCGCCAGGCCCATTTGCATTAGGCCCAGCTGGCCGTTGCGGACCACTTCCGCATCGCCTTCCATTACCCGCACCAACAGTCCGCAGCCAGCCGGGCAAAGCGTGCAAACGCTCGGCTTCCACGTGGCGATTCCCGGAATCAAGTCCTCTTCGGGAATGAACCGAATCAGCTGGTGATCCGGACTCCCGCACGCAGTCAACGCTGCCGAGGCCCCAGTAACCGCCGAAATTTTTAGAAAGTCCCGTCGTTCCATTCTCTTCGTCTCAATCGTGGCGCTTCGCCACGGCTGCCACTAGTAATGGCAGGTCACACAATCCACGGGCGCTTTGTGCTCCTCGTGGCACTGCACGCAAAACCCCATGGTCAGATTCACGGAGCGCACCGCTACAGTCTGCTTGCTCATATCGCCGTGGCACTGCGAGCACTGCACGCCCGCGCGAATGTGCGGCGCATGATTGAAAAACACGTGCGCCTCCGGGACGAACCCGTACACGCGCTGCCACGGTACATCTTGCCCTTTGTTGTAATACGCCGCCAGCTTCTTGATTTCCGGCTTGTCTTTGGCGATCACCCGGTGGCAGGTCATGCAGAACTTCACACTGGGGATGCGCGCGTCCGGGCCCTCATTTACGCCAGCGTGGCACATCACGCACTGCAAACCATTCGCTATATGCACCTTGTGCGGGAACTGAATCGGTTGGACCGCCTGTGGACGGTAATTGAAAAACTCAGCGACAGCGGCGCCAATCGTGCGATGCGCCGTAGTGAAAACCGGGGACGAGCTTTCGTCTTGCGGCTCAGGAAACGGCCCGTTTTGCGCCGAAATCTCGCGCTGTACTGCAAAGCAAATGACGCCTACCGCGCTAACGATCACTGCGATCCGAAGCCAACGGTAAAAACCCAGCCGCGATGAGAACAAATGATCCTCGTAAGCCTTAATGTCGTGCGACCCGCCATACTACACATCCGCTATCCAGCTGTAAACCGGGATTTCCCGTCTAAAATAATCGTCCCGTGCGACGTACCACGCGTCGCGCATCGAAATATGCCCTCTTGACGGCGGAAGTGTCAGTGATGGAAGTCACTAACGCGAACTTTCCGTCAACGTTCTTCTATCTGTTCGGCGCCAGGGAAAAGATGAAGCGCGGGCTGCTTGCGATGCAAAAACCACCGATCGAGCACCACGTGCCGCGAAAACCATCCATTCGCCAACACCGCGCGTCCAAGCGCCTCAATCCAGCTGGACGGCAGCCGCGAACCCACGCTTGTCGACAAATCCGGCCCGGATTCGCCAAACCGCTCCGCCAGCGCAGTGCGATATGGCTCCAGATTTTCCCGTGTGTACTTCCCTTTCGCTGCGACGATTACTTCGGCCGCCAGTAGCCCCGATTCGATCGCCGGACGAATCCCTTCGCCGCTCTGCGAATACGCGACTCCCGCCGCATCGCCAATCAGCACCACTGCATCATCAACCACCTTCCGATTAGTCCTGGAATAAAGCAGGTAGGCGTGACCCAGCATCGAAACGGGCAAATCGAATGCGATCTTCCCCGCCTTCCGCAGAAACGCGACGAACTCCGCCACGTGGTTCGGCAGTCCCTTCTGATCGAGACGGCCCAGCCCGACGTTCAAATAGTTGCCCTTGCGGAAGCACCACCCGTACCCCTTCATATCGCCGCAGAAATAGAGTTCCGGCACTTCTCCGCGTATCGAGCATTTCTGCTGCTGCTCGGGAGTCATCTCGAATTCCAGTTCCTGCGCCGCCACAGCCGTTTCCTTCCGCGCGTCCGCGCCCAAATGTCGCGCCACCGGGCAGAAATGACCACCGGCCCCGATCAAAATCCTCGCTGCCAGTGTTGCGTTAACAATCCACTGGCCGCCCGCTCGTTCGGTCGTTTTCAAAGGGGTGTTTTGCAGCACGCGCGCCCCGGAACGTTCCAGCAAAAACGCGTCGAATTCGCAGCGCCGGATTCCGCAACTGACCGGCTGCCCGTAGTCGGTGCGCACCTCCGGCCCTCCGATGCGGCCGGTTAGAAAACCAGTCAGCGGCTGCAACACCCGGCCTCTTGCGTATTCTTTGGGATCGATTTGAAGTTCTTCCAGGACGGCGGGCGTAATCCACCCGCCGCAAACTTTATTTCGCGGAAAAGTAGCCCGGTCGATGATCGCCACATCGAGCCCTGCGCGCTTCAACGCCCACGCGCACGCAGACCCCGCCGGGCCGCCTCCGACGATCAAGGCGTCGCATGCATCCATTTTTGCTCTTTGTTGTGCTCTTTGGCGGCCTGACGCTGAGTTTCGTACAAATGCGCGCGCGTCCAAGGAATTTGTTTGCAGTTGGCCCCCGCAAAAGCGACCTGGAAAAGCTGCAGCGACCCGGTACGAAACGCCGCGATCGAGCCCGCCAGATAGAGCCGCCACGCCCTTACAAACTCCGGCCCGAACATTTGCGACACGCAGTCCACCGAGCCCTCGAACCGGCTCAGCCAGTGCTCCAGCGTCTTGGCGTAGTGCATGCGCAAGTTCTCCACGTCCAGCACGGAGAAATTCCACGGCTCAAACAGCCGACCAACTTGGCTAAGCGCCGGCGCGTAGGCTCCCGGAAATATGCGCTTGCGTATCCACGGGCTGAACGGGTGCGGCTGATTGCGTCCAATAAAATGGAGCAATCCGCGTCCCCAATCGCCAATCGTGCGATGAATGCTCCGGCCCATTTCGTCATAGTGGTCCAGCCCCACGTGCTCCAGCATTCCCACCGACATGAACACATCGTGGCGCCCCGAAATATTGCGGTAGTCGTCTTCCATGAACTCCACCTGGTGGTCCAAGCCTTCGCGTTTGGCCTGCTCCCGCCCAAACGAAATCTGCTCGTGCGAAATGTTGAACGCCTTCACCGTAACGCCATAGTGCTTGGCCATATGCAGCGCCAGCGCGCCCCAGCCGCAGCCCGCCTCCACAACTTTGTCTCCCGGCTGCAGCCGCACTTTCCGGCATATGTGATCCATCTTGGCCACTTGCGCGTGTTCGAGCGTCGCGGAAGCAGTGGGAAAATATGCGCAGGTATAGACCATCCGCTTATCCAGCCAAAGCTTGTAAAAATCGACGTTCAGATCGTAGTGCCGGTGGATGTTGTTGCGCGACCCGCGCGTGGTGTTGTCATGCACGCGATCCAGCCACCACGACGACATTCGCGAATACAGCCCCGGCTTTCCGCCACTTTGCATCGAGAGCATGAGCTGTTCGAGAAAATCCACCAGGTTTCCGTGGACCTCAACGCGTCCATCCGAATACGCGTCGCCAAACGCAATTTCTGGATCGAGCGCCAGTTTCGCCAGTGTTTTGCGGTCGGAAATGACCACGGTTGGCGACGAGCCCGTGCAATTTTTCGCGGGCGGCTCGCCAGCGTCTCGTCCGAGCACCAACTTAAATGGAGGGTTTCCGGTCCTGTGAAGTATCTTTCGCGCTAGCCATTTTTCCGTGGAAGAGAACTGCATGGTGGCACCTCCGAACTGGAGCGGCCCTCAGTAACGCGCCGAGTGTGCTAGAAGTTGTGTAATGTATTAATCCAGAGGATGTCCGAAAGTCAATATTGTCAGTTGGTTGAGCCGGCTCCCTGGCCGGCATTGCCCGCGGAGCCCCGTCAACATGAGGAGAGAAGTTCCGGGAGGGCCAAGCTTCTATCTGGCGTTTTTCTCGGCTGCGGTGACGGTCCCTTGAGCGACTGAGCGAGCCTTAATTTTTGATTTCTTGCGCCAGCTGTTCAGCTGCCGAGCAAATCTCGTATTGCCGACCGCCGAAGCGGCGGACTGGCATCCGCCGCACCGGCGCAGATCTATCACGCTTCCGGCGCGCTCACTTTTCGCACCATCGGCGCAAACTGCCTGGAATCGCGCTTTCCAGCGATCCGTACGGTGCTGGCCTGCGGCCCCTTTTCACCTTTTTCCTCGGCGAAGTTAACGGCCATCCCAACCTTGAGCCGATTGAATGCGCCGTTCAGCACGCTATCCTGGTGAAAATAAATTTCGCGCCCGTCAGGCGCTGTGATGAACCCGTAGCCCTCGTCCGCGAAAATCCGCTGCACGCGTGCTACCGAAGGAAGTTCGTGCCGTTTCACTTCCCTTCGCTGCTTGCGCGCATATTCTTGCAGCCTCCGGCACGCAGCCTGGAACGCCTGATTAATGGCGATGCGCAGGTTCTTGCGCGGTGCATCCAACTCTGCCTGCTTGCTGATTTCCGTTTGCCGTATCTGACGCAAGCGATGCGCCAGCGTGGGGGAGCGCTTCACCACGATTTCTCCGCCCGGTAATGTCAGATCGATCCGCACTTCGTACGCCGCACCCTTCCTGCGATGACGGTGCGGAACCTCGACTGCCACGCGGCACCCCGTGATCGGCTGATAAAAAGTCTCAAGCTTTCCTGCTTCCGATCGAATCCACTCCTTCACGTGCTCCGAAGATTCCATGTTCCGAAAGGTGATTTGTGTAGGCAACTCCATATCGCAGGCTCCCTGAACATCTCTGCGCGCGACGCTTTTCTCAGGACACTCGGCCGACGCGCGGCGCGCCCGCTATCGTCGGCCTTCACCTCCATCATAAGCCTCCCCAATTGTTCCCTGCCACGAATTGCGACGAACAAAATGCGCTGTTGACCCCAGGGCGCTTGCATCGCCGTAAGGACCTGCAAATGTTCAACTTACCTCATTACAAACGGATTCGGAGCGTTCCCGACAGTGTCAATCCATACGCTCTTGGTCTGCAGATATTCTCGAACCGCGTGGATTCCGCTCTCGCGCCCCAGCCCAGAGCGCTTATACCCTCCAAATGGAGACATATAGCTCACTGCGCGATACGTGTTTACCCAAACCGTGCCTGCTTCGAGCCGCTCAGACATCATCAGCGCGCGGCGAATGCTCTGCGTCCAAACCCCCGCTGCCAACCCGTACATCGAGTCGTTCGCTATGCGGATTGCTTCCTCTTCGTCATCGAACGCAATGACCGAGAGCACCGGACCGAACACTTCTTCCTGCGCGATGCGCATGTCCGGCTTTACGCCGGTGAAAACTGTCGGCTCCACAAACCATCCGTTGCCGCACTCCGGCCGTTTCGCTGGTCCGCCGCCCAGCTGGCAGATGGCGCCTTCTTCCTTGGCGATGCGAATGTAATCGAGCACCTTCTGATATTGCGGCTGCGTGGTGATCGGCCCGACCTGCGTACCTGGATCGAGCGGATTGCCCATTTTCGCCGTCTTGGCCATAGCCAGCAGTCGCTCCACGAACCGGTCGTACACGGGCCGATGAATCAGCGCGCGCGAGCCGGCAATGCACGTCTGCCCGGTGGCCGCGAAAATTCCAGAGATCACACCCTTGACCGCCTCATCCATATCGGCGTCGTCGAAAACGATATTCGCGGACTTTCCGCCCAGCTCTAGCGTGACGTGCTTAATTCCTCGCGCCGCCAATGCGTAAACTTGCTCGCCGGTTTTATCGCCGCCAGTGAACGCCACTTTCGCCACGTCCTTGTGCGTTACCAGCGCTTCGCCCACTTCATTTCCAAATCCGGTGACGATGTTCACCACGCCCGGCGGAAAACCGGCTCGTTCGAAAAGTTCGCCGAATTCCAGCGCCGAAACAGACGAAAATTCCGAAGGCTTCCACACCACGGTATTTCCCGCCGCCAGCGCAGGTGCTAGCTTCCACGTTGCCAATAGCAACGGCGAATTCCACGGCGTGATCGCGGCCACCACTCCCAAGGGCTCCTCGCGCGTGAAATTAAACATGCCCGGCTTGTCGATGGGAATCACGCGGCCTTCGATCTTGTCCGCCAAGCCTCCAAAATAGTGATACCACTGCGGGATGTATCGGAGTTGCCCTCCCATTTCCGCGATCAGCTTGCCGTTATCCGTGCTTTCAATCTGCCCAAGGCGTTCCGCTTCGGCCGAGATCAAATCAGCAAGCTTGCGCAGCAGGTGTCCGCGTGCTGTAGCCGTCATCCTCCGCCAGGCAGGGTCGTGGAACGCCGCTTTCGCAGCAGCGATGGCTCGATCGATGTCATCCTTCGCGCCTCGCGGAATCAGAGCCCACGGCTGCGCGGTGTACGGATTCATTGACTCGAACCAATTCCCGGTCGAAGGCTCGACCCATTTGCCGCCGATGAGCATCTTGTATTTCTTCAT
>Ga0307374_10002248_pt1 | contig 34622 bp, 35 predicted proteins | sample OX3MG_FD_202532 | JGI IMG/M metagenome (GOLD analysis project Ga0307374, IMG submission 202532) | Soil microbial communities from Risofladan, Vaasa, Finland - OX-3 | ecosystem: Environmental > Terrestrial > Soil > Coastal area > Acid sulfate soil | place: Finland: Risofladan, Vaasa | collected... | reverse complement strand
CTGCCGACGCTTCGCCCTGCCCCTCGCGGAACACGACGCACGGCTCGGGGGCGATGTGACTCGCTATGTCTTCATCGTAGAGGACTTGCACCTCCTGCTCCTTGCCGGTCTCCCGGCGCACTACCAGCCCGCCATACACGATCGGCGCGTTTCTGAACAATCCGGTGTTCCTGACCGGTGGCAGCCACGCGGGCGACAGCCTCGCCAACACCGTGTTCCAGTTCACCGGCACGATCGGCTTGAACGCAGGCAATAACTCGTTCGTCGTGGGCCACGACGATGGAGTGGTGTTGACCATCGCGGGATTTGGCACTGTGGTAAACGCGCCAGGTTCGACCGGCCTCTCTCTGACGCCATTCAACGTGGACAACACCGGAGCGGCTGGCAACTTCGCCTTCACGCTGGATTACGCCGAGTGCTGCGGTCCGCCGGCGGCGCTGGTGTTCTCGATCAACAACGTCGTGGTGGGCGCGCCGGAGCCGGCTACGATGGCAATCCTTGGCACCGGCCTGTTCGGGCTTGGGCTGATGCGCCGGCGCCGCCGCATCTGACCCAACGGTGTCGGAATTCTTTACAGGCGGCGTCGCAGGGCGCCGCCTGTGGTTGGTCTGAAGGCCTGTCGGGAATTAATCGAACCACGTGAGATCGCCGCAGCCGCCCCCGTCGTCGTCCCCCTCCCATGACAACCTGCACCCGGCGTCGCGTTAGCCGATCCACGGATCACGACGCCTTGGCCAGCCTGCGCCTGAGCATTAAGAGTCCGGCGCATGAAAGTTGCTGACACGCGCGCCGCGGCCGATCGCCGAGCCGTTGCTGGCCATGTGGCCGGCGTACCCGGCCTGTCCGGGCGCCGCCCGGCCGTCAGGCTTGCCCCTCACGATGACCCGCATTAAAGCGGCCCCAGGTGCGACCTCCGGCGCCGGGCCGAGCCGCAACGACCCATGCCCATGCGGCAGTGGCCGCAAGTACAAGGCGTGCTGCGCCGTTACGCCGGCGCGGCAGAGCGCGGCTTCGGTGCCGGCCGGCCCGCGTCCCAATGGTTTCGCCGGCCAGAGTTTTTTGACCGAGGCCGGCCGGATAGCCTATTCCGCCGACCAGTTGCGTCGGGCACTGCAGCCCGGCGCCACTGGCGCCGCCGCGCAACGCCGGCCGGAGCGTGACGACCCGACGCCGCGACAGGCCAAAGCAGCCGGGCGGCATCGGCTCCGCGGGATACAGCTCATGCAAGCGGGCCAGTTGGGCGCCGCCTCGCAGACTCTGCGACAGGCGGTTCAGCTCGATCCGAACAATGCCGCCTCGCATCACGCCCTTGGCCTGACGCTGCTGCACGGCGGATTGCTTTCCGAGGCCGCCACCTGCTTGCGGCGGGCGGTCGCGCTCAAGCCGGATTTCGCCAGTGCCTGTAGCGATCTGGGCATTGCGCTGGACCGTCTGGGTCTCGACCTCGATGCCATCGAGGCGTACCGTGCGACGGTCGCACTGGCGCCGAAGCGGACCGAGGTCCATCGCAGGTTGGCCGAGCTTTACCAGGCACATGCCCGGATGGAGGACGCCGCCACGTGCTTCCGCCGGGCAGCCGCGAGTGCATCCGATGCAACGGCGGCCCGGCTGTTCGAGATCAAAGCGTTGGTATTGGAGGGGAACATCGGTGCGGCGGAGCAGCTTCTCCGCAAGCTGATCGCGCTCGATCCAGCGAGCGGCGAGGCGGAAAGCGCCCTTGCTGATGTGCTGGTCACTCTGGGACGGTTCGAGGAGGGGGTGCAACATTTCGAGCATGCGCTCGAACTCGATCCGCGGCTGTATTCAGCCTGGCTCGGCCTGGCGCGCGCCAGGCGGTTCACGGAAGCGGACCGGCCCAGGATTGCGCGGTTGTCGGCCCTTCTCGAGCTGCCGGACCTGGGTGACCAGCCGCGGATGGTCCTGAATTTCGCGCGCGGGAAGATCCTCGATGACCTGAATGACTACGGCGAGGCCATGCGGTGTTTCGATGCGGCCAATCATATCAGGGACCGTTCCGCCGGTTTCGACCGAGCCGGTTTCGCGGCGCGCGTGGATCGACTGATCGGCCGGTTCACACCTGATTTCCTGGCGCGCGAGTCGGAGATCGGAACGTCGGACGAAACGCCGCTGCTGATCCTGGGGATGCCCCGGTCGGGCACGACGCTGGTCGAGCAGATCGTTTCCCGCCACCCGGCGATCGCTGCCGGCGACGAAGTGATATTCTGGACCAACCACGGTGCCGTTTGGGAGGCGGCCGAGGGCCCCGGTTTCACGCCGGAGGCAGCGCGTGCCCTGGCCCGGGACTATCTTGCCGTGTTGCGGCGACTCGGACCGTCCGCGGCGCGGGTGACCGACAAGCTGCCGTTCAACTTCCTCCGGCTTGGCCTGATTCATCTGCTGCTGCCGCGCGCGCGGATCATTCATTGCCGGCGCAACCCGCTCGACACATGCCTGTCGATCTACTCGATCCTGTTCACCGCCAGGATGGCGTTCGCGGCGAACAAGGCGAACCTGGCATTCTACTATCAGCACTATGCCAGGCTGACGGAACACTGGCGCGCGGTGCTGCCCGCCGATCGTTTTTTGGAAGTGGACTATGAGAATCTGGTCGCCGATCGCGAGGCGGAGACCCGACGGTTGATCGCGTTCGCCGGGCTCGATTGGAACGATGCCTGCCTGCAACCGGAGCGCAACGATCGCATGGTGAGGACCGCAAGCTCCTGGCAGGCGCGCCAGCCGGTTTACAATTCGTCGGTGGACCGTTGGCGCCGTTACCAACCCTGGCTCGGCGAACTGCAAGTCCTGCTCCCGCAAGCGATCGGCCCGGCCGCCACGGCTTCTCCGATTTTGTAACGAACCCGCCAAGGGCCGCTCGCGATGGCGTCGCGGCCGCGCCACCAAGGATGAGGTGCGCCCGCCCGGCCGCCTTTCGCTTCGAGCATGCGCCGGGAACCGGACCGGACGCCGGATTGTTGCATTCCTTCGCACCGCACCGGCATTGTTGCGACGCCTGCCGAGGAGACATCGCCGTGCCAACGCCGAAGCCGCAGCTTCCGTCCACCATTTGGCTGATCTTTCTCGGTCTGCTGGTGGTGACCCTGTTCGGCCTGTTCGGCTCCGGCGGAGGGAGCGACGTCATACCGTACAGCCAGTTCCAGCAATACCTCGATGCCGGCAAGGTGAAGCAGGTCACCGTCTCCGGCGACGTCATCCAGGGCACGCTGAACGAGAAGTTGCCGGGCGGAAAGACCGCGTTCAGCACGGTGCAAGTGCCGCCTGACCTTGCCGGGGCGTTGGCCAAGCACGGGGTGGAATACAGCAGCGTGCCGACGAGCACTGCGCTGAGCACGCTGCTGTCCTGGGTCATCCCGCCGCTGCTGTTCGTCGGCATCTGGCTGTGGGCGTCGCGCGCGATGTCGGGCGGTGGCGGTGGGCGCGGCGGTTTCGGCGGCGGGCTGTTCTCGGTCGGCCGCAGCCGCGCCAAGCTGATCACCGCCGAGACCGGCATCAAGACCACGTTCGACGACGTGGCGGGCGTGGACGAGGCGAAGGCGGAGCTGCACGAGATCGTCGATTTCCTCAAGCGGCCGGACGAGTTCGGCCGGCTGGGCGCGCACATCCCGCGCGGCATCCTGCTGGTCGGCCCGCCGGGCACCGGCAAGACCCTGCTGGCGCGCGCGGTGGCGGGCGAGGCGGGCGTGGCGTTCTTCTCCACCAACGGCGCCGAGTTCGTGGAGATGTTCGTGGGCGTCGGTGCCGCGCGGGTGCGCGACATGTTCGAGAAGGCGCGCGAGTCGGCGCCGTGCATCATCTTCATCGACGAGCTGGACGCGCTGGGCCGCGCGCGCGGCGCCTCGCCGATGACCGGGCAGGACGAGAAGGAGCAAACGCTGAACCAGTTGCTGGCGGAGATGGACGGGTTCGACCGCTCGGTGGCGATCGTCGTGCTGGCGGCGACCAACCGGCCGGAGATTCTTGACCCGGCGCTGCTGCGGGCCGGGCGGTTCGACCGGCAGGTGCTGGTGGACCGGCCGGACAAGAAGGGCCGGGTGGAGATCCTGCGCATCCACTCGGCGCGGATGAAGCTGGCGGACGACGTGAAGCTGGAGGATGTCGCCGCGCTGACGCCGGGCTTCACCGGGGCGGACCTGGCGAACCTGGCGAACGAGGCGGCGGTGATGGCGACCCGGCGCGGCGGAGACTCGCTCGCCATGGACGACTTCACCCGCGCGATCGAGCGGATCGTGGCGGGGCTGGAGAAGAAGTCGCGCATCCTGATCCCCAAGGAGCGCCGCATCGTCGCCTATCACGAAATGGGCCACGCACTGGTGGCGCTGGCGATCCCGGGGACCGATCCGGTGCAGAAGGTATCGATTATCCCGCGCGGCATCGGCGCGCTGGGCTACACGATGCAGCGCCCGATGGACGACCGGTTCCTGATGAGCCGCCAGGAGCTGGACGACAAGATGGCCGTATTGCTCGGCGGGCGGGCGGCGGAGATGGTTTTGGGCGATGACGTGTCCACCGGCGCGGCGGATGATTTGGCCAAGGCCACCGACATCGCGCGGGGCATCGTGATGCGGTTCGGCATGGACGAGAAGCTGGGGCCGGTGGCCTGGGACACGGAACAGGCGTCGTTCCTGCATGACCAGCCGGGGGTGTTCTGGCAGCAGCGGCGGTATTCCGACGAGACCGCGCACGAGATCGACCTGGCGGTGCGCTCGCACGTGGAGGCGGCACGGGCACGGGCGTTGGGGATATTGCGGGACAACAGGGACGCGCTGGACGAGGGCGCCGCGTCGCTGCTGGCGCGTGAGACGCTGAGCGGGGAGGAGCTGCCGAAGGTCAAACCGGCGCGGGCCGAATAGGGATTTATGCCAATTTGGCATAGAAGCCCCCGGTCGCCCTCTCGGGATCGGCCCGGGCCAATATGGCCGAACCCATGCGCGTGGTCAGCGACGATGTTCGCAGTTGCAGTTCACCCAGCCGGTCCGCGCCGATTGCAGGGCTGACGCGGCTGGGCGACAATAAGCAGGGCGACACGATCGGGACTGACCCGTGCGAGTATGGCCCAGGAGCGGAGGTATGGACCAGGAAACCGTTGAGATCTGACAAGCAACGACGGTCCATACGATAACGGGCCGCATATCGAGCTATCAACTCGAGCTTCGCCACAACGGGTTGCACGAGTACAGACTGCTTCGCGCGCCCGACCAGAACGTGCTGCAAAACAAAGCAGCCACGCAACTCTTCGCCTGGGACGAAAAGTGGCGCCGCACCGCATCTAAGGTCGCGGCGCTTCAAAGCAAGGTTCAGAGCAAATATCATACCGACTCCGTAACCACATAGGCGATCTCGGACATCGAGGGGGCGAGAAATATTCTGACCTCTGCTCTGAAGACGACGACCAATATCCGGTGGGCCAAACTAGAAGATAGGCACCCGTTCACTTGTGATCATGGGGGTCGTTTCCCAAACACGATCTTTGGGGAGGCGGGTAAGCCCCTGCGTGCAAGGCATGCTCAAGAACCCACCGAGCCAGAGTTGCAGAGGCCCGCGCGCGCTTCGAGGCGGCACACATCGACTGACGCTCAAAATGTGACACCATCGATCTTTCCAACAGGAGAGCCGACGACGAATTCCAGGTGGCCAAGTTGGAATTTACCGAGGCATTCCGTGTCGTCGAGGAGCAGCGTTCGGCCGCGAAAAAGTCGGTTGAGGATCTCGAAGCACGCTACGAGTCGATGTATCCCACCGCGGTCGCCGCTGTTGTTGAGTTGATCTTGACCGAGTCAAAGTACCCCGACGGGGTCACACGCGATTTTTCCACGGGCTACAAGCCGGAAACAAGGATATTGATCCTTGAGGATACGCTGTCCAGGGCTGTTCAACAGCCCTGTACTTCCGGACGAAGATGTCGAGTCTCCGTGGCAACAGTTGGAGAAATTCCGTCGGCTCGGGCGAATTCGGGATTCCGGCGCGGCAAGATCGCTGAACCCCTGGCGGGCAACCCAACTGCCCGCAGGTTGCCATGCGTCCGTTCGATCAGCTTCTTACCCTGCTCGGTGAAATCCCCAACCCGCGCCCGGGGGATACGTACACCCACCAGCCGCGGATGGACGTAACCCCAGCCTTGGTCCACGTCGCATTCCGCGCCCTGGAAGGGACGAGAGAGATTATCGGAACCCAGCGCCTCTATCCGCCCCGCCGCCGCCGCGCCGCGGTCGCCAGTACGTCCGCCCGTTCGTTCATCACGTCGCCGGCGTGGCCGCGCACCCAGCGCCACTCGATCTTGTGCTGCGCCGCCGCCGCCAGCAGGCGCTGCCACAGATCCATGTTCTTCACTGGATCGCCGGTCGAGCTGCGCCAGTTCTTGCGTACCCAGCCAGCATGCCAGCGCGTCACGCCGTTCTTCACGTATTCGCTGTCGGTGTGCAGCACCACGCGGCAGGGGCGCTTCAACGCCTCCAGCGCCGCCGCCGCCGCGGTCAGCTCCATGCGGTTGTTGGTGGTGGTGGGTTCGGCGCCCGACAGCTCCCGCTCCACGCCGCGGAAGCGCAGGATCGCCGCCCAGCCGCCCGGCCCGGGGTTGGGCTTGCAGCCGCCATCGGTCCACACCTCCACCAGCTCGGCCGACTCCGGCCCGGGCGTTACGGTGACCTCTTCTTCAAATCCCATAGGCATGCTCATCCGGCGCCGCGAGGTGGAAACGCAGGCGCCGCAGATACTCCACCGGGTCCTTGCGCGTCACCAGCGCACCCGGCGGCGTGTTCAGCCAGTCGTACAGCCGGGTCAGCAGGAACCGCAGCGCCGCCCCCTGGCACAGCACCGGCAGCGCCGCTCGCTCCGCCCCCGACAACGGCCGCGTCGCCGCATACCCCGACAGCATCGCCCGCGCCTTGGTCACGTTGAAGGTGAAATCCTGCTCGAAGCACCAGGCGTTCAGGCACACCGCGATGTCGTACGCCAGCAGATCGGTCGCCGCGAAATAGAAGTCGATCAACCCCGACAGCCGCCCGTCGAGGAAGAAAACGTTGTCGGGGAACAGGTCGGCGTGGATGTGCCCGACCGGCAGCCCGCACGGCCATGCCGCCAGGATGCACACCGTCGCCGAATCGAGTTCCGCCGCCAACCCCGTCCGTACGCCGTCGGCCCGGGCGCGCGACCGCTCCAGCAGCGGCGGCCAGCCGGCCGGGCCGAGCGCGTTGGGCCGCGTCGGGGCATAATCCGCGCCGGCAACGTGGAGCGACGCCAGCGCCGCGCCGAGCGGACCGCAATGCTCCACCCGCACGCGCCGCGGCCAGATGCCGGGCAGGAATGTGGTGATGGCGGCGTACCGGCCGCACAGATGCCGCAACGCGCGCCCGTCGCTGCCGTGTACCGGCAGGGGGCAGACGATGCCGCGCCTGGCCAGGTGCTCCATCAGGCCCAGGAACCAGGGCAGATCCACCGGGTCCACCCGCTTTTCATACAGCGTCAGGATGTAGTCGCCGGTCGTGGTGCGCAGCGAGTAGTTGGAGTTCTCCACCCCCTCGGCGATGCCGCGGAACGCGACCAGCGTGCCGAGCTGGTATTCCGTCAGGAACGCGGCCAGCGCGTCGTCGGAAACCTCGGTATAGACCGCCATGTCAGGCCGGCGCCGCCCAGGATGCAAACGCCGCGCAGGGCGCGAGGGCCGCGGCGCCTTCCGTCAGGCCGGCCAACGCGGGCGTCCACGCAGTGGCCGTGCGGCGACCGTCATGGATGCCGGCCGTCGCCGGCATGGCGGGGGATGTTCGTTGGCCGGTCGCCGACCGATGCTTCGCCGTTCGCGCCACGCGCGCATCCGATGCTGTAAACCGTCAGGCAGCCAGGGTGGCCGCGCCCCGCCGCGGTGTCGAGTCCGCTGGTATCCGCTGGTGCCGCCGTCCACTCGTGCCGCGGTTGCCGGTCCGGGTGCCGGCGCCGGGCACGTGCCACCACCACCGGCGGCTCGCCACCGAGCCGCCGCCCGTCGCCGTTCGGTTCGCCCGCCGAGTTGTCCTGCCGGCTGGCGCCCGGCACTATGCGGCCGGCTTGCCGCGTCGGCAACGCGTTCCGGAGTCCCTGATGCCCACACCGTCGAGCTTCCTCCGCCGCGCCGCCGCGTTCGCCGCGCTGCTGCCCCTGCTGTCCGCCTGTGCGCCGGATCGCGATCAGTTCCCGCCCGCCTGTCCGCGCGTCGCCTTCGTCACGCCCACCGCCGACCTTGCGGTGTTCCGTCCCGGCAGCGGCGGGCGCGACCTGACCGCGCTGATCCTGGCGGGCCGCATGCAGGCCATCCAGGGCAAATGCAAACCCGGCGAGACAGCCGGCACGGTCGAGGCGACGGTTGCCGCGGGCGCCGTGCTGACCCGGGGGCCGGCCATGCAGGGCAACCAGGTGAACGTGCCGGTCTATGTCGCGGTGACCGAAGGCGACCGCATCCTGGACAAGCGCGTTTACACGCTGCGCGCCACGTTTCCGTCCAATGTCGATCGCGTCACCGTGAGCACCCCGGACGTATTCATGGTGCTGCCCGTGAGCCGGACGAAGTCGGCGGCGGCTTATTCCGTGCTCGCCGGGTTCCAGCTTACGCCGGACGAACTGGCTGCCAATCGCGGCCAATAAACCGCGATGAAAACTGCCGTCATTGCCCCACCGTCATACCGGCGCAGAGCGTGCCCCAGCGTTTCCGTCTCTGATGGCGTATCAAGTCGGCCACGTGCAGGGTGCGGCCACCGGACGCGACCGTCTCGCCCCACACGTCCGGCGCAGCCGGAGCCGATTCAGCGGGAACTCAAGCAGAGAATCGTGGCTTACCTCGACGACCTCAACCGCGAGCCCGTTGTTCACACTTGGTCGTACAGGATCACACTGCCGGCGTGATAGAAGTCGTTCCATGGAAACGCTGTACTGGTGCCCTCTTGCTGGACTACGGCGAGCAAGGTTGACGGACAGGGGCTTTGCCGCAATTTCATGATGTAGCGCGACCGGAAATCCTGCCGGCATCGTTAGCTGTTGTCGGATGAGCGTGTGGCAGGATGCCTTACGTCAGTCCAATTTACTGCCAATGTGCTTGTCCCTATCGGGTAGGTAACCTTGCGCGGGATGCGCCGTGCGTTGCTACGAACAGACCCGCATCGGGAAAGCCCGAGCCTCGGTTGCGCAGGTTTGGCACGCAGAAGACGCGCGGCTTCAGCCGCTCGCCCGCCGCTTGACGAACTCGCTGGCCTGCTGGCCGAGTTGCGCGCCGCGGAGCGCCTGCCCTGGCCGGACCGCACCGTGGCCGCAGCCGTGGAGCAACGCTACCTGGGCATCGCCCGTATTGCCGGCGCCGAAGGCCAGAAGCTCGCCGCTTCTATCATGGATGAGGCCGAACGCTTGTTCGCGACAGACGAGCGGCAGGCCGCCAGGTTCCGCTCATCGCGGGCCTCCTGAAGGAGGCGTCATTGCCGTAGAACCCACGGCAGCACATCGGCCAATGATTCTCTCCCGCAAGCGCGGGAGAGCATCCCCGTGCCGGCCTACAGCATCACGCAGGCTTCGTCGAAGTCGAGGCGGGGCGAGCGCGCGAACACGCCCTCCCAATCGCCGTGTCCGAGATTGACCAGGAAATTCGAGCGCCAACCATGCTCCGCCAGAAACTCCTGGTCCACCTTGTCGTTGTCGAAGCCCGACATTGCCCCGATATCCAGCCCCAGCGCCCGCGCCGCCATAACCAGATAAGCCCCCTGCAGCGTGCCATTACGGAACGCCGTGGTCGCGGCCAGCGCGTCGTTGCTGGTGAACCACGACTGGGCATCCGGGTTGTGCGGAAACAGCGTCGGCAGCTTCTCGTGGAATTTCGGGTCGTAGGCGACGACGACGGTGACCGGCGCCGCCATGGTCTTCGCCAGGTTGCCCGACGACAGCGCCGGAGCCAGCCGCTCCTTCGCCTCCTTGGTCCGCAGGAACAGGAACCGCGCCGGCGAGCTGTTCGCCGAAGTCGGGCCGAATTTCAGGATCTCGTACAGCGCATGCAGCGTCTCGTCGGAGACCGGTTCGTCGGTGAACTTGTTGTGGGTACGCGCTTCGCGGAACAGCAGGTCGAGCCCTGCGTCGTCGATCGCCATCATGCACTCCCGAGTCAGCCGTGGATGTTGCGGAGCAACATGAAAACCCCGCCCGCCCGCGTCAACCGCCCGCGATCACAGCTCCACCTGCTCCACCGCGACCACTTCCGGCACGTAGTGGCGCAGCATGTTCTCAATGCCGTGCTTCAGCGTGGCGCGGGAGGACGGGCAGCCGGAGCAGGACCCCTGCATGTGCAGCCGGACGATGCCGTCGCGGTAGCCGCGGAACACGATGTCGCCGCCGTCGCCGGCCACCGCGGGACGCACCCTTGTGTCCAGCAGCTCCTTGATCTGGTCCACGATCTCCTGGTCGGCCGGATCGACGTCCTCCTCGTCCAGCGCCTCCGCGTCGCCTTCGATGGCCGGGCGGCCGGCGACGAAATGCTCCATGATCGAGGCCAGGATCTGCGGCTTCAGCGCCGGCCAGTCGATCTCGTCGGTCTTGGTGACGGTGATGAAGTCGTTGCCGAGGAACACCCGGGCGACGCCCGGCAACTCGAATAACGCGGCGGCAAGCGGGCTGCGCGCGGCGGTGGCCGGCGCGGCAAAGTCGGCGGTGCCGGCTTCCATGACGTAGCGGCCGGGGAGGAATTTCAGGGTGGCCGGATTGGGCGTGCCTTCGGTTTCGATGAACATGGCTGGCTGCCTGACCTCACGAGCGGGGGACAAACCGGACCAATGCGGTCCGGACAGAGCCTACATCGGGCCATTCCAGCCGATTGGCAAGGGGCCGATGACCGACGGGCCGACGCGGCGGAAAAGCGCGGCGCATTCCGCCGTGCCGCCAATCATGCACCGAACGTTAAGACAACCATGTCCACTCTGCACCGTACCGGCAACCGCGAGGGACAGATGAGCAAGACCGACCGGAAAGGCACCGGCAGCCGCCCGAATGTCATCATCCGGAAGGAGGAGGTGGTCGAGGCCGAGGCCCATGGCGGCGCCTGGAAGGTCGCCTACGCCGATTTCGTCACCGCCATGATGGCGTTCTTCCTGCTGATGTGGCTGCTGAACGCCACCACCGAGGACCAGCGCAAGGGCCTCGCCGATTATTTCAGCCCGAACAACCTGCTCAGCCACGCGTCGTCCGGCACCGGCCAGCCGTTCGGCGGACATACGGCGTTCGACCACGGAGCGATGGTTTCCGACCGCGGTGCGGTCCAGGTCATCGTCGGCCGACGCCCGGTGCCGATCGACCCGCCGGAGGACGACGCGCAGCCGGAACCGCCGACGCGCGCGGGGTCCGACGACGACCGGGATCAGGGGGCGGGCCGGCGGACCGCAACCGTGTCGCCGGGGCCGGCGAACGTCACCGGTAGGCCGCCACCGGCGAACGCCGCCGGCACGCCGATGGCGACGAACGCCGCCCCGTTCCCCGCCCAGGCCAATCCCGCGCTGCCGGCCGAGCCAGGCCAGGCGCAGTCCGCACGGTCCGCCGCCGCTTCGGCCGCCCAGGTTCGCAACCCGACCGTGGCCGAATTGGGCGCCGCGCGGGAACGTCAGGAAAAAGTGGAATTCGCCCAGGCGGCGCAGCAGATCCGCGACGCCGTGCGCGACGATCCGGCGCTGGCCGGCCTGGCGCGCCAGCTTGCCATCGACATCACGCCGCAGGGGTTGCGCATCCAGATACTCGACGAGGACCATCGGTCGATGTTCCCGTTCGGCTCGGCCGTGCCGAACAATCGGGCGATGCTGCTGTTGCAGAAGGTGACGCCGGTGCTGGCCCGGCTGTCGCAGCAGATTTCCATCGCCGGGTACACCGACTCGGCACCGTTCCCCGGACCGGACCGGACCAACTGGGAACTCTCCACCGAGCGCGCCAATGCGACCCGGAGGCTGCTGGTCGAAGGCGGACTGCCGGACAGCCGCATTCGCAGGGTCACTGGCCATGCCGACCGCGATCCGCTGCTGCCTGCCGACCCGCTGGCGGCGGCCAATCGGCGCATCGCCATCGTGGTGCTGCGCACCCCCGAGCCGGCGGAGGCGGCCGGGGCAGCGGCCAGTGGAGCGGCCAATGGAGTAGGCGATGCGGGGGCGGCCGATGCGGGCGCTGGTGATGCGGGGGTGGGCGATGCGGAGGCGGCGCCCTATACCGCGGCGGCTCCCGCCCGGTAGCCGCCAACCATGCTGGCGATCGGCGCGCTCGGATTCCTGCTGTTCTGCGTGTTCGGCAGCTACCTCGTGTCTGGGGGCGCCATCGCGCCACTGGCCGAAGCGCTGCCGTTCGAACTGTGGACCATCGGCGGCGCCGCGATCGGCTCATTCATAATGAGCAACAGCATGCACGACGTGAAGCACGCGCTTGGCGGCTTCGGCAAGATCCTCAGGGGCGCTTCCTTCCACAAGAGCGATTACGTGGACCTGCTGTCGCTGCTGTATTTCCTGGTGCGGCTGGCCAGCACCAAAGGCAATATGGCGGTCGAGCCGCATATTGAGAAGCCGAAGGAAAGCGCGGAGTTCCAGAAGTTTCCCCGCATCCTGGCCAACAAGTTCGCCACGGCGACGATCTGCGACTACCTGCGCATGGTGGGGATGAACGCCGACGATCCCAACCAGATCGAGGACGTCATGGCGCGCGAGCTGAAAAAGACGCTGCATGAGGAGCTGCACGGCGCGCACGCGTTGCAGACCATGTCCGACGGACTGCCGGCGCTTGGCATCGTTGCGGCGGTGCTGGGTGTGATCAAGACGATGTCGCATATCGACCGCCCGCCGGCGGTGCTGGGCGGGATGATCGCCAGCGCGCTGACCGGTACGTTTCTCGGCGTGCTGCTGGCTTATGGCATGGTCGGCCCGTTCGCCAGCCGGCTGAAAGGCGTGGTGGAGGAGGAAGCGAAATACTACGAGGTGATCCGGGCCGTGCTGGTGACTCACCTGCATGGCAATGCGCCGCAGGTCAGTGTCGAATCGGGGCGCAAGATGGTGCCCAACCAGCACATGCCGACTTTCGAGGAGCTGGAGACCGCGGTCAGCGCGGTGCAGCTCTGATTGTGCAGCCGTTCCCGCCCGGGGCCTGGGGATCTTTCTCGGATCGTGCCCCCGGCTGACCATTCGGCGGTTGCGGCGGTGCATGGCGCCTGTTGCCGGATCCGCGGCGGTGTGTCGATGAACTATCGCCCGCAGGCGGATTTCCGGGCGATCCGGCATGCCACCCTGTGGCCGCCAATCCATGGGGCCGGCGGCGTCGGCCGACCGGCGCACCGGTAGAGTCAGGCGCGTGCCGAAAGCGTGACCGGGCTCGGCCGGCCGGCGGCCATCGCGCCGGTCGCGCCATAGCGGGGGGTAGCGGCGATGCCGCGGACCGCCCGCGCGATGATGCCGATGATCCGGCGCTGCACTGCGATCGCATGTTCCAGTCCCCGGCGGTTCTCCTCCGCCAGATCGTGCAGGCGCCGCGCCTGCGCGACCGGCGGGGCGACGGCACCAGGCTGGGCGGCGGCGGCGATAAATGCCGCCGCCGCCTGCTGCTTTTCCGCCAGCATGCCCGCGGCCCGCCGCAGGTCGAGGCCGGCGAGCGCCGCATTCTCGCGCGCCAGCACGGCGGCCAGGCGTTCGGTGGCGTGGTTCAGGTCATGCGTCATCGGGTCCCTCCTGGCGGGGCTGCGTTCGTGACTTCCTGGGACCGCAGCATGCTGGCGAATACCGGTGCGGCGAGGCCCAGCCCGCCATGCGCGGCGATGTGTTTGGCGATGGCGTCCACCAGCAGCGGGGTGATGGTGGCCTCGGCGTCGCCGCCGCCAAATGCGGAGTGGGCCATGTCCACCGTGTTGAATATCGGCGCCAGCAACTGCCCCAGCGCCATCGCCTCGAAGTCCTGCGCCGCCTGGCGCAGCTTCGCCACCTGGGCCGGCGACAGGCTGGCGACCGGGGCGGCGGCCGGGGCGGCGGCCGGGGCGGCGATCGGGGGGGCGAGTTGCATCAGCGGACCTTCAGGTCGGCTTGCAGCGCGCCGGCGGCCTTGATCGATTGCAGGATGCTGATCAGGTCGCGCGGGCCGACGCCGAGCGCGTTCAGGCTGGCCACCAGGTCGCGCAGCGTCACGCCGGCGGACAGGATGCCCAGCTTGCGGTCGTGCTGGTCGTCGATCTGGATCTTGGTGCGTGGCACCGTCGTCGTCGTGCCGCCGGACAGCGGCGGCGGCTGGCTCACTTCCGGCGTCTCGGTCACCCGGATCGTCAGGTTGCCCTGGGCGATCGCCACCTTGCTGATCCGCACGTTGGCACCCATGACGACGGTGCCGCTTGCCTCGTCGATCACCACGATGGCGGGGCTGTCCGGCTGGACGCGCAGCTCCTCGATGGTGGCGAGGGTGTCGATCGGATTCCGGCCGGTGAGGTCGAGTGTGACGGTGCGCGGGTCGGTGACGTGGCTGATCGGACCGACCGCGGCATTGATCGCCGTGGCGATCCGCCGCGCGGTGGTGAGGTCGGAATTGCGCAGGGCGAGCCGGAGCTTGGTGACCTTGTCAAGGTGGAAGGGAACCTCCCGCTCAACCGTGGCGCCGTTGGCGATGCGCGCGGAGGTGGGCACGCCGCGGGTGACCGAGGAGGCGCCGTCGTGCGCGGCGATCGCGCCGGTGACGAGCGCCCCCTGGGCGACGGCATAGACCTCGCCGTCGGCCGCGAGCATCGGCGTCACCAGCAGGATGCCGCCGGTCAGGTTGGAGGCGTCGCCGAGCGCCGAGACGGCCACGTCGATCCGGCTGCCGTTGCGGGCGAAGGCGGGCAGCTCGCCGGTAACCATCACCGCGGCGACGTCCTTGGTGGTGAGGTTGGCAATCTGGTCGCGGGTATTGACGCCGAGCCGTTCCAGCATGCCGACCAGCGATTCGAGGGTGAAAACATTGTTTTTCAGCTTGTCGCCGGTGCCGTTGAGGCCGACCACCAGGCCGTAGCCGAGCAACTGGTTCTCCCGCACGCCCTCCACATCGACGATGTCCTTGATGCGCACCTGCGCTGTCGCCGGGACCAGGGCCCCGAGCAGGAGCAGGAGGGTCAGGAGTAGGGGGGGGAACGGGCGCACGGTAAAGGGCTCGATAAGGATTTGTCGTCAGTGTGTGGCCGCCAGCACCACGGGCAGGCGCAAGTGGCGAGCGCAATTGGTAAAAGCAAACGTCGTGCCATACCGTGTGGCCCGGCTTCGCCGGCCTGGCGCATGGTGTGGCCCGGCAGGATGTGCCGGGCGGCAGGTCGTGACGGGAAGAAGGAGCCGGGTCGGATGACGATGATCAATCGGGTGGGGCCACTGCCGCCAAGCCGGCCAGGCGCACGCACGGGCGGCGGGACCGCCGCCGGTTTCCTGCCGCCGGCCGCGCCGGGACCCGACGCGTCTCGCGCGGAGGGGGTGGCGCTGGCCGCGCCGGTGGCGCTCGATTCGCTGCTGGCGCTGCAACAGGTGGACGAGCCGGCCGAGCGGGACCGCGCCGCGCGCCGGCACGGCCATGCGTTGCTGGCCGCGCTGGGCCGGCTCCAGCGTGCACTGCTTGAGCATGGCGACGAGGCCGCCGCGCTGGGGCAGATCCGAGGGCTGGCGGAAGCGGCGCCGGCGGCGGCGGCCGACCCGGGACTCGCCGCCTCGGTTGATCTGGTCGTGCTGCGCGCCAGGATCGAACTGGCCCGGCGGAATGGCTGATCCGGCCGGTCGGTCCGGGGTCGCCGATCCGGGGTGGCCGATCCGGGGCGGCGGCATTTCATTGCAAAGCCTTGAAGGTTGCCGCATGCACCCTTGGCGCGGCACAGGTGCGCCGCTATAAGCCCGCGCGTTCACGATCCGGAATGGCCGGGGAATCGCCGCGGCAAGACGGCGGGCTGAACCACGAGAGAAGCGTAGGAACGGCAACGACATGATGATGACTCTTCCCCCGGATTATCGGCCTACGGACGGCGAGGAGTTCATGAATCCGACCCAGGCCGAGTATTTTCGCCAGAAGCTGCTGCGCTGGCGGGCCGATCTGCTGAAGGAGGCGGACGGGACCCTTGCTAGCCTGTCGGAAGGCGGCATCCATGAGGCCGACATCACCGACCGGGCCAGCGTGGAGACCGACCGCGCATTGGAACTGCGGACCCGCGACCGCGCCCGCAAGTTGATTTCCAAGATCGACCAGGCGCTGCAACGCGTCGATAACGGCTCCTATGGCTATTGCGAGGAGACCGGCGAGCCGATCGGCATCAGGCGGCTGGAGGCGCGTCCGATCGCCACGCTGTCGATCGAGGCGCAGGAGCGGCACGAGCGGATGGAGCGGGTCCACCGGGACGACTGACCCTGCCCGGGACCGGTTCCCGTTGCATGGCCTGTCCGGCGACGCCAGATCGCGGCGGACGGATTGAGGCGTATCCGCCGTCCTATGGACGGTGCATCGCTCTACGACGACGATATCCACGCCTGGTCGGCGTAGCCGGCCCGAGCGCGGCGCCATCTCGCGGCGCGGCGAGGTTTCGCGGCACGACGCGACCTGGCCGGACGGGAACGCGTCGCCGATGCGTGCAGCCCGTCAAGGCCGTCGCCCGGTCAATGGTCTGTCGCGCAAGCGGGCTAAAAGTACGGTCCGGGCGGCGTCCTGGCGTTTCCATGCCCATGCTCCCGCCTACCATGATGACGGGTCGGTCGCGTCGCCCGCCCCTCGGCCAGACAGCCTGACCATTCCGGCGGGTCGCAACGGAGGCGTGCATGGAACTGTTCATCTTCGCCCGTTTCCACGCCCGCGACGGGCAGGACGGCGCCGTCGCGGCCGCACTGCGCGAGGTCGTCGGCCCCACGCGCGAAGAACCCGGCTGTCTGGCGATCGGGGCCTATCGCTCCACCCGCGATGCGCGGCTGTTCTGCATCCACTCGCGCTGGACCGACGAAGCGGCATTCGAGGCCCATGCCGGGCTGGCGCACACCGTGCGGTTCCTCGAACGGGTGCGGCCGCTGATCGATCATCCCCTGGAGGTGACGCGCGCGCGGCCGATCGGGTAGCGCCGGCCCGCCGATCAGGCGGCGGTCATGCCCGTCGCCGCAACTGCGGCCGCCGCCGTTCCCAGAGGCGCAACCCCGAGGCCGCCATGTCCGCAATGGCCGGCAGCAGCCGGGGTTGCAGCAGGGCCGGATCGAACACCCCCATGCGGCGGGCGTTCTCGCGGTAGCAATCCTCCACGAACTGGCGGAAGCTGAACCCATCGAGGAACACGTTCGCCTCAGTGATAGCGAAATCCTTGCCGTCGTTCGCGCCCTTGCCGCGCCGGACCATGCCCAGCAGCCGGCTCAGCGCGCGGCCATAATACCAGGCCGACGTCAGCGCCCGCAGCGGTGCGACGCCCCAGCCGCGCCGCACCTGCCGCCATGCCATGTAGTTGATGAAGAAGACGATGTGGCGCGTCTCCTCGAACATGAGCACGTCGAAAATCTCGAACATGCCCTCGGGCAGGAATTCCGACTGGCGCGCGGTCTTGAAGGCGCCGAAGCCGAGAAAGCTGTCCAGGCACTCGCCAAACCCGAAATCGATGAACGCCGTCTCCAGGTTCGCCGGAAAACTCTCGATCGGTTGCTCGGTGGCCTCCAGGCCATAGCGATCGACCATCACGCGGATCAGTTGGGCGTGCCGCGCCTCCTCCACGCCTTGCAGCGCCACGGCCTCGCGCACCAGCGGGTCGGGCACCAGGGGCGTGAAGGCGGCCACGATCGCGCCGGCGCGACGCTCGGTATGATAGACCTCCTGCCAGAACGGCACGGATCGCAGCCGCGCGAGTTGTGCGTCATCGAGCTCCGGCCATGGCAGCGTGACCGGATCATACAGCTCGTGGGTCTCCAGGAACTGCCGGCAGAACAGCTCCTTGTGGGCGTCGGAGCCGACCTTGACCTTCATAGGCAAACTCCGTCGCCGTTCACGCCGGGTTGCCTGGCGAACCGGCAAACCGGACGAGCGATCGCCGGTGTCGTGGTCCGGCGCAACGCTCTGCTGCCGCGGCCGGGGAGAGGTCGATCATGATACCCACCCGGGATGCTGACGTGCCGTCCGGTTACCAAAATTCCCACAATCCGGCGCGAACGGCCGGCATCCTGCCCGCCATTCGGTCGTGGCGAGGGACAGAATGGCAGAGCTCCGCGTATATGCCGAGAACGGCGCGCCGGCAATGCGCCCGCGGTCACTCGCCGGCAGTCCGGGGCGGCACCGGCGCGGTTCGCCCGATCAGAACGGCAACAGGATATCCATCAACTGCTGGCCCCAGCGCGGCGTCTGGATGTCGGTGAGCTGGCCGCGCCCGCCATACTCGATCCGCGCTTCGGCGATCTGGTCGCTCTGCACGGTGTTTTCGGAGGTGATGTCCTGCGTGCGGATCACCCCGGTCACCTGCAATACGCGCAACTCATCGTTGATGCGGAACTCCTGCCGCGCCGCCACCACCAGGTTGCCGTTCGGCAGCACCTGGGTCACCACGCCGGCCAGCGACAAGGTCACTGCCTCGTTGCGCTTGATCTGGCCGTTGCCAACGTTGCTGTTACCGCTGCTGATCGACATCAGCTTCGACGGATCGACGATGGTCTTGGGCAGCAGCGACTCCATGCCGAAGAAGTTCGGCATGCCGGCCGATTCGCCGCTGGTGCGCGTCGCCGTGGTCACGTTGTTCAGGGTCGCGGCGTCGTTCATGTTCACCACGATGGTGATCACGTCGCCCACCTGCGCCGCGCGCTGGTCCTTGAAGAAGGCGCGCGAGCCGGAACGCCACAGGGCGTCGGGCTCGCTCGGCGGCGGCTGGCGTGCCGGCATCGGCAGGCTCATTGGCCGCCAGCTCGGATCCTTCGTCGGATCGGAGCTTGGCGTCATCGCCGGCGGCCGGCCAACTTCCGACAATCGGGTCAGTGCGCCGCAGCCCGACAATAGCAGGCCGAGGCACAGCAGACCGAGCAGCCGCCGCGACGTAACCGCCGCACCTGACATGCCGCCGCCGGTTTGGCCACCGCGGCTTGCTCCGCCACCGCCGCCTGCTCCGTCATCGAAACGAAATCGGAGAGTTGAGCGGCGCCGGGGTCCCGGTTTTCGCGGTGACAGCGAAACCGGCTGGGCTGATGAAACGGCCGGCGGCGACCGCGCTGGCGGCATTGCGACGGCGATGTCGCGGCGGGCGAGCCGCAACGGTCTCATTGCACCGACCGTTCGGTGGCCCGCGAAGCGGTGGCCAGCGGCATCGTCTCGGGGGTGACGCGCACCCGCCCGGGGCCGATCACCTCGGCCTCCACCACGACGCGCGACGACGGGTTCAGCACCCGGATGCGCTCGCCGGTCGCGCCCGAGTCCATCGCGACGCCCTGGGCGAGCAACGAGATGCCCGGCGATTGCAGTTGCATCTCCACATTGGTGCCGCGCTGCACCAGCGAGGGGCGCGTCACGTCAGTGACCGCGAAAGGCTGGCCGGCGGCGATCGGGTCGCGCAGCTGCAGACCGACCGCTTCGCTCATCGTGTGCAGCACCTCGCTGTGCACCATCGCGACGGGCACGCGCGCCACGCGCACGTCGTCCGCGCGCAGCACCGTTCCGGCCGGCAGGCGGGCGACGGCGACCGGCAGCGCGATCGTATCGTTGACCTGCCCGGCTACACGCAGGTTGATCGGGTCCATGCCCGCGCCGGTCACCGACAGCACGGCGGTGAAGCGGCCGGAACCGGCATCGTAGTTCAACTCCGTTGCCAGCGGCCGTGGGCTGGCTTCGGCCGGCACCATGGGCGGGGTGAATCCCGGCATCTCGATTTCGCACTGGGGTGACGCGCCGGCGGCGACCAGCGCGGCCTTCATCGCCTTCAGCACGCCGCGGCGCGGCAGCAGGCGGCCGGCCCGCTCCAGCACGGCGCGGTCGGCCGGCGAGGCCGGCCGCCAATCCACGGCGAACTGCCGCGCGATGGCGGCGAGCTGCGGCGCTTCGACCACGATGCTGCCGCCGGGGCCGGGTGCGGTCCCCAGCACCCGGTTGGCGTTGGCACCCGCGTCGTCGAACAGGTCCGACAGGCGGACCACCGGCGCATGCAGCATGGTCGCCGCCCGCAGGCTGGCAGCCTGGGCGCCGGCCGCGCCCCCCAGCACCAGAGCCGCCAGCACCGGAGCCGTCAGCCGCTGCGCGGCCGAACCTCGTATGTGTCGCATGGAATCACCGCAGGTTGGTCAGCGTGGAAAGCATTTCGTCGCTCGTGGTGATCACCCGGCTGTTCATCTCGTAGGCGCGCTGCGCGGAGATCAGGTTGGTGATCTCGGTGACCACGTTCACGTTCGACGTCTCGATGAAGCCCTGCATCACGGTGCCGAATCCGGTCGTGGCGGGATTGCCGGTGACCGGCTGACCGGAAGCGGCGGTTTGCAGGTACATGTTGTCGCCCTGCGCATCCAGCCCGGCATCGTTGGGGAAAATCGCGAGCTGCAACTGCCCCACGGTTTGCGGTGCGGTCTGCCCGGCTATGGTCGCCTGCACCTGGCCCGAGGTGTTGATCGTGACACCGGTGGCGTTGGTCGGAATTTGGACGCCGGGCTGCACGACGTAGCCGTCGGCGGTGACGATCGTGCCGTCCGCCGCCAGCCCGAACGTGCCGTCGCGGGTATAGGCGGTCTGGCCGTCCGGCCGGGTCACCTGGAAAAAGCCGTTGCCCTGGATCGCCAGGTCCAGCGTGTTGGACGTCTGCTGCAGATTGCCTTGCTCGTCGATGCGGTAGATCGCCGCCGTCTTCACGCCCAGGCCCACCTGGGCGCCGGACGGCACGATGGAACCCGAATCCGAACTGTTCGAGCCGACCCGGCGCAGGTTCTGGTAGATCAGGTCCTGGAACTCCGCCCGCTGCCGCTTGAACCCGGTCGTCGTCATGTTGGCCAGGTTGTTGGAGATGACTTCCACATTGGTCTGCTGTGCCTGCATTCCGGTGGCGGCGATGTCCAGCGCGCGCATGAATCGTCTCACTGTTGCTCAGGGGTGTGGTCTGCGCCGCCGCGTCGCTCAGGGCGATTGCGGCGGCAGCAGCTTGTCGATTGAATTCTGCTGACGGTCGGACTCGGCCTGCACGAATTGCGTCAGGAACTCGAACTGCCGCTGTCCGTCGATCATGCGCGTCACTTCCAGTATCGGCTGCACGTTCGACTCCTCGATCGCCCCCTGTTCGAGCGCGGGTGAGGCGACCGGCGCGGTGGTCGAGCCGCTGTGGAACAGCGTGCCGCCCTCGGCGCGGAGCATCATCGGATCGGTTGGCTGCACCACGCCGATCTGGCCGATCTGGCCGTTCTGGCTCGACACCGTGCCGTCGCCGGCGATGGTGATGCGCGTGTCGGTCGGCGCGAGCTGGATCGGCTTTCCTTGGTTGTCCAGCACCGCGTTGCCGGCGGTGTCCGCGATGGTTCCGCTTGGCAGCAGGCTGAACCGTCCGTCGCGCGTCAGTCGCGGGCCGGCCGGGGTGTTTACGGTGAAATAGCCTTTGCCGGTCACTGCCACATCGAACGGATTGCCCGTGTGGCTGATCGTGCCGGCCTGCTGCTCCCGCCAGGTGGCGCGGTCCTGGGTGTAGGCGATCGAGCGGCCGCCGGGCGGCGTGGCGCCGCCGGACTGGCGGCTCAGCCAGTCGCTGAACTGCACATGCTCTGCCTTGTACCCGGGCGTGTTGGCATTCGCGAGGTTGTCGGCAATCACGTCCAGCGCGCGTTGCTGCGCGACGAGGCGGGACGTGGCGATGCTGCTGGCGATGTCCATGGTCCCGCATCAGCAAGGTCCGTGCCAGAATTTGCTTCTCCCGCAAAGCGGCAGCGGCCGAGATGCGAAGCGCCGAGGGTGAGGGGGATCAGGCCGTCTCGCGCGCCCTACGGTCGCCGCTCACGCGTCTCAACCTCTAGCGCGGCGCGGGAGAGGCTCTCCCGGTCTCACTCGGCATCTTTCGCCGTCCGGCCGATCCTGCCCGGCACCGGAAAGGATTCTTTAACGCCGCAATGGCAGCTTGTGCTCGCCAAGGAGCCGACATGACAGGTGCGGTTGCAGCCGAGCAGGAGAAGGAAGCACCAGCCAAGCCGGAGAAGCCGTCCGGCAAGCGGAAGCTTATCCTGCTGGCGTTCCCGCTCGTCCTGGCCGGGCTGCTTGCCGGACTGTGGTTCAGCGGCCTGCTGCCGCGCTGGCTCGGCGTGTCGCATCCACAGTCGGCAGCCGTCAAGAAGGCCCCCGAGCCGATCTACATCGACCTCCCGGAGATGGTCGCCAACCTCAACGGCGATCCGCGGCGACCGAGATACGTCAAGCTGGTTGCCCGCATCGAGGTCGCTCGCTCCAGGGACGCCGAGCTCGTGCGCCAGGCGATACCGCGCCTGCAGGACCTGTTCCAGACCTACCTGCGCGAGATGCGGCCGGAGGAGCTGCGCGGCTCCGCCGGCACCTATCGGCTGCGCGAGGAGCTCATCGCCCGCGCCGACGCCGCGGCTGCGCCGGCGCGGGTGACCGATGTGCTGTTCATCCAGTTGCTGATCCAATGAGCGCGGCAGCCGAGATGGGTGGGCGGTTGCAACTGAATCCTCCCCCTCCCCTTGTGGGAGGGGGTTGGGAGGAGGGGGAGGATTGTGCCATTGCCTTCGTCTCAACCCGCCATGACGAGGCATCGTCATGAGCGGCGCGGAAACCCCGCAATCCGACGAAGACCTCGCCGCCGCCTGGGGCACTGAAACGGAAGGTGGTGCCGAGCAAGCGCCCGCGCAGCCTGCGCGCGTGCTCAACCAGGCCGAGATCGACAGCCTGCTCGGCTTCGACGAAGGACCCGGCGGCGGCGAAAACCGCAGCGGCATGCAGCGGATCATCAGCTCCGGCCTGGTGTCCTACGAACGCCTGCCGATGCTGGAGATCGTGTTCGATCGCCTGGTGCGCATCATGTCCACATCGCTGCGCAATTTTACCTCCGACAACGTCGAAGTCGGCATCGACAACATCCTGTCACTGCGCTTCGGAGATTACCTGAATTCCATCCCGCTGCCCGCCATGCTCGCGGTGTTCAAGGCCGACGAGTGGGACAATTACGGTCTGATGGTGGTGGACAGCGCGATGATCTACTCGATCGTCGATGTGCTGCTGGGCGGCCGGCGCGGCACCGCGGCGATGCGCATCGAGGGCCGTCCCTACACCACGATCGAGCGCACCTTGGTGGAACGCCTGATCCAGGTGGTGCTCGCCGACCTGTCCGCCAGTTTCGATCCGCTCTGCCCGGTCACCTTCCGGTTCGAGCGGCTGGAGGTGAACCCCCGCTTCGCCACCATCAACCGCCTGTCCAACGCCGCCGTGCTGGCCCGGCTGCGCATCGACATGGAAGACCGCGGCGGCCGGCTGGAGCTGCTGCTGCCCTACGCGACGCTCGAACCGGTGCGCGAGCTGCTGCTGCAGCAGTTCATGGGCGAGAAATTCGGCCGGGATTCGATCTGGGAGACCCATCTCGCCGAGGAGCTGTGGAACACCGAGGTCGAGCTCGAGGTCGTGCTGGACGAGCAGATCATGCGCCTCGCCGACGTGATGAATCTGCGGCCAGGCTCGCGCATCCTGCTCAACACCGGTCCTGGCGCGACGGTTCAGCTCCGCTGCGGCACCGTGCCGCTGTTCGAGGGCCGCGTCGGTCGCCGCAAAAGCCGCGTCGCGGTGCGCATCGAGCGCGACATCGTCCGCACCCTGCCGGCTGCACGATGAGCGACGGCCGCAACACAGGGACAAAGCGTCCGCCTCCCACGAGGGGAGGCGGCGTTTTCCCGTTCCGCGTTGGCAGATTGCTAACCAAGGGCATCGCAGAATGAGCGCCATGGAGTGGGTCCTCGAAGTCGTGCTCGTGCTGTTGCTCGCCGCGACGCTGTTCCACGCGCTGCGGCTGGAACGCGCGCTCGGAGTGCTGAAACGCGACCGGAGCGCGCTGCAGGAACTGGTAACCAGCTTCAACGCCAGCACGCGCCAGGCGGAAGCGGGGATCGAGCAATTGCGAGCGGCCGCGGATGGCGCCGGGCGGCAGATCGCGCGGCAGATCGACACCACCATCCGCCTGAAAGACGACCTGGTCTTCCTGCTCGAGCGGGGCGAGCGCCTGGCCGACCGGCTGGATTCGCTGATCCGCGCCGGGCGCCCGCTCGCCGCCGAACCGCTGCGGCCCATCCAGGCGACGGATGACGAACCCGCCGATCTGCCGCGGGTCCGCAGCCAGGCGGAGCGCGACTTGCTCAAGGCACTGAGGATGGCGCGATGAAGCTGCACCTGCCTGCGCCGCGGCTGATGCCGTTCACCATTGCCGCGCTGACCGCGGTCCTGGCGGTGAAGTCGGTCGATCTCGCGAGTCAGGCCGCCGCGGCGTTCATCGGGGGGTCCGCCGGCGGCGTGGTGTCGGTGGCGCGCGCGGCAGTGCCGGACCAGCCGCAGGCCGCCGCACCGGTTCCGACAACGGCGGCCCCCGCGCGTGACTCCGCCGGGCCGTCGCCGGTCAACGACGGTGAACGCGCCGTATTGCTCGATCTGCGGCAACGCCGCCAGGAGCTGGATGCGCGCGCCGCCGCGCTCACCGTGCGTGAGTCGATCCTCAAGGCGGCGGAGCAGAAACTGACCGCCCGCATCGAGGAGCTGGCCGCGCTGCAAAAGAAGCTGCAGGGCCTGGAAGCCACCCACAAACAACGCGAAGAGGCCGGCTGGCAGCGCCTGGTGAAGCTCTACGAGGACATGAAGCCGCGCGATGCCGCGGTGATCTTCAATGACCTGCAGATGCCGGTGGTGCTGGCCCTGGTCGATCGCATGAAAGAGTTGAAGGCGGCGCCAATCCTGGCGGCGATGAACCCCAACAAGGCGCGGGACGTCACCGCCGGCCTGGCCCGGATGCGTACCCGCCAGGCAATCCCCGGTACTTCCGCGCAGCCCGGCGGCTGATATCAGAACCGATAGAGAAAAGGCCCATGCCGATGGACAAATCGATCAACGTCCTCATCGTGGACGACTACAAGACGATGCTGCGGATCATCCGCAATCTGCTCAAGCAGATCGAGTTCCACAACGTCGAGGAAGCGACCGACGGAGCGGACGCGCTGGCCAAGCTGCGCAGCGGCAATTTCGGCCTGGTGATCAGCGACTGGAACATGGCGCCGATGACCGGCTTGCAGCTCTTGCAGGAGGTGCGCGCGGATTCCCGGCTGAAGGGCATGCCGTTCATCATGATCACCGCCGAAAGCAAGGTGGAGAACGTGGTGGCCGCGAAGCAATCCGGCGTCTCCAACTACATCGTCAAGCCGTTCAACGCGGAAACCCTGCGCGAAAAAATCGAGAAGGTGCTGACGCATGGCTGACCAGACCGACAAGGTGGGCACCGCGCTGGCGGAACGGCTCGCCGCGATCCGCGCGCGCTATGCCGCGAGCGATCCCGAGATGGTCGCCGACGTGGTGCGCGCGGTCCTGACGACCATGAGCGGCGACCTGACCGCCAAGGAGACCTCGCTGCTGACCGAGGTGGAATCGCTCGGCCGCACGATCGCCGCCGCCAAGGCGGAGATCGCCGCCCTGCGGGTGGACGACATCAACGTCAGCGACATCCCCTTTGCCACCGACGAGCTGGACGCAATCGTCGCGCATACCGCCTCGGCAACCCACGCCATCCTGGAAACCTGCGAAACTCTGGACGCCGTCGCCGAGCAACTGGCCGGCGAGCCGGCCGCACAACTGCAGGACGCCACGACGCGCATCTACGAGGCGTGCGGCTTCCAGGACATCACCGGACAGCGCATCACCAAGGTGGTGAACACGTTGAAGATCATCGAAACCAAGGTGGGGCAGCTTGTCGCGACGTTCGGGCAGCCGGGCAATGAGGCCGCGGCGGCGCAAGGCGCATCGGGCGACCCGGTCCTGCTGAACGGTCCGCAGCTTCCCACGATGGCGATGGACCAATCGGACATCGACAAGCTGCTGGCCAGCTTCGAGTGAGCCGGTGCGTCGATAACCTCTCCCGCTTTGCCGGACGGGTTATCGCTATTCTGCTCGTTGCCGTTCCGTTGTCGGGGCGGTTTTCCCACGTGCTGGCGGCCGATCCGGTGCCGGTGACGATCCGCTCCGGCAACCATCGCGACTTCGGGCGCGTGGTGTTCGATGCGCCGCCGCGCGTATCGTACCGAGTGGTGCGTGACGGCGACCACCTCACCGTGCGTTTTGCCGACGATGTGGCCCTGGCGGGCGATCCCAGGCTTCCGCGCAACGTGGCGGCGTTGCATGCGGACCGCACGCAGGCCGTGCTGACGGTCGCCGCGGGTGCCACGTTCCACGATGCGCGGTTCGGCGATCACGTCGTGATCGACGTGTTCGATCCCGTAGCGTCGCGCGCCGATCCCGCGTCGCGGATGCCGGCCGCCCGCCGGGTGCGGCACCCAGCGTCACCGGCGCCGGCCGCGTCGAAGCCGCACCCGGCCGCCTCGCCGGCAGATTCCATTGCCGGCGCGTCGGCGCCTCCGGCCACTGCCCTGGCGGCGCCGGTGCAACCGCCGGCCGCCGCCGCGGTGCGGGCTGGGGCACCGGCCTTCGCCCCACTGCCGTCACCGCCGCCGGAACCGATGCTCGCCGCCGCGGCGGAGCCTCCGTCCGCCGGCCCGATCTCCCTCGTCGCACTGCCGGCAGTGCTGCCGCCCGGCACCAAGGGCGCGGCGTTCTCGCTGCCATTTGCCGGCAACGTCGGCGCCGCCGTCTTCCCCCTTCAAGGCGAGACCCTGGTGGTGTTTGACGACCGCCGACCGATCGACATGTCCGCCCTGCAGTCCGACCCGGCGTTTGCCGCGGCGCGGGTGGAGCTCCTGCCGGCCGGCACGCTCATTCGCATCAGGCCGCCGCCGGGCACCACGGTCACCTTGTCGAGGACGCCGAAAGGCTGGACCGTTGACGCGCTCGCGGTTCCCCCGCGACCGCAACCCTTCGCACCCGAATTGGACGGTGCATTGCTCAGCGTTGCCGCGCGAGATCCCGGCAGAGTGCTCACCATCGCCGACTCGGTGACCGGCGGCACGCTGCTCATCGGGACGCAGCGCCGGCCCGGCCAGGCCATGCTCACGCCGCTCCGCACGGCGCAATTCGTGCTGCTGCCGACCGCCCAAGGCGTTGTCGCCGCCCCGCTTTCCGACATGGTCACGTTGCGCGCCGGCCCGGGCGGCTTCGCGCTGACCACCGTACCGGACCCGCTGGCGGTGTCGCCGATCGGCGTGGACCCGTTGACCGACGCCGCCGCGCTGACGCGCCGGTTCGATTTTCCCGACCTGCCGCTCGATCAACTGACCCGGCGCCTCGCGGCACAAATCGCCAGTGCGGCCTCGGTGCCTCTCCTGGCGCGCGGACCCAGGCGGCGGGCGGCGGCGATCACCATGATCAGCCTCGGCATGGGCGCCGAAGCCGAGGCGCTGTTGCGGCTCGCCGCGGCGGACGATCCGCGTGAGGCTGCCTCGGCCAACGTGACCGGCCTGACGGCGGTTGCCGCGATGCTTGCCGGCCGGCCCGCCGAGGCGGACGGCATCGACGACCCCCGCCTGACCGGTACGGACGAGATCGTGCTGTGGCGCGCGCTCCACGTCGCCATGCGGGACGACGCCTCGCCCAAGGCGGCTGCCGCGCTGGCCAGCACGGCGCCGTTGCTGCTGACCTACCCGCCGCCGATCCGCGACAGGCTGCTGCCGCTCGCAGCGGAAACGATGGTGCGGGGCGCGGCGGATGCCGCCGCCAAGGCGCTGCTGGCGCAATGCAAGGGCCTGCCTGGGCTCGGCCTCGCGCGCGCGATGCTGGCGCAGGCGACCGGGGACACCGGCGCGGCGCTCGCCCAATACGACGCCCTGGCGGCCGGCCGTGACGATTTCGTGAGCGCCCGCGCGGCGGCGCGCGCGGTGAAGCTGCGGCTGGCCACCGGCAAGCTCGACAAGCGGCAGGCGGCCGAGGCGTTCGATCGGCTGCTGTATGCCTGGCGTGGGGGTCCGCGCGAGCTCACCCTGCGCGAGAAGCTTGCGGGCCTGCGCCAGCAACTTGGCGAATGGCGCCCCGCGCTGGCATTGCTGCGCGAGAGCGAGATGCTGTTCCCGAACGACGTTAAGGCGATCCACGCCAGGCTGCAGGCGACGTTCGATGCGCTGCTGCGTGACGATTCGGCGGACAAGCTGCCGCCGCTCGAGTTCGTCGCTCTGGTGGACGAGAACGCCGACCTGGTGCCGAATACGCGGGAGGGCGAGGCGATGCAGGCCAGGCTCGCCGACAAGCTGTTGGCGCTCGACCTGCCGAAGCGCGCGGGCCCGGTACTGGACAAGCTGATGCGCGCGATGCCCGCCGGCCCCGCACGGGCCACGTTCGGGGCGCGCCTCGCGACCATGCGCCTGCGCGAGTCCGATGCCGGCGGCGCGCTGGCGGCGCTGGCCGCTTCGGACGCCGCGGACCTGCCTGCGCCGCTAGCCGACCAGCGCGTGCTGCTGCGGGCCCAGGCGCAGGCGCGCTGGGGCGATGTCGCAGGCGCGATCGCGACGCTTGCCGGGCTTGACTCGGTCAAGGCCGATGCGGCGCGCGCCAGCATCCTCGAACAGGCGAAGGACTGGGTGGGGGCGGATCGGGCACTGGCCGACTACGTCGCGAAGACCGTGCCGGAAACCGGCGACCTGAATGACGTTGCGCGCCGTAGCCTGCTGCGCCTGGCGACCGCGGCGGCCCGCGCCGGCGACGAGGCGACGCTCGCGGCGTTGCGCGAGCAGCAGGTGGCGCGCATGGGCACCGGCCCGCTGGCCGACATGTTCCGCCTGCTCACGGCAGACCCGGTGCATGGCACCGCCGACCTGGACCGCGCGGGGCGCGAGATCGGCTATGCCCGTGCCCTGCCGGCCGACTTGCAGGCGATGCGGCGATGACTCGATTTTCCGCTGGCGGCTCGCGGGAGTGGGCAAGGTGGGGCCGAGCGGCCACGCCGACGGATTTCCTCTTGCGCCGGCCCCCCCCTTTCCCCATGTTCCGCCTCCTTGGCCCCAGGGGACGCCGCGCGGCCTGTTCGCGCGCGTCCAACAGGCCGTCTGCTGGCAGGGAAGGGGAGCTCGATGGACATGTTCAGCCCATCACTCGATCCGCTGGGGATGGTCTCGGATCTTCCGAGCAGCAACCAGGCGTCTATGGGGCCGGAAGCCCAGAAGGACTATTTTGTCGAGAAGGACGGCGTGAAATTCGCCGGCACGCATCTGCTGCTGGATTTCTGGGGCGCGCGCAGCCTCACCGATCCGGCGCTGATCGGCAGCGCGTTGCGTGACGCCGCCGAGGCGGCGAAGGCGACGATCCTGCACAGCCATTTCCATCATTTCGGCCCCGATGGCGGCGTGAGCGGCGTGCTGGTGCTGGCGGAGAGCCACATCTCGATCCACACGTGGCCCGAGCGCGATTTCGCCGCGGTCGATATCTTCATGTGCGGCTCGTGCAATCCGTACGACTCGCTGCCGGTGCTGAAGGCTGCGTTCCGTCCGGCATCGATTCTGCTGTCGGAGCAGCGGCGCGGGCTGATCGCGTAGCATGTGCGGGCTGCGCGCATAGCATGCATGGCATGGTATGAAAGGCTCCCCCTCCCACAAGGGGAGGGGGAGTAGCTGCCTTTCCCACGGCTTCTGCGTAGGTGCCCATGGCGACCGATAGCTGGATCAACGAGACGCTGTATCCGGACTGGGGCCAGCGCTTCCTGGTGAAGCGCGAACTGGCGCGGGTGCAGAGCGACTTCCAGGACATCGTCATCTTCGAGAGTTCGTCGCACGGCCGGGTCATGCTGCTGGACGGCGTGATCCAGATCACCGAGGCGGACGAGTTCGTCTATCAGGAGATGCTGGCACACGTGCCGTTGCTGGCGCACGGCGCCGCGGCAAACGTGCTGGTCATCGGCGCCGGCGACGGCGGCGTGCTGCGGCGGGTGTTGCAGCACAGCACGGTGCGGCGCGCGGTGATGGTGGAGATCGACGGTGAGGTAATCCGGCTGTCGAAGCAGTTCCTGCCCGGTATCGCCGGCGATGCGTGGGACGATAAGCGCGCCGAGGTGATTGTCGGCGACGGTATCGACTACGTGAAACGCGCGCCGGATGCGTCGTTCGACGCGATCATCGTCGATTCGACCGATCCGATCGGCGTCGGCGAGGTGCTGTTCACCGACTCGTTCTACGAAAACTGCGCACGCATCCTGACGTCGCGCGGTCTGGTGGTGAACCAGTGCGGCGTTCCGTTCATGCAGGCCGGCGAGCTGCGCGAGACCAGTGCGCGGCGCGCGAAGTTCTTCCCGCACGTGACGGCCTATATCGCGGCGGTGCCGACCTATGTCGGCGGGTTCATGACGCTGGGCTGGGCGGCGAAGGACGCAGCGCTGGCGGCGGTGTCGGTGGAGCAGATACGCACCCGCGCGGCGGCATCGGGCATCCTGGGAACCACGCGATACTGGACGCCGGAAATCCATGTCGGGGCATTCAACCTGCCGCCGTATATCGCGCAGCATCTGTAACCACGCGGCGCCGCTCGCGATGACGGGCGGTGCGGGGGGTCGCGGGGGTTGGTCACGTCCGCTCTGGTGTGGCCAGACCCAAGTCGTGGTATAAACCCCTCTCGGCACCATCGGCGGTGACCATGAGCGCAGCGCTTAATCGCGGTAGGGACGCCCAGTAATGGGCGTCCCTACCGCGATTTACGCCACACGCCCGGGATGCCGGCTCATCCGTCACGCCCGCGACTGGCCGTTCCCTCAGGCCAGCAGCCGCACCTGGCGCGTCAGCAGCCCATCCGCGTCGCGCAGCTCATGCACGATGGTGAAATGGTTCGCGCCGGGCACCGGGATCAGCACACCGGCAGCGTGCGCGGCGGCACGATACGCATGCAGATCGCGGCTGTCGGACACCAGCGGCGGCAGCTCCGCGGTGCCGTAGGCGATCGCCAGCGGCTTCGCCACCACCGGCAGGCGTAACGGCGACAGCGCGGCGATCTCATCGTCGCGCAGCCGCAGCTTCTCGTTCAGCGCGGTGTCGCGGATCGGGCCGAGCTCGAACAGGCCGGAAATCGCCAGGCCGGCACTAACGCGCCGATGGCCGAGGCACAGCGCGGTGAGGTGCCCGCCGGCCGACCAGCCGGACAGCACCACAGGCCCGGCGATGCCGTGCGCCGGTCCATGCTCCGCAAGCCAGTCGAGCGCGGCGTTGATCTCGGCGGTGATCTCGGTCAGCGACGCGTCGGGTGCCAACGTGTAGCCGGGCAGCGCCCCCGCCCAGCCGTGCGCGTACGGCCCGGCGATCAGGTTGGCGAATTCTCTCCCGTTGTTGCGCTGCCAGTAGCCGCCATGGATGAAGATAAGGCACGGTGCGTGCGGATCCGCCGCCGGAAACAGGTCCCACGTGTTGCGTTCGCGCGGGCCGTAGCGCAGGTCCAAATGCTCCGGATGCGCCGCGCGAAACGCCGCGGAGTCTGCCGCGCGCGCGGCATTCAGGGCGGCACTGTCGGCGACCGCGCCGATGTTGTCGTACGCCGCGTCGCGCGCGGCGCGACTCATCGCTCCCCAGTTCATCGGCGCATCGCCGGGGCACGCAGCGAGCGGTTCACGCTGCGCCCGTCACCTTCGCCTTGCGCGCCGCCTGCACAACCTGGGGGCGGGTCCGACCTTTTGACTTGTTGCTGGTGGGCACGGGACCTCTCGGTTTGTTGCGCGGCGTGACGTCGCACGGCGTTCGGCAGGGATTCCCTGGCCGCCGACCGACCTCCGCGCGATACTGCAACGGGCGGTGCCGGCACGGCAAGGTGGCCAAGTCGCCGGGTAGTGGGTCAGTTTGAGAGGCGAGTCTCGACCCATAACGGACACTGGCCGAACTAGCTATCATTTCCGAAAGACGGATGTGTCGGACACCATGACGCTCCGGGATCACGGGTGTCGCAAGCCGGCATGGAAACAGCGTTGCGGCTCAGGGCGCACCGGTGAGCCGATCCAGGTTCGCGATCAGTCGGTCGAGCAGGGCGACGAATTGCGCGATCTCCTCGTCCGTAAACCCAGCCATCGCATCGCGATTGCCTCGGAACAAGGTCGCTATGGCCTCCGGCAGGCGTGCTAGCGCGAGCTTCGTTAGTGCGATGCGACTGCTGCGTCCGTCGTCGGGGTCGGGGGTGCGGCGGATAAACCCATCCCGCTCCATGCGAGTGAGCATCTGCGCCATGGGCGGCTGTTGGATCTGCGCGAAGCGCGCCAGATCACGTTGCGTGGCGGCCCGACCGGTTTGGAGGGCGACCAGAACCGGCAAATGGCCGACTCCGAAACCCAGCGGCTTGAGGCGAGCCTCGCTCAGGCGCGCGAAACCCCGCGCCGCGAGGCTGATCAAGTGTCCAGGCGTCGAGAGAACGTCCGCGTCCGTATCGCTCTCTTGCATCATGCGCCTCCCACTATATATGTGCGTATGTAAATGCCGGTCTCGTCCTGAGCAAGGCGCGGTGATCCCGTCCTGTCGTGCCCCGGCACTTCGTCATAAGGAGCAAGCCTATGGCTGACGACCTCGCGGTTCTTAGAGCCATCTATAGCTGCTTCAACGTGCGAGACATCGACGGTGTGCTCGACGCACTCACCGATGACGTCGCCTGGGCCAATGGCATGGAGGGCGGCCACGTCCACGGCCGCGGGGGCGTCCGCGAGTACTGAACGCGCCAGTGGGCCATCGTCAGCCCGCACGTCGAGCCCCTGAGCTTCGATAGGGGCCCGGATGGATCGATCGTCGTCGAGGTCAGTCAGTCAGTGAGAGATCTGCAAGGCAGGCCGCTGCAAGATCAAACGCAGGGGCTCAAGGACAAAACAGTCGGTCACATTTTCCACTTGCGAGATAGCAAGGTTACCCGCTTCGACATCCGGGAAGATCACTGAGCAGGCCGGCGATCAGGGGATGTGCGCGAGCCTATGGGGCTATGGCCAGCGACATTGAAGAGTGTCCATGACCAACGAGGAGCTAATCGAGCGGGTTTACGTCGCCTACAATCGGCAGGACGCCGAAGTGATGTTGGCGTTCGTCAGCGAGGATGTCGACGGGCCGGACGGGCAGGCCAGACTGGATGGGAACCAGGAACTTCGGACCTATTGGATGCGGCAATGGGCAGAAACCCGCACCCGCGACGAAGTGCTGGCGATTGCTACGCCGATACCGAACCGCTCGATCGTCGGCATCGGCCAGATCGTCCGCGCGCTCACCGACGCAGTGATATCAACCGGCACGTTCGAGCATGATTACCTGATTGAGGACCGCCTGATCATGCGGTTGGATATCCGCCGGTTGTGAACTTCCCGGGTCGCCGCCTACTCGCTATCGAGGCCATGGGCGACGTCCGCAATCCACCCTTTGCACCCATTCAAACCGACCCACTACCGCGAGCTTGTGCGACATCTGCGGGTTAGCACCGCAACGAACCACGGATCCGTCCCGCTCGCCCCGCCCACCGCCACTTCCCCGCCCGGCCGCACGCCAGCGGCCGGACCCATCCCCGCCCGGCCCGGCACCTCCACAAACCCCCTTGACAATGTTCCCCTGCTATGCTTCTATTCCTCACCAATGCCCGCCGCATCCTCCCCTCCCGAGCCAACCCCCCACCCCGATCCCAATCGGCCCCCCACCAACGCGCCCGCCCCACTCCGCCTCGCCGGTCTGCTCCGCCGCGTGATCAACTACGGCAAGGAGCTCCTCATCGCCGTGCGCCTGCGGGCCGCCTGCCCGGAATTCCCCCGCCTCGCCAAACCCTTCGGCACCACCGACCTCCAGCGCATCCTCGCCCGCATCTCCTCTGCCATCGGCCGCGCCGTCTCGCTCGAGGATGGGGTCCTCCGCCAGGCCGGCCTCGGCCTCTACGCCGTCGCCCCGCGCATCCGCACTCCGTCCCCGCGCCGGCCACGCGCCGCCCGGCCCGATACAGCGCGCGGCCGCGACCCGGCGCCCGCCCAACCTGCCCGCCGGAGGGACGCTCCGCGGCTCCCCACCACCGCGCAGTTCGCCGCCGAACTCAGCCGCCACCCGATCGGCGTCGTGCTCGCCGGCATCTGCCGCGATCTCGGCATCACCCCGCACCACCCGCTATGGGAGGAAGTGTCCCGCGCCATCGTCGCCTGTGGCGGCAGCACCGCCGAGCTCCAGCAGGACGCGGAAACAAGCTGGTGTTCGAAGCGGTGGCTGGAGATTCCGGTCGCCCGCCCGCCCTCCATCCCATCCTACCTTTGGCCGAAATGGTGGCCGCAACCGGAGCCACAAACAGCCGCCGCCAGCGCCACCGGCCCGCCCTGAGCAAGGACGGACCACAGCATGCAACCGTAACGCACGGGGCCGCTCCGCGGTGGTCCCGCCGTCGTGATTCGCCCACAACAAGCCACCAGGCGAATGGCCGATGTTCGGCGCGGTTCTCCAGAACCGGACCAATCGGCTTCCCACCCAAGCACGAACCCGCTTCGCGGGATTGGTGCTGCGGGGTGAGTTATACCCGGCCCCCGAACCATTGACCGATGTAGCAAAGTAAGGTTGGGGCACTGCCCCAAACCCCGCCAGGGGCCGAGC